>ERZ777306.1583-NODE-1583-length-34674-cov-5.426298_pt1 | contig 34674 bp, 29 predicted proteins | sample MGYA00374966_ERZ777306 | MGnify/ENA primary metagenome ERZ777306 (study PRJEB29329, sample SAMN06343882) | mouse gut metagenome | isolation source: Mouse cecum | place: Austria: Vienna | collected 2014-11-15 ... | reverse complement strand
GGCGGTCTATGCCTATTCCTATACCGGATGTTGGCGGCATACCGTACTGAAGGGCGCGCAAGAAGTCCTGATCTATTATCATAGCCTCATCGTCTCCTTTGTCTGCAAGTTTCATCTGTTCCTTGAAACGCTCCTCCTGATCTATAGGGTCGTTAAGCTCCGAATATGCGTTTGCAAGCTCTTTGCCGTTCACCATCAGTTCAAAACGTTCCGTAAGTCCCGGCTTGCTGCGGTGCATCTTTGTCAATGGCGACATTTCAACGGGGTAATCGGTGATGAATGTAGGCTGTATGAATGTGCCTTCGCAGAACTCTCCGAATATCTCGTCTATGAGTTTGCCTTTGCCCATGGTGTCGTCTATCTCCATATCGAGCTTCTTGCACACTTCCCTTATTTCGCTTTCGTCCATGCCGTTGAGGTCATATCCGGTCTTTTCCTTTATGGCATCGAGTATCGGAAGACGTCTGTACGGAGCCTTGAAGCTCACTATGTTGCCATCGATTTCACGCTCGGTACTGCCGTTTACGGCAATACATATCGTTTCAAGAAGCTTTTCCGTGAACGACATCATCCAGTTATAATCCTTGTACTGCACATAAAGTTCCATACATGTGAACTCCGGATTATGATTTCTGTCCATTCCCTCGTTGCGGAAGTTCTTTCCTATCTCGTAAACGCCCTCGAAGCCTCCCACGATAAGACGCTTCAGATACAGTTCCGTTGCGATACGCATGTACATATCGGTGTTAAGCGCATTGAAATGCGTTATGAACGGGCGCGCGCTCGCGCCGCCTGCGATGCTCTGCAGTGTGGGTGTCTCCACTTCGGTGTATCCTGCCTCGTCAAGAACGCGGCGCAGTGTCCTTACTACTGTGGCACGTTTCAAGAACGTATCCTTGACGCCGTCGTTTACAACCAAGTCCACATATCTCCGACGATAACGCAGTTCCGGGTCGTCGAACTTGTCGTATGCCACACCGTCCTTATACTTGACGATAGGCAGCGGCTTAAGACTCTTGGACAAAACCGTAAGACTGTTGGCGTGAACCGATATCTCGCCTGTCTGTGTTCTGAACACAAAACCTTTTATACCTATAAAGTCTCCAATGTCGAGCAGACGTTTGAACACCTTATTATATATATCCTTGTCTTCGCCGGGGCAAATATCGTCCCTGGTGATGTATACCTGTATTCTTCCTTTCGAGTCCTGTATTTCCGCAAACGATGCCTTTCCCATTACACGGCGGCTCATAAGTCGTCCGGCGATGCACACTTCGCGCTTGTCGTCCTCATCTTTGAAGCCGTCTTTTATATCGGTAGAAAAAGCATCTGTTGAAACTCGGCTGCCGGATACGGGTCTATCCCCATGTCACGCAGCTCCTGTAGGCTTTGGCGTCTGCCTATTTCCTGTTCACTCAGTTCTAATATGTTCATCTTTTACTTTGAAAATATTCACTTCTTGGGTGCAAATTTAATAAATAAATCTGAAAGCGCATTGTATTTTCATGCTTTATTTCTATTGAGTAACAGAGCTGTCTGCGGCTGCAGGGCTTGGTGTGGGATATATCTGATAACGAAAAGGTGTGTCAAAATAAGGAGATATAGGAAGATAAAAGGAGATAAGGGAAGATAAAAGACAAATGTTTTGTTGTTTCATATATGACTATTGTCCTTTATCTTCTGTTGCCTTGGCAACATATCTTCTATTATCTCCCTTTATCTCCTTTTTGAAACACCCTCAATGATTTAAAGCGTCCGGAAATGATATTTCCGTTCGTTTTCTCTGTCTTATACTGTCTATTTGCGTCCTATAAGGTCACTGTTGTCTATCGACTTGTTGGTCTTTTTCACGCTTGCGTTAAGAGAACCGAAGCGGTAAGATACACTTATACCGAAATTACGTGCATAGGTTCTGCTGACATCCCTGCCTATATAGTCGCCGGCTGTTGTATACGACTTGTATTCCGTATATTTACGTCCTATCGGATTGAATGCATAAAGTCTTACGGTAAGCCTGTCTTGTTTCAAGAACGAGCGCTGTAGCGTAGGGTAATAGAAGTATGTCCCCTTGGAATGACCGTACAGTCCGCTTATACCACTATCGTTTCTACCTCCTGCCAGTTCCATTCTCAGTTTCCAAGGCAGCTGCTGGGTTATCTGTGAATAAAAGTAGCACACCCATTTCCTGTTGTTCAGTCCCAGATTATCGTTGTAATACTTCATGTTCATCACAGCCCCGTTTATCATGAAGCTTGTTGTCTTTGACAGTTTCCATTTGACATACGCGTTCATCTTCAGTCCGTCCATACATCCTATGTTGCCGTATGTCGAGTATACGATGTCGTCTTCCACATAATTATATCCGCTTATCTGGTTGTCTGACCATGCATAGGTGCAGTCGATGTTCATCATAAAATCCTGTTTTGTCAGACTGTATGACAGGATTAGCGTGTGCATATTGGCGCTTTCAAGCTCCGAATTGCCGAACGAAACGCTGTTAGGATATCTGTAAACGGCAGGGTTCAGATATGAAATGCCCGGTCGGTTTATTCGCATGTTGTACTTCAGCTTGATGCTGTTATAGTCGTTTATGCGGTAGTTTGTCGTAATGCCCGGTATGAAGTCGCCTATGTCCCGTTTGAAATCATCCGCACTTCCGTCCCTGTATTCCGCCTTCATGAAAGCATGTTCATAGCGAAGTCCTGCAATAAATGTCCACTTGCTTATCTTCATGTTGTATTCTCCGTATGCCGCCGCCACCTGTGTTACATGCGAAAAGTCGGATGCCGGCAACTCTTTTCCGTCGGTGCTTTGTTCCGATTTGCTGTGATTGTCACGGTAGATGTACTTTGCACCGAGGTTTAAAGTCTGTCCTTTTGTCACAGGTCTTGTCCAGTCAAACTGGACGGTGTGCTCCATATAAATGTTTTTCGTAAGGTCTTTCCTGTTGGAATATGCAGGATAGTTCAGTACATTATTATAATATATGTCGTTGGCACGTCTCATGTTGGTTGTTGACAGCATGTACGACAGGTTCAAAGACTCGCCCTTTCTGTGCGTAAGGCGCTGATAGTCTATGTGCCCGTCAAGATCGAGATACTTCTGATAAGAGCCTTCAAACTTGGAGTTGTATGAGTTTATTATGTTTCCTTCATTGTCTGTCAGCATATATTCGTTGCTGCTCGGGATGCCGATCTTGTATGAAAAGGCATTGAGCGACAGCGTTATCAGATTAAGGCTGTCTGCCTCGTAACTTGCGTCGAGCCCGAAAGGATGTATGTTTCCGGCATTTGACGACCTGCTTCTTGACACTTCCTTGTTGCCGCTCTTTATATATGTCTTTTCAGATCTGAAGTCGTAAGTTGTACCGGCTGCCAATTGCCTGTTATACGAATAATATCCCGATGCCGTAAACTTGCCGGTCTGCACCGTGCTCCATATCGATGAGTACCCGTTACTGCGGCTTATTCCGGTGTTTATGTTTCCCACAATGCCCTTCATGGAGGTGTTGTCTTCCATTACGATGTTCAGTATTCCGTCCAGTCCCTCACCGTCATACTTTGCTCCCGGTTCGGTTATAACCTCTATTTTCTTTATCATGCTTGCCGGGATAGACGACAGTACCTCTTTGGGATTCTTTGAAAAGCTCTGGTTAGGACGCCCGTTCTTGTATATCTTGAAGTTGCTGTTGCCTTTCACTTTTATATTGTTATCGCCGTCTACCGTTACAAACGGCACCTTTCTTAATATCTCTATGATAGTGCTTGTCTTGGCGTCCTCGTCGTTTTTCACGTCGTATGTCACCTTGTCCGCCTCGTTCTTTATCAGCGAACGCTGTGCCGTCACGGTCACTTCACCTATACCTATCATCTTTTCCTGTATTCTTGCCGTGTCCGTTGAAAGCGAATCGACCGGTGTCTTGACGGTGTTTTCCGCAGTCTGTGCCGATGCACAGACTACGGAAAGCGAAAGTAACAAAAGTGTAAAGTATCTATTCATTATCATTATGTTTTTGGTTCTCATGATGCAAATATAACGCAAACCGAATGCAATCAAACTTGCTTGAAATTGCTGAGGTGCAGCTTATCTTATGCAAAGATAATGCAAACCGAATGCAATCAAACTTGCTTGAAATTGCTGAGGTGCAGCTTATCTTATGCAAATGTATGTAATTATTATTATAAACTCGCCACCCCCCCCGATTTATGTTTTATTAACATATTGCGAAAGGTAAATCCATCGGGGTGGATCACAGATGTTTACGTTTTCCATATTTTTATGTATGAATATCATTATATAGCCGATAAAACGGCGTTTTTCAATGTTCAGTACATCCTCTTTACGCAGAGTGGATAGTTTTGTGACACTATTATTTTTCATTTAACATTATTTTAAACGGGAAAGGGGCTGAAAATTGAAAGTAAACATACTGTTTTAGTAACATTTTATGCAGGTTCTATACAGTTCGGTTTTAAACTTTAATTTTACAAAGCGTTATTCTTTCGGATTGAAAAGCATAGCTTTAGCACTCCCAAATGCCACCTTTAAGAGTGCTAAAGGTGGCATTTGGGAGTGTAAAAGGTCACGTCTTGAAATGCCATATATCATGTTTGTCATATTTTTATTTTGCGTTATGGCGTGTTTGTAGTAATTTTGCATATATATAAACAGGTGTTTATGAATATAGACGATATAAAGAAAATAATAGAAACGCGTCCCAATCTGTCGACGGCTCTCGGCATGGAGTTCATTTCCACACCCGATGACGACATGTGTATGGCAACAATGAAGGTCGACGAGCGCAACCGTCAGCCTTTCGGATTTCTCAGTGGCGGTGCCTCATTGGCACTTGCAGAGAATGTGGCAGGCGTTGGTTCCACCGCATTGTGCCCCGGAAAGATATGCGTGGGCATAAGTGTGAGCGGCGAACATGTCAAAGCTGTGGCAGAGGGAGACACCGTTACGGCGCTGGCACATCTTGTGAGCAAAGGGCGGAAGCTGCATGTGTGGGATGTGAACATCACCGACTCGGCAGGCGATCTTATTTCTACCGTTCACGTTACGAACTATGTCATAACGCCCAAAAAGCAGCAATGAGAGAGAGTTATGCAATGTATCGTCTGCCTCATGCAGACCAGTTCACCGTTATAAGGCAGACGTCGGGAGAGCCGTTGCAACTGCAGTCGTGCGCCGAACTTGCCGGTGTCGAAGGCTTTGTCATGGCTCCTTTCGAGATATCCGCACGCAATCCCATCCTTGTATTGAAGCCTGACGTTATCGAAGACGTGCAACTTTCGGAAGAAGAGCAAGTTATAGGCGCCATGCTTTCATGCGACTGCGATGAGGAAGAAAGGCTTTCATACAGCCGGGATTTTGATATTTTCCACCGCCGTCTGGTGTGTGGCGACTTCGGCAAGATAGTGCTTGCGCGCCGTCACGACATGCTTTGCGACAGTCAGATATCTCCCGAAAGACTTTTCAGGAGGGCATGCAACATGTATCCCCGTATGTTTGTGGCACTGGTATCCACACCTGTTTCAGGCACATGGCTCATGGCTACGCCCGAAATACTGCTCGAAGGCGAGGGCAGACATTGGCATACAATGGCTCTTGCCGGCACAATGAAACTGGAAGGACAGCAGTTGCTTTTCGACATTCCTGCAGGAAGTCGCAATGATAATGGTAGCATAGAATGGAGTGAAAAGAACAGATGCGAGCAGCGTATCGTTGCAAAATATATTGCAGAATGCCTCGGGAAATACTCCGATGAAATGGTTGAAAACGGTCCTTATAAGTCAAGGGCGGGCAACATTGTGCACCTTCGCAGTGATTTCAGCTTTGTTCTTCGCAATGGAGAGTGCATAGGAAATCTCATAAACGACCTGCATCCCACTCCTGCCGTGTGCGGACTGCCCAAGGCGGAAACATACGGTTTCATCGTGAAAAACGAGCATGGCGACCGCAACTATTACAGCGGTTTCGCCGGACCGTGGCTTAAAAGTTCACGAAGTCATTTGTACGTGTCGCTGAGATGTATGCAAATAGAAGACCGCAGGTATCGTATGTATGCAGGAGGAGGACTGCTTGCCGACAGCATAGAGCAGCAGGAATGGGATGAGACGGAAGCAAAATTAGAGACGATGAAGGGTGTTTTCGGATGACATTTCCTATATATTAGCTTACACATTATATTATATATACAGACGGAAACCTTAAAAAACGAATGGCATAATACACCAATGTTCAGCAATAAAGAAAACATTAACATGCTCACAACGCTGCTCGTAGCGCATGGCATACGCCATGTCGTTGTCTGTCCGGGCAGCCGTAACGCTCCTCTGATACACAATTTCAACGAGTGCGATGCACTGCAGTGCCACCCCGTAACCGATGAAAGGAGTGCGGGATTTTATGCCCTCGGCATGGCACAGGCATCGGGTAGCCCCGTGGCGGTGTGCGTCACATCGGGCACGGCATTGCTAAATCTTGCCCCTGCAGTGGCTGAAGCCTTTTATCTTAAGTTGCCGTTGGTGGTCGTTTCTGCCGACCGTCCCGCAGCTTTCATAGACCAACTCGACGGTCAGACGCTGCCTCAGGACAACGCTTTAGGCTGTTTTTCAAGAAAGTCGATAAGCGTTCAGGAACCTTGCGACGACACCGGTCGCTGGCACTGCAACCGTATGATAAACGAAACGCTGCTCGAATGTGTGCGCAACGGCGGCGGTCCGGTCCATATAAACGTGCCCGTTTCAGAGCCGCTTTTCAACTTCACCACTCCCTCTCTGCCTGTAGAAAGGGTTATAAGGCGGATTGAGCCGGTCGCTGACACGGTGTCTTTGGAAGATACTCTCGTTGCGTCGTTCATCAGGGCACGCAGACCGATGATAGTGATAGGGCAGATGAAGCGGGACAGAATGCCGCATGACATTATCGAAACGTTGTCAAAACGCGCCGTGATTATAAGCGAGTCGCTTGCCTACACTTTGCACATAATGCATTTCGACGAAGCGATAAGTTCGCTGAAAGACATTGATGAATACTTGCCGGACTTCATACTTTACATAGGCGGAACGTTGGTTTCCAAGCGTATCAAGGCTTTCTTGCGCAAGGCACAGGATGCCGATGTGTGGCGGATAGACGATGACGGAGACATTCATGATACGTTCATGAACCTTAGAACCGTGGTGCAAGGCAGGCACGAGGATGCGCTTGCGCTGTTGGCAGATGCGTGCGGTGACACACGGGAGTGTGCTTATGCAGGGCAATGGAACGGCATTCTGAATACCGCCGCGCAGTGTGCCGCCGACTATGAGCCTGCCTTTTCACAGATGGCTGTGGTGAAATATTTTGAAGAACAGCTTGAAGACATGGACTATGACTATGATGTGTACTATGGCAACAGTTCTTCCGTGAGACTGGCAAATATCTATGCCGACCATCATGTCTTCTGCAACCGGGGCGTAAACGGCATAGAAGGCAGCCTTTCAGTTGCCGCCGGGCACTCCGTTGTATGCAGAAGAATGGTGTTCTGTGTCATAGGCGACCTCAGTTTCATGTACGACAGTAATGCCCTTTGGAACGTCTGTTTGCACGGTAATCTGCGTATAATACTGTTGAACAACGGTTGCGGTGGCATATTCTACGGTCTAAAAGGACTTGAGAAAAGTCCGTCGCTCGACAATATGGTTGCCGGCAAGCACGCGGCAAGCGCACAAGGCGTATGCGCGCAGAACGATATAGGTTATCTTAAGGCGACCGACATGAGTGAAATGCAGATAGGCATCGTTACGCTTCTTACATCGGAAACTTCGCGTCCCATGGTTCTCGAAGTGTTTACCGATGCCTTTGAGGACAAGAAGGCATTGGATGAGTATTACAGAAAGATAGTCGGGACAATTCGGGAGGGTGTTGCAAAACCTGAATTTATTCCACGGTAGGGACATATTTTTCACTTCGTTCAACAACACGTCTTGTATTTGTCCGCCAAATAAGCATTGAATATCAATATGTTATAAGCGGACAAATACAAGAATATGTCCTTACTCTAACTTAAAGAATGGAGTATTGCAACACCCTCGGTTGACGAAATATACTTTTAGTTATTAAAATTAAAAACATTGAGATATGAACAAGAGAGAATGGAAAACCATCAGAGAGTTTGAAGAGATATTGTTTGAAGAATATAACGGCATAGCAAAGATAACCATTAACCGTCCGCGCTACCGCAACGCCTTTACCCCAAGACAACGTGGGAGCTGTCCCAAGCATTCTCGTTGTGCAGGGAAATGCAGGACATAAGCGTGGTTCTTCTCACGGGAGCGGGAGATATGGCATTCTGTTCCGGCGGTGACATGAACGTCAAAGGGCGCGGAGGATATATCGATGGCGAAGGTGTGCCGCGCCTTAGCGTGCTTGATGTGCAGATGCAGATACGCCGTTTGCCCAAGCCGGTGATTGCAATGGTCAACGGATTTGCCATAGGCGGCGGACATGTGCTTCATCTTATGTGCGACCTTACCATAGCGAGCGAGAACGCGATATTCGGACAGACGGGACCGAAGGTGGGTTCTTTCGATGCCGGTTTCGGCGCTTCATACCTCGCACGCATAGTGGGACAGAAGAAAGCACGTGAGATATGGTTCCTCTGCCGCAAGTATTCTGCCGCCGAAGCAGAGCGTATGGGACTTGTAAACAAGGTTGTTCCGCTCGACAGACTTGAAGACGAGTGTGTGGAGTGGGCTGAGACGATGATGCAGCATTCGCCCCTTGCACTGCGCATGATAAAGGCTGGACTTAACGCAGAGCTTGACGGACAGGCGGGAATACAGGAACTGGCAGGTGATGCCACCATGCTTTATTATTTCCTTGATGAAGCCCAGGAAGGCGGAAAGGCGTTCCTTGAGAAGCGGAAACCGGACTTCAAGAAGTATCCCAAGTTGCCTTGATGTTCACGAATATACCGGTTTATGAGATACAGAATAGAGATAAAGGAGCGCATACTGCACTTTAAGAGTCCTGCCGGAACGTCGCGCGGAGTGTATAACACACGCCGTTCGTGGTTTTTGGAACTTACTTCCGACAGCATTCCCCAGCGTAAAGGGATAGGAGAATGCGCTCCGTTGTCGGCGTTGAGCTGTGACGATGTGGAAGACTACGGCAGCATACTTAGAGAGTTCTGTGACGGTTTCGAGCGTACGGGCGTCGTCGACTATGATGCCATGCGGCATTATCCGTCGATGTTGTTCGGTCTTGAAACGGCTTTAGCACACTTTAATGCCGGGAGTCCCATGCTCTTTGACACGCCTTTCGGTCGTGGCGAGGAGGGAATACCTATAAACGGGCTTGTGTGGATGGGCACGTTCGAGGAGATGAGTGCGCGGATAGAGGAAAAGATAAGGAACGGTTTCGGTTGCATAAAGCTGAAAATAGGCAGCATAGACTTTGACCGCGAGATAGAACTGATAAGGCAGATACGCGGCAGATTTGGCAAGGAAGAGATAGAACTGAGGGTGGATGCCAACGGTGCATTCACGTTTGAGGAGGCACAAAAGAGGCTTGAGATGCTGGCACGTTACGACATTCATTCCATAGAGCAGCCGATAAAGGCAGGTCAGTGGGACAGAATGGCAGACTTGTGCCGCCTGTCTCCGTTGCCGATAGCGCTGGACGAGGAGTTGATAGGCGTAAACGACAATGCCATGAAGAAGGATTTGTTAGACACGATACGCCCTGCATATATAATACTTAAGCCTTCTCTGCACGGTGGAATGCAGGGAACGCGCGAGTGGGTGAGGTTTGCCGATATGCGAGGTATAGGAAGTTGGATTACAAGTGCGCTGGAAAGCAACGTGGGACTTAACGCCGTCGCCCAGCTTACGGCTGATATATATGGCAGGAACATATCAATGCCGCAGGGACTTGGTACGGGACAGTTGTTTACGGACAACATTCCGATGCCGATAGAGATAAGGAAAGACATGCTATGGTGCTTGAAGAGTTTATAAAAGAGTGGAACGATGACGGCGGCACCGTGAGGGTCCGCACAAGCGGTTCTACGGGAAAGCCCAAGGAAATGCTTGTTGAAAAGGAACGCATGGCGGCAAGTGCGCGCATAACCTGTTCGTTTCTCGGACTGAAACGGGGAGACACGGCACTGCTGTGCATGCCGCTCGACTATATAGCCGGCAAGATGATGGTGGTGCGATCGTTGGTATGCGGATTGCGACTCATTGCCGTGGAGCCGTCGGGACACCCGCTTGCAAGATTGCAGGCAAACGGAAATACTCCGATATCGTTTGCCGCAATGGTTCCGATGCAGGTATATAACAGTATGCAGGTAGATGAAGAGCGTGAGATGTTGCGCGGAATAAAACATCTTATAATCGGAGGCGGAGCCATAGACAGCGAACTTTCCGCTGCGTTAAAGGATTTTCCCAATGCCGTATGGAGCACTTACGGTATGACGGAGACATTGTCTCACATCGCTTTAAGGCGTCTTAACGGAGACGGAGCAAGTGACTGGTACACACCGTTTGACGGTGTCGGCGTTAAAGTAGACTGTCAGTCGCGTATTGTTATCGATGCCCCGCATGTATGCAATGAAGTTCTTATAACCAACGACATCGGTGAGATGGCACCCGACGGCAGACGTTTCAGGGTGCTCGGACGTATGGACAACACTATATGCAGCGGTGGAATAAAGATACGGATTGAAGAGGTGGAAGAGGCGATAAGACCGTTTGCCGACTTCAAATTTCTCATAACGAAGAAGAAAGACGGCAGGTTGGGAGAGGCTGTCGTCATGCTTGTAGAGGGCGACCGTGTGTCTGACGCCCGGGAGATATGCAGGAATGTTCTTCCCAAGTACCGGCAGCCGCGTATATATATAAAGGTGGAGCGTCTGCCGATGACGGAAACGGGAAAGCCGGCACGCCGCGAAGCACAGCTCATTGCCGAGGGTGTATGACGATAAAGATGTAGTTCTGAATAACGTGAGTTCGGCAATTTACACAAACCACCCCTGCCCCTCCTTTGGAAAAGGAGGGGACATTGAGCATGTACTGCATACATATTATAACATGCCTATTGATATAATCCACGACATTCTTTAACAGAATACATCTTGCATGTCTCCTCCTTTTCCAAAGGATGGGCAGGGGTGGTTTGTTGTATAATAAGGAATATGAATTCGTTGAATTCACATTAAGTACGGTATTTATCCCTCCCGGCAGAAGTCAAACGCCTCGAAAATTTCTTTCTTTGTTGCTGTCTGGTCTATGTGTATGTCGCCTATGTCGCCAAGCAGTGTGAAGTTTATGATGCCGTTCACGTTCTTCTTGTCGTGCGACATAAGTTCCAGGAGTTCGTTATAGTCGTTGCATGTAAAGTCAAACATGCCGTAATGCTGCCTGATAAAGCTCACTGTCTGTCTCATTTTGTCAAGAGGGAAGTTCATCTTTGTGGCACAAAGATACAGTTCGCATACCATTCCGTATGCCACGGCATATCCGTGAAGCATCGGTTTGCCGCGCTTTATCGCCATGGATTCGAACGCATGACCGGCGGTATGTCCTAAGTTAAGCGCCTTGCGAATGCCCTTTTCCTCGTGGTCGGCTTCAACTATGCGCTCTTTCACCTTCACGTTGTCGGCAATCATTGCACCAAGTTCCGCCATGTCGGGCGCGGACAAGTCGAACGAGACAAGCCTTGCCCATGTATCGGTGTCGCTTATCAGCCCGTGCTTAAGCATCTCCGCATATCCGGAAAGAATGTTGTTGATGTCGAGGGTGTTAAGGAATACGGTGCTCAGAATGACGAACCTTGAATCGTTGAAGACACCAATCTCGTTCTTAAGTCCGTTGAAGTTAAATCCCGTCTTGCCGCCTACCGATGCGTCGATAATGGACAGCAGGGTGGTGGGAATGTTGATAAAGTCTATTCCGCGTTTGAATGTAGATGCCGCAAAGCCGCCGAGGTCTGTAACCATACCGCCGCCGAGATTTATGAGACACGAGTGCCTTGTTGCCCCGAGACGGCTCAGTTCTGTCCATACATGCTGTACCGAACTGATGTTCTTGTTTACGTCGGACGAGGGAATTGTTATCATCCTTGCGCTTTCAAGGCACTTGTAATCCTTTATTATATTCCAGCATTTGTTCACGGTAACGTCGTCTGTCAATACGAAAAGCCTGTCATGGCGACATTGTGATACGGCATATTCAAGTTCTGTCTGCAAGTCTTTGGAAATAATAACCCTCTGTTCCATAATGCGATAAATGTGATAAATGTGATGCAAAAATACGTATTTTTATTGAGAGAATGTGCTTTTTGTGTGCTTTTCGTTATGAAATGATTAAACTATATTTGCAGTTCGGTGTCTAAAAGGACGTATTTTAACAATAAACATATATTAGTTTTAACGATGAAAAAGCTTATCTTGCTGTCTTTGATGGCAGTTTTCCCAATGTTAGTGTGCGCCCAGGGCAGAACCATAACGGGCAAGTTGACAGACCGTGACACTAAAGAAGGCGTGATGATGGCAACGGTACAGATGCTAAAGACAGACAGTACGTTTGTGAAAGGCACGCTGACAAACGGGAGCGGAGAGTTCAGTATTGCGGCTCCCGACAACGGAAAATATCTGTTAAGATTTACAAGTGTGGGCTATACGAGCATTGTAAAGCCCGTCGTAATATCGGAAAACAAGGACAAAGACATGGGAAACATTGTTTTCTCCGCCGATGCGATAATGCTGAAAGGTGCAACGGTGGTAGGACAGGCGGCAAAGGTGACGGTACAGGAGGATACCTTTGTGTACAACGCTTCGGCATATCGCACGCCCGAAGGTTCGGTTGTCGAGGAACTTGTGAAGAAGCTTCCGGGAGCGCAGGTCGATGATGACGGCAAGATAACCATAAACGGAAAGGAAGTGAAGAAGATACTTGTGGACGGAAAGGAATTCATGACGGGCGACACAAAGACGGCGATGAAAAACCTGCCCACAAGCATTATAGACAAGATAAAGACATACGAGGAGAAGAGCGACCTTGCCAAAGTGACCGGCATTGACGACGGAGAGGAGGAGACTGTGCTCGACTTCGGCACAAAGAAGGGCATGAATAAGGGCTATATGGCAAACGCCGATGCGGCTATAGGCACACACGGGAGATATGCCGAGCGGCTTATGGGCGGCTATTTCAAGGACAACATGAAGCTGATGCTCTTTGGAAATGCCAACAATACCAATGACGCAGGGTTCCCCGGCGGTGGCGGCGGACGCTTCGGAGGCGGCAGACAGGGGCTCAATGCGAGCAAGATGCTTGGCGTGAACATGAACTATACCCAAGGAAAGAAGTTTAATCTGAACGGCAATGTGAGGTGGAACCACGGCAACGGTGATGTGCGCACGGCACAGTCTACGGAGAATTTCGTGAGCAGTGCAGGTTCTTTCTCCAACAGTCTCAACCAACGCTATACGCGGGACAACAGCTGGAACTCGAGTTTCCGCCTGGAATGGAAGCCGGACACGATGACAAACATACTGTTCCGTCCGACGATGAGCTATTCTACAAGTGACGGAATAACCATGGGAACGTCGGCATCGTACAACGAAGACCCGTACATGTATGTCGACGACCCGCTTTCGGAAGAGGCGATAGGCGAGCTTGCCGACCGCGACCTTATGGTAAACACCAGAAAGAACAGGGCTATATCATACGGAAACAACAAGTCTCTCGGCGCTATGTTGCAGTATAACAGGAAGCTGGGCAACAAAGGGCGTAACTTGACATTGCGCGCGGACGTCAAATACAAGGACGCCGACAATAAGGATCTGTCGACAACCGATGTCCATCTGTATCAGATAATGGACAAATACGGCAACGACTCCACATATCAGACAAACAGATTCAACTATACGCCGACGACATCGACAAGCTATGCCGTGCAGGCTACGTACAGCGAACCTATATTCAGGGCGATGTTCCTGCAGTTCAGCTATAAGTTCACATATAAATATAACAAGAGCGACCGCTCGACATACGACTTCAGCAACATGGGAGAGGACTTCTTCAACGGCATATCGCCGGAATACAGAGGCTGGGACGGCTATTTCTCGCGACTCGACAATCCGCTTGAAGACTATCTCGACACGAAGCTGAGCCGTTTCTCCGAATATACGAACTATATACACGAGATGCAGATGATGCTGCGCGTCATACGCCAGAAGTACAGGATGAACGTGGGCGTGATGGTGCAGCCGCAGAAGACGCACTTCGTGCAGGACTATCAGGGAGTGCAGACGGATATGACGAAAAACGTGGTCAATGTGACGCCTACGTTCGATTTCAGATACCGTTTCTCCAAGGTCCACAACCTGCGTATCAACTACAGAGGCTCGACATCGCAGCCTTCTATGTCCGATCTTCTCGACATCACCGACGACAGCGACCCGCTTAACATCAAGAAAGGTAACCCGGGACTGAAGCCCTCGTTCACCAATATGCTGCGCATCAACTATAACAACTACATACAAAAGCACCAGAGAGCCGTCATGGCAGCGTTGAACTACAGCAATACGCGCAACAGTATCAGCAACATGGTTACTTATGACGAGAAGACCGGAGGGCGGACAACACGCCCGGAGAACATCAACGGCAACTGGAACATGTCGGGAATGCTGATGTTCAACACCGCGATAGACTCCACGGGATATTGGAACGTGAACACGTTTACGAGCGTTGGATATAACAATTATGTGGGATATCTGAGCATTGACAAGAATGCGGACTCGCAGAAGAACACGACACGCACGACAACCATGTCGGAACGCCTGAGCGGAAGCTATCGCAACAGTTGGCTGGAGGTAGAACTCGACGGCACTCTCAACTATACTCACACGCGCAACCTGCTGCAAAGCCAGAGCAACCTTGACACATGGCAGTTCTCATACGGCGGTTCGGTGACCGTATACATGCCGTGGGGAATGAGCATCGCCACGAATATGCACGAGAACAGCCGTCGCGGATACAACGACAACTCGATGAACACCAACGAACTGATATGGAATGCGCAGATAAACCAGCCGTTCCTTAAGGGAAATGCCCTGAACGTTTCACTGCAGTTCTACGATATCCTTCACAACCAAAGCAACTTCAGCCGTACCATAAATGCCATGCAGCGCAGCGATACGCAGTATAACAGCATCAACAGCTATGCCATGCTGCATGTAGTATATCGCCTGAACCTGTTCGGCGGCAAGGCTTCGCGCAATGAAAAGAGACGACCGGAGGTGGAAAGAGGGGGTATGATGCCGCCGGACAGGGGTTTCGGAGGCGGAAGACCGCAGAGGGGCGGAATGTTCTAAGTCATTTTCAATGTGAGTTCGGCTAATATAATATGCCTGTTTATATTAGCCGACATCTTTTTAATATAGAACTTTCTGCGTATAAGGGTGTATTAAAGTAAGCAACCATGCGCGTTGTAGGGACATATGTTTGTATTTGTCCGCCTGTAACAGACACGTTATCAAGCTGTTATACAAGCGGACAAATACAAGAATATGTCCCTACAACGTGTATGGATGCTCATTTTGACACCCACGGAAGGTGTATGAAATCCTTAAACATGCTGTACGGTTTTCTATCTCATATGAGATAGATTTGTATCGCATATGAGATAGAAATGTAACGCATATGAGATAGAAATGTAACTCATATGAGATAGAAACGTAACTCATATGAGATGGAATTCCATACAATATCCTTACATATCGGATACAGGTTCGACGGTAATGAAAACACCTTAATCATGTTAACTAATTGACAGTTTGTCATATAAGATAAGGCATTTATACGTCTGATAATCACATTATTTGGACATGACATAAGTCAATATTTTATATGTTATAAAACCTAAAAGCATCATATATACACCTTATATATAACAATTTTATTACCTTTGCACCGATTATTTTGTTTTTAAATGGGAAAAGAATTATTGTTTCCAGACTATATATTCGAGTCGAGTTGGGAAGTTTGTAATAAAGTTGGTGGTATCTACACTGTTCTTTCAACGCGCGCCAATACATTGCAGAATGCGATGAAAGACCGTATAATATTTATCGGACCCGATTGTTGGTCGGAAAAAGACAATCCTTATTTTACGGAAGATAAGAGCCTGTTCGGTGAATGGGCAGCCTCTGCCGTGGAAGACGGCTTGACATTGAAGGTAGGGCGGTGGAACATTCCGGGCAATCCTATTGCCGTACTTGTGGATTTCACTCCTTTCTATAAGCGCAAGAATGAGATATATGCCCGGTTGTGGGAAGATTTCCGTGTGGACAGCCTTCATGCTTACGGAGATTACGACGAGGCTTCGATGTTCTCCTATGCTGCCGCCAAGGTTGTGGAGAGTTTCTATAAATTCTACCTGGACGAGTCGAAGAAAGTCATATATCACGGCAACGAATGGATGACCGGTTTCGGACTGCTATATATAAAAAGGTATATGCCCGAGATAGCGACTGTCTTCACCACGCATGCCACAAGCATCGGACGCAGCATCGCCGGCAACAACAAGCCGCTATATGATTATCTGTTTGCATACAACGGCGACCAGATGGCGGGCGAACTCAACATGCAGAGCAAGCATTCGATAGAAAAACAGACGGCAAAGAATGTAGACTGCTTCACTACGGTAAGCGATATAACGGCAAACGAATGCCGTGAGCTGCTCGACGAGCCTGTTCACTTTGTTCTGCCCAACGGATTTGAGGACGATTTTGTACCGCGTGGCGCAGAGTTCACACGCAAACGCAAGCAGGCAAGAAAGCGTGTATTGCAGATGGCGAACGCACTTATGGGTACAGACCTTGGGGATGACACTCTTATCGTATCGACAAGCGGACGTTATGAGTTCCGCAATAAAGGCGTGGACGTGTATATCGAAGCGATGAACCGTCTGCTCCGCGAAAAGAGTCTGTCAAGAAAGGTTCTTGCTTTCATAGAAGTTCCCGGTTGGGTGGGTGAGCCGCGTCGTGACCTGAAAGAACGTATCGAGTCCGGAAAGAAATACGATACTCCGCTTGAAGTACCGATGATAACCCACTGGCTGCATAACATGAGTCACGACAGCGTATTGAACATGCTTAAATATCTGGATATGCAGAATAGGGCGGACGACAATGTCAAGCTGATATTCCTGCCATGTTATCTTACCGGTGACGACGGTATTCTTGATATGAAGTATTACGACCTGGTGCTTGGCAACGACCTTTGTGTCTATCCTTCATACTATGAACCTTGGGGGTATACTCCTCTTGAAGCAATTGCATTCAAGGTGCCGTGTATAACAACGGACCTTGCCGGCTTCGGACTGTGGGTAAACACGGAAGCAGGGCACGAAGGTGAGATTGAAGACGGCGTGAAGGTAATACACCGTACAGACTATAATTATTCGGAAGTGGCGGATATTATAAAGAATACCATAGCCGAATACTCCAATTTCACGCCCGCAAAAGTAAAGAAATGCCGGGACAACGCCGGAAAACTATCAAAGAAAGCACTTTGGACAAACTTCATAAAGTACTATTATCAGGCATACGACCATGCCCTGAGGCAAAGAGACATGAGGTTGGAAGGCAGGAAATGACACCTGTACACGGTGTATGAGATTATTAAAATGAATAAATTCGAACATATAATACATTAAAATTGATTATGAAGATAAAAGCTGATTATGTCAATGCTCCCCAGTGGAAGGAATTGACCGTAAAATCAAGATTGCCCGAGCAGCTCAAGTGCTTGGATGAACTTGCACACAACATGTGGTGGGCTTGGAACTACGAAGCAAGAGACTTGTGGAGAAGTCTTGATGAAGACCTCTATGAGGAGGTAGGACACAATCCTGTAATGTTGCTGGAACGTCTCAGCTATGACAGAAAAAAAGAGATTGTCAAGAACAAGACTATAATAAAGAGAGTAAAGGAAGTTTACTCTTTGTTCCGCAACTATATGGATGTGAAACCCAACAGCGAGCGTCCTTCCGTTGCATACTTCAGTATGGAATATGGTATCAATCAGGTACTGAAAATATATTCCGGAGGTCTTGGAATGCTTGCCGGCGACTATCTGAAAGAAGCGTCGGACAGTAACGTCGACATGTGTGCCGTAGGTTTCCTCTATCGTTACGGTTATTTCAAGCAGTCTCTGAGCATGGACGGTCAGCAGATTGCCAATTACGATGCGCAGAACTTCAACTCACTGCCCATAGAACGCCAGCTGGACAAAGACGGCAAACCGCTTGTTGTAGCCGTTCCTTACATGAACTATCACGTACATGCCTATGTATGGAGAGTAAACGTAGGTCGTATATCACTTTACTTGCTTGATACGGACAACGAAATGAACTCAGAGTTCGACAAACCTATCACGCACTCTCTTTACGGTGGCGATTGGGAAAACCGTCTAAAGCAGGAGATACTTCTGGGTATCGGTGGTATACTGACATTGAAGGCTCTTGGTATAACAAAGGAAATATATCACTGCAATGAGGGACATGCGGCTCTTTGCAACCTGCAGCGCCTTTGCGACTATGTGCAGAGCGGACTGACATTCAACCAGGCTATGGAGTTGGTGCGTGCATCTTCTCTATATACGGTGCATACGCCTGTGCCTGCCGGTCATGACTATTTCGACGAGGCTCTGTTTGGCAAGTATATGAGCGGCTATCCACAGATGCTTGGCATATCGTGGGATGAGTTTATCGGTATGGGACGTACAAATCCGGAAGACCATGGAGAAAAGTTCTGCATGTCTACATTCGCATGTAACACATGTCAGGAAGTAAACGGTGTCAGCAAACTTCACGGATGGGTGAGCCAGAAGATGTTCGCAAGCATCTGGAAAGGTTACTACCCCGAAGAAAATCATGTGGGATATGTTACAAACGGTGTTCACTTCCCCACATGGACAGCAACTGAATGGCGTAAGCTCTACGCTCAGTACTTTGACGAGACATTCATGTCCGATCAGAGCAACGAGAGCATCTGGCATGCAATATACAATGTACCTGATGACGTTGTATGGGAAACACGCATGACATTGAAGAAGAAACTTACCGACTACATACGCGCTAAGTTCCGTGAAACATGGCTTAAGAACCAGAGAGATCCTTCACGTGTCGTTTCTTTGCTTGAGAAGATTAACCCCAATGCACTGATGATAGGTTTCTGCCGTCGCTTTGCAACATATAAGAGAGCACATCTTTTGTTTACTGACCTCGACCGTCTTTCCAAGATTGTCAATAATCCGGAGCATCCCGTACAGTTCCTTTTCTCAGGAAAAGCTCACCCTGCCGACGGTGCCGGTCAGGGTCTCATCAAGAAGATCTTTGAGATAAGCCAGCGTCCCGAGTTCCTTGGCAAGATTATCTTCCTCGAAGACTATGACATGCAGCTTGCACGCCGTCTTGTTTCCGGTGTAGATATTTGGATGAACACTCCGACACGTCCTCTTGAAGCATCGGGTACATCCGGTGAAAAGGCCGAGATGAATGGTGTTGTAAACCTTTCTGTGCTTGACGGATGGTGGCTTGAAGGTTACCGCGAGGGTGCAGGATGGGCACTTACCGAGAAACGTACATACAAGAACCAGGGCTATCAGGATCAGTTAGACGCAGCTACAATCTACAGTCTCCTTGAAAATGAGATTGTTCCTCTTTATTACAAGAAGAACAAGAAGGGATACAGCGAAGGCTGGATAAAGGTAATAAAGAACTCTATTGCACAGATAGCTCCAAACTATACGATGAAACGTCAGCTTGACGACTATTATAGCAAGTTCTATACCAAAGAAGCTGCGCGCTTTAAGAAGATTTCTGCCGACAACAACCGTCTGGCAAAAGAGATCGCACAGTGGAAAGAGACAGTGGCAGAGCGTTGGGATTCTATAAATGTTGTTTCAAAAGAGCACAACATACCGGCTACAGGTGCAGAGACAGGTGTATCATACAAGATAAAGTATGTTATCGACGAGCAGGGACTTGACAATGCTGTCGGACTTGAACTTGTTACTATCAAGACAGACAAGAACAGAGAAGACAGCATCTTCAATGTACGTCCGTTCAATATGACAAACAATGAAGGCAACCTTTATACATTCGAAGCAGAATTTGAACCCGATGAAGCCGGTTCATATAAGAGCTGTGTCAGAATGTATCCGAAGAACGAGAACCTTCCTCACCGCCTTGATTTCTGTTATGTAAAGTGGATTGACTAATACTTATTGAGAGTATTTGGTATAATATAAAAGCGGCATCAAAGGCAGAAAAACCTTTGATGCCGCTTTTAATTTTCATGAATAGGGTGTGTGAAAAATCAATGATGACTTATTTTGACACACCCTCTTGTATCCGGTGCATGAAACGGGATTGTGTAAAACTTTTTTTACTGTAGTCCTCATTTTCAATTAAAATACTTAACTTTGCAGAATTAATACGTATTTTTAATAAAATATATCAGCAAATGCTTACAATCAAACTCATCAGTGAGGAAACTGAACGTGTGATTAAAGGCTTGGAAAAGAAACACTTTAAGGGTGCGAGAGAAGCCGTAGAGAATGTGTTGGCTGTGGACAGACGCAGACGCGAGGCGCAGCAGAAATCGGACAAGAACAAGCAGGAGGTAAAACAGCTGTCGGCAATGATAGGTTCTCTTATGAAAGAGGGCAAGAAGGACGAGGCTGAAGAGATAAAGGCAAAGGTTGCCGTTCTGAAACAATCGGACAAGACGTTGAGTGAAGAGATGGCAACTGCCGAGAAAGAAGTGGAGACGTTGCTCTGCTCGATACCCAATATTCCTAATGATGATGTGCCCGAAGGTGCCGGAGCAGAGGACAACGTTGTTGTGAAAACCGGCGGTAATGTACCAGAGTTTGACGGAGAGCCGTTGTGTCATTGGGACCTTTGCAAGAAATACAATTTGATAGACTTTGATCTTGGTGTGAAAATAACCGGTGCGGGTTTCCCTGTATATATCGGAAAAATGGCACGTTTGCAGCGTGCGCTTGAGGCTTTCTTCCTTGAAGAGGCACGCAAGAGCGGATATCTCGAGGTGCAGCCGCCATACGTGGTGAACGAAGCGTCGGGTTATGGCACGGGACAGCTTCCCGACAAAGAGGGACAGATGTACCACTGTAATCTTGACAACCTGTATCTTATACCTACGGCAGAAGTTCCGGTTACAAACATCTTCCGCGATGTCATTCTCGATGAAAAGGACCTGCCTATAAAGCGTTGTGCCTACTCGGCATGTTTCCGTCGCGAAGCAGGGTCGTATGGCAAGGACGTGCGCGGACTGAACCGCCTGCATCAGTTTGACAAGGTGGAGATTGTACGCATTGACAAACCGGAACACTCGTATCAGAGCCTGGACGAGATGTTGGAACATGTAGAGGGACTTATGAAGAAGTTGGAACTTCCGTACAGAATACTTCGTCTTTGCGGAGGTGACATGAGTTTCACATCGGCGATATGTTATGACTTCGAGGTATGGAGCGCAGCACAAAAGCGTTGGCTGGAAGTAAGTTCCGTATCCAATTTCGAGAGCTATCAGGCAAACCGTCTGAAGTGCCGTTACCGCAACAGCGAGACAAAGAAGCCCGAATTGTGCCACACTCTTAACGGCTCGGCTCTTGCATTGCCGCGCATTGTTGCCGCCATAATCGAGAACAACCAGACACCTGAAGGCATACGCGTGCCCAAGTGTCTTGTGCCGTATTGCGGTTTCGATATGCTCGATGACAATAATTTCAGTATTTAAAACCAAGGCTTGATGTTCAAAATCGTCCGTAAAAAACAGTTCTCGGAGAAAGTTTTTCTTTTCGAGATAGAAGCTCCGTTGATTGCAAAGAGCCGCAAGGCAGGCAACTTTGTAATTGTGCGTGTTGACAATAAAGGTGAGCGCATGCCGCTCACCATTGCCGATGCCGACACAAGGAAAGGAACCATAACTCTTGTGGTACAGGAAGTGGGACTGTCATCGATAAAGTTGTGCAGGCTCAATGGAGGCGATTTCATTGCCGACATCGTGGGACCGTTGGGCAATCCCACCCATATAGAAAACTTCGGTACGGTGGTTTGTGCCGGAGGTGGAGTGGGAGTAGCACCCATGCTTCCTATTGTAAGGGCGTTGAAAGCCGCCGGCAACCGTGTGTTGTCGGTCATTGCGGGACGCAACAGAGAACTGATAATATTGGAGGACGAGATACGCGACAGCAGCGACGAGACAATCGTTATGACCGATGACGGCTCATACGGCGAGAAAGGTGTCGTTACCGTGGGCATAGAGCGTTTTATCAAACAGGAGCACATAGACAAGGTCTTTGCCATCGGTCCTCCTGTCATGATGAAGTTCAGTTGTATGCTGACGCAAAAATACAATATTCCGACAGATGTCTCACTGAATACCATAATGGTGGACGGTACGGGTATGTGCGGCGCATGCCGCCTTACGATAGGCGGAAAGACAAAATTTGTGTGCATCGACGGTCCGGAGTTCGACGGTGCCCTTGTGGATTGGGATGAAATGTTCAGACGTATGGGAACGTTCCGTCGTGTGGAACAGGACGAACTTGAACACTTCGAGGAACATCTTGCCGCTGTTGTTGATGATAATACAGAGAACGTAGCCGAAGAAGCTCATGCTGCTTCTGACGCGCAGAACGTTGAATGTCCTATAGAGACATTGACAAACCGTAACGAAGAGTGGCGCAAGGAGTTACGTGTTGCCATTAAACCTAAAGAACGTGCTGCCATAGAGCGTGTCGTAATGCCGGAACTTGAACCGGGATATCGTTCCACAACACGTAAGGAAGAAGTCAACACGGGGCTTACCAAGGAGATGGCGATGACAGAGGCAAAGCGGTGTCTCGACTGTGCCAAGCCGTCGTGTGTGGAGGGATGCCCCGTGAACATAGACATACCGTCGTTTATAAAGAACATTGAGCGCGGTGAGATACTTGCTGCGGCAAAGGTGTTGAAAAACACTTCGGCGCTGCCTGCCGTGTGCGGTCGTGTATGTCCGCAGGAAAAGCAATGTGAAAGCCGTTGTATACACCTCAAGATGAACGGACAGGCGGTGGCTATCGGTTATCTTGAACGATTTGCCGCAGACTATGAACGCGAAAGCGGAAACGTTTCATTGCCCGACAAGGTTGCTGCCAACGGCATGAAGGTGGCTGTGGTAGGTTCGGGTCCTGCCGGTCTTAGCTTTGCCGGTGACATGGTGAAGAAGGGATACGAAGTGCATGTCTTTGAAGCATTGCACGAGATAGGCGGCGTGTTGAAATATGGAATACCTGAGTTCCGTCTGCCCAACCGCATCGTAGACGTGGAAATAGACAATCTTAAGAAGTTGGGAGTAGAGTTCCATACAGACTGTATAATAGGCAAGACAATACAGGTGGAGGAACTTGAAGAAGACGGATTTAAGGGTATATTTGTTGCGTCGGGCGCAGGTCTGCCAAACTTCATGGGTATTCCAGGAGAGAACTCGATAAACATAATGTCTTCAAACGAGTATCTGACGCGCGTAAACCTTATGGATGCCGCCGACCCTACAACCGATACGCCGATAAATATCGGTAAGAAAGTGCTTGTCGTAGGAGGTGGAAACACTGCCATGGACTCATGTCGCACGGCGAAAAGGCTCGGAGCCGATGTTACGATTGTATATCGTCGTTCGGAAAAAGAAATGCCCGCACGTCTCGAAGAGGTGAAGCATGCAAAGGAAGAGGGCATAAACTTCCTTACACTTCACAACCCCATAAGATATGAAGCCGATGAAAACGGAGCCGTATGCAAGGCTGTGTTGCAGGTGATGGAGCTGGGAGAACCGGACGAGAGCGGACGCCGCAGTCCGGTGGCAGTGGAAGGAAAGACCGTAACGCTGGATGTGGATCAGGTAATCGTTGCCATAGGCGTTTCGCCAAATCCGCTTGTGCCAAGCTCTATACAGGGACTTGAACTCGGACGGAAGAACACGATAGCCGTAAACGACGGCATGCAGAGTTCACGCCATGAAATATATGCAGGAGGAGATATTGTGCGTGGCGGCGCGACTGTGATACTTGCCATGGGCGATGGACGGCGTGCGGCAGAGAATATGGACAGACAACTGAGAAACGGTAAATAAATGAACGGTCTCTATACTATCATATTGCTCATACTGAGCAATGTCTTTATGACTATTGCCTGGTATGGGCATCTTAAATTGCAGCAGTCGGGTATCAGCAACAACTGGTCTCTGCTGGGTGTCATTGCATTTTCATGGGCAATAGCTTTTTTTGAATATTGCTGCCAGGTGCCTGCCAATCGCATGGGCTTTGTCGGCAATGGCGGTCCGTTTACACTTGTACAGCTTAAGGTGGTGCAGGAATGTATCAGTCTGGGAGTATTTGCGGTGATAGCCAATATAATGTTCCAAGGACAGAACCTGCATTGGAATCATATTCTGGCTTTCTTCTTCATCATTTGTGCCGTATATCTTGTTTTCATGAAATAACTCCGGATGTATATCAATGGCAATACCGACAGATGAACAGAAAATAGAGAGAAGGATTGTAAGTCGTTTTCACAAAGGCATTTCCAAGTATAATCTTATAGAAGAAGGCGACCGTATCCTTGCCGGGATATCAGGCGGTAAAGATTCGTTGTGCCTGCTTGAAATGCTCGGTCGCAGAATGAAAATCGACAAGCCGCACTTTACAGTGGAAGCCGTTCATATACGTATGGAAAACATAAAGTATGAGACGGACACCGGATATCTTGAGGAGTTTGCCGCGCAGTATGGCATAAAGATGCACTGTCTGACAACAGGGTTCAATGCCCATACGGATACACGCAAGTCTCCATGTTTTCTTTGTTCATGGAACAGGCGCAAGCAAATGTTCATGAAGGCGCAGGAGTTGGGGTGCAACAAGATAGCGTTGGGGCATCACATGGACGATATCATTCATACTGCCATGATGAATGAGTTTTTCCAAGGACATTTCTCAACAATGCCGGCAATGCTCAAAATGCGCAAGATGCCATTGACGATAATACGCCCTTTGTGTATGGTTGAGGAAAGTGATATTTACAGATATGCCCGATACAGAGGGTATGAGAAACAGGTGAAGCTATGTCCGTACGAAACAAATTCTCACCGTTCTGATATCCGCGATATATTCGGACGGATAGAAGAAATGAATCCGGAGGCGCGCTATTCGGTGTGGAATGCTCTTGAAAGTGAAGGCAAGCTCATAGAGGTTTGATGCTGATATATTGATACTTTATGCCGATTTTTTCTGTTATTGGCTTTTTTGTAGTATCTTTGCATAAGATAAGCGGCGCCTCGGCAATTACAAACAAGTTTGATTGCACTCGGCTTGCATTATCTTTGAATAAGATAAGCGGCGCCTCAGCAATTTCAAACAAAAGTTTGATTGCACTCGGCTTGCATTATCTTTGCATGAGTAAAAAATTAAGAAAATGGATATTACAAAAGTGGTTGTGAGGGATGCTGACCTGCAACAGGCTGCAACCGGGGGAATGGACGCTTTTATTGATGTGTTTGTCAATGCCCTTTATGAGTATGTTGGCGGAAAGCTGGATGTGGAGACAATGTCCCGGCTGAATGCATCGCAGATAACTCTTCTGGCTTATAAGATTTTGCGGGACGAGGTAATGGACGGAGGTTTTGTGCAGCTCATCCACAACGGTTATGGAGGTTTTATTTTCCTGAACCCTTTTGCACGTGCCGTGAAAGAATGGGGGCTGACGGAACTTGGACGCCTGGTGCGCAAAGTGCATAGCTTGTATAAGAAGTATCGTGACGAAATAGAACAGGATTGTACCGACGATGAGTTCATGGCTATGTTTGAGAAATATCCTGAGTTTGACCAATATGACGACATCTTTGTAGAGAATGAAGAAGAGTGGACTGCCATGGTCGCTCATTATATAGATGATAATATCGGGTTATTTGCAGAAATAACGAACGACTGATAAAACAATGAGAAAAGAAGACGAACTGCTCCGAAAGAAGAGTCCGGTGAATATACGTAACAAGAAGGCTTCGTTCGAATTCTTCTTTATCGATACTTTTACTGCCGGAATCGTTCTTACCGGAACGGAGATAAAATCAATACGTATGGGCAAGGCGTCGCTTGTGGATGCGTTTTGCTACATTCACAATGGTGAGGTGTGGGTAAAGGGAATGAATGTTTCGCCCTATTTTTATGGCTCATACAACAATCACGAAAGTAAACGCGACAGAAAACTGCTGCTTACAAAGCGGGAGATATACAAATTGCAGGAGGCTTCTAAGCAGCCCGGATATACGATTGTGCCTATACTTGTGTTTATAGATGACAAGGGTAGGGCAAAGGTTGATATTGCTCTTGCGCGAGGAAAGAAGGAATATGACAAGCGTCAGACATTGAAAGAAAAAGAAGACCGTCGTGAGATGGATCGTGCTGTAAAACACTTTTAAGAACAGAAGGTTATGATAAAGAATATCGTATTCGATTTGGGTGGTGTTATAATGACCATTGACCAGAGTGAAGCCGTAAGGCGTTTTAGGTCTTTGGGACTGGAGGATGCTGAGAAGCGTCTTGATCCTTATACGCAGAGCGGCATATTCGGTGACCTGGAAGAAGGAAAAATAACGGCGGAGGACTTCCGTCGTGAACTTAGTTCTCTTGTTGGCAAGGAACTTACTTTTGAACAGTGTTGTTACGGCTGGCGTGGATATTGCAAGGAGGTGCCGCGCCGGGCACTCGATGCCTTGAAGAGACTTAAAGCTGACGGTTATCGTCTCATATTGCTTTCCAATACCAATCCGTATATGATGAGTTGGGCGCTGAGTGATGATTTCGACGGTGAAGGGCATTCGCTCGAGTATTATTTCGATTCATTGTATCTCAGCTATAAATTGAAGATGATGAAGCCATGTGAAGAAATCTTCAACCTTATACTCGAGAAGGAAGGTATCACGCCGGAAGAGACATTGTTTGTCGATGACGGTCCACGGAATACAGCCATGGCGAGTAACCTCGGAATAAACACGCTATGTCCTAAGAATGGTGAGGATTGGACAGATGCACTGTATGAGCGTATAAAGTGCGTGAATGAGTTTAGATGAGAACTAAATGGATGTAAGGTTTAATACTAATCCCTAAACCTTACATAACTTCTGTCATCAAACGAGTTGTACCCTTTCATCACTCCTTTTGTCGCTTGGTATTTGTCTATTAAAAGCGGGTCGGTGTTTATAAGTTGCATTAGAGCCTCATCACTCTGTTTCAAATTACTTTTTATAAACGGATAACCGTCGCTTGCCAATATGATTTCAGTCTTTTGTGGAGGTACGTTTATTACTTTTATCAAGTTTACAGGCATGTCAAAACCGTCTATTACGGCATAGTTCTTGTTCTGATGTGAGCATGCAGCTATAAGTTCGGGCAGGATATGAATTCTGCCCGTGTCTTTTATACGCAGACAATCAATGCTCTTTTGCAAGTCATAGGCGTCTTTGCATTTATGCAATTCGTTCTTGATGAAAGCCGAGCGTTTAGCGGCAATGGTCTCTTCGTATGGCTTGGGATTATCGTAATATGTTCCGTCCACCGTGCAGTGACAGTCGCCTACGAGCCAAACCTGTCTGTGGTGTCGGCTGTAAATCACGGCACTTGCCGTGGCGCGTTCTGTTGGCATGGCACGCAGCCTGTTTATATCATAACCGTATTCTGCATATATCCTGTATATGGCATTTGTTATACCTTTGCAGAATTCTTCCATGCTTGTCTTTGCCGGCATGCTGTCAATGAATGCCTTGATTGTTTCCATGCAGAAGCGTCCGTTGCTCATACTGCTGTCGATGCGTGCGGCAGTTTTACTTGTGCTTCCGTCTATTACGGCTACAAATCTATCGTTTACCGTTATTCCGTCTTCGCACTCTTGTTGTGTCCTTTTTCCTATTATTGTTTTCTCTATGATTTCCATTATACGGTGCTTTGGGCATGAAAGGATACAGTCGTTTGATAATGTCAGGACGTCCGATGCGCCTCAACTCATTTTCTATATTATTTCTTTCTTCGGGTTTATACCAAAAGAAGAACATGCGTTGTGCCAGTTTCTCGCGCTGCGTCTTTGCCGATGTTATCGGTTCAAGTGTATACGGATCGTAACCGGTATACCATGTTTCGGTGCTGATTGTCATAGGGGTAGGAGTAAAGTCCTGTACCTGTTCAAGGTGAAAGTCCATGCCCTTTGTCAATACAGCCAGCTCTGCCATGTCTTCTTCGCGACATCCCGGATGACTGCTGATAAAGTAAGGTATAATCTGTTGTTTAAGATTTTCTTCCTTATTTATGCGGTCGAATATCCGCTTGAATTCTTCGAATAGTTTGAACGACGGTTTTCGCATCAGATTGAGAACACGATCGGTAACATGTTCCGGTGCCACTTTCAGCCGTCCGCTTACATGGTTGCAGATAAGTTCGTGAATGTATTGATGTGCGGCACGGTTTGTTTTATCGTCTTTGCTTTTGTGCAATAACAAATCGTAGCGTACTCCGCTGCCAATAAAACTTTTCTTTATTCCCGGTATGGCATCCACTGCCTTATATACATCGATAAGTTTTGAATGGTCTGTATTCAGGTTGGGGCAGATCTGTGGATGTATGCACGAGGGGCGTTTGCATTTTCCGCAGATGTCTTTATTCTTACCTTCCATTCCGTACATATTTGCAGACGGTCCTCCAAGGTCGCTCAGGTATCCTTTGAAGTCCGGCAGTTCCATAACCTTCCTTACCTCTCTCAATATGCTCTCTTTGCTTCTGCACACGATAAACTTTCCCTGATGGGCACTGATTGTGCAGAAAGCGCAACCGCCAAAACATCCCCTGTGAATGTTTACCGAGTGTTTTATCATTTCATAGGCGGGGATACGCTTGTTTTTGTATTTAGGGTGCGGCAACCGTGTATACGGCAGCTCATGAGATGCATCCAATTCATCCGTTGAAATTGGAGGGTAGGGAGGATTTACTACGACGCAGGATTTGCCTGTGTGTTGTATCAATCTCTGTGCGTGCAGCTTGTTTGATTCTTCCTCGATATGTCTTATGTTTTCCGCTTGTGCTTTCTTGTTTTGCAGACATTCTTCGTGTGAATGCAGTATGATATCACCGTTCTCATCATTGTATGTGGGAATATCTTTCTCTTCGGTGACGTATACGGTTTGCGGAATGTCCTTTATATCCTTTATGTCTCTTCCTTTTTGCAATTCGTGGCACAATTTCTTTATAGGTGCCTCTCCCATGCCGTATATTATCAAGTCTGCGCCGGAGTCGAATAATATGCAAGGCTTCAGGCGGTCTTGCCAATAGTCGTAGTGTGTAAGGCGGCGGAGCGATGCTTCTATGCCTCCAAGAACAATGGGAGTGTCCGGATAGAGGTTGCGAAGGATGCGGCTGTATACTATTGTAGGGTATTCGGGACGGCAATCGTGTCTGCCGTCCGGACTATAGGCATCTTCAGAACGGAGACGTTTGTTTGCCGTATATTTGTTTACCATGGAGTCCATGCAGCCGGGTGATATACCGAAGAACAGGCGTGGACGTCCGAGTTTCTTGAAGTCTCGGAAATCACCGTGCCAGTCCGGTTGCGGCACGATGGCGACTTTCAGTCCCATAGACTCTATCGTACGCCCTATCACTGCGCAACCGAAAGACGGATGGTCTACATAGGCATCACCGGAAAACAGTATTACATCCGGTGTGTCCCACCCTCTTAATTCAACTTCTTTTTTTGTAGTTGGCAGCCAGTCGGTCAGTTTGTAGTTATTCATTTTGCTATGTAGATGTTTGAAATTAATTATTATTAAAGTAAATATTTCATATACCTATTAATATATATACGTTTAATTTTGAACATCTACTTATTACGCTGCTGACGTATATAATATTATTCTTTTTGTTCCTTGTCACAACCTTCCGTTTCTTCGTCATTGTCGTTTTCCCATTTAATGAACAGCTCCGCAAGCTTTTGCAATCCTGTTGCTTTCATGTTGCTGTTGTACACCACATCGAGACACAAGTCTATAAGACGCTTGTCTCTGCCTGCTTCTGAGCCGAGAAGCGAGCGTATGTTGAGTCTCAGCTTTTCCAGTACAGCCTCGTCTATTATTCCGTTGCTGTCTATGAGATCTTTCAAAAGCGCATAGTCTTTTATTGTACGCAAATGTTCGTCACTGACGATTATTGTCCTTGTTCCTGAAAGGTTTGTTTGAATCTTGTACATAATAAATGTATATTTTATTGTTCAAGTAGAAATGTCATTATGCCCCGCATTATTGTTTCCCTTTTCCGTGCCGACTTTATGCATTCGAATGGAAAGCCCAATGCCATTGTACGGAAGTCATTGCCGGCATATGCCACGCATGCAGATGTTCCGTTTTCGTATGTCAGTGCACAGAATGCCGGTGCCAGCGGATGCAGGATGTCTGATGATGTTGAGGCATAATGTGTTTCATTAAGTTTACGGTATATGTCGAATGTCGTACCCATACCGGTTATATTCTCGTTATCTGTGTCACGGTAAGTCCCGTTGTATACGGTATGCAGTACATCCGCCATAAATGCTTTGTCATTTACAGACAACATGTCACCGGCTATATATGAACCGGATACTAACAGTCTGCCACCGGATGATATATATTGCCGTAGCTTTTCCTGCATGATTTTGGAAAACGTCTTGTAAGATGTCGTTGTTGACGGGCTTTGTTTTTCCTGTCCGAGGATGAGATCTACACAGTCATATCCGGCAATATCAGCCATACCGTTTTCTATAGCCTTGGAGGAACAGCTGACAACGTTATATTTTTTTGTTGCAGCTATGGCTTCTGCATGTGTGGCAGTGTAGTCAAAGTTGTTTCCGGCAATGAATGTTCCTTCCATTTCGTTGCTGCTGTATCCCAATCCTGCAGTTGTCTCGACTCCTGTCTGTGATTTGTTGAATGACAGTTGTCTGCCACTCCATGCTGCAGTGGTTCCGTATGTTACTCCTACATCTTCGGAAATATCAAAGCCCTGTAATGAATCGTTTTCCACAACAGCCGGAGGTGACAGCCTTTGGAAACCGTTGATTATCATTACGGTTTTAGATGCTTTTGGTTCGTATACCGCCGATACCACTTCCGATGGGAAACTCTCGCCGCCTTTATTTAAAGCCGTTATCTTGAAACGATACACCATTCCCGGATTAAGTTTTATGCGACAGGCATTGCCTTTAACGACATTTCCGTTGTCAAATCCCGCATTACCGGCGGATGTATATACAACGAATGACTGCGGTGCAGCTGTCGGCTCGAGCTTATCGTGTGTAGCATTCCATTTTATCAATATTTCTCCCGGTGCAGTGAATGTTATACATGGTGCCGTTGGTGCCAATGGCGCTACAGTATATGGCTTGTTGTTTTGTTTGGATATAAAACGCAGTATGGTCTTATATATGCTTCTTGCCATTGTAAAACGAAATGACGGATCCTGTGCCAATAGCATGTCGGGGAAGTTCTGGTGTGAGAGAGTCTCGATTATTGCCGATGGCATTTCCGGACAGCGCGTTTCGGAATAGTTGCGGTCATAAAGTTCGCGTATGTTCCATTTTCCATATTGGGCTGTAATGTCACGCCGGATGTTTTCAAGCAGGCTGCCGGCAAAGTCTTTTGAAAGACTTCTCGGTTGCCCCGCACCAAGTTTGCCTCCGTTAAAGCCCGTAGTACAAATGGCAAGTGAGCCTATAATAGACTTGTTATCCCTTGCGAAACCGGCATCGCTGTGCACGGCAAGTGACAGCTCGATGGGGATGTTCTTTCCTTTTCTGTCAGGTACAAAGCATGAGCCGCCTGCGAGCCAGTTTGTCATATAAGACCGGGTGTTGATGTCATCGGCATAGTCATCGGCTCCTCCTTTACCGTTGTAGACACTGTCCGGTGCCCCTGCCCATTGGGCATAGTATCTTGCTCCTTCAAAACAGCGTGGCATACCGCTTACCGTTCCTTCCCTTGAGACGTTGCCCATGCCTCCGCCAAAGCGTACGGCATCGGCAGTGACAACTCCTTTATGTCCGGAAACATTTGACAGCACCACCCTGTTATTGGAATTGCAACCGGCGTCAAAGTCGAATGTTCCGAGATACACCCAAGTGCCTCCGCCCATACGCTGGTTTATGCTGAACGTTGTCTTTATCCCTTTATGCCATACGGTGTACCTTGCATCCGGTATGCTTTTATGCACGGTCGGGTAGCTTACATAAACAGCATAGCGCCCCGGTTTTACTATGCGCGGCTGGTATGATATTTCACATCCTCCGTGTTGTGCGGCTTTTGCCATGCGTGCCGTTCCCGTTGTAAACGGGTTCTCGTTCTCAATTCTTTTCTTATATGCAAAGCCCGGTGTGCCTGCATCATGCCATTTCTCGCCGATATTTATCTCTGTGTAGTATGGCAGAGGATTAATGTCATCATTGTCCACTATTATTTCATTGCGTTGCCAGTCACGTTCTCGTGGAGTGAAAACATTAGCCCCTGATTTCTCAAGCATCGGTATGAGGTATGGCACGACAATTGTTTGCGTGAAGAGGTCTTCCGTGGTGCAGAACAGATAAGGGCGTTGCCACTCCCAACGTCTCTTTTTATTGTTGTAGTATCGTCCGTGACTTGCCCAAATTGAGAGATGACGATTTTGCAAGCCTTCGGTGATTGTGTATGGTTGTGAGAGACTTTGTACCCACGGCGTACCGGTGTATATCGGTGATGTTTGTTGTCTTGTATCACGTTTATGGCTGTTCCTGTCTTTTGTTTGTGTCGGTGATGAAACCGTTCCACCGTTCTTTTGTATCGAACGGTGACTGCCACATGCCGCGAGTGCACACAGAACAGCTATGAATAATGATTTTCTTAGTATACCGGGCATTCTTATTCTCCTGTAGTGAACTTATCCGGATATCTTCCTTTGAAGTCCTTGAAATATTGTTTTATCTCGTGCATGTCACGGTCTGCATCGCCGGTTGGCACGATTGTCTTGGTGCATTGTATAAGTTTGCGACTGTAGTCTACGCCATATAATAAGATAGGTATACCTGCTTTTAGAGCTATATAATAGAATCCCATTTTCCAATTCGGATTCAGCGAGCGTGTTCCTTCGGGTGTTATGCACAATTGAAAGTCTGAAGCCTTCTTCGCTTCTGCTGCCAGATTATCAGTCATGCTTGTGTGTTTGGAGCGCCATACGGGTATACCTCCGATATGCCTGAAGATTGGTCCGAGAGGAAAGAAGAACCATTCTTTCTTCATCATGAAGTTTATTCTCATGCCTTCCGCCCGCATATATAGCTGCCCAATGACAAAGTCCCGGTTGCTGGTGTGTGGTGCAAGGCATATTATACATTTCTCAGGGTGTTGTACAGTTACATTCTTTTTCCACCCGAGAATTCCGTAGAGCACCCGGGCACATATTTTTCTGATCATGTTTATTTGTTGTTGTGGAGTTTAGTTGAGATTGCTGATTTGATCTACAATCTCGTTAATCTGTTTGGAGAAATTCTCCGTAAGGTCTTTATAATAAGTCTCAGCTTTCATTCCCGGCTCCGGATGAGAAACACGCGCGATATAATTACTGTGTGTTTTTATTATCGAATATAAAAGGGCATCGAGCGTCTGCTTGTCCGCCGGAACGCCGTATAGGGATGCCGCTATACACTCAGCGAAGAGATCGCTGCAGATATAGTTTATACGTTTCTTCAGTTCTCTTTTGTTTGCCATGATGCTCTCCTTTCTTATTTCTATTTGTTTTAAAAGTTCATTGCTACAAAGATAGTGTTTTTTTGTAAAATAAGAAAATTATTAAACAATAATTTGATGCTTTGATATTTCGTGTTTTTAATTTGTATTTTTAATAACTACATGGGTGGATGTATTCGGAGTGAGGACATCCGAATGATACATTCCTTATTCGTAATTCATAACCCTTATGTTTACGTCTCATAAAGCTATGGGTTACGTGTCGTAAAGCTATGGGTTATGACAGTCAATGCTCTGCAAACCGCAATTTAAGATGCCGCGGTGTGCGGTCGGACATATTGCACGAAGATGTGTGGAGGGTTGTCGGTTTTATAAAGGTTCCACACAAAAGACTGCATGTTGCAACGACTTGTGTTACAGATGCTTATGAAACACATAGATGCGGCAAAACAGCAAGTGTGGAGGGTGTGGAGCCTTTTTCTCTAAAACATACGCGAGAAAATACGCATATTTATCACGACGGGAGGTGACGTTGTGTTTTTGTATGTATATATAAAAAAAGTTTTGTAAAAAAGGTTCCACACCCTCCACACTTGCAATTTTGCCACGTTTGTATATTTTGTAAATCTCTGTAACACAAGTTTTTGCAACATGCAGTCTTTTGTGTGGAACCTTGTGTGGAACCTTTATAAAACTTGCAACCCTCCATAGCTTCGTTTTTTATCCCTTTGACTGTATGTGTGTTTCATGTGTGGAGTTTTCAAAAACAAGATACATAAAATGTGAAGATTCCAAATCGAAGTGCAAAATTTTGATTTAGGAATTACCTCTTTCAG
>ERZ777306.1570-NODE-1570-length-34877-cov-55.109126_pt1 | contig 34877 bp, 33 predicted proteins | sample MGYA00374966_ERZ777306 | MGnify/ENA primary metagenome ERZ777306 (study PRJEB29329, sample SAMN06343882) | mouse gut metagenome | isolation source: Mouse cecum | place: Austria: Vienna | collected 2014-11-15 ... | reverse complement strand
CTTCTAATACTATATACAAAGAAAATATTCAGATTACTTTATATAAAACAAAAAAGAAGCAAGAAATGTTATCTTACTTCTAATATTTTAATTTTCATAAATATTTTTATCTTTGCATAGCTAATGCAATTAAACGATCCAATAATTCACCATAACTAATACCAAAATCATCCATTAATTGAGGATACATAGAAATTTTTGTGAATCCTGGAATTGTATTAATTTCATTTAAATAAATTTGATTAGTTTTTTTATCTAAGAAAAAATCAACTCTACTAAAACCATGACCATCAATTGCTTTAAATACTTTAATAGCATATGCTCTAATTTGTTCTTGGATTTTTTCATCAACTAAAGCAGGGATACAAGTTTTACTTTCCTCATCTTCATACTTTGATTCAAAAGTATAAAATTCACCATGAGGCATAATTTGACCTACTCTAGATACAATCACATCATCATTACCTAAAACTGCTGTTTCCAATTCAATACAATCAATGCATTCTTCAACAACAATATGACGATCATATTTTGCTGCCTCGTTTAATTTAATCATTAATTCATCAGAATTATCACAACGATAACATCCTACACTTGAACCAGAACGACTAGCTTTAATAAAACAAGGCATTCCTAATTTCTCTACAATATAACTTTCAACAGTCTCAATTTCATCAAAAGTATTATTTACTACAACTAGTTTATCATCATAACGTTTTTTTACATATACAGATTTAACTTGAGGAATGCCAACTGTATCTAAGATTTTTTTTGTATATATCTTATCCATGGCAATACTTGAACCCATCACTCGACATCCAACATAAGGCAATTTTGCTAACTCAAACAATCCTTGTATTGACCCATCTTCACCATATAATCCATGAAGAACTGGAAAAGCTACATCATAATTACGCAAAAGTTCATAAATATCAGCTACAGGTTTACTATTCTCTAACCATGTATCTTGAGCCAAATCTATCTGATTTTTATCTAAAAAATACCAGTTTCCAGCTAAATCAATCCCAATTAATGTAATATCATACTTATTAATATCTAAATTATTCAATACTGATGTACAAGACATTCTAGAAACAATATGTTCACTAGATTGTCCACCACATAAAACTAATAACTTTTGTTTCATGAAAATTTCTCCTTTAATTGAGTAACAACATCTTTAAGTTTCATTCCATTTGATCCCTTCAATAAAACAACATCATTACTACATAAATTATTTCTTAAATAATTTATCACTTCTTCATTATCATTACAATAATAAATATTATCCATTTCTAAACCTCTTGCTCCTGCAACAATGTATTTAGCTTCCTTACCTACCGCCACTAAAATATCAATCTTTTTATCAGCCACATACTTCCCAACATTACGATGCAACTGCTCACTAAACTCACCTAACTCTAACATATCAGCTAAAACTGCTATTTTCCTCCTTGAATAGGTTGCTAGAACATCCAAACTGGATTTCATTGAGTCTTCACTAGCATTATATGTTCCATCAATTAGAGTAATATTATCTTTTAATTCAATAACATCCATCCTTTTCTTTGTCAATTGAAATTCATTGATTCCCTTAATACACTTATCAATACTTATGTTTAATTTAATTCCAATAGCAATAGCAATTAAAGCATTTAAAACAAAATGTTTTCCAGGTACAGGTACCACTACCTGATATTTTTTATCTTGATAATATATTTCAAAACTACTACTATCATCTTTTAAAACAACATTTAGAGCTTTAAAATCACCATCAGTATCAATTGCCACTTTAACAATATCTAAATCATTTAAATTAACTGTTGAAAGCATATCATTATCATTATTAATAACTAAAGTACTACCATCTTTCATTCCTGCAATTATTTCTAACTTTGCTTTTAAAATATTTTCTCGATTACCTAGCTCACCAATATGTGCAGTTCCTACATTAGTAATAGCACTAATATCTGGTAATGCAATAAGTGATAATTCCTCCATTTCTTTAAGATGATTCATACCCATTTCTAAAATCATAATTTCTTCATCTTTTAATCGTAAAATAGTTAATGGTAATCCGATATTATTGTTATAATTACCTTCTGTTTTTAATACTCGATATCCCTGCTTAACAACACTATATACCATATCTCTAGTACTTGTCTTTCCAACACTTCCTGTAATTCCAACAACTTTAACATCACGATGTTTTCTTAAATAACGAGCCATATCCTGTAAAGCTATTAAAGTATCTTTAACTTTTATAATTATCTTATCGCTTTTATAAACATCTCGATCAGTAATTATCGCACTAGCTCCATTTTCAAAAGCACTATCAATAAAATCATGTCCATCAAAACGTTCTCCAATAATTGGAATATACATCATCCCAGCTTTAATATTTCTACTATCCTGACTAAATCCAACAACTTCAAAATTCTCATCGCCATTTAATAAAATACCATTAGTAGCAGTAACTATTTCTTTTATCTTCATTTTATCACCTAGATTTCTTCACCAATAATTGATGGTGTATTATTTTCTAATATATGTCTCTTTCCATCTAAACCTATAATCTCATAACCTATATTTTGTTCTTGAAATGCTAAAGCTAAAACTAATAACTTATCCCCAATTACCTCAAAAGTTAATTCACCAGTTGCTTCAATCGTATAAAGTTTTTTTACCTTTTTGCCATTCAAATCCATTGTATAAATAACATTTCCATCATGAACAACAATATGATCATCAACAATATTAATCATTTTCAAATTAAAATTATCATAAATATCCTGATGATTTCCATTTAAATCACATCTAACTACTCCTTTATCATTAATATAATAAAGATACTCACCATCATAAGTATATATATGTGTATTACTAGCCAATGCTTTACGATCACTACCATCAAGAGCAGTAGAAATTAATTCAGCATTTTTATTAATATAGAATATACGTTCTTTCTTTTCATCAATAATTAAGCTATATGAAACTTCATCATTTATTTTTTTATCTTCGTTTTTAGCCACATCTAAACAATGGATTGATTCATTATCATTATCTTTTTGATAATAAACTTTTTCACCTAAATTTTGAACATAATAAACATTACTCAACAATACATCATCTTTTTTTGTTTTCTTATCCACACGAAGATAATCATTATTTTCATCAAGAAAATAATAATAGTCCTTATCCTCACTAAAAGATGTCATATACTGATCAAAAACAAGCTCACGATTATTAAGAGTTTTATCATAAACTAACATTTCACGACTCATCATAATATATGCCTTATCTTTATTTACATAACTAATTCCTAACATATTATTATTAGTTGCTTGAGCGTATTTATCTGTTTGTCCATTTATTGTTATAGAACTATTATTATACTCATCTTCACTTTGTTTATTTGAATCAACAACCTCAATTGGATTTCTATCAATATACCCATTTACAGCAATACTAACAACTAACAACACTATTGCTATCGACCAAATAATTGGACTTTTCCAATAATTTTTCTTCTCCATTATGTTCTCTTCAATATCTGGATCAAATACCATCTCATTAGTATCAATATTTGTATCTTGAGATACCTTATCTTCTTGAACCATACCACATACTGGACAATACTTTTCATGTTCCAGTAATCTTGCTCCACAATTTCTACAGCTTTTAATCTCTTCCATCTTTTCACCTACTTTTTAATGCCTTTATTCTATCATATTGTGTACATAAAAAAAAGTAGACTTATTTAACTGTCTACTCTAAAAACTCACTAACCAACTCATAACCATCACTAATAAACCAGCTATATCCTTCATTATCACAATAAATTACTTTATCACCTATAACATTAAAATTCAAAACATCATCTCCAATAAAATAAACTTCACCACCATCATTATAGTAATAATATAATTCATTATCTGTATTCGTATATACAACCCCTTGATCAGTTACAATAAAATTATAAATATCATCATCTTCTACATATAACCAAATATTATTTGTATCAGTGGCATAACTTTTAACTCCATCAAAATCATAATAATAAATAACACCATCATCTACATATAAATTATTAAATACACAGATATTATAATCATTTATAAACATCCCTCTTAAATCAACAGATCGTATGACCCCATCTTTTTCAAAATAAACTAATTCATTTTTAAAATCAAAAGTAAAAACACTTGTATTATAATCAGCTAATTGTTTACTTTCTTCATTTTCATATAAATAAAGACCTGTTCCATCAGTATATAAAAAACGATGATTTTTAATAGGCAACACTTTTTCTACATTAAATAATCCAATTTCTTCTTCAGCATTTATATCATAACGACGATAACTTTCAAAAGAACTATAATATATATAATTACCTTCAACATAAATATTCCCATCAGATCCTGATGTCATATTATAAAAATCTGAAAACGAAGAATCTGTTTTATTTAGTTGATAATTAACCCCTAAATATATATCATCATTATTTTGATAAACTAATCCCCCATGTTGAAAATTACCAGCCATCATTAAATCATTATTATTTCCATTTACTTCAATCCTATCCAGTTCAACCATTTCAATATCTAATCTTTCTGTTGTAAAAAAACTAAATGCTGCACTTAAAATAACAAATCCACCAATAACTAATTTTAATAAATTCCTCTTTTCTAATCTAACTTTTGATTTAACAGATTTTGCTCTATAATTTAATATTTTCTTTCTTGCTTCTTCTAATCTTTGTTTTATCTCATTATCACTAGATTTATAATCATACATTTCTTGTTGTTTATAAACATGGGTAGATCTACTATGCTTTGAATAATCAGTTGAAATAAACTTACTTGAATATTTCTTACTTATATCTTCTTGTTTATTATACCTAGTAGGACTACCACATTTAGGACAATGAGATTGACCAAAATGAATAACTGTATCACAAACACTACAGTGATAAATTTTCGCTTGATGATGCCCACATAATGGACATTTTAGATTATTTTTATACACATTTCCACAATTATCACATTTCATTATTCATCCCCCCTATTAACTATATTGTATCATGTTCTAATCTAGTATCATATTATAATTAATATTTTGTCAAAAAATAAAAGATACTTTCGTATCTATTTACACATATTAACCCCTGTTTCTAAAATTTCCATTTGTAATAAAGTTTGTTCATCCTTAATCCTTGGTTCTTTGCCCTCAATAATTGTCTCATATAATCCATCAAAAACATTTCCATAATCTCCAACTTCAGATACAACTTTTTCTTCATGATAATTACCCTCGTCATCATAATATGATAATGTTCCATAGTCCTCAATTCGATCAATTCCAAATCCTGGTGAACCAGGTAAATAAAATAACTTTAGATGCTCTTCTTGGCGATCTTTATTCGCTTTTATAAAACATCCTTTATCACCATAAACTACAAAACTTGGTCTTTCTTTAACTCTAAAATAACTAGATTTAATTGATACTTTTAAAATTCCATAATATAAATCTAAATCAAAATAATCATTCATCCTTCCTGGTCCTAATAATTGACGCACATCATAATGTATCTTATCAGGCTTACCAAAATAAGAAATAACTTGATCTAGCGTATGACAACCATGCCCATATAAATAACTATCAAAACAAAAATATTCTTTACTAGCAAGTGGAATTTCAGGGCGATAATAATCAAAATGCATTTCTAATTCTAATAGATTTCCTAGTTTACCACTTTCAATAACTTTTTGAGTTGTTAGAAAATCTGAATCATAACGACGATTTTGATAACATTGAACCAATAATCCTTTTTCCTTTGCTAAAGCAAAAATTTCTTTAGCTTCTTGGCTATTTTTCATAAACGGTTTTTCTACCAAACAGTTCTTGCCATGTTCAAGTACCATTTTTGCATATTCATAATGACTATCATGACAAGTACAAATACTAATTAATTGAATATCAGGGTCATTTAATAAACTATTTAAATCATCTGTATAATTAATTCCCTCTACTCTATCCCAATCCTTTTTATTTATATTACGAGCATAAATTGTTTTTACTTTAATGTTTTTTCTAGTTAAAACATATGGTAATTGATAACGATTCGTACTTTTTCCATTGCCTATAAATCCTATTGTTAACATATATTTCTCCTTTAATTAAAATCACTCAGATTATACTATATTTTTATTATAGCCCATTATTTTTACAATAACTGAAAATCTCATACAACCATATTAATAATTAAACATAACAAAGGAATTGTAATTAAAGATAATGCTGTTGATAAAAAAACAATTTCAACCGCTAATTTAGAATCACCATTATATTTCTCTGCTAGAATTGCTGTTGTACTACCAGCAGGCATTCCTGCCAATACTGTTGCTACAGCAGTTACGAGAATAGGTAATTTAACTATTATACATCCAAATAAAACTAATAATGGGATTAATATCAATCTAATAAAACTATAATAAATCGTTAATTTACTAATGACATCTCTAAATCTTATTTCTGCTAAAATTCCACCAATTACAATCATTGATAACGACATTGTACAACCACTTAATGTTTTAATAGAAACATATAAATAATTGGGTAATTTAATTTGTCCTATCATTATAAATAAACCAATAAATACAGCTATAATACAAGGATGAGTTATCACCTTTTTAACAACTTCTATACCTTTAGTACTAGTAAAACAAGCTACACCACCAGACCACATTACAATTCGTTGCGGAATTAAGTAAATCGATGCAAACAACAATCCATCCAAACCATATAACCCTTGAATTAATGGTGATCCCATAAAACCTGCATTAGAACAAATTGTTCCATACTGTAAAACACTTCGTTGTCTTGAATGTATTTTAATAAAAAAATATTTTCCAAACACCTGACACCCTAACTGAATTACAATTGATACAATTAAAATTGTAAATCCACTCTTAATAATTGTTTCATCCATTTTAATCATAAATGAGTAGATTATATTAGCTGGCAAAATAATATAGATAACTAAATCAGTTAAACTTTTTCTATTCTCTTTTGAAATGATATTTATTTTTCTTAGAATATATCCAATTATCATTAATATGAATATTTCAATCTGCAAATCTATTAAATTATTAAAATCAACCACAATAACACCTCTTCAAAAATATCTTAAACCAAAATTCCTTCCTAGTCATTAAAAACTTATCAATATCAAAATAATTAGTTATAATATTATCAATGAGGTAACCTAAATGAAAACAAACTATGTCTATATTGTTGAATGCAGTGATCATACTTATTATACTGGCTGGACAACTAATCTTGAACGTCGAATCAAGGCACATAACGAGGGTAATGGAGCCAAATATACCAAAGTTAGACGCCCTGTTAAATTAATTTACTTTGAAGAATATGTCTGTAAAAAACAAGCTCTTAAACGTGAATATGCAATTAAACAATTAACAAGAAAACAAAAAGAATTATTAATCAATAAAAATTTATAATAATTATATTTTTTGCATTAACATTTCAACATGGTATACTTATACCATAAAGAAAGAGGGTCAAATATGAAATTAAATCGAAATGATCTATGCTGGTGTGGAAGTCAACAAAAGTATAAAAAATGCCATCTCCAGTTTGATGAAAAACTAGAACAATTAAAACAACAAGGAAAAATAATTCCTTTACATCAAATGATTAAAAATAATGAGCAAATTGAAGGTATAAAACAAGCTGCGATTATTAATTCTGGTTTATTAGACTATATTGAAGAAAATATTAAAGCTGGTATGTCAACTGAAGAAATAGATATTATGGCTAAAGAATTCACTGCAAAATATAATGCTGTCTGTGCTGACTACCAATATTGCGGTTACCCTAAACATATCTGTGTTTCAATCAATGACGTAGTTTGTCATGGGATTCCTAGTGAAAATGAAATAATTCAAGATGGAGATATTGTAAATGTTGATGCCACAACCATGTTTAATGGATACTATGCAGACGCTTCAAGAATGTTCATGATTGGTAATGTAACAGATGAAGCTAAAAACTTAGTACAAAACACAAAAAAAGCTTTAGAACTTGCTATTGATGCAATAGTACCATATCAAAGTTGTGTTGGTGATATTGGCAAAACTATTGAGAAATTTGCTATTGATAACGGTTATAGTGTAGTCAAAGAATTTTGTGGTCATGGTGTTGGTTTAGCTATTCATGAAAATCCTTATATTTTCCATTTTGAGCCCAATGAACCAACAGTAACATTAGTCCCTGGAATGGTTTTTACAATTGAACCAATGTTAAATCTTGGCAAAGCAGATATTTTTGTTGATGCAGATGATGAATGGACTGTTTTTACTGAAGATGGTAGTCTTTCTGCTCAATGGGAACATACACTTTTAATAACTGAAACTGGTGTAGAAATCTTATCCAAATAAAAAAACATCCAGGAAACATTTTCCTGAGTGTTTTTTTATTTTACTTTAATAATCACATATTCACTTGGTGCTCCAGTTTTTATTGGATATCGCCAACCTGACATACCTGTTGTTGTAATTGCAGTAAAATCATCAATATTCCTTTGCCCACGAACCAATGTATCACTTGTGAGCGATTGAACAATTCCCATTGGAAATAATTGTCCTCCATGCGTATGTCCTGATAATTGTAAATCAATACCTAATGATGCATTTTGTTCTAAGTCTAATGGTTGATGATCTAATAAAATAGTATAGTTATCTTTTTTATCATCAGGAATTTTTGCTAATAATTCCACAGTTGATAAGCGTGGATTTGTTCCCCAAAAACTAGCATCTTTTCGACCAATAATATTAATATTTTCTAAAGTTACTATTTCATCATCTAATACCTCTATTCCATTAAATTCTAAATTTTTTCTAATATCCTCTGGTGTAAAAGCTATATCTTTAAAAGCATGTGAACCATTATCATGATTACCATATATATAATATATTCCTTGTTTATTAGATATTGTTGAAAGAACTTTACAAGTATTAAGCATATCATCTAATGGTGTATTTTCATCAAAAATATCCCCAGTTAAAACAACTATATCTGCTTTTTCTTTACTTATTTCATTACAATATTCTTGTAACTGTAAAACCGTTAATGAAGTTGACATATGTAAATCAGCTATCTCAATAATTTTTAAATCACTAATCTTTTTACTAATCAAATTATAGGTTGTAGGTATAACATGTTTAATATTATAATAACCATACCCTAAAACTAATGCTGTTATTACTATTGCTAAAATACCAGTTGTAAAAACAAATCGATAAATTAAAAATTTTTTTAGAATAATATTTAACAACTCCAATATCAGCATAATCACTAATAAATGATAGTATATTACTCCATATAACTCTAAAGTATTTATTGCAGGTAAAGAAAGCATTGAAACAACTAAACCTATTACTAAAATAATTAACATGTTTGTATGATAGTTTAATATTGTCTTAATAAAACGATTAATGAAAAAAGTAAAATAAACAATTCCTGGGAACACCGCAATTAAACCTATATATTGATACATACATATCCTCCTTTTTATTACAATACATAATAAACTATACTCTAAGTCAAGCTATTTTTAATTAATTTAAACATTTATACTATAATCCTATTATGAATAACTATTTTTAAACCGCAAAAACTATAATGATAGTAATGCTATCAATAAACATATCAACTAGAAAGGAGATGAAACATGAAAAAATACTTTCTACTTTTTTTATTAATTATAGCACCATTATTTATAAATTCTGTTGATGCTTGTGAAAATAATGCAAAACTCATTCTATTAGAAGAAAAACATTATGAAACAAATGGTAATATCGTTACTGTTAAATTTCCTCAAATCATTAATGTAGACGATAAGATCAAAGTGGATATTAATAGCTTAATACTTAAAACTATTGATACATATCTAGATGAAATTAAAGGATTTGACAAAAATCCAGGTACAGCTCATAAATTAATTGTTGAAATTGATTTTGAAAATTATTATAGTGATGATGATATATTTTCATTTTCAATCAATTCTTCTCAAATATTAGCTGATAGCCATTTACAAAAGAAATTCTTCACTATAAATCCTACTACTGGAGAAATCTATAATGTAGAACATTTCTTAGGCTCTGATTATCAAAATATTATTTTAACCACAGTTAAAAAACAGATTGCTGAAAATACCAAAAACAATCCTAATTTGATATATTTTGATGAAGAAGTTAATAATCTAAAGATTTCTATTGATCAACCTTTTTATATAAATAAGGATAATCAAGTGGTAGTCGTTTTTGATCAATTTCAAATAGCTCCAGGTTATATGTCACTTCCTAGTTTCATTGTTAAATAGTTAATAAGGGTATTAATAAAGTGGTAGATTTTGATAAAAGCTACCACTTTATATTCTATATCATTTTTTAATTAAAAAATTTGCTCATCAGTGTCACAACGTGCTATTTAATATTTAATTCTACATGAATATATGACAATAATCCCTCTATAATAGAGGGATTATTTTAAATTTTTAAATGCAGTTGAAAGCATTAACTTAATTCTATTTAACTGATTAACCTCACTAGCACCTGGATCATAATCTATTGCAACAATATTACTTTCAGGATATGCTTTTCGTAAAGCTTTAATTGCACCTTTACCAGTTACATGATTAGGTAAACATCCAAAAGGCTGCATACAGACAATATTAGGAGCCCCTGATTCAATTAGCTCAATCATCTCACCTGTTAAAAACCATCCTTCACCCGTTTGATTCCCTATAGATACAATTGTACTAGCTTTTTTCGCTAAATGTTCGATTGAAACTGGAGATTCAAAACGTTTTGATTTTGTTAGTGCTTTAATCATATCATGACGTAATAAATCAACAAATTTAATTGCTAGATTACATAATTTTGTACTTCTTTTAGAGGCATGAAAATGTTTATTTTCAAAGTTTGTATTATAAAAACAATATTGAAAGAAGTCAATTAAATCAGGCATTACTGCTTCTCCACCTTCACGTTCAATAATTTCAACAATTTCATTATTTGCAGTAGGATGAAATTTAACTAAAATCTCACCAACTAAACCAATACGAGGTTTTTTAATATCTAATAAAGGTAATTGATCAAACTCTTTAACTATTTGATAAACATTTTTTCTAAATTCCTTTATACTACCATTTTTAACATTTTCTTGACATCGTTTTACCCAAGACATATATAATTCATTAGCACTATTTGCTACTTGTTCATATGGACGTACACGATATAAAACTCTCATAAATAAATCACCATACATAGCTCCAATAATCACCTTCTTAACAAGCGGCAAGGTTAGTTTAAATCCTGGATTATTCTCTAATCCTTGTAAATTTGCAGATATTACTGGTATTTCCGGCATTCCAGCATCTTGTAATGCCTTTCTAATAAATGCAATATAATTAGTAGCTCTACACCCGCCTCCTGTTTGAGTAATGATTACTGCGGTTTTTTTCAAATCATAGTTCCCACTTAATAAAGCCTTCATTATTTGACCAGTAACTAATATACTTGGATAACATGCATCATTATTTACATATTTTAACCCTGTATCTATTGCACCTTTATCAACTGAAGGTAAAACAACTAAATTATAGCCCGATTTCTGCATTGCCGTTTCTACAAACTGGAAATGAATCGGTGACATCTGTGGACATAAAATAGTATAGCCTTCATCTTTCATTTCTTTTGTAAATGGTATTTTTAATGGTTGATATTTTGGATAAAATTGTTTTTTATTTTTTAATTGTTTATCAATTGTAGCTTTTAAAGAACGAATTCTGATTCTAATCGCACCTAAATTACTACCTTCGTCAATTTTTATTAAAGTATAAATCTTATGACGAGCCTGTAAGATTTCAGCTACCTGATCACTTGTTACAGCATCTAATCCACAACCAAATGATGTCAATTGAATTAATTCAAGATTTGGCTGTGTTGCGACAAAAGAAGCTGCACGATACAATCTTGAATGATATGTCCATTGATCAACTACTCTTAATTGATCCAATTCTTTATCTAAATGACAAATACTATCCTCAGTTAAAACAGCCATACCTTCAGCAGTTATTAAGTCTGCTAATCCATGATTAATTTCAGGATCAACATGATATGGACGTCCTGATAAAACAATTCCAGTTATATTATTATCCTTAATATATTGAAGAATCATTTCACCTTGTTCTTCAATATCTTGCCGACATTTATAAAGTTCATTATAACCATCTTGAATTGCCTTTAATAATTCTTTATCACTTATTTTAAAAGCTTTTAATTCATCTTTTAAATTACTAAATAATGTTTTCTTATTACTTAAATCCATAAAAGGATTTCGATAAATAATGTTATTACCCTCAAGATTGTCAACATTATTACGAATAACTTCTGGATATGATGTTACAACTGGACAATTATAATGATTATTTGCATTATCAAACTCTTTACGTTCATAAGCTAAACTTGGATAAAAAATATATTTAATGCCTTTTTCAATTAATGACTCAATATGACCATGTACCAATTTTGCTGGATAACAAACACTCTCTGAAGGGATTGATTCTATTCCTTTTTCATAGACATCTTTACTAGAACGTGGTGATAAAACAACTCTAAATCCTAGTTTTGTAAAAAAAGTATGCCAGAACGGATAATTTTCATACATATTCAAAACTCGTGGAATACCTACTGTTCCTCTCATTGCCTGATCAGATGTTAACGAACGATAATTAAAAATACGACGATATTTATAATCATATAGATTTGGTAATTTTTTAGAAGCAACTGGAATATTTGCTCCACGTTCACAACGATTACCACTAATATATTCACTATTATCATTAAAGGTTGATACTGTCAACATGCAATGATTAGTACATTTCTGACAATATCTTATTTCACTTTGACAAGTAAAATTCTCTAATTCTTCATGACTTAATAATGTAGTTGGTTTCCCTTGATAATTTTCATGGGCTAGACGTGCTATCCCAAAAGCACCCATTAATCCTGCAATATCAGGTCTGATTGCATTAACACCCGCTTCTTTTTCAAAGGCTCTTAATACTGCCTCATTATAAAAAGTCCCACCTTGAACTAATATATTATCCCCTAAATCATCGTTACTTCTTAATTTTATTACTTTATACAAAGCATTTTTAATGACCGAATATGATAAACCTGCACTAATATCTTCAACTTTTGCGCCTTCTTTTTGTGCCTGTTTAACTTTAGAATTCATAAAAACAGTACAACGACTTCCTAAATCAATCGGTGCTTTAGAGTCCAATGCTATATCAGCAAACTCACTTACTTTATATCCTAAAGACTTAGCAAAGGTTTCAATAAAAGAACCACATCCACTAGAACAAGCTTCATTCAATAATATATCTTGAATTATACCATCTTTAATCTTAATTGCTTTCATATCTTGACCACCAATATCCAAGATAAAGCTAACATCTTTTTTAAAATATGTAGCGGCTTTATAATGAGCCATTGTTTCAACTTCACTCATATCAATTTTTAATGCAGCTTTAATTAATGCTTCACCATAACCAGTTACTCCACTATAAACTAAATTAACCTGAGGTGGCAATAAATCATAAATCTCTTTTACAATCTTAACTACAACATCTAACGGATTTCCCTCATTAGAATCATAAAAAGAATATAATAATGAATCATTATCATCAATCAATACAGCTTTAGTTGTTGTAGAGCCAACATCTAGTCCTAAATATACATTTCCGATGTAACTTTTAAGATCGTTTTTTCTAACTTTATCAATATAATGACGATGCCTAAATTTATTTTTTTCATTATCATCTTTAAATAAAGGCTCCAAAGTATTTTTATTAGAAACCATCACATCTTCAATAGTTTCTAATTTACTTAATAAAGTATTAATATCCATCACTTTATCTTCATCTTTAGCCAAGATAGCAGCTCCCATTGCAACAAATAACTGTGAATTATTTGGAAAAATAATCTCATTATCTTCAAGATTTAAAGTTTCAATAAATCTCTGCCTTAACTGATCAAGAAAAAATAAAGGACCTCCTAAAAAAGCTACTTTTCCTCTAATTGGTTTACCACAAGCTAGACCACTAATAGTTTGATTAACTACAGCTTGAAAAATAGAAATAGCAATATCCTCTTTATTTGCCCCTTCATTAATCAAAGGCTGAATATCAGTTTTTGCAAATACACCACAACGAGATGCAATAGGGTAGATCATTTGATAACTTTTTGCCAGCTCATTTAACCCAGATGCATCTGTTTGCAACAATGATGCCATTTGATCAATAAATGCCCCTGTTCCACCTGCACAAGTACCATTCATTCTTTGTTCTAAAGAACCATTAAAATATGTTATTTTAGCATCTTCTCCCCCTAATTCTATAGCCACATCACATTCAGGAATATAAGCTTCAATTGTTTTAGTACATGCAATAACCTCTTGTACAAACTTAATACCTAAATATTCAGAAAGTGATAATCCTCCAGAACCTGTCATCAAAGTTATTATTTTAAAATTACCAAATTTATTTTTTATCTCTTTTATAAGCATTGTAATTGTTGCTTGTATATCAGAATAATGACGTTCATATTTTGAATAAACACAATTATCATCTTGATCAATAATATAAATTTTTATCGTAGTTGACCCAACGTCAATTCCCATATAATAAATCTTTTCCATTTTGTTCTCCTACTTTAAATTATTTTTAATCTTATTCATTATTCTTATTAAATCTTCAATTTCCCGAGGTTCTAGGTCCTTAACTAATATAGCTTCCATTTTTTGAATACACTTTTCTAAACTCTCTTTAAACTCATAGGCTTTTTCTGTTAAAATAATTTTCTTTAATCTTGCATCATAAGCAACACTCACTCGTTCAATAAACCCATTAGTTTCTAAGCTTTTCAATAATCCTGTAGCACTTGAACGTCGAACATTGAATGTTGCTTCAATATCTTTTTGAAAAATATCATGATCCTGATGATCATATAGATAACCTAGAACTAATCCTTGAGGTCCTGTTAAACTATTCTGTTCGTCATTAAACCCAACATCATTTAAACATCGACCGATTAAGTTAGCAAGAACCCTTATCTCTATACCTATTCTCTTTTCTCCCACCGTTTTCACCTCGACTTTGTTAGGTTGCTAACATTATATACCAATGTAAAAAGATGTCAACTTTTATGCTTAAAGTAATTAAACCATTTACCAAAAAATAATAAACAAATAAATATCATAAATCATACTCATAATAAAAAGAACTATCCAATTATATGAGGTTAGTACCCATATATTATTAAATAGTCCTTTCATTCAAAACTACAATTTATTTTACAAACTTTAAAGAAGCTATGTTTAAAAGTGTATATGTTACTCTAATTATGCTATTTTTGTATAAGTTGTTCTAAAACATCCCTCAGAATGTCTAGGCTCACATCCTGGAATGTATCCACGTGTAACTTTCCATTTTCCAGTATATCTTTTACCATTATACATATACTATCCATTAACTAATTGTAAACCCAAATATCTTGCTATTGCTGTACAACTATATCCAGATAATAGTTCTACAACAAAACATGCACCATCTACATAATTAACAATACCAGTTCCTGTTGCTGTTGATAAAGGTACTATACCATTTTCATTCATTTGAGCAGTCATTAAATTTATATTTCTTGATTCAACTTCTTCATAGAGCTGTTTTAATAATTCTGGGCTAGCATCTTTTAAAACAACAGAATTCAATTAATTCACCATTTTCATTGTATACAGGATTGATTATTTCACTATTTAGAGATTCTTTTGCATATATCTTTGTACTAAATCCAAACATCCCAATTATCATAGCAATAGCAACAAAGAAAACCACAAAATTTTTACCTAGATTTATTCTATTTTTCATATTAATCACCCATCTTTATCTTAATAAATATAAGAAACTAATTAGCATTATATATACTTCAAACATATAATTAGCTATTTTTCTTCAAAAAAATCTTTTAATTCCTTAGATAATTCATCTAATTCTTTACTATGATCAGATGGGAATCTACTAACTTCATTTCCATTTTTAAGTTTTAAAATTGTTGGAAGTGCTTGAATATAATAAGTATTACATAGTTTCAGAAGTTCTTCACTTGTATATATATCTTTTTCTAACATTTCAGAGATATCAAAATGATATATATTATAATCAATCTCTTTTACTTTAACTTCCTCTTTAACTAATGGAGCTACTTCTAAACATAAAGGACATTCTTTTGATGAAAAAAATATATACCCATCTGTTATTTTTTCTAAATCTCCTTTTTTGTCAATTTCTATTAATTCATTTTTATTATTTGAATTAATATCTTTATTAGAATTTTTTGACTGACATCCAACAATTATTAACATTAATGATAATAAGACAAGTATTTTTTTCATGTGTATCAATCCCTTCTCTACTATAATTATTCTATAATAATTTATAAAATAACAGTCTTATACATTATGTTATATTATGGTATAATTAAATTATGAGGGTTATTACTTATCTGTTTACTCATTAAAAATTACTTACGATATTAACATTATTTGAATAAAATAATAAGATATCTTATTCATTCTTATATTTATTTTAACTAATATAAGACAGGAGTTATCCTGTCTTATTTGTTATATAGATTTTTCATAATCAGTTCTTTGAATCTCACTGCCACCAAACATAGCTTTAATCATCTGAGTGGTTAATTTTCTATATCCCATAAAATATTAAATATTTTTTATAAATTGAAAATAAGAAATTTCAGTGAATAAAAACTATTTTAAACTATCACTACTATTAATAATATTTTGATAAGTAAACAAATATCCTAAAAAACACCAGGCTAATGTAGCTGATAAAGAATAAATATAAAATACTCCATAATCAGATAAACCACCAATGAACTCACTTAAAACAATCATTATAAACATTTGAACAATAAAATATATTTCTTTCCCTTGACTCACTTTTAAAACATTAAAACTCATTAAAACACATTTAAAGAAAAATATAACAAATATTATAAATCCAATCACACCAGTTGTTACCAATGCCTCTAAAAAAACATTATGACTATGAACAACTTGTACAGCCCAATATTCTAAAACATCTGTTTCCTGAATACCTATTTTCTTAAAATTATTAGCACCTATCCCTATCAATGGATCAGTTTGCCAAATTTGTAAAGCTGCCTTAGTTAAAGATACACGACCATTAGATACCTCATCTATAATTGTTAGACCTTTATAAAAATCTTCAATATCTCCTGATATTAATAAATGACCTGCTTCTTTAATTTTATCAGTTTGAAATCGGCTAGTCTCCTTTGAAGCAATTCCCTGCATCTGAGGTACAAATTCTACAATTCCTTGTCCCAATAAACTAGCACTTGTAATAATAAATACTAATCCCAATACCAGCATAATACGTTTAAACATACTATATGGTCGTCTTCTAATTAAAAAATAATATCCAACCATAATAATAATTACTACTAAAATTATCAATGCAACTCTACACTTTGTCAAAAGAATATAAACAATCTGTACTCCAATATTAACAAGATACCATGGTTTACCTTTAAAATTTTCTCTTATGGCAATCAGGGCTAAAACAATAGTAATACAGGCCAGAAATGCTGCTGGATTACTATTAAAATAAACTCCAAATAACCTGCTGCCAACCATTCCCAAAGTCCAGCCATTAGCTAAACTAGAAAAACGAACAATAAACATACCTATTGATACCAGTGAGGCAAAACCGACTAAAACATTGACTAATGGAATAATCATCTTCACTTCTTCAACAATATCTTTTTTAGTCATTGATGCAGGATTATTAAATATTAATAAATATATTACTAACTGCATAATTGCAATTACATATGAGTTTAAATCACTATAACTGTTTAAGATGGTTGCTAAAAGCAAAATAAACCCTTGCACAAGCATTAATAAACTGTAATTCTTTTTTATTTTAAATTCCTTTTTATAAATATCATGCCCAATAATAACTAATGCCCATATTAATAATGGTATAAATAAATAATTTGTCTCAATACCTAAATAACCTAAAGCTAATGTATTGATAAACATATATATAATAAAACATAATTTATAATACTTTCGATTAAAAATCATTTTCTCTATCTCCAATTTATTCTATTATACCATTATTATAAAAAAATAAAATAAAAAAGGAGCTCAAATATAAGGCTCCTTAATGAACTAACCCCTTTAATTCACTTTCGTCAATTTTTTTACCTTCTTCAACTTTATTAATTAAATTACGAACCCTTTTAATATGCCCCTCGAATGGTTTCATAACGTCTGATTTAGTTCCATTCATTGAATATGTTTCATAACAATCATAATACTCCCCTTCAATTTGAACATTAATAATATTCCAATCAGCCATATCATTTAATTGCATATTTAACAATGAACGAATTTCATCACTAGACATATCAGTTTCAAACGATCCCTCAAGAGCACTTAACACATTATCAAAATTTGTAATAATTGTTGGTGATAATGCTTTATCCATTAAAGCTTTTAGTACTTTTTGCTGATTACGTCCTCTAGCAAAATCTCCAAGTTTCAAACGTTTTCTTTCTCTTACAAAGCACAATGCCTTATCACCATCCATTTGATTCATACCCTCAGTAATATGATAATTCCCATGTAAAGTAGTGAATTCCTCATCTGATTCAACTGTTATTCCACCTAATGCATCAACAATATTAGTCATTCCACTAAAATTAGTTCTTACAAAATAATTTATTTCCATATCTAGTAAATCTTGAATTGTATTAATAGTTTCATTAGTACCATATATACCTGTATGTGTTAATTTATCTAATTTACCATTTTTATGTAATTCGATTTCACAGTCACGTGGAATGCTAGTCATTAAAATTTGTTTTGTCTTAGGATTAACAGTAACTATTAAATTGACATCACTACGAGATACAGTTTTTAAACTTCCATAAACATCTATTCCTGTTACATAAACCGAAAACGGATTTTCAGTAACATTTGTCTTCTTAGTAGTTACTTCTAACTTAGCATCATAAGAATATGAGGTAATTACTTTAGTTTCATCATTGAAGGCTTCATGATTACTTTGCAACATACTACGATATTGTTCTCCAACAACTATGCAATCAACTGCACCACTATATAAGGCATCTGATAAATCCATATAATTATCGTATTTATCATATGTTTGTTCACCAATATCCTCTTCCATATCAGCAAGCGCTGTTGTTAAAGTTGTAGAATCTTTTTCATAAGAAACACCAAATTTTTTTCCATTAAGATTCTTTTTGTTTATATCACTATCTTTTAATGCGATAACTGATACTACGTATCGTTGTCCTGTAGCATTACTAACTTTTTCTATGAATTTATCTCCTCGAGAAATCATTGCACAGCCAACAACTAAAACTATACTAACCAATAAACTGATAATCTTAGTAATTATACTTCGTTTACTTGTAACACCATCTTTAATATTTTTTTCACCATTATAAATAATTGCAAAAAAACTAATCATTAATATCAATAATACAACAATAATCGTAATCAAATATTTAGTTGGAATTAAATTAAGTTTGAAAACAAAATAAACAGCAACTAAAGAAACAATAAATTGAATACCTAAAACAAAATATTTTGATGTTATCAACTTAAAAAACTTATTATTATTCATTTGCCTACCTCAATTCTTTATTATTCTCTCCTATAATACCTAAAATATATTAATCCGTCAAATAACGCTATATTACAATAGTCAATATAAAATATATATTTTTATTAATTAATCAACTTTTATCAACATCAATTATTTTGTAATAGTAAGCACTTATATTAAAAAAGAAGTGCGCAGCTTTTATCCACACACTTCATTCAATACTTTTTAGAACTAACTCATTTAAAACACTACAAACTACTTCATATCTATTCATCCATTTTTTCAACTTCAGGATCAATTCCTGCTTTATCTAAAACTGCATGAACGACATTTCTTTTACCACTTTCGCTCCCTGCAGAAGTACAAGTAGATAAAGTAATTACTGGCTTATTAGCCGCTTTATCAAAATCTACATTTATATCACTTGTTTTTAACATTTCTTGATAAAAAGACTGTATATCTGTAATTGAAGTATTATACAAAATACTTAGTTCTGGGATAATATGTGCTGACACAACTTTATAACGACTTACTGTACCATCAGGTAAATAAATATATACATAAGGATGTTCATTTGCAAAGTCTTGCTTAGTATATGATTTAATATTATTAAACATTGAGCCATTATTCATATTATGCCCATATATTACAGTATTTAAATCAGTAAACGGATTTTCATTTTCACTAGCAATAAATATAGAACCTGCTCTAAATTCTTTTTTATCAATATCACTATGGATATAAGTATCATTAGTTTCACCTTGTAAAATTGGATAACTAACTCTTGTATCTGGTATATCAATCCACCCTTTTACATCAGGATTTCTTTTTACTAAAGCATCAAAATCAATCTTTTTATATGATCCACGCTCTTCTGTTTGTTCAGTTACATATGTATTTTCTATTTCTTTATTACTATCATCCATCTGTTTATATTCTAAAAAGATAGAAGCTAAGTTGTATGCACTATAACAAAACACACAAATACATACTAATAATATAATTCTTCTAATCAAATCTTTTATACCTGTAGGTTTGATTCTTTCAATAAAACTTTTTTTATGTTTAGCCATTATACATTAAACTTAAACAACATGATATCACCATCTTGACCAACATATTGCTTTCCTTCCTGCCGAATTTTACCAGCTTCTTTTAATGCTTGTTCACTACCATATTCGACTAAATCATTAAAACTATATGTTTCAGCTTTTATAAATCCTCTTTGAAAATCACTGTGAATGATTCCAGCCATTTCAGGAGCTGTCATTCCCTCTTTAAAAGTCCAGGCTCTAACTTCTTGTACTCCAGCAGTAAAATAAGTTCTTAACCCTAATAATTTATATGCTTCTTTAATCAATTTATCCAAACCGCTTTCTTCGATTCCTAAATCTTGTAAGAATAAATCTTTCTCTTCTTTATCCATCCCTACTAATTCACTTTCAATCTTAGCACAAATAGGTACAACATCAGCACCTTCACCAGCAGCGAACTCAACCACTTTATTATAATGCGGATTACTACTAGGATCCTCTAGATCTTCTTCTCCAAGATTAGCAACATAGATAATTGGTTTCATCGTAAGTAATGTGTATTGTTTTACAATCACCATTTCTTCTTTTGAAAAATCAATCGTTCTTGCAGATTTATTAGCTTCTAATGTTGCCTTTAATTTTTCTAAAATAGTTATTTCAATTTTTGCATCCTTATCGCCAGACTGAGCTTTTTTAGCTAAACGTCCAATTCTTCTTTCTACAGTTTCTAGATCAGCAAAAATCAATTCTAAATTAATAGTCTCAATATCTCTAATTGGATCAACATCACCATCAACATGTGTTACATCTTTATCTCTAAAACATCTTACTACTTCACAAATAGCATCTGTTTCTCTAATATTACCTAAAAATTTATTACCTAAACCTTCACCTCTACTAGCACCCTTTACAAGACCTGCAATATCTGTAAAACCAAAAGTTGTTGGAACTGTTTTTTTAGGTTCAATCATTTCTGTTAACTTATCTAATCGATAATCTGGTACTTCAACAACCCCAATATTAGGGTCAATTGTTGCAAACGGATAGTTTGCTGCTTCTACTTGTGCATTTGTTATTGCATTGAATAATGTAGATTTACCAACATTTGGTAATCCAACAATACCTGCTGTTAATGCCATTTATATCACTCCATTCATATGTACCTATATTCTACTTAATCCATTATAAAAAAGCAAGTTTGTTTACTTCATTATTAGGACAACTGTATTAAAATTATAATAGTAATAATTAACAAAAAAACTTATTATATTTTTAATAACTTAACTAAATATACAAAAAAGAGCTAATACTCTTATCGAAACAAGAGAATATTATCAAGTAAGATATCATTTCTTACTTTTTTTGTTTTCTATAAAGTAATCTGAATAATTCTTTTGTATATAGTATTAGGAGGTATTTTCTATGTCAAAACAATTTTGTAATGATTTTAAAAATGATGTTCTATTTAAGTATTTATTATGTGATGACTTAGATCCTGACTGTATTTTTATGTTAAAACTCTTTATCGAAAATATCCTTAATATTAAATGTCATCAAATCACTGTCCTTAATCCTGATCTTAACCCTAAATATGTAAATGATAAAGATATGGTTCTTGATGTTAAGGTAAAGACTACTAATGGAGATATCATTGATATTGAAATGCAGAACTCCACCTTTTCCAAAAGTCATTACTGCCGTTTCCAGCAGTATGGCGCTACTTTACTTGCATCACAAAAGGAAAAGGGAAAGGATTATACAGAAACAGCACATCCAGTATATCAGATCATCTTTATCGATGATATTGATAAGGATAATCTGAAACTTATTGATACATACAGAAGTATCAATGATGAAGGAATGGTAGAAAAGTATAATCTTACAACCAGAAGCTATGTCCAGCTGCCATATATAAATATTATCAGGAAACAGAAAGGATTAAAAAGGATGACAGGGATAGAACTGGCACTGTACATATTTAAAAACGGAATAGATAATGATATAATTGGTTTAACAGACCAGGGAGTGATAAATATCATGAAAAAGAAGTTGGAAAAGTTTAATGAAGAAGCCAAGTTAAGAGACATGTATTATAAAAGAGATTTAAACAGGGCAGCAAATGAATCAGAAAAGCAGGAAATATATGAAAAAGGAAAAATCGAAGGAAAAGCTGAAGGAAGGATTGAAGGAAGGGTTGAAGGTGAATTAAAAAATACTATTAATTTTATTGAAGTAAGATATGGAATAAGGGATGAAGAATGGATATCATCGCTAAATGAAAAGCAATTAAAAGCTATCAAAAAAATAATTTTTGAAGAAGACGATTATGAAAAGTTTAAACAACAAATAGAAAAGATACATGAATAATAAATTATATTGGAACTAACTAAACCGATCACTAATAAAAAGCGATGAAGGAGAAATCAAAAATTATCACTTCGCTTTTTTATTAGTAAAACTTCCAAAGTTGAATCCAAATTTAATGAATTTATTAATGCTTCATAATAAAATCCCTTTATTTTGCCATAATTATTTTAACTATTTATACTTGACTCTCTATTAATAAAACGATTACCATTATATTATCAAAACATGAAAAAAGACAATTAAATTGATATCTTGAATCTAAAATTAAACTAGATATCTTTCTAAATAGTATTAATCCTTTAATCAATGAGGTTACAATTATTCATAGTTATTCCAAACAGTTTAATACAACAATATATTAGAAAACAATAAAAATATAAAAAATATTTTACAAAATTTTAACTATGAATGCTAATACAACTATTTTTTCATTAAAAAATAAAAAATGGAGAATTCTATGGAAAAGCTATATCAAAATATGTTACAAACAATCCGCAATCATCCCTTATTAAAAAAATTAATTATCTATTCTTCTAAATACATTCCCCTTATTACCTTTATTATCTATCCAACTGTTTTAATTTATCTGTTTATAACTAAAAACAATTTATTACTATCTACAATTATTAAACCTTTACTATCTTTTATAATTGTAACCATTTTTAGAAAAATAATTAATCGTAAACGCCCATATGAAAAAATGAATATTAAACCCTTATTAAGCCATAAATCTGGTGAATCATTTCCTAGCAGACATACTGTTAGCGCTTTTTCAATTTCTCTTGCTTGCTTAAAAATAAATATATTATTAGGTAATATAATGTTAATATTAGCTATCCTTGTTAGTTTATCTAGAATATTATGTGGTGTCCACTATATAAGTGATGTAATAAGTGCAATTATAATTGCTTTTTTTATAGCTTTTATATAGTTAAATAAGTTACAATAATAATATATGGAGGAATTTTATGGAAAATAATTTAACTATTTGGCACGAACTACATGATACAACTAAAGCATGGAATGATTTAAAACCATGGGAATATTTTAAATGTAATGATTGGATTAAAATAGATTTTGAAAATGAAGAAACCATTTATTGTACTATCATGGGATATGATAATAAATGTATTGGTCTTTCTATCTATTTAGGAGATAAAGGATATGAGGATCTCTGTTCAATTACAACAAAGCCAATTGATGATACTGTAACAACATACATGATGTATGATCAAACTTGTTTAACCTTTTATATGGGGGATCGTGAAGAAGTACCACCGAAACAAAAAAAACTTATTAAAGATTTAGGTTTTAAATATCGTGGACGTGGTAATTGGCCATATTTTTTATCGTATAAAAAAAGATTTAGCCCATATCATATTAATGATAATCAGGCGTTTACTATTATTAGAGTAATGAAAAAATTGATGGAAATTACAAATCTTTATATCAATAATAAGATTGATGTTAAATTTGATGAAAATGAAATTATTCATGCTTATCAAAAAAAGGATAATTGGTCCTATGAACCATTATGTTTACCAACTCCAGTTGATAAATTTTGTGCTATTGAAATAGCAGATAAAAGCATACTTGAACAGGCAAGTTTAGCTCCTAATAATCATCATAGGCTTATTATTGATTTAGTATATATGAAATTTTCTATAACTGAAAACGGTTTTGAGCGCCCTATTAATCCTTTGATGTTTATTGTTTTAGATGAAGAAACTCAAATGATCATGGCTACCCATTTTTTAAGTCCAAACGATGATGAAATTGGTTTAGTATTATCTTTTTTAATTGAATACATTTTAAAAGAAGGAAGACCTGATTGCCTTTTCATTCGTAATCCTGCTGTTTGGGCTGCAATAGTTGACGTTTGTAAAGAGTGTGATATTGAATTGATCACAACCCCATTACAAATGATTGATTATATTATCAGTGATATGTGTCATTCTTTTATTGATAGATAATAAAAAAACATAAAACTAAAATTATTCAAATAATTTGTGGAGCTATAGTAGGATTTTGTTTAGGAATATTTATATCCATGAATATTCCTGCAAACTCATTAATACCTTTTTTCATCATTTTCTTTATAACCACTATAATTACTTATCCCTTAACAGTTATTATTCACGAAAGTGGACATTTGATATTAGGATTACTAAGTGCTTATAAATTTATCTCCTTTAGTATCAATAATAAAATAATAATTAAACAAAATAATTCTTTTCAAATAAAAACATATTCTTTATTAGAAACTGCAGGACAATGTTTATTAAAACCACCACCCTATAATCAGCATTTTCCTTATTTTCTATATAATATAGGTGGAGGACTATTTAATCTTATTTTTGCATTTATTTCATTTGGTCTATGTATAATTTTTAAAGATAATTTCGTTATTAAAATAACATTAAGTACCTTTGCTTTAATAAATTTATTTACTGGCTGTTTAAATTTACTTCCTTTAAAACTTGATGTCCCTAACGATGGTTATAATATCTTAATGATGTTCAAAGAAAAAGATTCACGATTTGGGTTTTATAGCCAAATGACTATTTATGATTTAATGATAAACGGTATTAAACTTCAAGATATGGATGAGACACTATTTCAATTACCTGATAACTGCAACCTTAATAACCCTTTGAATCAATCAATTGTTATTAATAAAATAGCCCGTTTACATGAACAATTAAAATTTAATAAAGCTAAAATTTTAATTGACCAGCTTAATCAACAATGTACATTATTTTCCCTTTTTAAAAATGAACTTGATTGTGAATATTTATTCTATCTGATTATGGAAAATCTCCGAAATCCTGAAATCAAAAAATTATATCAAAAATTAGAAAAATACATTAAAATGACTATTAAAACATCATTAGAGCGACAAAGACAACTTTATGCCTATGAACTTTTAGTTAATGATAATCCTATCCAGGCTAATCATTACTTAGATAAATTTAATATTTTATCTAAAAACTATCCTATTGATGTAACTATAGAATCCGAAAAAGAAATCTTTAACTTAATTTTAAAACAAAGTAAAAACTAGCTTAAAATCAAGCTAGTTTATTTATTATCCTAAATTAAATTGACTATTATACAAATTATAATAATACCCTTGTTTATCTAATAACTCCTGATGTGTACCTTGTTCTAAGATTCTACCTTTATCCATAAACAAAATAATATCAGCATTTTTTATCGTAGATAAACGATGAGCAACAATGAAAGTTGTTCGTCCTTCCATCATTATATCAAATGCCTCTTGTATCTGTAACTCAGTTCTAGTATCAATTGAACTAGTAGCTTCATCAAGAATTAACATTGGTGGCTTTGTCAACATAATTCGGGCTATACAAATTAATTGTTTTTGTCCTTGAGAAAGATTTCCACCATCTTCTTCAATCATTGTTTCATAACCATCAGGTAATTTCATAATAAATTTATGAACCCTTGCTTTTTTAGCCGCTGCTATTATTTCTTCATCATCTGCATCACTTTTACCATATGCAATATTTTCCTTAATAGTTCCTTTAAAAATCCATGATTCTTGTAAAACCATACCATACAATTTACGAAGATAATCTCGATCCATCTTTAAAGTATCAACATCATCAATAGTAATTATTCCTTTATTTTGATCATAGAAACGCATTAATAAATTTATTAATGTTGTTTTACCACAACCCGTTTTTCCTACAATTGCAATAGTTTGTCCTGATTTAACTTTAAGATTTAAATCTTTAATTAAAGAGACATTTGGTTCATAACTGAAACACACATCTTTCAAAGTAACTTTTCCTTGGATATCATTAACTATTTGTGGATCTACTATAAAAGATTCATTTTGTTCATCTAAAAGATCAAAAACTCTTTGACTAGCTGCTAAAGCAGTCTGCATCTCTGTCATAACTGAAGATATCTCATTAAATGGTTTTGTATATTGATTAGCATAAGTTAAAAAACTAGATAATAAACCTACTGTAAAGTGCCCATTTAAAACACTAATTGCTCCAAAAACACCAACAGCTCCATAAACTAAACTATTTACAATTCTAGTTGTTGGATTTATTAAAGCCCCATAAAACTGTGATTTAACTCCACTTACATGCATTCGCTGATTAATTTCTTGAAATCTTTTTTCATTTGTCTTCTCATAATTAAAAGCTTTAATAAGACGTTGATTACCAATCATCTCTTCAATATACCCATTCATTTCTCCTCTAAGTTCTAATTGTTCTTTAAAATATGCATGTGTCCTTTTAACAATAATTGAAGCAACCAATAAAGATAATGGTGTTAAAACAATTACAACTATAGCAATCGACAAATTAATTAAACACATGATTATAATAGTTCCAATAATTGTTACCACTCCAGTAAACAAGCTTGTAAAACTCTGCAATAACCCATTTCCAATTAAATCAATATCATTAATTACACGTCCAATTATATCCCCATGAGGATGACTATCTATATATTTTAAAGGTAACAAATGAAGTTTCTCAAAAACTTTATCACGTAAATCATTAGTAATACTATATGTAATCTTATTTGTAAATTGACCCAAAAGCCATTGAACTAATACACAAACAACTATCACACCAACAATAATCATCAACTGTACTATCAATGCATTAAAATCAACCTGATTAATCCCTATCAATGAATCAATCGCTCTACCAAATAATACTGGTGTTAATAATGTTAAACAAACACTAAAAAACGATAAAACAAAGATAACTATAATAATAAGCTGATATGGTTTACAATAAGTCAAAAGTCTTTTAATTATTTTTCTATTCATGACTATCACCATCCTTACTATGTTGAGATGCATAAATTTCCTGATATATTTGACAGTCTTTCATTAATTGTTCATGTTTATCAAAACCTACTATTTCTCCATGATACAAAACAATTATTTTATCAGCTTGTTCTATTGAGGATGTTCGCTGTGAAATAATAATTTTTGTTATATCTAATTTTTTTAATTCTTGGCGTAACTGATAATCTGTTCCATAATCTAAGGCACTAGAACTATCATCTAAAATCAATATTTGTGGTTTTTTAACTAATGCCCTTGCAATTGTCAATCGCTGCTTTTGACCTCCAGATAAATTTTTTCCCCCTTGTTCAATAATTGTATCTAATCCTGCTATTTTATCTTCAACTAATTCTTTTCCTTGGGCTATCTTTAAAGCATTCATTAATTCTTCATCACTAGCTTGTTGATTACCTAGTTGAATATTTTCTCTTATTGTTCCTGAAATTAAAGAGGCATATTGAGGTACAAAACCAATATCTTCCCTTAAACTATGTAAATCATACTCTTTAATTGGTTGATCATTAATCAATATTTCGCCACTAACAGCATCATAAAAACGATTAATCAAATTAACTAAAGAACTTTTTCCAGCACCTGTTCCCCCGATAATACCTATTGTTTCACCTTTTTTTATAATAAAACTTAAGTTATGTAAAATATTTTTTTGATTATAAGCAAAGTTAACATTTCTAAATTCAATACAATTCTCACTACTATGCCATGTTTGTATCTTACCTAAATCTTTAACTTTAGGTTCAGTTTCTAATACTTCAAAAATTCTTGTATAACTAGCTCCAGCTTTATTATAAATTGATAAAACATTAGCAAAAACAATCAATGCTAATAAGATTGAATTCATATAATTTACTAAAGCTATTATTTCTCCTTGAGATAAACCACCTACATTTACTTCCCTTCCACCAAAATAAATAATTAAAACAATTGCAATATTAACAATTAAATAAGTAAACGGATTTAATAAGGCTTGAATTCTCCCTACCTTAACTTGAATATCTTTTTGTTCTTTAGTTTGATTTTTAAACTTGTCTATTTCTTTATTTTGCGAAGCAAAAGCCCGAATAACTCTAATCCCATTTAAATTTTCTCTAACAATCAAACTAATTCGATCTAATTTTTTTTGAATATTATTAAAATAAGGCATTGAAACTACAGTTATTGCTAACATAATCACTGCTAAAATAACTGCACCAATAATAAAAATTGATGCTAATGGTCCACTAATAAAAAAAGCTAAAACCAATGAACCAATCATAATAAATGGTGCTCTTGAGGTTAATCTAATTGTCATTGCTATCGCTAATTGAATTTGTACAACATCATTAACTAATCGAGTTACTAAAGTTGGTGCACTTAATTTATCAAGATTACGATGATCATAACGATTAATTTGATGATACATATCCTCACGTAATTTTGTACCAACACCTTGTGATGTTACAGATGCATAATATTGACAAACTAAAGCAAATAAATATCCAGCTATCGCTAAACCAACTAAAGTTAAACCTTTCATTAAAATATAATTTTTATCATTAGTTTTAATTCCAATGTCTATAATATCTGCCATTACTAAAGGTACCATTAATTCTAATGCAGCTTCAGCAATTTTAAAAACAAAACCAATTATCGCAGAAAAACGGTACTCTTTTATATATTTTAACAATTTCATTATTTAACCCCCAAATCTAGGATTTATTATACCCTATATCTTAATTAAAATTAACTATATTAGTATTTTATGTTGCTTTTTATATACAAACATAAATATAACGGCCAAACTTTACATACTCAGTTTTCTTTCTTAAACAACTATCGATAATTAAAAAACCAGCCTGATTAATTTCTTTACTCATATTCTCAAAAGTAACCATAATCATCTTATCACAGATTTTTCGTGATGATTGGATTATTTGACATTGTTCTTGATATGTTATCGGGGTATAAAGATTATAAGGGATATCCATAATTGCTACATCATAATGTTTTTGTAAATCATGAATACTTACTTTATTTATCAAATATTCATCGTATCCAAAATATTTTAAGTTCTTTCTAGCTAGCCATGATATTTCTCGGGAAATATCAAATCCCTCAATATCTAATCCTAAGGCTAAACCTTCAAGAACCACTGTTCCCATTCCACAACATGGATCTACTATTCTAATCTTTTCATTATCACCAGCTGCTATATTTATAAGTGTTCTTGCCAATCTAATATCTAAAGAATTTGAAAAAGTATGAGGTTTTTTATCATGTTTTTTCCATGAAGGTACCCCATGGTGATAATAACCACATATCCATTGATCCCCTAATTTAGTTATTGCAATAACATGTTGAGGCTTAGACATATTAACACTGCCTTCTATTTTCCATGATATGTCTTTACATTTTTGTAAAGTTTCTTGATACTCTACATGAGTAATTTCATTTTTCAAATAAATCACTTTAAAATCTGCATAGTTTTTATGTAACTTATCAACCTTAGAAATTAAATTATCAAAATCTTTATCAATCTGCCAAATATCTATTTTAGCTTTTATAAAAACACTTCTATCAACACTATAATCTTTATTAGTTAAATAACATTTACTTACATATTTATCTTTAAATAATGCTTTAAACTCTAACGCACATAAATCTCTATCTTCTGGAGGATAATTAAAAACATACAAAAACTTTTTCATCAATAACTCCTTATTTGTATCTATTTTATATTTATGCTATAGTAACGGTACTTGGAGGTCAATCATGCAATTTATTCATTCATTAAAAAAACATTTTTCTAAAGAACAGTTAATGATTATTCTTACTGCTCTTAGCTTATCAACCCCATTTTATATATGTGTACCTTTTTTATTACTTGAAACATTATACTTATTGTACACTAAAAAAATAATTAATGCTTTTAAATCTACACCAAAATCAAAATATTTAATTATCTTTATGATTTTGACATTAGTTATATCTTTGATTTATCGAAATTGGATTGGAGTTGGTTGTGTAGTTTTAATTTTTATTTTTATTTCATTAATGCTTTATTATCGTAAATATATTAATGAAGAAGTATTCGAATTAATTTTAGATATGTTAATTGCTCTATCCATTCTATGGGCTATTTATGGTCTATATGAACAATTACAAATTTTAAATCGACTTGGATATGATCATTTTACTTTAAAAGTATTTAGTCGTCGAGAAAACCGTTTGAATTCTGTTTTCTTTAATGCTAATTATTATGCGATGATGATTGAATTTATTATTATGATGATTGGTTATAAAATATTTGGTACTAAAGAGTTAAAAAAACAAGTATATTATTTTATTACTGCTTGTATTAATTTCTTCCTATTATATATGACTGGTTGTCGTACTGCTTTTATTGCTACAGCTGTAGCAATGTTAGTATTTCTTATAATTAACAAAAATTATTGGATTTGTTGTTTAATTGGTATGGCTTGTATTGTTATTGGCATCTTTTTTATCATTCACCCTGAACAATTTCCAAGAATTGAAAAACTAGTTGACAACTTTACTGTTAGAACAAAAATTTGGCATGCTGCAATCGAGGGAATCAAAGCTCACCCACTATTTGGGCAAGGACCAATGACTTATATGATGATATTTAAACAATATGCTGGTCATAATACTCAACACGCTCATAGTATTTACCTTGATCCAATTTTATCATTTGGTGTAATTGGTGTAACTACACTTATTCCATATATACTAGATAATTGTAAACGACTATTTAAAGTATATAAACAAAAGATAAATCTTCGTTATGTTGCACTAGTAATTTCATGTATTGTTGTCATATTATTACATGGTACTCTTGATTACACTATTTTCTGGGTTCATACTGGGATGTTATTTTTAATGATTGCTTCATCATTTGAAATGTTCAAACATAATTAAATGCTGCAATGAGTAAGTCCTCTTACTCTTGCAGTCTTTCTTTTATTTAAAATATATGATAGAATTTATTTATATATGGAGAGGGGAATTAAAATGATTTCTATTGGGGTAATAGATAATGAACTAAAATATTACACAAAAATATATAATATTTTAGTTAACGAATTTAGTAATACTCGTATTCAGTTGTATAATTCTATACATGAAATTAATCATAATTTGGACTTTTTATTACTGAATATTGATATGTTAAATGAGGATATTACTAATTTTTTAAATAATAATCATCATTTAAAAATTATTTTTTTAACAAATCATATCTTAAAAATTAAAGATGCACTTGGACCTAATATATATGGATGTATATTAAAAAAAGATTTTGAAAAAGAATTAGTAAAAAAAGTAACAGAATTGATTAAAATAATAAATAATGAGTCTTTTATTACATTTAAAATAAGGGGTATAGATATAAATGTTAAAATAAATAGTATAATTTATTGTCAATATATTGGAAACCATATTGTTTCAATAATATATGGAAATAAAATGATAAATATTAATAATACTTCTTTAAAGAAAATAATGGAAATGCTTGATGAGCGTTTTATCAAAATAAACTATGACACAGTTATAAATGGAGATAAAATTAATAATTTTGAAGATAATTATTTATATTTAAATGGTATTAATTGTAAATTTGAAGTAAGTGTTAGAAAAAGAAAATTAGTAAAAAAATATTTTTATGAACATATTTAAATAACAAAAATCCTTAATGTTTTTTGTTTACATCAAACATTAAAGTAGGTTTTTTTAACAGAAAAGGATATATAATAATATATTCTTTTTTTTATGTTATATTATACCTATAAAATTATATTTATAAATACTTAATGAAAGGAGGAAAATATAACACTTTACTATATAAATATAATTAATAACCCATAGAAAAGAATATGACAAAGATTTATTTCATATAGATAAGATATAGTCAAATATAAAATTTAAAATATTAAAAAAGATATAGAATCAAAAAATGATGATTAATATTATCCAATTAGTTATATAAGTAATAAAGTTATTTATTTATAAAAAAAGAAAGAGGGATATTGGGAAAATGATATAATTTCGTTTAAAATAATAATTATATTTTGTGGATAGGTGTTACTATGAATAGAAAAAAGAATATATTAATTATATTTCTATTAATATTGCAAGGAATATCTGTATGCGTTTTCTGTAATATTGATAAAATAAAACTAATGCAAGAGGGTTTAAGATATCAATTATTTAACATGAATTATTCAATCTCATTTCAAACGATTGATAGTGATGTGAATTTTGATATTGATATCAATAAATTAGACTCAAATATTCATAAAATTATTTATGAAAATGATGGATGTACAATTATGATTGATTCAATAATAAAAGAAAATGATAAATATATCATATACTTTTCAAGTCATGGTACTTATAATCAGCAATTTGGTAAACTAATTACTGGGGTGGAACACAAAATTTTACCAAATAAAAAAATTGAAGATAAAATATACACTTCCTGCTTTATAGATGATATTGAATGTCAAAATTATTCATTTTCGGGATTGAATTTTAAAGATGGGGATGAATTTTCATTTATAATTGATGCAAAAATCTTAGAAAGTGTAAAGAAAGTAACATTAAAAAATTTATTATTGATTAAAATGAAAAAAATACAAGGTTAAGGAGAATATGATGAAAAAAAGAATAAAATATTTTACAACTATTGTATTATGTGGTGTCTTGATGATGATTAATATAGGAATTGTTAATGCAAGTGAATTAGATAATAAAAAAATCATTGAAAAAGAAATAATTTTAAACATTGATAGTAATTCTATTGATATAACACCATTTGCATCAGTTACATATCAAAGACATAATGTGGATACATTTGTTGACACAGTTAAAGGAAAGAAACTACAAGCAAATGTCACATTAAAGGTAATAATAAGAGTAAATGAGAGTACAGGTGTAATAACATCATTTAGTGGTCCTAGTGTAAGCATGTATTCACCAAGCAGGTGGTGGAGCAGTATCAGAAAAACTATATGATATCAATACATCTTATAAGTGGGGATCTGCAGCACATCGTAGTATTGATTTTACTTATAGATATGGTTATGAAAGAGTTGAAGCTGGTAGTTATGGTATGGCTACTACTTATAGAACTCCATATTATACAAGCACAATTCATGGTGAATAAGATTTAATTTAGAGAGGGGAATAGTTATGTTGAAGTATCAAAATATATTTAATATAGTTATGAGATATATTATTTTAGGTCTTTGGTGTTTTTTTGAGTTTGTGATTACTAATAATTATTTAGTAGCAGTAGTTTATGAAGAAGTTTTTCCAAACGGCTTTAGTGAAAGTGAAAAGCTAAGTATTGACTTTATTCCTAATGTAGTTACTGCTTTATCTTCTGTAATATATTTTTTAGTTATATTATATGCTATTGTCTTAATATATATTTATATTAAGGAAAATAATGTCTGGAATTATATAAAGAATGTCTTGTTATTAGCGCTTGGATTTGTCGTTATTTTTCAAGCCAGATTCATGACTGTTAATATTTACGATATAAATGATTTAGCCCATTTTAAACGATGTATGAACAGTTTGGTGCTTGGTTGTATAATTGTTTTATTAATTTATTTATATCGAAAATGGAAAAAGGATAAACTAAATCCAAATAGTAATTAAAGGTTCAAAGACTAGGTGGAAATTATTTCCACCCAATGGAGTCAACTTAAGATTCAAATTTTAAGCTGACTCTTTCTTTTTTATATTTATTTTATCTGTTCATTTTTCTATTTTT
>ERZ777306.1549-NODE-1549-length-35093-cov-5.003139_pt1 | contig 35093 bp, 26 predicted proteins | sample MGYA00374966_ERZ777306 | MGnify/ENA primary metagenome ERZ777306 (study PRJEB29329, sample SAMN06343882) | mouse gut metagenome | isolation source: Mouse cecum | place: Austria: Vienna | collected 2014-11-15 ... | reverse complement strand
AATACATAGTTACGTCAACGCCCGCCCGTTCTGCGACTTGCTTTGCTTGCAAGCCTTTCGCTTCGCGTAGCTCTTTGAATTTAGGCATCGCCCACCTCCTTTGCGATTATTTGCTACGCATTTTTTGCGAGCGCGTCTTTCACGATCTTACGAACGACCGCGCTCACGCTTTCGTTTTCTTGCGCCGCCCGTTCACTCAATGCCGCAAATACCGCTCGCGGTAGACAAAGCGTAAACCGCTTGCCGTCTTTGGTAAGGCTTTCGCCGCGCTTTCCCATTTGCTATATACCTCCTTTCGTATTTTTCGGGTTGCCCCGGACGCGCCTTGCGGCGCGTTTCGTCGTAATCTTCCACGAACTCATCGGCGGGGTTATTGTGCTTTTTTGATTTGCTCCAACGCCTTGCGGAGCGAGTAACGGGCATTGTCCGTCAGTTGTCTTTGCCACGCGCCTTGCGAGGGCGACCAATGAAATGCCGCGTCTTTCATTATGTCGCGCACCGTTGCGCTCGGCTTGCCGTCGAATATGACTTGCAAGCGCATTATTTCCTTGTTTTCGACGATTTTTATATCAAGCCCCAACGTGTCCCATTCGCTCGCCTCGGCGTTTTTCTCGCGCTCTAACGCTTCGACGCGCTCTTGCATACGTTTGATATTTGCGAGATTGTTTGTAAGCTCCCACCCAGCGTGTGGTACTTTATACCACGTTGTAGGAATACTCGCGTCCAACTGCTCGGCAAGCGCATCGGATATTCCCTCGCACCCTTTCATCGTCTTGTGCTTGCGATAGTAAGCATTGTGCGTTTTCATCGTTTGTTGCGCTTGTTGCGCGTCTGCGATTTTTGCCTTTAATTTTTCGATAGCGTCCGCGTCGTCCGCGAGTATAGGAAAACCGCCCACGCCGTAGTTTTCGATTTTGTCGAGTATCGCCGCAATTTTTTCATACTCGCGCCGAAGCGTATCACGGCGAGCGTTTTGCTTGTTTTTCTTTCCGACCGGAAAATTGCTCGCGCCCGCGATCAATATGGACGGGCAACGCGCTTCGTTCGCATAGTTATCGTTCGTCCACTTTGCCAAACATTCGCAGTACTGCTCCACAAGCCTATCCAATTCGGCGTGGCGTTCGGTCGGAACGCTCGCCTTTCGCATCTCCGCGATCCGACGCGCTTTCTTGCATTGAGCGTTGTATTGAGCGGTTGCGCTCCCCTCCACATAATCGCTGAAACTGTTTGCTTCTTTTGCCGCTCTTGCCAAACTTTCGCTGATTTGTCCCATTTGGTTTGCCTCCGATTTTGTATTCGGCTTGCCTCGTCGGTTGCGTGGTTGCCACCCTTTCGCAAGACGCGCCGCGCGGCGCGTTTCGGCTTTAATCGTTATCGCTACACCCATAATTGAGCGCGGGGCATTCGTAAGCGGGTACGTTTGTGCATTTCGTGCAATCGCCACAGCAAGTGTTCATCTTTTTACCTCCCACATTTTAGTGCATTGTACTTTGCTTCAAGTTCAATTAGTTGTTGACGCGCTTCGCTCATTTCGCGCTCCAAATTTTGTGCTTTCTCGGCTCGTGCCACCATATCGTATATAACCGTCATTCCACACGTTTTGTAAATGGTCGCGATTTGGTCTTTGCCCATTACGTTGTCGATTGCCGGGTGGAACGTGTAAACCGTTTCTATAATGCGATAATCGCTTTCCGATACCGTCGCGCCGATGCGGCTTTCAAACTCTTGTTTCGTCATTTTGATACCCCCTTATTGCCCGATGCGATCGGCAATTATTTCGCCGTTCATTTTTTCCACGACGTTCACCTCGAACGGGTTTTTGTCGCTTTCGGTATAATCGCCGTTTACCGAATAGCCGATGCGGACGGTTACTTGCACCCATTTGTCGCCGCTTCCGCTTCCCTCCATAAGCTCCACCGTGCGAATATCGCCGAGCTTCGCCTTTTTGAATACCGCCATTGCTTTGCTGATTGCTTTTGCGCCCGTCATAATGTTTTTACCTCCGAAAATAAAAATAGGCTCGTAGCAGTTGCTACGAACCTAATCAAAAAAGGGTCTGTATCAATGCTACAAACCCATTTTATATCAACATTTCGGATAATTTTTCAAACTTTTTTTCGGGCTTTTTTCGCTGCTTTTGCGCGATGATTTCGCGTTCTTTCGACATTTTTCGCGCACACGAAATTTTAGGGGATTTTTTATACGGTTGAGATTCTTCAGTCGCCACGAATGTTTTTGTCATAAGCAGCAGCCGCAGGCTATTCCGAGTGCAACGAGAGATCTCAACCCTAATGACACATAGCGGCTCTATAATATGATTGCATACTTTATACCATATTCCGCATAGTGCCCCCTCTGTCACGACTAAAGCCGTGACATCTCCCCCAATTGGGGAGACAAGGCGTTACACATATTCGGCTCCCGTTGTCCCCGTTCGGGGAAAATGTCGGCGTAGCCGACAAAAGGGGCTTTATCTTTTGTCATTCTGAGCGTGGCGAAGAATCTCAATATTACAAAAAGAGTAAACGCTATAAATAACGTTTACTCCGTAAAGAACATTAAACTAATCCGATTTTCGATCTGTTTCGTGAACTCAATTATACAGGTATTTCCACTTGCTTACGGAAAACAAACCTTTATGATTGAGCTTTACGTCGGGAATGACTATGAGCGTAAGGAATGACAGCAGCATGAACGGCTCGATCCGCTTGTTATAGTCCATGCCGTCGAGCGCAGCCAAAAGCTCTTTGCGAGTTTGCAGCGCGCGCTCCGCGGGCATCGCCGTCATCAGCCCCGCTATCTCGAGCGGTAGCTTGCCTATGAGCTTGCCGTTTTTAACGAGCGTCAAGCCCCCGTCCGCGCCGAGACTGTCCACGGCGAGTTTCATATCCCGCGCGTTGTCGCCGAGCACTGTTATATTGTGCGCGTCGTGTCCGACGGTCTGCGCGACCGCGCCGCCCTTCAGCCCGATACCGTCCACATAGCACTTGCCCATATCGCCGCTTGCGTCGTGACGTTCTATACAGCACATCAGATCCAGTCCGTCCGCGGTCTTGCCCGCCGCCTCGACGCACTCTGTAACGACGGTATTCGGGAACACGCGCATTATCGGCATGCCTTTCTTGTACGGCAGAACGAAATCGCTTTCGGTCACGGGTTTTATTCGCACGCTGCCCTTGAGTGCGGACGCGTCGGCGGTCTTTCCCGTAACGTCGAAAAGCGGCTTGCCGTCTTTTGCGACAAGCCCGCCGCGGTAATACACGCGTTCTATGTTCCGCGCGGCGTCGTCCGAGCACAGCAAAAAGTCCGCGGAGTACCCCGGCGCGATCGCGCCGTGATATTTTATTCCGTACGCCTCGAACGCGTTGAGCGACGCTATTGTGATCGCGTCTATGGGCGACATGCCGCACTCGACGGCGAGCCTCACGTTGTTTTTGATCGTGCCCAGCTCGAACAGATCCTCGACGTTGCGGTCGTCGGTGCAAAATATAAACCTGCGCAGATTGGTTTTGTTTACCGCGCCGATAAGCGATTTGAGATTCTTGGTCTGACTGCCCTCGCGGAGCATGACGTACATGCCCTTGCTCACCTTTTCGAGAACTTCGTCCACGTCCGCGCATTCGTGATCGGTAAGTATGCGCGCACTCAGGTACGCGTTGAGCGCGTTGCCCGACAGCGACGGCGCATGCCCGTCCTTTATTTCGAGCGCGTCGAGCTTGCCGAACATATCGGGATCGGCATTGATTACCGCGGGGAAGTTCATCACCTCGCCCAGACCGAACAAGCCGAGCTTTTGCGAAATGCGTTTAACGTCGGCGGCGTCGAGCACGCAGCCCGAGTGATCCTCGGCGGCGGACGGCACGCACGACGGCATCATGAAATACACGTCTGCGGGAATATCCTTTACTTCGTCGAGCATGAACTTTATGCCCGTCTCGCCCGCGACGTTGGCTATCTCGTGCGGATCGGCGTTGAACGCCGTAACGCCGCGCGGCACGGCGAGCTTTAAGTATTCGCTCGGTCTAATCATGACCGACTCGAAATGCAGGTGCGTATCGTAAAACGACGGCATAACGTATTTATCCGTTCCGTCGATCTCCTCGACGCCCGAATATTCTCCGAAACCCGCTATCCGTTCTCCGCACACGGCAACGTCGCCGCGTATGAATCTGCCGTTGAACACGTCCGCAACGAACGCGTTTTTTATTACGAGATCGGCTTTGACGCGACCCGCCGCTACGTCTGTAAGCTTTTTGTCCATGCTTTTCTCCGATTATTTTGTTAGTGAAATATTTATAAGCTCGAGATTCCTCGCCGACGCGCGGAATAGCCATCGGCGAAGAAAGCCCTCAATTCCGCATAGCGGCTAAACTATAATTACATTTACACGCAACGCCCTCACCCGAAACTTTTCACTTTTCACTATTTTATCCCGCGATCTTGCTTTGTATATCTCTTACTACGGCGTCGGGGTTTTTATAGAAATCGCTCGACCATACGCGCATGACCGTCCAGCCGCGGCTCGTCAAGAACCGTTTGCGCATGATGTCGCGCTCGCGCGTCGGCACTTTGCCGTCGAGCACGCTGCCGTCGCATTCTATACCGAGCACGTAGTCGCCGTTTTTATTCTTGATGGCAAGATCGACTTTGTAATTGCCCATGCCCACGTCGCGCTCGACATTCATGCCGCGATCGGTCAACAGTGCATACACTCTGTCTTTAAGCCCGTCGCTGCGCGGCAACTCGCTCGACACGGGCGACGTTTTATCGAAACCGTCGAGCACGAGCTTTGCGCTTTGCGTGTCGCCGTCGGACACGCAATACGCATAGTCGAGGTAACTGCGCAACAGGTGCACGCCCGTAGTCTTTATGTCGTCCACCTTCAGATCGGACGGCACTATCGACGTAACAATGTCTATCTTGCGCTTCGCGCGGCTTATGGCGACGTTAAGTCTGTTTTCGCCGCCGGGACGGTTGAGCCAACCGAAATTGCGGCTCATCGTTCCGCTCTTGTTATAAGCGTACGCAAACGAGAATATTATCCTGTCGCGTTCGTCGCCCTGCACATTCTCTATGTTCTTGACGAACAGCCCGAGGTCCTCGCCGTCGCGACGGCGGTGATATTCCTCGAAATACAGAGTTTTGAACAGTTGATCCGCGTCGCATTTTTTATCAATGAGATCGAGTATGCAATCGCGCTGTTTCGCGTTGAAAGTGATAACGCCGAGCGTTTCGCGTTCGTCCGTAGGAAGATCGGCGTTTTTTGCGAGGTGTTCGCAGATAAGCTCCACCACCTTTACCGCTTCGGCGCGGTTTATACGATCCTCCCATTTCCCGTTCACTTTATGCACGGAAATGGGCGATTCGCCCTCTACGCGCGACGGCGAGATATTGAGCTTGCCGCCGTAGAACGCCGCATTTGAAAACGCTATAAGCTCCTCGTATCTCGAACGGTAATGATAAGTTAACATGACCTCGGGAAACTTGAACCGCGCAAGATCGAGAAGACTCTCCTCCTCGAGCGCGGCGTCGCTCTCCTCGTCCTCGTCTACGGCTATCCTGCCGTCGCCGAGACTCGACGGGCGCAATTGTTTATGATCGCCGCACACGACGAGCCTGCGCGCACGGGCTATAGCGGGTATGCCGCGCTCTACGTATATCTGCGACGCTTCGTCGAACACAAGCAAATCGAACAGATCGTTTTTGAGCGGGAGTATTTCGCTGACAGCCTCGGGCGTCATTAAGAAAATGCGCACGCCTCTGAAAAGCTCGAACTCGAATTTTTCTACAAACTTGGCTATGGCGGGACGGCGTTTGCCTTCGACCGCGCGCAGCATTTCGCCGCGACGCTTGCTCTCCGCCACGTTCGCGTTGAACGTGTTTTTGAGCAGTTCGAGCGTTTTGTCTTTGGTCAGTTCGCGCTTTACGTCTATCGACGAGCACACGCGCGAAACAATCGTAGCGAAGTTGCCTATGTGCGCCATTACGCCGCGGTTATCGTTCTCGAACCTGTCTATATACACATACGCGCAGTAATCGAACAGCGCGGCGTTAAGCTCGTACGGCGTTTTGCCCGTTTGTTTCGACACGTTATACAGCGTACCGAAATAAAGTTTGGTGCAAAAATCGAGCGAATCGGCGGTTATCTTGGACTCGTAAAAATCGCCGTAAGCTTTTACACCGTTATAAAACTCCACGGGGTCTTTTACGAACCGCTTGTAATACTTGCGGTTGTACGTCTCGAAAAAGCTCTTTACGAACGCCTTGAGCGCGCGGCGGAATCTGAACCTGCCGCCGAGACTTTTTGCGCCGTACGCGTACAAATCGAGTATACCGTCAAGCTCTTTGAGCGAGCGCGCTATGTCCGCGCTCGACGCATGCTTTTCGGTATCTATGAGCCAATCGTATTTCTCGCCGAGACTGTAGTACTCGCCGAGCGTGTCCATAAGCCCGTCGTCGTCGAGATATTCGCGCGCCGCTTTTACGTCGTCGTAACCGCACTCGAGCAGTTTTTCGGGCACGCAGTCGCGGAACACTTCGGCTTCGGCTATCTCGGTCATATTGCCCGAGCGCTCCGCCGCTTTGAAACGGTTATCGAAGTTTTCCGAATATATCTTGATCATCGGCGCGCCGAACTCGTCGTCGCACAAGCTCGAACCGATCTGTTCGAGCGCCGAAGTATCGCAATCGACGGACGTTATGGCGCGAGTGTATTTTACCTTATTGAACGGCGCGTACAGTGTTTCCGCGGAATCGAACATAGCTTTTATATTGCCGTAAAAAGCCTGCTTGTCTTTGGGATCGTCGGCAAACAGCGCGTACCGAGACAGCCGCCCGAGCCGCGAATATATGACAGACAGCGCGGCGCGCTTTTGACTGACTATAAGCACGTTTTTGCCCTTGTTCACTTCGTCCGAAATTATGGACGTTATCGTTTGCGATTTGCCCGTCCCGGGCGGACCTTGCATGACGAACGTCGTATCGGTCGCGGCGCGAACTACTGCGTTTTCCTGCGATACGTTAAGCTCGTTGATATAATCTATCCGCCCTTCAGACTCGAGCGGCTCACACTCTTCCGCGTCTTTGCTCTCTCCGTACATGTCCTCTATCTCGTCCGCGCCCTCGAGAAGTCCCGTAAGAGTCTGCGGCATCGCGCCCGACTCGATTATATCGTCGAAGTCCTTTTGCATCGCGCCGCTGTACATCGGGAACGTGCCCACTACCACGCTGTCGAGCAGAGCGTATTCGTTCACGCCGAACTGCTCGAAATCCGTTTCCGTCAGCGTAGGGAACGCGCACAGCATGCCCGTAGGTTTCTTTTCGAGTTTGATACCGCGCGGCTTTTTGCCGCTATCGTCTTGCTCGGCGGAAACCGCTCCGCGCTTGAGTTCTATGCCCGCCGCCGAATAGAATTCGGTAAGCTCGCGCATGAACTCCGATTTTTTTACGTCGTCTATCTCGCACGGCGGGAGCGGCTGCGCGCCCTTGCCGTTGAACTTGTTATAACACAGTATCAGCGCGTTGTTGTACGTGACAGCGCGCGCTTGATCGGGCGACATAACTATCTTGCCGCCGACATTTTCGAGCTTGACGGGAAAAAGAACGAGCGGCGCGCACACGTCGAACGTCGCGTCAACGCCGCACTTGCCCACCGCGAACGGATACCCCGCATACAGCGTGTTGCTGCCCGTCTCGCGCAATGCCGAGCTTGCCGTGCGTATGAGCCTGTTGTATTGCGCGTATCCCTCGTCGCGAGACCCGCAAAGTTTCACAGAACCGCTGTCCGCGAGCAGAACGTCTACCGCCGCCGCGCTGTTCACATCTATTACTTTGTTAGGAACGGGCTTAGGCGTATACAGCATACGATTGCGCTTGTTTACGTTGGTTAGCCGCGCTTGAAGATTTTTAAGCGTGGCGCGCGCTTCCTTGCGCATCATGGTCAGCTTTATGGGTTTTTGCTCGGCAAGAATGACGCTCAAAAATCCGCCGCCGTACTTATTGACGAACGACTTGCCTATGCCGTTGACCTTGAGCATATCCTCGAGCGTGGTCGGCGCGGCGGCGGCAAGGTTCTTAAGCGGCTCGTTGCCGATGACCGCCGTGGACGTATGCCGATTTTCCGCATCGCGCAGTTGCTCGCGGTATTCTTTTAATTTATCGTGCAGTTTGTTCATTTATCAAAGCCCGAGCGACGCTATCCACTCGTCGATCTGATCGAGCGTCATCCCGTTCATGAGCTTGCCGGGCAGCCATTCGGCGTCCTTTGAGCAGAGCGACTGCAAAACGACTTCCGCCTTGTTTATATCGCTGCTGCCGCTTGTGGCAAACGGCACGACTTTCTTTCCGGCAAAATCGTAACTCGCCAAAAATCCGTTGACTATTGTGGGCGCCATGTACCACCAAATGGGAAAGCCGACGAACACAACGTCGTAGATCGGCATGTTCTCTACTTTATCCGCGATCTCGGGTCGCGCAAGCGAACGCATTTCCGTAGAGCTGCGGCTGTTCTTGTCGTTCCAATCGAGATCGGCTTTGGTGTACGGCACGACCGGTTTGATCTCGAACATATCCCCGCCCGTCGCTTTTGCGATCTTGCTCGCGGCGCGCTCGGTCTCTCCCGTCGCCGAAAAATACGCTATCAAAATTTTCTTTGCCATAATGGTGATTCTCCTTAAACGTTTTTATACTTTTACAGTATAACACACGCGCGACGGGTAGTCAACTCAATTCGGAACGCGCAACGCTTAAAGCTTAATAATCACATATGCTCTACCCAACGCAATAAAGAGCAACTTTCATTCTTTAACGTCGCTCGTCGCCGCATATGCCGTTTAATCATATTATGCCGTAATTCAATTATCGATAAAACAAACAACGATGTTTGATATATAATTTCTTATAGCTTAACCGTAAGTTTTTTGCCAAGCTAAAATTGCAACGACTTCATATGTATTGTAATCATAACTACGCCAATACGGTAAATGAAGTTCGAGAGTATCTCCGACAACTTCAAATGCAAGCCCATCATCTATTATAAAACGTTTACCATCCGTTCTATAAAAACAGTCCGTTTTTTCATTTATATCAATTCTGAAACTTAATAAATAACCCCATTCCAACCAGTCTTTTTGATTGTTAAGAATATCGTCTTCATTTTTTTCAATAATTTCTTTAGAGAGTTTATCGGTTATAATAGCTGTCTCAAAACCATATAACCCATATTTCAATAAAAACCGAGATTGATTGCAAGTCGAACTACAGCCGCAAAATATAAACATTGCAAATACTAATAGCGTTGTAATAATTTTTTTCATTATTCCTCACCGAACATACTGTTAGTAACACTATACAATATAATCAGTATAAAGTCAAGTATTTATGCATAGCTAATTATAACAATGTTTTTCAACTAAATTTACATGTTGCCACTAACAATAAAAACTTACAAAACGGTCTAAACTGATACAAGAGAGGTACGCAACGTGAATTTAGACGAATTGACTTTGAGAATAGGATATTTCAGGAACTTGAAAAATCTTTCGGCAAGAGAGCTGAGTTTAAGATTAGGCAAAAGTCCGACATATATCAATCAAATCGAGAGCAGAAATTTCAATCTTTCTTTGCCCGCGCTTTTCGATATTATCGACGTACTCGAAATATCGTGCGCGGAGTTCTTTGCGGATAATTACGCCGACTATAAACAGGACAAAGAAATCATGGATATTCTCAACAAATTGCCGTCGGACAGAAAAGCGTCTTTTATAGACTTAATGCGAAACACGAAATAATGCCGCATAAAAAACACAATAAAAACGCAACCGTATTTTCGGTTGCGTTTTTGAATCATCTCGGTTTTATTTATTGAGTACGAGCGCCTTTTTCGGGCAGAAGTTAGAGCACTTGCCGCAGCGAATACACTTCGAGTAATCGACGGTCGGCGCATCGAAATCCCTTTGCGACAGCGCGCCGACGGGACATATGGACACCGCGGGGCACTTGTGGTTTTGCGGACAGTTTTCTATAATTATGTTGAGTTTGTTTTCCATGATAATTCGCCTCTTATTAAATTAGTATTTACATTATAATGTATATGAACGTATTTGTCAATAGTGAACGCATATAACGCAAACACGGTTTTTTATGCGATGTAAAAATAATATGCTCCAAACGTTTGACAATTGCGCGATAATTTGATATTATTATTGACGGTACCTCGTTTGGGGATTTAGCTCAGTTGGTAGAGCATCTGCTTTGCAAGCAGAGGGTCAGCGGTTCGAGTCCGCTAATCTCCACCAATATATTAGATTCGGCTCAAAGGTAGAGCGCCGCCCCGCTACAAAGCAACCGCGCTGCTCGAAATCAATTTAATATAGGAATGTAGCTCAGCAGGTTAGAGCGCCGCCCTGCTACGAAGCAACCGCGACAGCGGTTATAAGGCGGGGGTCGTGGTTCGACAAGGAGCGCAAGCGACGCTCGAAATCAATTTAATATAGGAATGTAGCTCAGCAGGTTAGAGCACCACCCTGATAAGGTGGGGGTCGGTGGTTCGAGTCCACTCATTCCTACCAAAATGCATATAAGGGCGCGTCTCGCGCCCTTTTTGCATGTCTCGTCTTCGGTCGCGTACGTCTGTAGAACGCTAACGACGCTCGAAATCGATTTGATATTGAAAATCAGCTCGGCAGCACACGAATATCGAGCGATTGTTTTTCGGCATTAAAACCAAACTGCGGTTTAGATTTATTTTCGGCATAACGCAAACCCGATTCGTTTAATCGTGCGTTATTTTCTTGTAATTATTCGTCAAATGGTGTATACTGATGTTATGGAAAAGAACAGCTTTATAATCATAGACGCCAACTCGCTCGTAAACCGCGCGTTTTTCGCCATGACGGGCATGCGCACGTCTCGCGGCGAGCCTGTAGGCGCGGTATACGGCTTTACGACGATGCTGATCAAACTGATCGAGCAATACCGCCCGAGCTATATCGCGGCTGCGTTCGACGTTCACGCGCCGACGTTCCGTCACGAGATGACTCCGTTGTACAAGGCTACGCGCAAACCCATGCCCGACGAGTTGTTCGCGCAAATGTCCACGCTCAAAGAGCTGCTCTCCGCCATGCACATCAAGCAATTCGAGCTTGCGGGTTACGAAGCCGACGACATAATAGGCACGCTCGCAAAGTGTGATACTTTTACTTACATTCTCACGGGCGACCGCGACAGTCTGCAGCTCGTCTCGCCCACCACGCACGCACTGCTGACCAAGCGCGGCATCACGGACATCGCAGACATATCGCCAGACAACGTCGAGGATGTTTTCGGCGTTTCCGCCGAACAGATAGTGGACTTCAAAGCGCTCGCGGGCGACTCGTCCGACAACATCCCCGGCGTTTACGGTATAGGCGACAGCACTGCGGCTAAGCTTATCAACACGTACGGCTCGCTCGACGGCGTATACGCTCACATAGACGAGATAGCGGGCGCGCGCCGCGAAAAATTAATCGCGGGCAAGGACAACGCGTATCTTTCCCAAAAGCTTGCGAAGATACTGTGCGACGTACCGATTGCCTATTCTCTCGACGAATGCAAACTCGAATTTCCCTTCCCCGCCGACGTAAAAAGCATATTCGCTCGGCTCGAGTTCAAATCGCTTTTGCGCCGCGACGAGCTGTTCGCCAAAACGCCGTCCGCGCCCGATATGCCCGTTCACGAGATAAAAACGGTCGATCTTTCGCCCGACGAATTCGTATCGATCGTCGAAAGTTCCAAAAGCGATTCCGCCGCCGTGATGTTCACAAGTGACGGACTGCATTTCGCTTTCGACGGCGATACCGATTATTTTGCGCGCATAACGGGCGATCTTTTAAGTCCGTTCACTGATGATTGGTGCGTAAACAAGCTCGCGCCGCTGTATTCGAGACACATTATAGCGTTCGACTTAAAGTCTCTTTTGCACAAAGTGTCGCCGCACAAAATACAGCGCGCCGACGACGTTGCGCTCATGGCTTACCTACTCGAATACAGGCTCGCGCCCGAATCCGCAGCCGAGCTGTTTTGTCATTACTCCGAGTGCAAGCATAAACTCGCCGAGTGCGGTATGGTCGCTTTGTACAACGACATAGAACTTCCGCTCTCGCGCGTGCTGTTCGACATGGAAGTAACGGGCTTCCACATTGACCGAAATGCGCTCGATAAGATAGACGAGCATTTCACAAAACTCGAGCAAGCGAACGAGAAACGCATACACGAGCTGTACGGCGGAAGTTTCAACCTCAATTCGCCCAAACAGCTCGGTCGCGTACTGTTCAACGATCTCGGTATCCCGTACCCCGGGAAACCGCCGTACTCGACCAAGGCGGAAATACTTCAAAAGCTTGCGGGCGAATACGAGATAATCGACGAAGTGCTAAGTACAGATTCAATTCCAAGCTCAAATCCACGTTTATAGACGGGCTGCGCAAGACCATTCGTTCGGGCGGCACGGTTCACACTTCGTTCAATCAAACGACGACAGCGACGGGCAGACTGTCATCCGCCGATCCTAATCTTCAAAACATTCCCGCGCGCACCGACGAGGGCAAGCTTTTGCGTTCCATGTTCGTGCCGAGCGCGGGCAACGTGCTCGTCGACGCCGATTACAAGCAGATAGAACTCAAGATACTCGCCCACTATTCCGGCGATCCGAAACTCGTCGACGCGTTCAACACCGGCGCGGACATTCACACGTCGACCGCCGCCGAGGTGTTCGGCGTAGACCCGACGGAAGTCACGCCGGAAATGCGCCGCGACGCAAAGGCGGTCAACTTCGGCATAATCTACGGCATCAGCAATTACGGGCTGTCGCAGAATATAAGCATACCGCAAAAGAAAGCGGACGAATACATCAACAGATATTTCGAGCGATTCCCGTCGGTCAAAGCGTATCTCGACGCGCTCATAGCGTCCGCAAAGTCAACGGGCTACGCAGTGACCGAACGCGGCAGACGCAGGGCTATCCCCGAGCTTAATTCCGCAAAATTCATGGAACGCAAGTTCGGCGAACGCGTTGCCATGAACATGCCTCTTCAGGGCGCGGCTGCTGACATAATCAAAATAGCGATGATCAACGTGCACAAAAAGCTCGAGGGCAAAAAGAGCAAGCTCATTATGCAAGTGCACGACGAACTCATAGTGGACACCTCGCCAGACGAGCTTGTCTACGTGCTCGAAACGCTCAAGACCGAAATGGAAAATGCGGTCGAGCTGTCCGTTCCGCTCGACGTGGATATTTCCGTAGGCAAGAATTGGATGGAATGCAAATGACCGACCGCAACGAACGCGAAATAAAAGCATTACGCGAAAAATGTCCGCAAGGCGCGCGCATAGTCGGATTGACGGGCGGCGTTTCGAGCGGCAAGACAGTAGCTACGGACGCGTTAAAATCCGAAGGCTACAATATAGTCGATGCGGACGAAATATCGCGCCGACTCGTATCGCGAGGAAGCGCGCTCGAGCAGACCGTTAAAGATAATTTCCCCGAATGCACGTGCGACGGCGAACTCGATCGCCGCGCTTTGCGCGCGCTTATTTCCGAAAGCCCCGCGGCAAAGCACAAGCTTAACAAACTTACCCACCCCGAAATAATCAAGGCTACGGAAGCCGCGGTGCAAGCCGCGCCCAAACCGGTTGTTCTTTGCGCGCCCCTGCTTTTTGAATGCGCGCTTGCGCGCTTGTGCGATTGCGTAGTGTGCGTCACCTGTCCGCAGCCCGAGCGCGTACGGCGCTTGACGTTGCGCGACGGCGTATCTTGCGACGACGCTATCGGTTTGATCAGATCGCAGCTCGACGAACCGACGCGGGTCTCGCTGTCCGATTTCTGCGTGCCGTCGGATATTCCGCAAAACGAGTTTATCGACGAAATAACCGTTTTATTCAAACGCATAACCGATTTTTGTCATCCTAAGCGTAGCGAGTAAAGCTCTAATGCGGCGATAACCTCTCCCGTCTCGCTGTCGCGAGACACCCTCTCCAAAGGAGAGGGCTTTTTTCTAAGGTTGAGATTCTTCACGTCGCTCGCAAGCTCGCTCGTTCGGAATGACAAACAGCCAAAGGCTGATTTTTTGATTGCTTGTTCGTTATATTTTCCGCCCGAGTAACAACACCCGCACCGCCCGTTTTTTGTCATTCTGAGCCATCGGCGAAGAATCTAAACTTTAGTGCGGCGCAAGCGGCTATAATTTACAGCGATCTTATGCTGTCGACGGGCGGTTTTTTGCTGTACACGGAAACGGGTATCAGCGTTGCGAGCACGCTCGTAACGAGCGCAATGCCGAGCACGCACAGTATCGACAGCGGACCGAACACGAACATACTCACGTTTATGATCGTTTGCGTACGCAATATAAGATTGATCAATGCGCACGTCGATACGGCTATTATGCACGACGCGACAAAGCACGACGCCGAGATGATCAAAGCCTCGGAAAGGAATATCTTATACACGTCGACAGAACGCGCGCCGATGGCGCGCAGTACGCCTATCTCTTTTTTCTTAGCTGTGATCGACGCGGATATGAAGTTGAACATCAGCAAAAACGCGAACAGCGCGAGGACCAGCCCCCACACCAAAAATACTTTCCATAGCACTTCCACTACTGCGAACACGATTTCGAGCGTGTCCATTATCGAATTGCCTATGCTTGCCGACGAATCGTCTGCGCCGCGCAAATACGTAAGGTTTACGAGTTTTTCCGCCGTCGCGCGGGTATTGGGAACGAGTAACGCCGAGATATACGCATCCTCGGGTACGACGTATTTAGTTACGTACTCGGTTCTGTACTTATCGGACTCATGTTCGTAAAAATATTTTTCGTACAGCTCGTCGGAAAGATAAGCGCACGTATAGTTCATTCTATCGAAGAACACACCGGCAATAACAACGTTTTTGTCGATAAGTTCGTTGCCGAAATCGTCGTAAGAATTCAACGTCACGTTAAAATCAAGTTCCCGTTCTTTCATGAACGCATACGCGGATTTATATACGGGCAAGCATCGTTCTGGCGAATAGTAGCCTTCGGCATTATATATATCGTTCAAAGCAAGAACAACGGCTTCTGCGGCTTCGAGTTCGTCGGAGCCGACGCTTTCGTTATTATTTATTATTTGCTCATAATAATCGGAGATCCGCGATATCATGCTGCGCGTTACGCAGTCTGCCGATACCGCAATACTTCGCTCGGCAAGCGACGTCAAACTATCTCCGTCGAAGTTGTACACGTTCAACAACGGTTTATCTATGTCCGACGCCAAACGCTGCATATATTGAACATAGTCGCTGTCCATGTTCGGATAAAGAATATTTATGCCTCTCGACTCGTCGAAATATTCTGCGTCGATATTCTCCGATACGACAGGCCTTTTAACGAGATGCTTTATTATTTCTTCTGTGACGATGAATCGCGAGTACAATCCGCCGCGACGCGCCATGTTCCACATCATTACCGTAAGTTCGTTGCCCGTATATTCTCGACCGGCGTCCGCGGCTTTTTTCAGCTCGGCATACGCACGCGGAACGTCGTTGGATTTATACACGCCCACTATCTTAAAAGCATACGCCCCGATATTCAAAACGATCTTGTTCGTATCGGTATACAGGATATCTTTTATAGTACGAATATCGTCGATGGTCTCTTCGTTACCGTCGTCGTCCGTGACTGCGAGCGACGAGCCGTCCGTGCGCAGTGCGTCGAAAAAGAACTGCGGCACGGCTATCTCGTCTGCCGCAGCAGGCAAGCGTCCTCCCCCGTCAACTATTTTGATCGACGGATCCGAGAGAATGAACCCGTCCGTGTACATAACGTAAAACGGTTGCGCATACTTACCGAGTTGAATATTATCTATCTGCAACGAAGTATCCACCGACGCGACGGTGCCGGCATGCGCTTTTTTATACTCCTCGTACTCGGCGTACGTATAAAATGTTTCCACATCGTCCTCGTACGAGTAATTAAGTCTGTCGCCGTCATAGACGTTTACGGTCCGCCAATATTTCTTGTTTAGTATGATATAATCGTCGCCGTTGTCCACGAGTGTGCGCACGGTCACCGACTTTTCGTTAAACATCATCAGCGTTGACGCCATGCCGAAAATCACAAACGCCATGACGGAAAGAAGTATCGTGAACACGAGCCGAACGGGTTTTGTTTTCAGCCCGCTCGCGCCGATGCGTATGGCATGATGCAAAGGCAGATGCGAGCGTATGAGCCGCTGCGGCGCGTACGTTTTCGACTTCGGCTGCTCGGGCAACTCCTCGAACCCGCCTACATCCAGCTCCGGCATGTCTTTTTTCATGCTCGTTATCCGCTCGTGCGACGTGGATATTACGGCTGCGCCGCCCGACTTCGTCAAGAACCGCTTTATACTCTGCATATCGTCGTCGGTAAGCTCCGAACCGCGCTCGACGCATACCGTGTCCGTGCCGAAAAACCGTACGTTTCTATTCGATTTTTCGCCGTCTTCGCCGTCTTCGCCGCTTTCGCGCACGGTGCGGACTTGATCGGAAATTACTTTTCCGTCCTTCAGCTCTATTATGCGGTCGGCGTACTGTTCGGCAAAATCCCTGTCGTGCGACACTACGAGCACGAGCTTTTCCTTGGACAGATTTTTAAGCGTATCGAAAACCTGCTTGCCCGTGCCGCTGTCGAGTGCGCCCGTCGGCTCGTCCGCCATTATTATCTCGGGCGATTTAACGAGCGCACGCGCTATGGCAACGCGCTGTTTTTGTCCGCCCGACAGAGTATTGGGCTTGCGCATAGAAAAATCGCGCATGTCCACGTCGGCGAGTATCTTGTCAATGACCGCCTTGTCGCGTTTTTTGTTTTGAAGCTCGAGAGCGATCGCTATGTTTTCCTCTACGGAAAACTCGTTGAGCACGTTGTATTCTTGAAAAACGAAACCGACGTACGTGTTGCGGTAACTGTCGAAATCCTGTGCGGTAAAATCCTTGCTGCTCTTGCCTTTTATCACGATCTCGCCGGAATCGGGCTTGTCGAGTCCGCCGCACACGTTTAGCAAAGTCGATTTTCCGCTGCCCGATTTACCGAGAATGAAAACCATGCCCGTTTCCGAAAACGTCAAACTCACATCGTCGAGCGCGTTTGTTATAACGCCGTTTTTGGTTCTGTACTTTTTGCGTAAATGTTTGACTTCGAGCATAGCAACCTCTCACACGATTTACATATATTCAGTCTATCACTTACACGGTCATTATCAAAACGATTTAACGACGCGCGCCGATTTTTAATAAAATTCTAATATTTGTCGGTATATTACCGTATAATATGTATATGAAATCCAAGCTCGGTAAAGCGATCATGATAACAATTTCCGCGCTCGCCGCATGCGCCGTTATCGGCGGCATCGCGCTGTGCATGGCGTTTCCGAACAAGTATGCGAACGAGCTTAACGCCGCAGCCGACGAATTCGGGCTGGAGCGCAGGCTCGTGCGCTCCGTCGTATGGGCGGAAAGCAAGTTCGACCGCAAAGCCGTTTCCGACAAAGGCGCGGTCGGGCTTATGCAATTGATGCCGCAGACGTTTACTTCGTGCGCGGCGGCTTTGCGCATAAAAGCGCCTGACGCATACGATCCGCAGACCAATCTGCGTTGCGGCTGCTATTACCTCTCGATACTGCTCGAAAAGTTCGACGGCGACGAATCCGCCGCGCTCATGGCTTACAACGCCGGCGAAACGAACGCAAGAAAATTTCTCGACGGCGACGAGATATTTCCGGAAACTCAAAAATATCTTAAAGACGTGCGTCTTGCGAAAAAAATCTACAGATAACTTACCGCAACGCAAAAGCAAGCGCGATCTTCGCACTTGCTTTTTTAATCCGTTTAATTTCCGCTGTTTTTGAGTTTGTCGTTATACGGGTATGCGCCTTTGATTATATGCCTGCCGCGCAGCAGTTGTCTGCCCGTATGCGTGCGGTTTTCTATCGAGAAGTTCTCGGTGGAGTATGCGGTGAGATACTCGCCGTCCACATTGAGCACAACTTTATACGGCACAGTCACGCACGATGCGAATACGAGCGCGGGCTTTATCTTATTGCCGGCTTCGTCCTTTTCTTCTTTGACCTTGCCGAAGTCAATCACCTTTATGCCCTTGCGGTATCTGCCGAGTATATCTATCTGCGACACGAGCACGCGTTTTACGAACCCGTAGTTTGTGCACAGCGCGATCTCGCCGTCGCCGTTGACCTGCTTAATCATAACGCACTCGTCGCCGTCCGCGAGCGAGATGCCCTTAACGCCCGCGGCTATACGACCTTGCGCAGGAATATCGCTCATATCGGCGTTGAGACACATGCCGTCGCGCGTAACGAACATAAGCGAACATTCTTCGGCAAGCTCGTCCTCGATCGCGATGACCTCGTCGCCGTCGCGGAGTTTCGTCGCCTGAAAACTCGACTTGACCACGTTGTACTCGCTCCATGCGCTACGCTTGATCATGCCGAGTTTGGTGTAGAACAACAGATTATTCTTGGGCAGTTTCTCCTCGACGAGCCGCATGTAGACGGGATATTCGCCCTCTACGGCGTCCGCGACTATCTTGCAAAGCTGCGCGCCCTTGTCCTCGCGCCACTTTCCGTCGGGAATGCTCTCCACATCCACTTTGTAGCAATTGCCCATGTTGGTAAAGCAATATACGCGGTCGGGCGACTTCGCCTTGACGAGTATCGGACAGATCTCGCCGAGCGTGGACGTATCGGTAAAGTCCTTGGTTGCCATGGTGAAATTTTTGACGAGCATTTTTTTGAGTTGATGATTGGCGTTTGCCGCGATCACGTACTCGTAAGTCGGTTTCTCGTCGTCGCTCGGCACAACATAATTCTCAGCCGACGCGACTATGCTCGATTTTCGGTTTTCTCTGTACTGTTTTCTGATCCCTAAAAGCTCGGTCTTTACAAGCTCCATTTGCATGCGCTTGCTCGCGACGATCGCCTCGAGACGCGCTATCTCGCTGCGCACGTCGCGCAGTTCGTTTTCGAGCTTGAATATTTCGAGATGCGTGAGACGCGCGAGACGCATGTCGAGCACGGCTTGAGCTTGGATCTCGGAAAGCTCGAAACGCTTGCGCAACGCTTCCTTAGCCGCCGTGGTGCTCTGGCTCGCTTTGATTATTTTGATAACTTCGTCGATGTTGCGCACGGCGATCACAAGCCCTTCCAAAATATGCTCGCGCTTTTTCGCCGCGTCAAGCTCGTACTTGGATCTGCGCAGTATCACCTCGCGTTGATAATTTACGTAGTACGCTATTATATCGAGCAAGCCCATGAGCTGCGGCTTGCCGTCCGCGATAGCGACCATATTGAACGAGAAGTTCGTGGAAAGATTGGTGTACTTGAACAGCGTGTTTATTATCTCGCGCGGGTTATAATCGCGTTTTACCTTGATCACCGCGCGCGTGCCGCTTCTGTCGGATTCGTCCACAACGTCGGTAATTCCGCTCAACACACCCTTTTTATCCTCGCGCACTTTTATAATATTTTCGAGCAACTGCGCTTTGTTCACTTGGTACGGCAGTTCGTCGATGACTATTATCTTTTTGTCGCCGTCGTTTTCTATGTGCATTTTCGCGCGGATGGAGATTTTGCCCTTGCCCGTCTCGTACGCCTTTTCAAGCTCGGTCGGGATAATAACGCCTCCCGTCGGGAAATCCGGAGCTTTGATAATCTTCATTATGTCCTTGAGCGAAATGCGAGGATTGTCTATAAACGCTATAACGCCGTCGATAGTTTCCATTAGATTGTGCGGCGGGATATTGGTGGCAAGACCGACGGCTATGCCCGTCGCACCGTTGACCAAAAGATTGGGGAAACGTCCGGGCAGCATATCCGGCTCGAGTATCGAGTCGTCGAAGTTCCACGACCAACGCACCGTGTTCTTGTCTATATCGCGCAAAAGCTCGAGCGCGAGCGGCGCGAGCCGCGCCTCGGTATAACGCATAGCCGCCGCACCGTCGCCGTCGACCGAGCCGAAGTTACCGTGCCCGTCCACGAGCACCGCACCCATATTGAACGGCTGCGCCATTCTCACCATTGCTTGGTAAACGGAGCTGTCGCCGTGCGGGTGGAGCTTACCCAAGCAGTCGCCTACGATACGCGCGCTCTTTTTATACGGTTTGTCGGGCGTGATGCCGAGCTGCTGCATGGTATACAATATACGACGCTGAACGGGCTTCAGTCCGTCCTCGACGCGCGGCAACGCACGGTCGAGTATGACCGATTCCGAATACGGGATCATGGAATCGCGCATAACGTCTTCCATTGTTTGAAGTATTATTCTTGTGCGTTTCTCTTCTTGTTCCATAGCAATCCTTATAAGTCTTATGACTGTATTTGTATTGTTGTCGATTTCTTAAACTGCGATCGTCCGTCGAAACGCCGATAGACCGAAGCTTATGCGTTCACACACAAATGCCGTGCTCGAGAGCGTTTCACATACTGAGCGATAACGTACTTTTACGGTACGTCGAGCGACGCAAGGCGCGAAGTTCGGCTCGCGGACGCAGATCCGAAACGTTTATCTGTTGAAGTTATCGACTTTGTTGAAATCCGCATGTTCGATTATATACTCGCGGCGCAGATCGACGGCGTCGCCCATGAGCACCGAAACGAGCTTTTCCGCTTCCGCCGCGTCCTCGATCGTGACCTGCACGAGCGCGCGGTTTTTCGGGTCCATGGTAGTCTCCCAAAGCTGATCGGCGTTCATTTCGCCCAAGCCTTTGTAACGCTGAATGAGCGCGCCCTTGCCCATCTTGGACTTTGCGGCGGCGAGCGCCTCCTCGTCGTAGGCGTATTCTACGTTGTTGCCCTTCGCTATCTTATACAGCGGCGGCAGACCTATATACACATGCCCCTCGGTTATGAGGTCTTTCATGTATCTGAAGAAGAACGTCAAAAGTATCGCGCGGATATGGTACCCGTCCACGTCCGCATCGGACAGTATGATCACTTTGTGGTAATTGAGATTGTCTACGTTGAAGTCCTCGCCTATGCCGCTGCCGAGCGCGGAAATAAGCGTGCGGATCTCCTCGTTTGCAAGCACTTGGTCTATGCGCTTTTTCTCTGCGTTGAGCGGTTTGCCGCGCAACGGAAGAATAGCCTGATACGACCGAGCGCGCGCTTGCTTGCACGTGCCGCCCGCGCTGTCGCCCTCTACGATAAACAGCTCGTTGTTTTCGGGTTTTTTGCCCGTGCACGGCGTGAGCTTGCCTACGAGGTTGAAACTCTCTATCGCGTTTTTGGCGCGGGTGATCTCCTTTTCTTTTCGAGCCGCTTCGCGGACTTTTGCCGCGAGCAAGCCTTTTTTGAGTATTGCCTCGCCGACCGCCTCGTTTTTCGCATCGCCGAAGTACTCGCACAAAAGCTGAGATACGAGCGCTTCTATCGCTATACGCGCCGCGGGATTGCCGAGCTTGGTCTTTGTCTGACCCTCGAACTGCACGTTGGTCATTTGCACCGACAGTACGGCAGTCAATCCTTCGCGGTAGTCGTCGCCCAAAAGGTTGGAGTCCTTTTCCTTGAGCATGCCCACTCTACGCGCAAAGTCGTTCATGACTTTGGTGTACGCCGACTTAAAGCCCGTTTCGTGCGTGCCGCCCTCGGTCGTGGGAATGTTGTTTACGTACGAAAACAGGTTTTCCGTGTACGCGTCGGTATGCTGAAACGCAAGCTCCATCGATATGCCGTCGCGCTCGCCCTTTATGAATACGGGCGTATCGTACAACGTTTCCTTGGCTTCGTCGATGTATTTGACGAAATCTATGATACCGCCTTCATAGCAGTATTCGAGCGAACGGTAACCGTCGCCCATAGGCACACGCTCGTCTACAAGCTTGATGCGCACGCCTTTGTTCAAAAACGCAAGCTCTTTGAGCCGACGCGCGATCGTCTCGAATTGAAAAATGACCGTCTCGAAAATGCGCTTATCGGGCATGAACCGCACGCGCGAACCGTGCTTGTCCGTTTTTTCGCCCGTGTCTATCAAGTGATACTTGGGCACGCCGCCCTTGACTTCGCCGTTCACTTCCTTCGACTCGAATTCCATGCGGTACGTTGTGCCGTTTTTATACACCTCGACGCGCAGCCATTCCGAAAGCGCGTTTGTGACGGACGCGCCCACGCCGTGGAGTCCGCCCGAGTGCGCGTAATTGCTCGTATCGAACTTGCCGCCGGCGTGCAATTGCGTAAACACGACCTCGACGCCCGATACGCCGAGCTTGGGATGAACGTCAACGGGAATACCTCTGCCGTCGTCCTCTACGGACACGCTGCCATCGCCGTGAACGGTAACGAACACGGTAGTCGCATAGCCGTTGGAAACCTCGTCGATCGAGTTGTCGACGATCTCCCACAAAATATGATGCAAGCCTTTTACGCCCGTTGTACCGATGTACATACCCGGGCGCAGCCGCACCGCGTCAAGTCCTTCGAGGACTCGTATATCTCCTGCATTGTAATGTTCGGTCATGATAACTCCAACAATAGCAATCGTTTATTCGGATTCTGCCCGATACCGATAAAATTCCGAAATTCGTCGATTTTCGGTAACGGGTAAAAAACCACTCTTACATTGTAGCACAAATAAGTTTTTTTTTCAACCGTTTGAGCGCGGTTTTTCGGCGCGGCGCATTACTGCGGTTTGCGCGCGTCAGATCAAGTCCCGAAAACCGTTTTGGCGCAGCGCCTCGTACAGCACAAGCGCGACCGTGTTAGACAGATTAAGCGAGCGCAAGCCGTTCGCCATCGGTATGCGCAACGCGGTATCGGGATTATCAAACACTACGTGTTCGGGCAGCCCTTTGGTCTCTTTGCCGAACACCAAAAAATCGCCGTCGCGAAAACGCGCGTCGGTATAACGCTTGCTCGCTTTTTTGGAAAGATAATAGAACTTTCCTCCCGCGTTTCGGGCAAAAAATTCGTCGAGGTTTTCGTAATACGTGAGATCGAGTTTATCCCAATAATCAAGTCCCGCGCGCTTGAGTTTTGCGTCGGTGATCTCGAAGCCCATCGGCTTTACTATGTGCAACGCGCTACCCGTGCAGGCGCACGTGCGCGATATATTACCCGTGTTTTGGGGTATTTCGGGTTCTACGAGAACTATATTGAACATGATGATCTTATTATATCGCGTCGCCGACGTATTTCGCAAGTGCGGCTAAACATTTCGCATATTTATTGCTTATTCGATCGGCAATGTCTTTCGCCATTTCAAAACCGTAATCGTGAGTGGATAAATTTCTGTCTTCGAGCATATCAAGCCAAATTTTTTCGTCTTGCAATATGCTCTCTTGATATGCGTAAGCGAATACGCCCTTTGGCGTTACGCTCGGCATTTGATAACCCGAATCCATCATAAATTGCCGCAAGGTTTTCCACGCAAGCTCAAAGGTAAATTCAAAACGTTTGATCAACGCGTCCTGATAGATCGGATCGTCTGCCGACTTCTTGTATCGAATATTCGCTTCGTTCAGTCGCTTTACCGCTTTACTTAAATTATCGTATTTATTCATGGTTTTTACCATAAAATTCAACGCCTTCCTTTTCGATATTATCTGTAAATTCCGACGCAATCTGTTCTTGCATGAAAATCAAATCGATCTTATGCAATGTAGGCAGCGCCTCGTCGAAATCATAACGCAACCGAGCACGTTCGTCGCGAGGCAAATCACCGTATACGGCAATATCGTAGTCACTGCGCTCGGTATTGTCGCCGCGCGCTCGAGAGCCGAACAGCACGGCTTTTTCTATATACGGACACATGCGAAACATCTCGCACATGGCGTTTATCAACTTTTCGTCAACGTTCATTATGTTCGATCCGATAAGTTATTTCGCGTCGACGACGAACGAAAACGTCATTTTAACGGGATTGTGATCGGAATACGCAAAGTCGGTGTCTATTATCTCGACCGTATCGACGCGAACATTATCCGACACGATGAATCCGTCTATAACGCACGTGTACGTTTTGCCGCGTTCCCACTTGACGTCCGCGCCGCGGCACGAACCGACGCTCGAATTTTTGTCCGCGATTATGGAAAAATGCTCGGGAATATCCGCGGGATCGTACGTGCTCACCCATTCGGGCACGCGCTGATTTGTCTCGAACTTATTGAGGTCGCCTATAAGATCCTGATTGAAATCGCCGCCCGCTATAACGTAATTGCCTGCGGCATACTCGCGTTCGAGTACGGTTTCGAGCAATTCCGCCTGCTGTTTTCGTATCACTCCGCCCTTATCGTAAGCCGACATGTGCAACGAGACGATAGCGAGACTTTTGCCGTTATCCACAGGCACGTGCGACACCGAAAAGCAACGGTCGAGATCGGTGAACTTTGAAAGATCGTCGGCGATGGGAAAACTGTACCGCGTGCTGTCCGAAAACTCGTACTTGCCGAGCGTCATTATTCCCGCATTGTTTTTGCCGTGCGGATCATTGAACGGATAGAAAAGATAGCTGCTGTGATAGTTCTCCGCAAACACCGACGCGTAACCGTCGATGCCCGAAAACTTGACGCGCTGATCGACTTTATAACTGCGCGTCGAGTCGTAATCCACTTCCTGAATGATTGCGAAGTCGGGCGAAAATTCTTCTACGACGCGCGCCGCGCCCGAAATATTTTTCTCGACGTCCGCTTTGCTCACCGCCGTGCCGTACTTGCCTCGGGTTTTTGTGCCGTCTTTCATAATGCCGGTGTCCATAAAGAACGTATATTGCGGACCGTACGCGCCGAAACCGACGTTGTACGTCATTATGCTGTACGATTTATCGCAGAACACCGCCGAACCGTCGTTGTTGTTCCGCACCTCGAGCGGCATATTATCCTCGATCCGATAATATCCGCACACCACGCACAATAAATATATCGCTACCGTGAGAATAAGCGCAAGCACGATGCCGCCAGCGACCGATCCCGCGATAACCGCGATTTTTTTCCCTTTGCTTAACGATTTTGCTCTGCGTAAAGCCATTGCGACCCTCCTTTGGGACTGCGGTTTGAAAGCGGCTCAATTCTTGCTTTCCGCCGCGTCGAGGCAATCGTCGAGGAAAGCCGCAAAGTCCTCGTACACTTCGCCCTTGTTTATCTCGTTGAGTATTTCGTGGCGTCCGCCTTCGTACATTTTTACGCGCGGAGAAAGCCCGCACTTTTTCTCGTATTCCTTAACGAGTTTTTTGATGAGCTTGCCGTAGCCGCCGACGCCGTCGTTCGTGCCGGACGCTATCATCAATCTGAAGTTCCCCGGCACGCATCCGCGTTCCTTATTTGTAAGTTTAAGCCCGTCGAACATCGATTTATAAAATCCGACCTTGCACATAAAGTTGCAGCGCGGGTCGGCGTTATATACGGCGACAGCCGCTTTGTCGCGGTTGATCCAGCCGTTTTCGCCGTCCTTGATCTTTTTGTCGTAGCTCTTGAAAGTGAGCTTGGCGAATATCTCGCCTATCTCGTCGGGGTTCTTTTTGTACTTTCCGTCGGCAATGGCGCTGCCGAGCTTGAGTATGAATCCGCTCTGGAGCGTAGAACCGCAAAGTATCGCGCCGAGCACGTCGCGGTGGTACTTTTCTATAAACCGCTGCGTGAGCAGCGAGCCGTAGCTATGACCTATAACGAACGCCTTGTCGGTGTTCCAGCGCGCCTTGGCAGTGTCGACTTCCGTTTTTATGTCGTCCACAGTATCCTCGAACATGCCGGGGTAACCGCTGCCGAGCCTGTCGGGATCGGTGTCGCCGAAAGACCGATTGTCCATGCCGATGACGTAGAACCCGTTGGAGTTGAGATATTTGCAAAAGTCGTCGTAGCGACTTATATATTCGCACATTCCGTGAACGAGCACCACTGCGGCGCGGGGCGACTTGACGTCCTCCCAATACCGCACCGCAACGCTTTTGCCGTCGCGCATCGTCAAAAATTCCATGATCCCTCCGAATACAGCCGTTTATAAAACGCGCTTACGTATATTATAAAGTAAAATATAAAATTTGTCAATAGTCGCGCGAACTTTTATTTGTTATTGCTCATAATAATATAGGATATGAAAAGAATCGTTTTTTGCGGCGGCGGCACGGCGGGTCACGTCATGCCCAACCTCGCGCTAATAGAACGTCTGCGCGGCGAGTACGATTGCGTATACATCGGCGGAGACGGCATGGAAAAGACGCTGTGCGAGCAGCGGCACGTTCCGTTCTACCGTATAGACACCGTTAAGCTGAGACGCGACGCGATATTGAAAAATCTCGCTATTCCCGTAAAGCTGATCAAATGTATCGGCGACGCGAAAAAAGTATTGCGCGAGATCGCGCCCGATCTGATATTTTCCAAGGGCGGATTCGCCGCGCTGCCCGTTGTGCTCGCGGCAAAAAAGACGCCCGTGATCGCGCACGAAAGCGATCTCACTCCGGGGATAGTGACCAAAGTGTCGAAACGCCGCAAGGCAAACATACTGACTGCATTCGAGGATACGGCGGGCGCGCTCGGCGGAACGTACGTAGGCGCGGCGCTCGATCCTCGGCTTTACCGCAGAGAAAAGACCGCGCTCGGGTTTGCCGACAGCAAGCCCGTTCTGCTCGTCATGGGCGGTTCGCTCGGCGCGGCGACGATAAACGACGCGGTAGCATCCGCATTGCCGCGGCTGCTGCGGTTGTTCAACGTCGTGCACGTGACGGGCAAAAACAAAAACTCGATCCCGCCCGCGCTCGGATACAAGCCTATCGAGTTCTGTTCGGATATGCCGGGGCTATACGCGGCGGCGGACATTGCCGTAACGCGCGGCGGCGCAGGCTCGCTTGCCGAGCTTATCGCGCTCAATATTCCCGCCGTGTGTATACCGCTCGAGCGCGCGTCGCGCGGCGATCAGATACAAAACGCGGAATATTACAATCGGCGCGGCGCGATAGAAGTGCTGCGCGAGGGCGCGCTGAACGATAAGAACCTGATCGACGCCACGATCAATTTGTACAACAGCCGCTCGCGCTACAGCGCGGCAATGGCGAAGCTCCGAGTTGACGGCACGGATAAAATATGTTCGATTATCCGCGACTCCGTTCTATAACCCGATAGCGCCGCCCTTTATCGTCACGACGTAAACGTCTCTGTTTCCGCTCGGAGCGCTCAATGCGTCGCCGCCGATAGCCGACAGCACCGCTATAACGTTACCTTCATACACGGTCATGCCGTAAAATACGGGGTCTTTTATTCCCAGCTCGAGCACGTCGGAACCGTAGCGTATTGTCGCGCCGTCGTTCGATTTGCCCGCAAGCGCGGTAACGCCGAGCTTTGTCGCAAAGCCTACGCTCATGCCGCCGAGATCGAGCTGTTCGCGTTTAAGATCGGGTTCGACGGTATAGCACACCGCACCGTCGCCGCGCTCGTAGCATGCGTAATATTTATTATCCGCGTATAACAACCGCGCCGCAGTGCATGTGAATCCGAGCGTGACCGAATGAAAGCTCGTAAACGAATAATCGACCGACAGTATCGCGGCAACGCCGTTTATGCTCGCGACCGCGAAGTAACCCGCCGAAAACGGCATTACGGCGTACGGCGTAGACAGCGACACGTCGCCGCCGAAGTAATGCACTGTTGCGTCGCCGCCTGCCGCGAACGAGTAGAACGCGAGCGAATCGTAACGCGGCAGGCTGTACACCCGCGCGGAGATCACATACGATCCGCCGAAATCGTAACAATCGAAATATTTAACGGTATACCCGCTGTATATGGACGTAGACCGACCCGAGTTGAGTTTGTCGCCCGTAAAAGAATACTCCGTGAGCTTGAGCGAATTGGGCGTCGGCTGAGTAACGAGCGCGATCTTTCCGTTTTTTGCCGACAAATCGCCGCCGTCCGCGCAGAACACGTCGAGCGCGTCGCCGTCGAACGCCGCGCACTCGTGCTTTTCGCCCGTATATTCGGTGCGGTACAGCTTGCGCCCCGCCGCTACTACATATCCCGCGCCGTAATCGCACACGCCGTATATTCGCCCGTCGTAATACGTAAACGACAGAATAGTACCCGCGCCGTTCACCACGCACAAAAATCCGCCGTAACTGTCGAAATCGTAATCGGCTACCGTGGCGTTGCCGAATATGTATGTAACGCCGCCGCGAAAAAACACGTTGACCGCCGTTTCGTCGCCGCTGCCCATAAGCCGCGTTTCGCGCTCGATCTCGGGCACAAGCCCCGCCGCCGCGTCGCGCAGCTTGACGTGTTCGGGATCGGTTACCGTCGGCGCGTCGGGTACGGACGGCGTTCCGTCCGCGCCGCCGTTCGCCGTTCCCCTGCCCGTGACCGCTATTACAATAACGAGCGTAGCTATTATTACGTTCAAAAGCGTTATTATCGCAGTTTGCCACTTACTAAGCCGCATGATCGCACTCCGTGAATTAAATTCACATTCATTGTAGCATGCGAAAGTATGCGCCGCGACCGCTTCGCAAAAACAGTCAATATATTACATTATGTTATCGTTTTCGCAGACATCACAGAACACGCCGGCTGTGCGTAATAAATCATATCATGATCGCGATACAACTATAACCGTAAAAAAACACGAAAAATAAAGCGCGGACGGCTCCGCGCTTAAATGCGATACTTTTCAGTTCTGATTATTCTTATGCGGCACGGGCAAAAACAGCGAACGCTCGCGCGGCACGCCCGCGGCTGCACGGTATAGCTTTGTCGGTTTTTCTATATCGGTGCAGAGCGGATTGCGCCAAGCGAACGGCACGAGTTCGTCCGCACTGCCCACCCATTTAGGTTCTTCGACTATTTTACGCAAACTCCCGATGCGCTTTTTGAGCATTTCGAGCGTTTCCGATTTGGGCGTATCGTCGCTTGCGTTCCGATCGGTATCCGGCTTGCGCTCCGCCTTTCGCTTTTTTGCGGCGCGCTTTTTTTTGGGTTCGTACGCGACGGACGCGGGCACGGTTTTTTGGTCGAGCCTGCCCTTAGCCTCGCGATACATCTCGGCTTTGGTTTTGGGCAGCACGACTTCCGGCACTTCCGGCACGGCGACTGCGTTTTTGGTCTTTACGTACTCCATTTCGGGCACGACCATATTATCGAGTAATTTTTCTATGTCTTTTTCCATATATCAATCCGCGCCGTAATCCGAAAATTTGTTTTTGTTCTTATTGAGTATAAATTTTATCTTTTCCACATCCTGCTTTTTTACCTTGAACGGACTTGTCAAACGGCGCAAAGTGGAAAACGTATCTTTATCCGACGACAGCACGACTATGCCTTTGTCCTCGTCGATCATATAGTCTCTGACCTGATGCCAATCGAGCACTGCGAAATTGGTATATACGCCCTTATCGACTATCGCGTTGCGACTGAGCGCGAGACCTATCACGAGCGCTTCGCTCGCCGTCATCACGAGCAATGCGAAAGCAAAGGCTATGTCGGCATGCAGCATATCCGCGCCGAACAGCGTGGCAAACGCCACGACGCCGGGCGATTCGCCGTCCGCCATCTGCATGATAAGATAAAACATCAAAAACCCGATAACGCCCGCGAATATCCAATACGCTATCTTGTTCGTCCTAAGCTCGACGAGCGTTATCGAGTGATACAGCTTGATCTGACGCATAACAAGCTTGACTACTTGATAAACTATCGCAGCAGTCGCCGCGACGGACGCCGCCGCCGTTATTATTACCGTTGCAAGATACGCTCCGAACATACGGGTATTATACTACATTGAAAAAGAAATGTAAAGCGCAATCATAAGATTGAATTTTACATTTCTAATACTGCTATATGCAAATCACCTCTCCCGAGCGCGCATTGCGCGCCCACCCTCTCCAAAGGAGATGGCTTAAATTAAGTTGAGATTCTTCGGCTTCGCCTCAGAATGACAAAAGAGAATATGCAGAACGATTGTAAATATCTTTTGTCATTCTGAGCCGTTTTCTGCTTACCGAAGAATCTCGACTTTATAAAAAAGAGTAAGCGCTATTACTAACGCTTACTCCATAAAGAACCGTAACGAAATTAAACCGAAAATTCTTAATTCATAATTCTAAATTCTTAATTCTTGCAGTACTCTACGCCCGCTCTGAACAATTGCATATCGGTTTCGGCATACGTAGTTGCGTTTTTCATAATGAACTCGCCTATGCGTTCGCTATGCCCCATTTTGCCGAGGATCCTGCCGTCGGGGCTTACAAGACCCTCGATCGCCATTACCGAACCGTTGGGATTGAACGGCGACGTCATGGTCGCGTGACCGTCGGGCGTGCAATACTGCGTCGCGATCTGCCCGTTGCGTATCAGATCCTCTATCACGCCGTCGCTCGCCGTAAACTTGCCTTCGCCGTGCGAGACGGGCACTCTGTACACGCCGCCGACGTTGCAGTACTTGAGCCACGGGCTGTTGGACGTACAAACGCGCACGTCTACGAGCGTCGACACGTGTCTGCCTATATTGTTGAAAGTGAGCACGGGGTCGGACTTTTGCGGGGCTTTGATATGTCCGCCCGGCAAAAGTCCGAGCTTGACTAACGCTTGGAATCCGTTGCAAATGCCTATAGCCAAACCGTCGCGGTTATACAGCATATCCTCTATCGCCTCGGCGATCTTGGGGTTCGACAGAAACGCCGCGATCAGTTTCGCGCTGCCGTCCGGCTCGTCGCCGCCCGAGAATCCGCCCGGCAGAGCCAATATTCTGCACGATTTTACGAGCTTTGCCATTTGCTTCGCCGATTCCTCGACTTGAGCGTCGGTACGGTTTTTGACGACAAACACCACGGGTTCCGCACCCGCTTCCTTGAACCGTTTTGCCGTTTCTATCTCGCAGTTGGTGCCGGGGAATACCGGTATGAACACTTTTACGGTTTTACTCTTTTTGCCCGAACGCGCGCGTTCCGACAAAACGTTTTTCTCCGTAAAGCTCACGTCCACGGTCTCGCCTTTTGCCTCCGCCGTCGTGGGGTACACAGACTCGAACGTGCCCGCAAACGCGCGAGCGACCGCCTTGCCGTCCACGTCCTTGCCGTCGAACACGATAAACGAATCGTCCGCCGCGCGCGACACGGTTGCGCCGACGGTAAAGTTGCCGCTGTCGGTCGTAAGCCCGACAAACTCGAGATCGTACCCGAAAAAGTCGTCGCCCGTGCGAGCCGAGAAAATTATATCGCCGTCGCTCTCCTCGAACAAACTGCGGTCTGCGGACGCGAAAGCGAAACCGAGCCCGTTGCCCAAGCACGATTTTATCACAGTAGCCGCCGCGCCGCCGCATTCTACGACCGACGCCGCGGTCACGTTGCCTCTGCCGATCTCGCCCGCCAAAAGCGCCAAAAAGTCGTTCAGATTGTTAAAGTCGGGATAACCGAACTCGTCGCGTTTGAGCCTGTAGCGGTATACGCGCTCGCCGTGGGTCTTGAACACGTTGTCGCATACCGACGCGCTGTCCGCCACGCCGCACGCAAAGCAAATGAGCGTGGGCGGCACGGAAATCTTTTCAAAAGTTCCGCTCATCGAGTCCTTGCCGCCGATAGCCGCTTTTTTGAGATTGATCTGCGCGTCGAGCGCGCCGAGCAACGCCGACATGGGCGCGCCCCATTTCTCCGCATCCGTACAGCGCGCGAAAAATTCCTGCATCGTCAAATATATATTTTCGGGCCGTACTCCCGCCGCGGCGAGTTTTTCCACAGCAACGATGACAGAATACATACCGCCCACAAACGGCGACTGTTCGCATAGCGCGGGATTGAATCCGTGCGAGCACACCGTGCAAATATCGGTGTCCGCGGGCAGCTTTGCCGCCATGACCTGAGACGGAGTAGCTTGGTTCTTGCCGCCGAACGGCATGAATACCGAGTTCGCGCCGACTGTGGAGTCGAACATTTCGGACAAGCCCTTTTGCGAACACACGTTGTAATCGGAAAGAATATCGGCGAGCAGTCCTTGATAATCGCCTTTTTTATACATAGCGGCGCGCTTAGACGACAAACTGCCGAACCGCGTTATCTTATCGTCCTTGATCAGCGCGGTCGCTTCCTGACGCACGCCGTTGCTGTCGAGGAACTTGCGCTCGAGATCGACGATCATGTTTCCGTCGAGGAACATGCGCATGCGCGCAGTATCCGTCACGGTAGCTATACGCGTAGCCTCGAGATTTTCGTCCGCGCAAAGTTCTTTTACTCTGTCCACGTCGCTCGCCGCCACCACTATTGCCATGCGTTCCTGACTTTCGGATATTGCAAGTTCGGTAGCGGAAAGTCCCGCGTATTTTTTTGGCACTGCCGAAAGATCTATATCAAGCCCCGGCGCAAGCTCGCCGACAGCTACGGACACACCGCCCGCGCCGAAATCGTTACAGCGTTTTACGAGTTTTGTGAACTCGCCGTTGCGCATGAGCCGCTGCAGCATGCGCTCTATCGGCGCGTTGCCCTTTTGCACTTCCGCGCCGCACGTTTCTATCGAATGAAGGTCGTGAGCTTTGCTCGAGCCGGTCGCGCCGCCGCAACCGTCTCTGCCCGTTTCTCCGCCCAACAGCAACACCGCGTCGCCCGCCGCCGGTTCTTCGCGCACGACGTTTTCCGCTTTGACCGCGCCGACTACGAAGCCCGTTTCCAAACGCTTGGCTACGTAGCCGTCGTGATAGTATTCCTTTACTTCGCCCGTAGCAAGTCCTATCTGGTTGCCGTACGAGCTGTAGCCCTTCGCCGCGCGCTTGCTTATAACGCGCTGAGGAAGCTTGCCGTCTATGGTTTTATCGAACGGCGCGTTTATATCCGCCGCGCCCGTTACGCGCATCGCTTGATACACGTACGCCCTGCCAGACAGCGGATCGCGGATAGCGCCGCCCAAGCATGTAGCCGCGCCGCCGAAGGGTTCGATCTCCGTGGGGTGGTTGTGCGTTTCGTTCTTATACAGTATGTACCACGGCTCGCTCGTTCCGTCGCGCATGATAACGTCGTGCTTTATAGTGCATGCGTTGATCTCCGGCGAAACGTCCTGCGCGCTCACGTAGCCTTGTTTTTTGAGCACTTTCGCGCCGATGGTCGCAACGTCCATGAGCGACGGGTATTTATCCGCTCTGCCTTGGTACGTGGCGTTGAACATATCCGTATAATCGGCATACGCCTGCGCGATATGCGGATTGTCCGATTTGATCTTGGTCTTGAGCGCGGTCAAGAACGTGGTGTGCCTGCAATGGTCCGACCAATATGTGTCTATCACCTTAAGCTCGGTATACGTCGGCTCGCGACGCGCGCCGCGGAAGTACGACTGAACAAAGACGAGATCGTCCATGCTCATCGCAAAACCTTGCTCTTTATAGAACGCGTAAAGCGCGACGTAAGGTTTTTGCGTAAAGCCTTCGACGAGCCGCGCCGGTTCGGGTTTAGCCACTTTTTGCTCGAGCGAACTCGGCTTTTCGAGCGAGCACAGTCTGCTCTCGACGGGGTTTACCAAATACCCCTTTACCGCGTCGAGCGCCTTGTCCGAGCACTGCATGGCGTACACCGTCGCGCAACGCACAGTGGGACGCGCACTCTGAGTGAGGAGCTGAACGCACTGCGCCGCCGAATCGGCGCGTTGATCGAACTGCCCCGGCAGATACTCTATGCCGAACACCTTGTCGTCGCTCGACAGCGCGGGCAACGTTTCGCGGTATACCGTATCGGTCGCGGGCGTGGAAAACACCACGGGTGCCGCTTTTTCAAAGTCGGCGTCCGACAAGCCCTCCACGTCGTAACGTATAAACGCTCGCGCTTTTACCTCTATGCCGAGGTTTTCGTATATTTCGCGCTCGAGTCCGATATTGCTCGATGCCCTTTCGGTATATATTCTCTTTATCATAAGCTCCTCGCTATGTTACTTTATTAAAGCTTTTTCCCTATATCGCGTCTGTAAAAACAGCCGTCGAACTTTATCTTTTCTATATTGTCGTAAACGGTCTTTTTTGCCGCGGCGAAGTCGTCCGCCATCGCCTGAACGCACAGCACTCTTCCACCGTTCGTGACGAGCATTCCGTCGCTTTCCATGACGCCGGCAAAGTACACGTCCGCACCGTCCACTCGATCAAGCCCGCTTATGAGCTTGCCCTTTTCGTATGCAAGCGGATACCCGCCGCTTGCGAGCACCACGTTTATCGATTTTTTGTCGCTCCACTTTACGTCGAGTTTATCGAGCGTACCGTCGACTGTGGCGAGAAAAATCTCGTAAAGATCGCTTTGCAAAAGCGGCAATACGCTTTGCGTTTCGGGGTCGCCGAAACGCGCGTTGTATTCGAGCACGCGCACATCGTCGCCGTCGACCATAAGCCCGAAATACAGCACGCCCGTAAACGGCGCGCCCTCGGCTTTCATACCGCGCACGGTCGGTTTTACTACGGTCTCTTCGGTGCGGGCAAGCAGTTCGCGCGTAAACGCGGGACACGGGCTGTACGCGCCCATCCCGCCCGTATTCAACCCTTCGTCGCCGTCGAGCGCGCGCTTGTGGTCGCATGCGGTCGGCATGAGACTGTAATGTTCGCCGTCGACGAACGCCAACAGCGACACTTCATAACCCGTTATAAACCGCTCGACTACGAGCGAATTTCCCGCTTCGCCGAACTTTTTATCCGTCATGATCTCGTCGATTGCGGCGCACGCCTCGGCTTTGTCGTTGCATATGATAACGCCTTTGCCGAGCGCAAGCCCGTCCGCTTTGACTACCACGTTATAATCGAGCGAGTTTACGTAGTCCTTAGCGCACTGCGCGTCGGTGAACGCCGCATAGTCCGCCGTGGGAATACCGTACTTTTTCATGAAGTCCTTTGCGTACGCCTTCGACCACTCGAGCTTTGCCGCGGCTTTTTTCGGTCCGAACGCCTTGAACCCGAGTTCCGTCAGTCTGTCGACCAACCCCATTGCGAGCGGATCGTCGGGCGCGACTACGGTGAGCTTTATATTGCCGTTGGCTTTGACGTACTCGACTATCTTTTCTATATCCGTCGCGCCTATGCCCGTTTGAACTACGCCCATGCCCGCATTGCCCGGCGCGGCGTAGATCGTGCCGACGCGCGGCGATCTTTCGAGCGCTTTTACAATGGCATGC
>ERZ777306.1546-NODE-1546-length-35148-cov-11.734876_pt1 | contig 35148 bp, 39 predicted proteins | sample MGYA00374966_ERZ777306 | MGnify/ENA primary metagenome ERZ777306 (study PRJEB29329, sample SAMN06343882) | mouse gut metagenome | isolation source: Mouse cecum | place: Austria: Vienna | collected 2014-11-15 ... | reverse complement strand
AGAAAAAGGACGGAAATCTTGATTTTTTTGTATCAAAATCTCCGTCCTTTTATGGTGCTCGTGGCCGGAGTCGAACCGGCACGGGTGTTATCCCGAGGGATTTTAAGTCCCTTGCGTCTGCCTATTCCACCACACGAGCATATTTATTCATTTTTTTGTATAAAACCGACTTATTTTCCCCTACACAGAGGATTTTAAGTCCCTTGCGTCTGCCTATTCCACCACACGAGCATATTTATTCATTTTTTTGTATAAAACCGACTTATTTTCCCCTACACAGAGGATTTTAAGTCCCTTGCGTCTGCCTATTCCACCACACGAGCATATTTATTCATTTTTTTGTATAAAACCGACTTATTTTCCCCTACACAGAGGATTTTAAGTCCCTTGCGTCTGCCTATTCCACCACACGAGCATACCTCTATTTATGGTTAAAACAAAAATAATATTATCAAACGTTATAAAAAAAGTCAAGCGTTTTTTACTTAAATTGCCCCCAATTTGACTTGATTAAAGCCTAACTTGACAATCCGTCACTTGTATGTTAAGCTATACAAAAGGAGAAAAATCTATGCCGAGTAACAGCCTTAATTTACAGCTTGTCCGTAAAATTTCGGACGACTTTTATGTCCCGTCCTATCAGCGCGGATACCGTTGGGGTCAGCTGGAAGTGGAAAGTTTATTAAACGACGTAAGGAATAACGGAAACAAGCCCTACTGCTTGCAACCGATAGTTGTCAAAAAAAATGCAGGTAAATTTGACTTGATTGACGGACAACAGCGGCTAACAACCATATATTTGATATATAAATATATGCACAGCTGCATTCCCGACATTAAACCTGCACACTTTACATTAAGAGTAATATTGTAGAAAATTTCGACCGCACGAGCGAGGTATTGAACTCCCTCCTTTCTTCACTCGATATTTTCAATGACGAACAATTAAAAAAGATAAGCGATAAATATATTTCCGACTGCGAAAAGAACGAACTTTTCGATTGGCGTTACTACTACATAAAATACTCTCAATTCCGCCCCAATCGATACGGCAGATATAAATGGATTGATTTCGAGCACAAACCTTACGAGCTTATTGCACTATGGGCGGAAAAGAAACTGTCTGAAAAAGCTTTTCAGCCGTTTTTAAAAGTCATTGATAAAGACCGTATGTCCAACGACCCGTATGACCCCAAATTAATTTACCCCGACAAACAAATTTATTGTTTTGACGACAAATTTTTAATAAAGACCGACATCGGAGATAAACCCGTATATATTAAACAAACTGCCGACGGTATAGACCGCGAGGACAGAATTATAAAAATTAAAGCAGAACTTAACAAGCTATAAAAAATGCACCCCCCCCTGCCGTTTGGTTTACGGCAGGGGGCTATTTTGTTTTAAAGCACACTTAAAATTCAAATCGATTGTTGCATAACTTTTTTACTTTTATTCATAATAATTGCAACGGCGGAGAATTCCGCAGGACATAACGCTCGCCGCATGGCGAAGCTAAGGAGGAAAAATGAAAAAAGCACTTAGAATAGGCGCGGTTACGCTTGCGGCTTCGGTAGCGTGCGCAACGGGCGTATTATTCAATTTAGGTCAAACAAACGAAAACGACTTTGCTTTTGCGCCTTACGTTCAGACTGCCGTTTTAAAGCAGGGTGCGACGGGCGGCGAAGTCAAAGAGTTACAAAGAAGGCTCAAACAATGGGGCTACTACTCGGGTTCGGTAGACGGCATCTACGGCAAGCAGACGGTTGAAGCGGTAAAGTATTTCCAACGCAAAAACGGTCTTACTCCCGACGGAATTGCAGGTAAATCGACTTTTGCTGCGCTGGGTATGAACGACTCGGTCAAGGCGCTTGAAAATAACGGCAACGCGCAGACAAACTCCAATTACACCAATTCCGACTTGTATCTTTTGGCAAAATGTATCTACGCAGAAGCTCGCGGCGAAAGTTATACGGGTCAGGTAGCTGTCGGCGCGGTCGTATTAAACCGCGTGGCGTCGTCAAAGTTCCCCAACTCCATATCGGGCGTAATTTATCAGAAGAACGCGTTTACGGCTGTAACGGACGGACAGATAAACCTTTCCCCCGACAAGACGGCAATGAACGCGGCTCAGGACGCAATGAACGGTTGGGACCCCACTTACGGCTGCCTCTACTACTACAATCCGGCAGTTGCGACAAGCTCGTGGATTTTCAGCAGAAAGACGGTTACGACAATAGGCAAACACATCTTTGCAATTTAGGAGGATTAAATGAGTAAGAAAGAATTATCAAGCGGAACGCAGAAAGCGGAAAACCTTACACGCAAGAATACTACGAAAAAGACTACGGCAAAGAAGAACGTGACCAAGTCCGCCTCTTCCACCGGCGCAAAGAAAACCACCCGTTCAAACGTAAGTAAAACCAACAACACAAATAATAACGTCAAGACTTCCGGCAAGTCCAAGGCAAAGAGCGACAAGAAAGTTGCAAAACAAAAAGCGATAAGCGCAAAAAAGGCAGCTCGCGAACAGAAAAAAATTCAGGCAATGAAAATACGCGCCGAGAAAAAACAGAGAAGACTTGAAAAAAAGCTTGAAGCGAAACAAAAGAGGCTTGACAGAATAGAAGCCTCCAAGCAAGCGCGCACAGAGCGCAAGGAAAAAAGACGCGAACGCCGCGATATGCTCAAGCACGAAAGCAAGGAAGCTCGTATCGAGCGTAAGCAAGAGGAGCGCAGAGCAAGAGTCGAGGCGCACGTTGCAAAAAGGGAAGCTGCGCTTGCGGAAAAGCGCGCTAAACGCGAACACCGTTTGAAGGTGCGTGCAGAAAAACGCGCCGCTAAAAACGACAAAAGGCATGCTCCCGGCTTCGGCGGCTGGCTTGCAGCGGTTATTTCGCTTGGCGTTACTACTCTCGCACTCGGCACGATGCTGACGTTCGGCTGGTTGAATATGAACGGTATGGAAGCGCAGATGAGCACTATGCACACCGAGTCGGTTTACGAACTCAATTCCATAGTAGACAACCTTGACACAAACCTTGCCAAGGCGCGCATTTCCAACTCGCAGAACGAACAGGTCAAACTTCTCTCTCAGATTGCCATAGAGAGCGAAATGGCCGAAGTTATTTTAGAGCGTTTGCCCTTTGAAACCCAGCTTACCGAAAACCTCACTTCGTTTGTAAACAAGATGGGTGACAGCGCGCAGAGTATGCTCTATTCGGTTGCCCGCGGCGAAACGCTTACCGACAGCCAGGTCGCTACTATCGAGCATATGTACAGAACAAATCTCGAACTCAAAAAGATGATAAACGAGCTATGCGCAAACTGTACCGAAAAAGATATGATTAGCGCAATGAAGGGCAACACAGACTCCTTCGTTTACAGCTCGTTCGACAACATTCAGAACACCACAATAGAGACGCCCAAGGAAATTCACGACGGTCCCTTTGCCGAAAACATTGACAAAGTGACGGCTAAAAACCTTGAAGGTTTGGGAGAAATTACCGCATCTCGCGCAGAAGAGCTTGCAAGGGAATATTTCAACGACTATAAGCTCAACGACGTAAGATGCACGGGAGAAACCTCGGCAGAACAGCTCACGCTCTACAATATCGTGCTCACGACCGACGACGGAGAAATGACTGCTCAGCTTTCAAAGCTCGGCGGCAAAGTAGTTGAATTCAACAGCTACAAGGACTGCAACGATAAAAACTTCTCGGTTGAAAGATGTATTGACATTGCCGAAGATTTCCTTGAAGAACTCGGCTTTGACGATATGAAGGCTGTTTGGACAAGCGAAAACGGTTCGACCTGCAACCTCAACTTTGCTTACGAAGATGACGACGTAATTTTCTATTCCGACATCATCAAAGTAAAAGTTTGCGAAGAACGCGGTATAGTTACCGGTATGGAAGGGCTCAGCTACGTTTTAAATCACATTGAACGCGAAGCGCCCTCCCCCGCCATCTCCACAAGCGAAGCACAGGAAAAGCTTAACCAAAACTTCGAGGTTGAAACGTCAAGACTTTGCGTAATTCCCTCGAACGGAGAAGAAGTTTTCTGCTACGAGTTTATGGGAACTTACGACGGTTCGACCTACTATATTTACGTTGACGCAAAGACGGGTGAAGAAGTCGAAGTGTTTACCGTTATAGGTACGGCTCAGGGCAAAGCCCTTATGTAACCCGATAAAAACCTGCTAATATAAAATACAGGCGCGGAATTAATTCCGCGCCTGTATTCATTTTATTTATTGTTTATCGATTATGTCGAGTATCTCCGCAATTCTATCCAAGTCGTCGCGTGAATAATAGTCGATATATATACGTCCCTTCTTGTCGTTACCTATAAGGCTTACTTTCGTTCTGAACGCAAACCGCATTCTCTCCACAAGCTGTTTAAGCTCGATTGAAGCAAGGGCGCGCTTTTTCTTTTTACGCTCTTCCAACACTTCGGGCGGAATATTGAACGCGCGCACCTTCTTTTCAAGCTCTCTTACGGAGTATTGATTTTTGACTGTATCTCGCGCAAACGCAAGCTGATCCTCCGCCGCCATAGGCACTATTGCGCGGGCATGTCCTGCGGAAAGCTTACCTTCGGAAACAAGCTCGATTACTTCGGGACAGAGATTTAAAAGCCTCAATGTGTTTGCAACGGCAGGTCTGGACTTGCCTATTCTCTCGGCAAGCTCGTCCTGCGTGAGTTTATAGTCGACCATCAACTGCTTCATTGCCGTTGCCGCCTCTATGGGGTTCAAATCCTCCCTCTGCAAGTTTTCGATAAGCGAAATTTCTTTGATTTCCCTTGCAGTATATTTTCTTATTACAACGGGTATCGAGGTTACGCCGGCAAGCTTGCAGGCACGATATCTCCTCTCTCCCGCAATAATCATATACGAGCCGTCACCCTCGTCGTTTACGACGATAGGCATTATTACGCCGTGCTTTTTAATCGAGTCGGAAAGCTCCTTTAACGCCTGCTCGTCAAAGTTCTTACGCGGCTGATTGGGGTTGGGGTGGATTTTTATAAGCTCCATATCCTCGGCATTTTTGCGTTCTTCTTCGGTATAATCGAACGCACTGCGGTGTTCATAGACGCGTTCAAACGCTGCGTCCGTATCCTCAAACAGAGATTCTATGCCTCTTCCTAATCCTTTTGCCATACCTTACCTCTCTTTTTCCTTATTGTCTGGACAAAAATTCTTCTGTCAATGCCTTGTACGCTCTTGCGCCCATACACTTCGGGTCATGTAACAAAATAGGCACGCCGTGGCTGGGTGCTTCCGCAAGCCTTATATTGCGCGGAATAATAATTTCGTACAGTTTCTTTTTGAAAAATTTCTTAATTTCGGCGGTAATCTGTCTTGCAATCAACGCCCTGCCGTCGTACATAGTGATAACAACCCCCTCTATCTGAAGTTGGGGGTTTAAATGCTGTTTAACCATTGCAATGGTATTCATAAGCTGGCTAACACCCTCCAAGGCGTAATATTCGCTCTGCAACGGAATAATTATCGAGTCGGACGCGACCCAGGCGTTAATAGTCAAAAGACCGAGCGACGGCGGACAGTCTATAAATATGTAGTCGTAATCATTTTTTACCTTGTCCAACGCGTTTTTTAAAATACGCTCTCTGTTCTTCTTGTACACGAGGTCGACTTCGGCTCCCGACAAATCGACGTTTGCCGGGAGAATGTCCAACAGTTTAACCTGCGTAGGCAAAACGTTTGTAGACACCAAATCGTCATCGATAAGCACATTATATACCGATTTTTTTAGTGCGCTTTTGGAAAATCCAAGCCCCGTAGTGGCATTACCCTGCGAATCTATATCCACAAGCAGCACTTTTTTGCCAAAATCGGCACAGTATGCAGCCATATTTATTGCGGTTGTCGTCTTGCCGACTCCGCCTTTTTTATTGGTAAATGATATTATCTTACCCATACTACCCTGCTCTTTTCATAAAGTTTCACGGGAAACATCTAAACTTAAGTATTTCCGTCAATCAATTCAAACTACGAATTTTCGCCGTTATCGGGTGTTTCGCTCTCGCTGCCCGAAAATCTTTTAAAAGGATTTTCGGCATGATTCTTTTCGTTGTCGTCCAAATATTTGATAACTTCTTCGTATGACTTGCCGTCCATAAGCATATCCACTTCGTCGGTATAAATTGTTTCGCGTTCCAAAAGTACCCTTGCCATATTATCGAGAATGGACCTGTTTTCGGTCAAAAGCTTTCTTGCACGTTCGTGTTGGGTATTAATTATGTCGCGTACTTCGTCGTCGATGAGCTTAGCCGTTTCGTCCGAATAAGCGTTTTGGGTTGCCATATCTCTGCCGATGAACATAGGCTGCGAATCGTCGCTGTAACATACAAGCCCCAATTTCTCACTCATACCAAGCTCCGAAACCATCGATCTCGCAAACTTGGTTGCCTGCTTGATATCCATAGACGCACCCGAAGAAATATCCTTTATTACAAGCTCCTCCGCCACGCGTCCGCCAAGACTCATACAAATTTCGTCAAGCATAAAATTCCTTGAATATGTCTGTCTGTCGGATTCGGGTCGCATCATCGTATATCCGCCCGCACTTCCGCGAGGAATTATAGTTACTTCGTGAACGGGGTCGCAGTTTTTACAAAGCTTTGCCAAAATCGCGTGTCCGGCTTCATGAAAAGCCGTAAGCCGCTTTTCGGGCTCGGTTACAAGCTTGCTTTTCTTTGCAGGGCCCATTTCCACTTTATCGATACTTTCAAATAGTTCGGCGTTGGTAATAAACTTTTTATCCGCACGGGCAGCAAGGATAGCCGCCTCGTTCAAAACGTTTGCAAGGTCCGCGCCCGAAAACCCTGCCGTAAGACGGGCAACCGTCTTAAAATTGACGTCGGGGGCAAGCGGTTTATTGCGCGCGTGTACCTTTAATATCTGTTCTCTGCCTCTGACGTCGGGAAGATGAACAAAGACCTGTCTGTCGAAACGTCCGGGACGGGTCAACGCCGGGTCGAGAATGTCAGAGCGGTTTGTTGCCGCCATGACTATAACTCCGTCGTTGGACTCGAAACCGTCCATCTGTACAAGTATCTGGTTTAACGTCTGTTCGCGTTCGTCGTTGCCGCCGCCAAGTCCTGCGCCACGGTGTCGGCCAACCGCGTCTATTTCATCTATAAATATAATGCAGGGCTGGTTTTTCTTTGCCATTTCAAATAAGTCGCGCACACGCGAAGCACCCACGCCCACATACATTTCCACGAAATCCGAACCCGAAACCGAGAAGAAAGGCACGCCTGCCTCTCCGGCAACAGCTTTGGCAAACAATGTTTTACCCGTTCCCGGAGGGCCGATCAATAATACACCCTTAGGGATACGCGCTCCCAAATCGGAGAACTTTTTAGGTTGGCGCAGGAACTCGACAATCTCGGCAAGCTCGACTTTTTCTTCCTCCGCACCCGCAACGTCGTCGAAACGCACCTTTATATTTGTTGTCACGCGAGCCTTTGTCTTTGCGAAGCTCGTCATCTTGCTTCCGCCGCCCATCGACGAACGGATAATCAAAAAGAACACTACGCACACTGCAACCAGCGATAAAACGCTGAATGCGGTAGACATCCAATTGCCCGAGTTGGGGTTAGACATATCTACGTCAACGCCGTATGCCGACCATATTTCGAGATATTCTCTGCCTTCAGCCGAGTGCAACGTAGGTCCGTAGCAGTAGTACGCACGCACTAATCTGTCGCGCTCGCTGTCATAAGTATAACCCGTAAATTGATAGGCGTCTACTTCAACTTTCCAAATTGCAACCACGGGTTTGTCATCGCTGTTATAGACTTTACCGTCCACCAGATGCAGCCCGACTTTTTTCAAATCATCGGGATCTACGTCTTCTTTTAAAGTACCGTCCTTGTTTACATACTGTGCGTTCTCGACATAGCTGTTAAATTGCGAAGTTGTAATCTTTGCGCCGCCGCTCAAATTCATAGTAATCATAATTACTACAAATGCGGCAATCAACAAAAATACAATCGTTCCGAGTATAATTTTACCTTTTTTACTCAAAATAATCTCCTTGTGTTACCTTATAATATAACTATATAATATACGTCTGATATTAATTTTAACATATACTTTCAAACATTTCAACTATTTAAAAAAAGAAGTTTCGATTTTTAGAAAATTTTATCTGTTTTTCACAGGGTTTTTGACTGTTTTTTACCGTTTAACAAATTAAGGTTTGAATAAAAATCTGCCTTAACTGAGCAAAAAATATCAATGCGCCCTATGTAATTTATCTTAAAAAATGTTTCATATGAAACATTCACCCAAATTTTTTGACATTGATACTGTTTCACGTGAAACGCGGAACGCTTGATTTTGAACTGTTGTGGATAAATGTTGATAACTTTTGGATTTTGTGAATAAAATTAAGCAATTTTTATGATTTATTAAAAATCATTGTGGACAATTATCCGAGGTTTTTTTCAAAATTTTCCGAAAATCGTTCGATTACCCTTAGTATTTGCTATTTCAGTGGATAAAATGTGATATTTATAGTACTTTACCCCTTATCTTATTGTGGATAAAATGTTAAATTGTGGATAAAATTGTGCAAATCTTAATCAGCATTGACCTTTTTTACGGGTGCAATAAATTTTCGCGCTATTGATAAATTGAAGCGCATGCCGTTTTAAAGGCTTATAAAAAATAAAATTAACTAAATTGCGGCGTTTTGATTATAATTTACAGACGGGGCGTCAATAATTTACCCGAGGTTTTTATGGACTATTCGTTTAATTTATATAATGCGCTTGCACCCGAAGGAATTTGTCTGGCGCTCAAAAAGATGCTTGCAGCAAACAATGCCAATCCCGTCATTCTCTGTATAGGGAGCGATTTGTCGGTCGGGGACAGTTTGGGCCCCGTTACGGGAACCAAGCTTAAAGAAAAATTAAAAAATTTAAATTGTTACGTCTACGGTACTCTTGCAAAGCCGATAACAGCTCACGAAGTCAAGTATATGAACGAGTTTTTAAGGCAGACCCACCCGTCAAGCCCCATAATAGCCGTCGACGCTGCGGTGGGGCTTGCAGGAGATATAGGGCTTATTCGGCTTGCCAAGGGCGCAATCAAGCCGGGCAGCGGAGCAAACAAAAAGCTTTCGAAGGTCGGAGATATATCCGTAATGGGAATTGTAGCCGAACACTCGGTATTCAATTATTCTCTGTTTTCGGCAACAAGGTTGAATATAATCTATAAAATGGCGGAAATAATTTCAGAGGGAATTTGTTCGTACATCTTAGAAAATATCAACTCGCGCATTCAAAACGTCGATTCGGGCAATTTTAAAATAGTAGGATAAAAGAGAGGAAGCTAAAAAGCTTCCTCTCTTTTTAAATAATTCAAATCAATATAAAATTATTTCTTTGCCCTGCGATTTGGCGTAATTTACGGTATAGTACGTTCCGCCGCAGCTTCTCAAAAGATAGCAAAATATTATGTCGCTGTTGTCGACCATATATCTGTTGCGCTCCTGCATGCAGCCGTCGTAATATCGGGGCGCTATAATTTTTACTTCGTCCGCGCCGTTCTTGACATGTCGGTAAAGCAACTTGTCCGTTTCGGAAAAATACTTGTCCTGAAAGGGACAGGGCACGCAAGCTATAAGCTTTATCGGGTATTGTTTTTTTAGCTCCAAAACGCAGTTGCCGCAGACAAGGTCAAACCCTTTTGCCATACCGCAATAAAATTTATCTACGCCGCGCCCGATAAGCTTTAATATGTAATTTTTGACAATCTGTTCGTCAAAATTTTTTTCAAGCACTCTATGCCCGGTAAAGGCACAATTCAAACTCATTTCATACCTCTATGTTAAAGGGGCTTTTTCCTCTCCAACCCCCGACAGCGCGGATATTTTTCGGGTGTGCGCCCCACTTTTTTTATGACGATTACCGTGCGCCTGTCTCCGTTTTCCGGCAACGCAAAATTTTCCACAAGTTCTATTTCTCCGCCGAGAATTTCAAGCGCGTTTTTGCTCTCTTCCAGCTCGCTTTGACACTCTCCCTTGTAAGCGATAAATCTTCCGCCAAGCTTGACGTATGGCAGACAGTATTCGGCAAGAGTATTCAACCTTGCAACGGCGCGGGCAACGGCAATATCGTATTTTTCGCGCATTTCGAGAGTACGCGCCCCGTCCTCGGCGCGAATATTTTTGACTTGTACACCTTTCAAGCCGAGTTTATCAACAACCACCTTTAAAAACTCGCACTTTTTACCCGTGCTTTCAATCAAAGTAAAGTGCAAATCATCCCTGACAATCTTCAAAGGAATGGAGGGAAAGCCTCCGCCCGACCCTATTTCAACAACCTTAGCGCCCTCGAAAAAGAGCTTTTCAGGCAGCACGCTGTCATAAAAATGCTTGATAAAAATACCTTTTTCGTCACAAATAGCCGTTAAATTATATTTATTGTTGTACTCGAGCAATAAATTTTTAAAAGCATTAAAAATTTCTATGCGCCCCTCTATTTTTTGCAGGCAATCGTCTTTCATATAAATAATATTATCATAATTTTTCAACAATTTCAACTTTAAAGTTATCCACTTTCAACAATTTTTTGTGGATAGCCGACAAACCACAAAAATAATTTTCGAGTTTTTAAATTTTACGTTTTTTATTACGAAAAGTTATTAACTTATAAACAAGTTATAAACGCACTATGCACACAAAAATTCACACAATCAAAGGGCCGAAAACGGGCAATTTTCGTTGCATTTTGCAGTTGTTTCTGTTAAAATAAAAGAGGTTTGAATTTTATCCACAATTCAACACCCCCTACTAATACTTATACTATTATAATTTTCTAATAATATAAAAGATAAAACAAAGAAAACAGCGATAAGGAGTCAATTATGAAATGTGTTTGCGAAGGTTTGGACCTTTCCGAAGCAGTGTTGAAAGTTGTTAAAGCCTGCTCTTCCAAAACTACCGTTCCCGTATTGGAATGTATCAAATTAAGCGTTAAAAACGACAGTTTAACTCTCTCCGCAACAGACGGTGAGATTTCCATAATAAAGACAATTAAAGCGGAAGTGCTTGAAGAGGGTGACGTATGCGTTCCCGGCAAATATTTTTCGGATTTTATAAAGAAGCTCGAGGGAGTGCAAATTTGTCTTTTCCACGAAGGAAATAAGATGGAAATAAGTTACGCCGACTCGCAGACGAGTATGCAGGTGCTGTCAGCCGATGATTTTCCCGTTATCGATACTCAGATAAACGAAAATTCATTTGTTTTAAAGACCTCGGATTTGAAGGAATTTATCCGCTCTACCTGTTTTTGCTGCGCCACAGACGATTCAAGACCTATTTTAAAGGGCTGTCAGTTTGTTATAAACGACAACGACTTGTGCGTGACCTCTCTCGACGGTTTCCGCCTTGCGACAATTAAGGGACAAGTTGTTTCGGCTACGGGAAGTATGGAAATAATATGTCCTGCGAGAACGCTTTCAGAAATAGAAAAAATGATACCCGACAGCGACGAAAACACTCAAATTTTTATTCAGCGCGGTATGATTTTGGTTTCTTGCGACAATACCGTTTTGACGTCGAGATTATTCGGCGGAGATTTTATTAAAAAGGACAATATAATCCCCAAAAGCTTTATAACTACGGTTACGGTCGAAAAGGATTTGTTGAAGGCAAGTATCGAGCGCGCTGCAATTCTTGTCAGAAACGATAAAAACAGCCTTATTGTGTTAGATATCGGCGGAGATAAAATCGAAATTTCGTCCGTTTCGGAAATAGGCAGCGTTCAGGAACCCGTAAAAGCCGAGATAACCGGCAAAGACGTGCGCATTGCAATGAACTCGAAGTATATTTTAGACGCGGTAAACGCGCTCAACGAGGATAAAATTTGCCTTTCCTTCAACAACGGAATACAGCCGTTTATCTGCCAGAACGCAGAAAATAAGGACAAGTTGTATTTGATTTTACCTGTCAGAACAAATAATGCTTGACAGAAAATAATTTTTAATTATATAATAAGTGGGTATTTTGAGAAAAAACTACATTTAAGAGGTAAAAATAATTATGAAAAGGACTTATCAGCCCAAAAAAAGACAGAGAAGCAAGGTTCACGGTTTCAGAAAGAGAATGTCGTCTACGGCAGGTAGAAAAGTACTGAAGAGAAGAAGAAATAAGGGCAGAAAGAAGCTCACCGCTTAATTTGCTTGAATTTTTGTGAAATATCTGAGAATAAAAAAAAATACAGACTTTCAAAAATTGTTTCAAAGGGGAAAAAAAGTATTTTCCCCTAATATTACGTTATTGTATTTCCCCTCTAACGCGCTGAGTATGGGCGTTGCGGTATCTAAAAAACACGGAAAAGCAGTCAAGCGCAACAGAATAAAGCGGCTTTTAAGGGCGGTTTTTTCGGACAACTGTCAACTTTTGGACAAGCAGTATTCGATAATTTTAATACCTAAAGTTGCAGAGGAGTATTCATATAAGACCTTTGAAAAGAGCATAAAAATTTGCTTTAAAAAAGTAAAAGAATGCAAAAATTAAAAAAAATTATTAAAAAATTGCGAAAAAAGGTCTTTAAACCGTATATAAAGGGGTTTTTGATGCGGCTTATAGTGCTGTATCAACGGCACATTTCAAAGGGCACTTGCCTGTACGAGCCGACGTGTTCCGAGTACGCAAAGCGCGCTATAAACAATAAAGGCGTAATTTTGGGGATAATTTTGGGTTGTTGGCGCATTTTGCGCTGTAATCCTCTATCCAAAGGCGGCTACGACCCTCCGCCCGAGCGCAGAAGCGTAAAATGGGTGCTTTAAACGGTAAATAATTCAATTGGTATGAACATTTCAAATATATTGGAGATATCCAAAATATTCAATTCATTCGGCGTGGATAAGATTCCTTCGGTTCCGCTCGATTGGATAGGCAGTATAATAGGTTGGATATTCGATTTATTTTCAAACTTTTACGGAGCTGTGGCGCTGGGCGTCATAGTGTTTACATTATGTTTGAAAACACTTGTGCTTCCTCTCGACATTTATTCGAGGGTAAAGACAAAAAAGCAGTCGCTTCTTATGAAAAAGATGAAGCCGCAGATGGAAAAGCTTAAAAAACAGTACGCCAACGACGAAAAAATGTACCAGCAAAAGGTGGCGGAGCTGCAAAAAGCAAACGGTTTTTCCCCCATCGGCGCATGCTTGCCGATGATAGTTTCGCTTATCATATTCATGACGGTGTTTTCGTCGTTTTCGGTATATTCCAACTACGCAACTTTGAAGAATTATAACGAAATGGTCGGCGCATACAATTCAAGCGTCGAAGTTTACGTTCAGACGGGAGAAAACGACACAAACGAGCAGTTTTTATTGGGAAAAGACAACAATTATCAGTGCGATTTCGGCAAATTTGCCGATTTTTACGCTACCCAAGACGAAGAATTCAACGTCGAAGAATTTGCGGCTATGGATGAAAACGCAAAGTGGGAAGTAGTGATAGACTTTGTTCAGCTCGGCGCAAGAGAAGCCGTAGTCGATTGGTATGAAGAGAACAAGGTAGCCACGGAATTCGGCTGGATAGGCAACATGTGGTATCCCGACTCGTATTTCAACAAAAAGGTACCTTCGTATTCGGATTTTGCGTCGTCGGTTTCGAGGGCGCTCGGTTCAAGCAACAACGCCAACTATGAGTTAGGTTACAACGAGGTAACTTATAACTTATCCGAGCAAAAGCAAACCCCCAACGGATATTTCGTGTTGATAGTGCTGTCAATCGGCTTTATGCTGTTGCAGCAGTTTATAATGATGCGCACGCAAAAGGATACAAACGAGCTTGCAACGGTCGACGGCAGCGGCGCTTCGGCCAATAAGTGGATGATGATTATAATGCCTATAATGTTCGGTATATTCTCGTTCTTCTACTCGGCGGCGTTCTCGGTATATATGATTACCAACACTTTCTACGGGCTTATTACGACGCTTATAATAAACAAGATAGTTACGGTTAAATTTGAAAACAGAAATGACGACGACAACTCATACAGGCCGTCAAAGAATGCAAAGAGGTTAAAATAATGGAAGAAAAGTATATTTTCACGGCAAAATCGGTGGACGAAGCGCTGGATTTGGGCTTGCAGGAGCTTAATCTTACGCTCGACGAAGTTGAATACGAAGTTTTGGAAGAGGGAAAAAAGAAGCTGTTCGGCTCGGTCAAGGCTAAGATAAGAATTATCCCCAAGACGGAGGAAGTTGCCGCCGATGACGACGCAAAGAGAACTGCCGTTTTTATCGACGGACTATTGAAAATTATAGGCATAAACGGCACAAGCGAAGTTAGCGACAGCGATGAAAACTTTACAATAAATATAAAGTGTGAAAATTCGGCGCGCGTTATCGGCAAGCGCGGCGACGTGCTCGACGCAATTCAGTGCATAGCCGGCGCAGTCGCAAATATCGGCAAGGACGAGTATAAAAAGGTTGTTGTCGATTGCGAAAATTACCGCGCACAGCGCGAACAGACTTTAAGGGATTTGGCTGTCAAGCTTGCAAAAAAAGCCGTTGAAACGGGCAGAAAAATGATTTTAGAGCCTATGTCCCCCTATGAAAGGCGCATAATTCACGCCGCACTTTCGGACAACACCGAGGTAAAAACGGCTTCCGAGGGCAGAGAACCCAACAGATACATTGTAGTAATTCCCAACAATGCAAAGCCCTACGACAAGGGCGTACGCTTCGGGGAGAGGCGCGGCGAAAGAAGCGGCGCAAGACGCGAAAGGGGCAACCGCAGCTCCCGTTTCGGCGAACGCGGGGAAAGACGCGAGCGCAGCGACAGGGGCGGCAATTACGGAGAAAGACGCGGCGGAGCAAGAAACAGCGGCGCAAAACGCGCCAAGAAGGAAATTTACTTTGGTACTTTTCTCGGTAACAGCAACGATTTAAAAAAAGACGACAGATAAAAGAGAACAGTTATAAAAAAACACGCGCATTCATTTGCGCGCGTTTTTTTATTCTTCTTCTTTATCCGATTGATTATTTAATTTATCCATAATATCAAAATTATCAGGATTATCGGGATTATCTGAAAATAACATAAGGGATAACGTTATCCTTCGAAAAAAATTTTTCACCTTTTTATAAAAGCTTCTCCACTCGCTGCAGGTGTCCTTTTCGTGCACAGCATATACGCCCCTTTGATTTTGTTCGTAATTGCTGCATACGCCGGTATGAAATTTTCTTGAAGAATTGTTTGCATGATGGTCGTTATAATGCCGACAATTCATGCATATTTTTTCTTCCACTTTCATATACTACCTCTACAAGTGTTTTTTATTAGTTTACACGATTTTATATTAGTTGTCAAGCTTTTAAATTATTTTATGTTATCATCTATTTATGAAACCGTTAAAAACAAGTATCAGTATAACCATTGATGAAGATTTATTGGAAAGGGTAAAGATAGAAGCGGAAAAAGACGACCGTTCCGTTTCGCAATTTATCAATATTATTTTAAAGAACTATATTAAAAATTTAGACGAAGAGTAAATAAACACCGCTTTGCAGATATCTGCAAAGCGGTGTTTTAAATTAATCGTTTTTATCGGTTGATTTTTTTGCGGGTTTTTTAACTGCCGAGCACTTGCTTTTAAGCGTTTCAAGGCAATCCCAAAGCTCTTGGGGAATTCTGTCCTTAATGGTGCCCTTGTAATAGCCCTCTATTTCGTCGGCTTCTTTAAGCCACTTGTCTGCGTCGATTTCAAGAATTTCTTTCAAGTCGTCGACGGTAAACTTTTTACCCTTTTTAATTTCATAGTCGAGGTCGGTAAGGTCGATATCCTCGGCGCGGGGAACAAAGCCTACGGGCGTTTCAACAGCGTCAGCCTTATTCTCGCAACGCTTCAAAATCCATTCGAGAACGCGCATATTGTCGCCGAAGCCGGGCCACATAAAGTTGCCGTCTTTGTCGCATCTGAACCAGTTTACGTTGAAAATTTTGGGGGGATTTGTTACTTTCGCGCCCATTTCAATCCAGTGAGCAAAGTAATCTCCCATATGATAGCCCGTAAAAGGCTTCATTGCCATGGGATCGTGGCGGAGAACGCCCGTCGCGCCCGTTGCCGCAGCCGTCGTTTCGGAGGACATTGCCGAGCCGATAAATACGCCGTGGTTCCAATCCCTTGCTTCATAAACGAGGGGAGTGGTGGAAGCGCGTCTGCCGCCGAAGATAATTGCCGAAAGGGGAACGCCTCTCTTCGAGTCGAACTCGGGAGAAACGCAGGGGCAGTTTGTCGCAGGCGCCGTAAATCTCGAGTTGGGATGAGCCGCGCAGGTCGACTTATCCTTTTTGTCGAATTTTGCGGGGTCCCAAGGCTTACCCGTCCAATCTATGCAGTGCTCGGGCAATTCCTTTGAAAGTCCCTCCCACCAAACGGTCATATTGTCGGTATTGAGCGCAACGTTTGTAAAAATGGTGCCGCGCTGTGTCGATTTAAGCGCGTTGTAGTTTGAGTGTTCGTTCGTGCCGGGGGCTACGCCGAAGAAGCCGTTTTCGGGGTTTACAGCCCAAAGTCTGCCGTCCTCTCCGCGCCTTATCCAGGCAATGTCGTCGCCCACGGTTTCAATTTTATAGCCCTTTTCAAGGTAGTGCTTGGGCGGAATAAGCATTGCAAGGTTGGTCTTGCCGCAAGCCGAGGGGAAAGCCGCCGCAACGTACTTTTTTTCTCCGTCGGGATAGGTAACGCCGAGTATAAGCATATGCTCTGCCATCCAGCCCTCGTTTTTGCCGAGATAGGAAGCAATGCGCAGTGCAAAGCACTTTTTGCCGAGCAACACGTTGCCGCCATAAGCCGAGTTTACAGAAATAATGGTGTTATCCTCGGGGAAGTGCATTATATATCTCTTGTCCGCGTCAACGTTGCATTTTGCGTGGAAGCCTTTTATAAAGTCTCCGTCCTTGCCAAGCGCGTCAAGGCACTGCTTGCCTACGCGAGTCATAATGTTCATATTAAGTACAACGTAGATAGAGTCGGTAACCTCAATGCCGATTTTTGCAAAACTGCTGCCCACTACGCCCATGGAATAGGGGATAACGTACATAGTTCTGCCCTTCATCGAGCCCCTTGCAATTTCATTTGCAAGCTCGTAAGCCTGACGGGGATCCATCCAATAGTTGTTGGGGCCGGCGTCGTCGCGGTTTTTGGTGCAGATAAAAGTTCTGTCCTCAACGCGCGCAACGTCGTTTACTTTGGTGCGGTGAAGGTAGCAGTCGGGCAAGAGCTGTTCGTTGAGTTTAATAAGCTCTCCGCTTTTAACCGCCTCCTCTTTTAACGCTGCTATCTGTTTTGCGCTGCCGTCAATCCAAACTATTTTGTCGGGCTGCCCGAGCTTTGCGCTCTCTTCAACAAACTCAAGTACCTTTGAGTTTTTAGTCAATGCCATAATAATAACTCCTTAAAAAATTCAAAACTCTTACAAATACTATTATATTATAATAATGCGAAAAAATCAAACATATTTGAACGTATAATACTTAAATAAATTTGTTTATTCTACATATTATTACATATTTATATAATATTTTCGCATACGCATAAAGTAAAATAATATGAAAGAATAATTTGAGGGTTGCTCTATGGCTTATACCAAAAATATAGCCGTCATCAAGGGGATTAAAGACGGATTTTCTTCCGACGGCGGCGCGCTGTCGGGGCTTGTAAAAGCCGAAAAGTACGGGCGCGAGCTTAAAATAGAGGTTTCGTTTTTAAACTTTGCGCCGCTTACCGACGGCAGGTTTGTCTGCGCCGTGACCGACGGTAGAAATACCGTAGTCGTCGAAAACGGGTATTTCGAAGGCGCAAGCGAGGTGGATACGGGGCGTGGTTTTGCCGCGCTTATCTGCTATGTAAACGGCGCTGTTTTTCCCGTTGCCTCGGCAATATGCGGCAATTACCATTATGCCGTGATAGCTTTAAAGGAAGAAGTCGAAAAGCTCGAAAACCTGAAAACACCCAAAAAAAACGCCGATTACGAGGACGAGGCTATTGCGGAGGACAACTATTATGAATACGAAAATAATGAAGGCGATGATACTGTACGCTCGAATAAAGCGCAAGAGAAAGACGGGCAAAAATCTGGGCAAAATGCGCAGGCTGTTGGCGCTGTCGAAGAAGAGCAAAGCAGCCTAAAAAGCGAGTTGCCCCCCGAATATGCCGCGTTTAAAGGGCTTTCGGGCGGAGCTTTTTACGAAAAAACCAAAGAAGAGATTGAAAATATATTCAAACAATACCCCCGTGAAGAGCAGCTTGAAAAGCTTATCGAAGGTTCGAAGTGGGTTAAAATAACTTACGGCGGAGAGTATTTTTATGTGTTCGGCGTGCTATATTCGGGGGGCAATGCAGAATATCTCTGTTACGGCGTGCCCACAAATCAAAGCAAAACTCCGCCCGAAAGTATGAAGGAGCTGGCGTCGTTTATCCCTCTGGACGAGGGAGAGCGGGACAGGGGATATTGGGTGATGTATCAGGACGCAAACACGGGCGCGGCAATAAAGATAAAAAGCGTTTAGTAACAGTTGCATTTTTCCGCCGTCAGGCGTATAATTGTTTCTATGTTGCAAATTTATCTTAAAGTACTGATAATTATGTCTGTGTTCGCGGCGTTCGCTATTCCGGGCTACGCGCTTAAAAAAGCCAAAATGATAGGTGAGGGCGGCACGCTTACGCTGTCAAACCTATTGCTTTACGTTTGTCAGCCGGCGCTCGCAATAAATGCGTTTTGCGTGTTTTCGGATGAGGAATGGCAAATGGTGCAAGACGTCGGCTTCCTCGCGCTTTTAAAAAATTTCGGCATTTGTGCCGCCGTTTCGCTGCTTGCGTTGGTTGCAATGTTCGGGCTGTGCAAGCTGGTGTTTTTAAAGTCGAAGGACAGGCGCGAGGCGGACGTCTACTCGTACATAGCCGTGTTTTCCAACTGCGGTTTTTTCGGCGTGCCGTTTGTGGAGATGTTTACCGACGGCAATCCGCTTGCGGTAATGTACGTTATGGTGTTCAACATTGTGTTTATGGTGCTGTGTTGGACGCTGGGCGTTGCGCTTATTACGGGCAGTTTTAATAAAGTAAGCGTCAAAAAAGTGCTTTTGAACCCTGCAATTATCGCAATAGCAGTTGCGCTATTGCTGTTTTTTGTACCGCAAATAAATGTGTTTATGTATAAGCAGGTCAAGGAACTTGCAATTTTGCCCGAGTATCTCGCAGTTATGACCGCGCCGCTTTCAATGCTTATTGTCGGGATACGCGTTGCCGAAAGTTCACCCAAACAGCTATTTTGCAAAAGAGGGGTGTACGTTGCCGGCGCGCTCAGGCTTATTGTCGCGCCCTTTTTAACGCTGCTTGTTTCGCTGCCGTTTTGGAGCTTGCTAGGCAGCGGTGCGGAAAACGGATTCGAAGAGTTCGTATATCTCGCGCCCGTAATCGCAATGGCAATGTCGCCTGCGGCGTCGGTTGTGGCAATGGCGGAAACTTTCGACGGGGACAGGCAAACGGCGACTTCGGCGTTTGTGACCGTAACGCTTTTAAGCGTAATAATAATTCCGCTTGTAATTTCCGCCGTTATGGCAATTTGCGGAGTATAATTATTTAAAAAAGCGACGTCCTTCGAACGTCGCTATTTATTTGCCGCAATTTTTATTTAATCGAAGCTTTTCATAAACAAAACAGTCGAGTTCCTCGTCGTACTCTCTGCCACGAGTATACCCGCATTTTTCAAAAAACTTCTGCGCGCCTTCGCAAGGCATCGCGTAACAGCGCTCGATTCCGCTCTCTTTCAGCTTCATTTCCGCGGTAAACAGCAAAAATTTGCCCAGCCCGTTTAGTCTGTGCGCGGGGGAAACGTAAATTTCGCGGATATCTCCCCAGCCCTCTTTTTTGTTCCACTCGTTGTCGATATCGTCTTTTTGGTAAATTACAAACCCGACGTAAGTCTGCCCGTCCTTTAAGATATCAATGTGTAAAAGTCCGGCTAAAAGGTCGGGTATGACGTAATCCGCCAAAAGGTGGGGGACGTCCTCGTCGCACTCAAGCTCGGTGTAGTAGTCCGAAAACAGCCTTTCAAACTCGGCTTTTGCGTCGTCGCGAAGGGGGGATACGGTCAACATAAATTAATTCTCCTAAAAATATAGCGAGGACGTGCGTCCTCGCTTAAATTCAATTATTCGGCAGCGGGATAAATGGAAACCTGTTTGCCGTCTCTGCCGACTCTCTCAAACTTGACGTTGCCGTCAATGAGCGCAAACAATGTGTCGTCCTTGCCGATACCTACGTTGTTGCCGGGCTTGAATTTGGTGCCGCGCTGTCTTACAAGAATGTTTCCTGCAAGCACAAACTGACCGTCGGCACGCTTAACGCCGAGCATTTTCGGGTTACTGTCTCTGCCGTTGTGCGACGAACCCGTTCCTTTTTTATGAGCGAATAATCTTATAAAAAACATAAACTTGCAACCTCCTCAATTACTCAGCCTTGTTATCTTCGACAGCAGGCTGTTCCTCGGTCTTTTTAGCAGTCTTTCTGGTAGTCGTTTTCTTTGCGGCGGGTTTTTTAGCGCCTTCCGCAACGTCTCCGATAGCCGTAACCTTGACCTCGGTATAGGGTTGTCTGTGACCCTGCTTCTTTCTCTCGTTCTTCTTGGGCTTGTACTTGAACACGATAATCTTCTTATCCTTGCCCGAAGAAACGATTTCGGCCTTAACCTTCAAGCTTTCGACTTCCTTGCCGACCGAAACACCGTTCTCGTCGGATGTGAGAAGTACGGGAAACTCGACTGTGTCGCCTATGTTGCCCTTGACCTTTTCGACCTTTACCAAGTCGCCGACGCAAGCCTTATACTGCTTGCCGCCGTTTTCAAAAATTGCGTACATTTAAAGTACCTCCTCTAACCAGTCTCGCCGAATCACGGGCGGCGCAAAGCGCACTTTAAAAAGCCCTGTCCGAGCGGCTCGATATTTAATTTAACACACGCGACAGATAAAAGTCAAGCGTTTTATGTGCGTATCGGGGTATAAAATTGCCGTTTTGGCAGATATTATTATAAAGCGGTTATTTGCCGCGAGGGAGCTTTTATGGAAGAAATTAAACAAGACAGTGAAATTTTAGCGGAAATTTACCGCAACGCACAGCTTGCTCTTACCTCTATTTCGGACATTTTGCCGGAAATAGATGACGTCGGCATTAAGGAAGAAATTTTAAGACAGCACGAAGAGTACGAGCGCATCTGCGGTGAGGCGGCTCATCTTGCGCACAAGTTCGACTTTGAATTAAAGTCGCCCGGACCCGTAAAAAAGGCTATGATGTGGAGCGCAATTAAAATGGGCACGGCAAACGACAACTCGGCTCAAAATATCGCGCAGATGATGATACGCGGCACGGTAACGGGGCTTACAAGCCTTAAAACTTCGCTTACCGACGGCGGACAGCATATGGACGAAGAAATCAAAAAGCTTTTGTGCGAACTCATCGATTTGGAAGAGGGGTTTGAAGAAAAGCTTAAAACATTCCTCTAAACGCCAAAAAACAAGGCATATATAGGGGGTAATTTAAAAAGCGCGGCATAACGCCGCGCTTTTTTACGACAATTTAACCGCGTCGTCGGGTATGTCGAACTCGTCCGCACGGTAGTTTATAAGCTGTTCGTGATATGTTCTGTGAGGCACCGCGTAAATCGGAAGACCCAAACTCTTCAAATTATCGGTAAACGCGCGCCAATCAAGCATATATAGCAGTATATCGCGGTTCATATCGACGCGCAAAGCCTTTGCGCCCTCTGCAATAAAGTTTAAAACCTTTGCTCTCAACCCGAAAAGAATGTACTCGGCGGTAATCGTGTAGCCTGCTTCGTTGCAATATTTGCAGGGCTTTGTAATAAGCGAAAGCGGACTTGCGCCCATTCTCTTTCTAGTAAACTCCACAAGCCCGAATTTAGACATCGGGGAAACGTCGCACTTGGCATTGTCGTCTTTAAGCGCGCGTTCAAGCTCGTCTACAAGGGCCTTGTTGTGCGCCGTGCTCGTCATATCGATAAAGTCGACAACAATAATTCCGCCTATATTTCTGAGCCGAACCTGACGCGCAATCTCGCGCGCCGCCATAATGTTTGTATGGTAAACTGTCTGTTCGCGGTTGTAGTCCCCCGTAAATTTGCCCGTGTTTACGTCGATAACCGTCAAAGCTTCCGTCTTTTCGATTATTATATACGCGCCGTTTTCAAGCTCTACGCGGGGAGAGGCAATGGTCATAATTTGCGCCGAAATGCCCGTTTCTTCAAGCATATCCCTGCCCGTATCGTGCAGTCGCACGCTTCTTTTGGTGTGCGTCGGATATAAATTTACTATGCTTTCGACCTGCTCTTTAAGTTTTTTGTTGCCTACTATTATTTCTTCGATATCCGTAAACAAAATGTCGCGCAAAACCTTTACGGGCAAAGCCGAATCGGTATATAAAAGCTCCCCGACCTGGGCAGATTTAAACTTTTCTATAACCTCGTTATACAGGTTTTTTAGATAGGTGTATTCATATTTTACTTCGTTGCGTTTGGCGTAGGGACCGGCTGTGCGGACAACAATGCCCTCGTCCTCGCATTTGAGGCGTTTGGCTAAAAACATGAGGTTGCGCCGCAGTTCATCGTCGGCAATCTTGCGCGAAACGCCCACAAAAGGGGTGTTGGGCATATATATTATACATTTGCCGATAAACGAGGGGCGCGCCGTGACCTTTGCTCCCTTTTTTCCGACGGGCAGTTTTGTTACCTGAACGAGAATTTCATCTCCCTCTTTTAAGGTGGAAAAGACGTCGGGGGCGGCGCCGACGTCGTAATTTTCGCTGTCGGGCAGGGCGTCGTCGGTGGAAAGAAAGCAGTTGCGCTGCAATCCGCAGTTTACAAAAATAGCCTGCATTCCCGGTAAAATGCTCTCGATACGTCCCTTATAGACGTCTCCCACGTTGCAAGTGTCGGTGTTTTTTTCAAATTTAAACTCGCAGACTTTTCCGTTTTCTGCAATGGCAGACATAGTATATCCGCAATAACTGTCGAAATACAGACTTTTTTTAGCCATAATCCCTCACTTGACTTTTAATATTATCCGTCTGTGAACACACAACAAGTATTATAATATTTAATTGAGAAATTATCAATAAAAAAAGGGGGTTAAAGTTGACTTTTGGTAAATAATGGGATATAATTAAAACATTGTTAAGGAGAAATCTGCTATGAAAATCGATTTTAAAGGTATAACGGGCGAAGAAATTTCGTTCAAACTCAACAGGGTAAAAATTGCTCCCGACGATAAGTTGGACATAAAGCCCCAATTTTCGCGTCAGGTAAGAAAGGTTACCGGTAACGACAAACTCAATTTTGTCGCGCTTTCAGTCAAGATAGAGAGTACGGAGGAAGAGCCCAAACCCTTCAACGTAAACGTTACGCTTGTTGGCGTGTTCGAAGTGGAGGATATGAAGGGCGCCGCAGACGAAAGAAAGTTTGTTGTAGAGGCAACCAAGCTTGTATATCCCTACCTTCGCGCAACGGTTACAAACCTTACGGCAAGCGCCTATATCGCGCCTTTGAATTTGCCCGTAATAAGCGGACCTATCTTCCCCGAGGACAGGGATCAGTTTGCTTTTACCGCAGGCGGAGAACTCAATTAAAATTTAAAACAAAACGCACCGTTGAAAGAAAACTTTCAACGGTGCCTTTTTTATTTCAGTCCTTTAAAGGGTTTAAATATAATAAGCGAGTATATGCAAAAAAGTGCCGATACCGCGCATATCCCTTCGAATACGCGTATCGCAGTGGCGTTCCCGAACATAAAAAACGATAAAAGATCAAAGCCGGAAAAAGCCGTTACACCCGCGCATATGCCCAGGATAATGAGGTTTGCAACGCATAAATAACAGGTAAATTTCATATCTTAATTATGTGAAAAATCCATAATATTATACGGTTATATTGTCTAAAACCAGCTTGTCGAATTCGGGCGTTTCGGTAAAGTCGCGCACGGTAAACTTGACGGTGCGAAACTTTGCGTAATTGAAGATATGCGTCTTTAAAACAATGGGTGTGGAAATATCCAGCTCTTCGCAAATATCTGAAAGATACTCGAAAAATTGCGAGTATGTAAATTTATCGTCGCGCTCGTAGGTAATTTGCTTTAATATTTTTTCACCTTTTATAACTTTAGCCCAAATTCTAAACATAATCACATTATACCAAATACGGCTTTTCAAATCAAGCATATTCGTCAAATTACACGCTTTTATAAAATTAAAAGAAACGGCGTTTGGGCGTTATATATTTGACAAAGCCGAAATATTACTATATAATATAGTCGAAAAGCCGAAAAATTGTGCGGCAAAAATGTGGTTCTCCGAACAGGGGAATCACTTTACTTATAAATCAGGAGAATATAAATGACTGAACTTATTGTAATGACGCAAAAGAACTATGAGGATTTGAAAAAAGAACTTGAGTATCTCGTCAAAGTAAAACGCCCCGAAATTATCGAGCGTATATCGGAAGCGCGCAGCCACGGCGACCTTTCCGAAAACGCCGAGTACGACGCAGCTCGCGAAGAACAGCGCTCTAACGAGGGCAAAATTGCGGAAATAGAGTATAAAATCAAAAACGCGGATATCCGCGAAGAAATTTCGGATACAAGCTATATCCACCTCGGCAGCGTCGTTACCGTTTACGACGAGGATTTGGAAGAGGAGCAGACCTATTCTATAACTTCCGTCACGGAGGTGGACGCCATGGCAAATAAAATTTCGGTCGACTCCCCCGTCGGCAAGGCTCTTTTGAGAAAAAAAGTCGGGGAAACGGCTACCGTTGCCTGCCCCGACGGTTCGGACTACGTGCTTAAAATATTAAAAATCAACTAAGGATACTACTATGCAGGAAAATAATTTGCCTCTTACCGAAGAGGAGGAACAGTTGAAGCTTGCCGAACAGGCAAGAATAAGAAGGGAAAAGCTTGCAAAGCTTACCGAGGAGGGCAATAACCCCTTTGTCAAGGTAAGCTATGAGGTTACGGAAAATTCCGCAAGCGTCAAAGCTAAGTTCGAAGAGCTTGAAGGCAAGGAGGTAAGTATTGCCGGCAGGCTTATGTCAAGGCGCATAATGGGTAAAGCCTCGTTTTCGCATATTCAGGACAGGGACGGGCTGTTGCAAATCTACGTCAAGCGCGACGACGTGGGGGAAGATACTTACGCCGCCTTCAAAAAGGACTACGATTTGGGGGATATCGTCGGTATCCGCGGCTATGTGTTTAAGACTCAGACGGGGGAAATATCCGTTCATTGCACGCACATCGAAATGCTTACGAAATGTTTGCTTCCCCTACCCGAAAAGCAGCACGGGCTGACCAACTCCGATATACGTTACAGACAGCGCGACCTCGATTTGATAGTAAATCCCGAGGTCAAGACGGCGTTTATAAAGCGTTCGCAAATTTTGCGCGAGATACGCGCCTTTCTCGATAACAGAAATTTCCTCGAAGTGGATACTCCCGTCCTCACGCCGATAGAGATTGGCGCGGCGGCGCGTCCCTTCAAAACAAGACACAACGCGCTCGATATAGACATGTATTTGCGTATAGAAACCGAGCTGTATTTGAAACGCTTGATTGTCGGCGGACTTGAAAGGGTCTACGAAGTGGGCAGAATTTTCCGCAACGAGGGAATGGATGCATACCATAACCCCGAGTTTACCACCGTTGAGGTTTATCAGGCATATTGCGACTATTTTGCAATGATGCAGCTTGTCGAGGATTTATATACAACGGTTGCTTTAAAGGTTTGCGGCACTACCGATATTACCTATCAGGGCACCGAGCTTCATCTCGGCGGACCCTGGACGAGAATGACAATGAAGCAAGCCGTAAAAAAATACTCGGGCGCGGACTACGACGAGTGGAAAACCGACGCCGAAGCGCGCGAGGTTGCAAAAAAACTCGGTGTTGCGGTCGAAGAAGGGGAAAGTGCTACAAAGGGGCACGTTCTTATCGCTCTTTTCGACGCGTTTGTCGAGGACAAGCTTATTCAGCCCACTTTTATTTACGATTATCCCGTCGAAAACTCTCCGCTTGCCAAGCGAAAAGAGGACGAACCCATGTTTACGCAGAGGTTCGAGTACTTTATTTGCGCTCACGAATTCGGCAACGCGTTCTCCGAGCTGAACGACCCCATCGACCAGAAACAGCGTTTTGTTAAACAGGTCGAAGCGAAGCGCGCGCAGGAAAAGGGCTGTAATGCGCAAATTGACGAAGAATTTATTACCGCGCTTGAATACGGTTTGCCCCCCACGGGCGGTCTTGGCTTCGGCGTTGACAGGCTTGTCATGCTGTTGACCGACAGCGCGACTATCAGGGACGTACTCTTGTTCCCCACAATGAAGCCTAAAAAATAGTGAGATTATTGCATAGTCGCAACTTGTTGAGTTGTCGTTTAACGAGAGGTTGGATATTATGTATGAATATTTTATTTATTCACAATTAAAGAAATATGCAAAAGCCGACAAATCCTTTCATATGCCCGGGCACAAGGCAAGGGGGGATTTCAAGTCCAAATTCGGCGTTGCGCAGTTGGACGTAACCGAGCTTTCATATAGCGATAACCTCCTTTGCCCGACGGGCGTAATTGCAGCCGCGCAAAAAGATATTGCCGAAATTCTCGGCGCCGATAAAAGCTATATTTTGACCGACGGCTCGTCGTCGGGAATTTTGTCGATGCTTTACGCCGTTCGCAAAATGGGCGCAAAAATAATCGTTGTCCGCAACAGCCATCAAAGCGTATGGAACGCCTGCAAGCTGTTCGGGCTTGAGCCCGTTATCGTTCAGGGGGAATATAAAGACGGAGTTATGCTTCCTCCCGACGTTTCGCTTATCGAAAAACTTGTTTCAAACGACAAAACTATTTTGGGTATGCTTATAACCTCCCCCGACTACTACGGCAACATTGCGCCGCTTGGCGGATACAGCGAGGTTTTAAAGAAGTATTCTCGCCTTTTGTTGGTTGACGGCGCGCACGGCGCGCATCTCGCTTTTGAACCGTTAAAACGGGGATATGCGGGGGTCTACGCGGATATTTGGGTTGACGGAGTGCATAAAACCTTGCCGGCAATGACGCAGGGTGCACTTCTTAACGTCAGGGGTGCAAAGCTTGTTCCGCTTGTGGAAGAGGCGGTAAAAATATTCAGAACAACTTCCCCCGGCTTCCCCATAATGGCTTCGGTGGAGTATGCGGTAAAGTATATTAAAAACAATCCCAAGGTTTTGGAAGAGGCTAAGGCAGCCGTCGAAACCTTTAAATCGAAGTGTCCGCTCGGCGTATATCCGTCGGAGGATTGGACTAAGCTTGCCGTTGACTTCGAGTCGATAGGGGTTTCGTCCGACGACGCGGCTAAAATGCTTGAAAAGAAAGGCATATATGCCGAGCTTTCGGACGGAAAGTATATATTATTCTATCTTTCCCCAATGACTAATCTTTCGGATATGAACGGGCTTTTATCGGCGTTAGGCACGGTTATGGCAAGCAAAAAGCTTAAAAAAGCGTTTGTTGCAAAGCCCGTCTTGCCCGTTTTAGACAGGACGTACAGCTTTCAGTATGCGTTAAAGCAAAAGCACGAGCTTGTGCCGCTCAATCAGGCGGTCGGCAGAATGTGTGCAGGCAACGCCGGAATCGTGCCGCCCTGCACTCCTGTGATTATTATAGGAGAAATTATTACGGAAGCCGCCGTAAAAGTGCTTCAAAGCGCAAAAAACACCTACGGCATTACGGGCGGAAAAGTTTTGGTGGTTAAAAAATGAGGGGCAAATTTGTAACGTTCGAGGGGTGTGAGGGCTCGGGCAAAAGTACGCAGCTAAGGCTTTTATCCGAATATCTCTCCTCGTTGGGCGTCGATTTTATTTTAACGCGCGAGCCGGGCGGCAGTAAAATTTCCGAGGAAATACGCAAAATTATCTTGAACGGCAAAAATGTGGAAATGTGCGACGAATGCGAGGCGCTTTTATACGCCGCGGCAAGAATTCAGCATTTACGAGAAACGGTAGCGCCGGCGTTGGAGTCGGGGAAGCTTGTAATTTGCGACAGGTACGTCCACTCGTCGCTAGCGTATCAGGGCTATGCGAGGGGGCTTTCGGTGCAGTATATCAGCGAGATAAACAGGGTCGCTTTGGAAAGTTACCCCCCGGATATAACCGTTTTTCTCGATATTTCTCCCGTTGCGGCGTTCAAGCGAAAGCACGGCGCGGACAGGGACGACAGAATCGAAAATTTAGGGCTTGAATTTCACGAAAAGGTGTATCGAGGCTATAAGCGGCTTTTGGACAAAGACCCGTATATATGTGCCGTTGACTGCGGCGGAAGCAAGTATGAAACGGCGGAAAAAATCAAAAACTTATTAATAGAAAGGCAAATAATTACTTAGGTGGAACAGCTTTTAAAGGGAACAACGGCATACAAAATTTTAGAGGGCGACTGTGATGCGGACAAGCTTTCGCACGCATATATGCTTGACTTTCCCGACTTGAAAAATCTAAAAGCCGCACTCGTTATTTTTGCGTTGCGCTTTTTCGGGGCAAGGACGGGCACGTCGCTGTACCAAAGAATTATAAACGAAAGCTACACCGATTTAAAGATATATCCGAGCGAGGGAAAAAAGCTTGACGCGCAGACTGTCGGGCAGCTTTTGGAGGATAGCGCTATGCGCCCCATAGAGGGCGATAAAAAGCTGTACGTCATAGTCGGGTTCGACGGAGCTTCCGCACTCATTCAAAACAAGCTTTTAAAGACGCTGGAAGAGCCGCTTTCGGGTGTGCATTTTTTGCTTGGCGTAACCTCGCTTGCGCCCGTTCTCGATACGGTAAAATCGCGGGTAAAACTGCTTGAAATTCCGCCCTTTACCGAGTCGCAGATATTCGAAGTGCTGGAGCGCGACGGGCACAAGCAGATAAACGAAGCTGCGGCAAAGAGCGCAAACGGTGTTTTGGGCGTTGCGCAGAATATGGCGTCGGGCGGCTGGTTTGAAGCCGTCTTGCAGGGTGCGCGCGAGATTTGCAATGTAAAAAACGTATCCGAGATAGGAGCAATTGCCTACAAATACGGGGATACCAAATATAAAAACGAGCTATTAAACGAAATGCAGCGGTTGTATTTTACGGCGCTGAAAGAGGGTACGGGGCTGCCGCTTTGTCGCGGCGCGCTCGTTTATGCGCTTGAAAATATAACCAAAGCGTTTGCCGACGTCAAGTTCAACGCGTTTTTTCAGGGGCTTTTATACGACTTTATGCTAAGGGTCGTCAAGGAGAACAACAGATGGCAGAAATTACAGCAGTAACTTTTAAACCGGGCGGCAAGGTGTATTACTTTGCTCCGGGCAACGGAGAATACAGCGTGGGTATGGGCGTGGTCGTTGAAACGGCGCGCGGCATAGAATACGCGACGGTTGTCATTCCCAAATGCGAAATGGCGGACGAAAAGCTTGTCCAGCCCTTAAAACCTATTCTACGCATTGCCACCCAACGCGACGAGGAAACTCACAGGAGAAACAACGAGCGCAAGGGCGAGGCTATGGAGACGGTTAAGGAGAAAATTGCAAAATACAACCTCGAAATGAAGCTTATCGACTGCGAGTTTGCTTTTGACGGCTCTAAGGCGGTGTTCTATTACTCCGCTCCACAGCGCGTCGACTTCCGCGAGCTTGTGAAGGACTTGTCCTCGACATTTCATTTGAGAATAGAGTTGAGGCAGGTCGGCATACGCGACGAAATAAAGCTTATCGGCGGCATTGCGCCCTGCGGCAGGGAATGTTGCTGTTCAAGCTGTATGCCCGAAATAAAGAAAGTAAGCATTAAAATGGCTAAAAATCAGGGACTTTCGCTCAACCCCCAAAAAATTTCGGGGCTGTGCGGCAGGCTGATGTGCTGCCTCGGTTACGAAAACGACTACTATGCGGAGGCGGCAAAAAACGTTCCCAAGATAGGCAGCGACGCCATCTCCCCCGACGGCAGGGGTATGGTGGTAAACGTGGATATGCTTAAAATGACGGCGCGCTTGAAGATTGAGGACAAGGCTAAGGATTTGATAACTTATCGCGATTATCCCGTAGACAGCCTTAAATTCCGCAGGCAAAAGAGCGACGACAGCGCAGACGACGCCGAATTCGAAGAGGAGTTGTCCAAATTAGAGCAAGCCGCTGCTGAGCAGGCGGAGGAAAAACCCGAGAAAAGGGACGATTTACAAAACGTAAATAAGTTTAAAAAGAAAAAATTCAATAAAAACAGGCAGGAAGAAAACAGCGACGGCGCATCGAGTCCGCAAAACCGCGAAGCAAAGCCTAACGACAGACAAAACAAAAACAAATCAAACCGATTTAACCGCGGCAACCGTCCCAATAAGCCCAAAAACGGCGCAAACGGCGGCGGCAACGGTGCGGAATAAAATATTTTTCGAAAAATTTAATTTAACTCTTTACACGGACAAATAAATGTGATACAATATAAACCACAAACATTTTAATAAATGGAGGAAATTATGGCACATTATATCACCGACGAGTGCATTAAGTGCGGCGCTTGCGCGTCAACCTGCCCTGTAGAAGCAATTTCGGAGGGCGCAGACAAGTACGAAGTAAATCCCGACGTCTGTATTGATTGCGGCGCTTGCGAAGACGCTTGCCCCACGGGTGCAATTAAAGCCGAGTAATTGGAATAAAAAAGCGAGCGCAGCTCGCTTTTTTGTTTGTTATAATAAGGTTTAACTAAAATGCGGTTAAAGGAAAACGAGGTTCTCGAAAGCTTTTACGGGGACAAAAAAATTATACAAAATATAAATTTATACCGCTTTACTTCGGACAGTATTCTTTTATCGAAATTCGCAAAGGCAAAGTTCGGGGACAAGGTTGCCGACTTTTGCTCGGGCAGCGGTGTAGTGGGGTTTCACTTTCTGTGCCTTAATTCCGTAATATCTTCGCTCACGCTTTTTGAAATGCAAGAGAGCCTTGCAGACATGTCGCGGCGGACGGCGCAGCTTAACGAGTTCGACTGCAAGGTGGTGTGTACGCGATTGCAAGATATTTCAGCCGAGTTTAACGATAGGTTTTCGCTTATACTTTGCAACCCCCCGTATGAGCGCGGCGGCTTTGAAAACGAGGTCTACGAACGCGCTATTTGCAGAAAAGAACTGACAATAACGCTTGAGGAAATTGTCGAACAGGCGTTCAAAAAACTTAAGTTCGGCGGACGGCTTGCAATAATAAACCGAGCGGACAGGGTAGCGGAGTTGATATATCTTTTAAAAAAGCGCGGGCTCGAGCCAAAAAGAATACAGTTTGTTTGCGGTACGCCCGGGGCAAAACCATATCTTGTTATGGTGGAAGCCGTAAAGGGCGGCAAAGAGGGCGTCGACGTTTTGCCCGCTGTTGTCAATAAATAAAGGAGATTGGTTATGGACGATATAAAATTAATTGAAAAGCTTTGCAATGCGCACGGCGCTTCGGGTTTTGAGGACGAGGTGCTTTTGATTGTGCGCGAGTATCTTAACGACGTTGCCGAGTTCAAAGAGGACAGTATGCGCAACCTGTATATTTATCCCAAATACAACAAGGGCAACCGTCCCTTAGTTATGTTGGACGCGCATTCCGACGAGGTCGGCTTTATGGTGCAGGCAATCAAGCCCGACGGCACGCTCAGGTTTATCCCCATAGGCGGTTGGAACGAGAAGTGCCTGCCTTCGTCAAAAGTGCTGATTCGCACTAAAACGGGGCATATATCGGGGGTAATTGCGGCGCAACCCCCTCATTTGATGACTGCCGAGCAAAAGAACGCGCCCGTAAGCTACGGTACGCTGTTTATAGATATAGGCGCAATCTGCGCTGAGGAAGCCGCCGAGTTCGGCGTTGAAGTCGGCGCGCCCGTAGTTCCGCAAAGTTTGTTTGAGTACGATGAAAAATACGGCATTTTGCAGGGCAAGGCGTTTGACGACAGAATGGGCGTAGCTGCGCTTGTAAAGTGCATAAAAGAGCTTAATAAACAGCCGTTATCGGTGGATATTGTGGGGGTAATCTCCTCGCAGGAAGAAGTGGGGGACAGAGGAATACGCGCAGCAATGTCTAACGTCAAGGCGGACGCGGCAATTTGTTTCGAGGGCTGCCCCGCAGACGATACCTCAGCTCCGTCGTATATGGTTCAGGACGCTTTGCACGGCGGAGTAATGTTAAGGTATATGGACGCAACGGTTATCTGCACGCCGAGATTTACCGAGTACGCCCGTCAAATTGCACAAAAAGAAAATATAAAGGTGCAAATGGCTGTGCGCTCGGGCGGCGGCAACAACGGCGCTTATATAATTTCGGCTAACGGCGGCACACCCGTAATTGTTGCCGGTATTCCCGTAAGATATATTCACACTTTCAGCGGCATAGCGGCAAAGGACGACTTTGACAGCGTCGTCAATTTGGGGCTTGCCCTGTGCAAATCGCTGACCGAAAGCGCAATTAAAGGGTTTTAATGATTTACTTTGTAGCAACGCCTATAGGCAATCTGAAGGATATTTCGCTGCGCGCTCTCGAGGTTTTAAGGGCTGCCGACGTAATTTTTTGCGAGGATACACGCCATTCATTAAAGCTTTTAAACGCCTACGAAATTAAAAAACCGCTCTATTCCTGCCATAAATTCAACGAGCGCGAGGCGGCAGAAAGAATACTAAACGCGGCAAGGGAGGGCAAGGAGGTGTGCGTTATTTCCGACGCGGGAATGCCCGTCATCTCCGACCCCGGCAATATCGTCTGTAAATTTCTGCGCGACGAGGGGGAAGCGTTTACCGTTATTCCCGGCGCGAACGCCGCGCTGTCCGCATTGGTGCTTTCGGCGTTTCCGTCGGAAAGATTTGCGTTTATAGGTTTTTTGCCCGACAAGCTCGGGGAAAAGAAAAAACTGCTTGAAAAATATAAAAATATTGATCTAACGCTCATATTTCACGTTGCTCCGCAGGACATAGACCGCGATATATCCGCCGTTTACGACTGTTTCGGGGATAGGCGCGCCTGCGCGGTCAGGGAGATAACCAAGCTTCACGAGGAGGCTGTGCAGTTCAACTTAAAAGATGGATTGCCCGGGGAAAGACGCGGAGAATACGTTATTGTGGTCGAAGGCGCCAGTGTCGAAAATCCGTTGAACCAACTTGGAGAAAAGGAGCATTTATTAAGCTATATATCGGGGGGAATGGATAAAAAAGAGGCTATAAAGCAGGTTGCAAAGGACAGGGGTCTGCCAAAATCAGAAATATATAAAATAGCTTTGGAATTATAAAAAACCGTCCGCGACTTATTGTCGCGGACGATTTTTATTAGAAAATAACTTCGGTAATAACGCCACCGCCAAGGCAATAAGTTTCGTCGTAGAAAACGGCGTACTGTCCCTCCGTAACTGCGCGCTGTGGCGTTTCAAATTCTACCGACGCGCCGTCAGGCTCGAGCGTAATTTTTACTTTTTGTTCGGGTTGGCGGTATCTGAATTTTGCATTGCAGTTGAATGTTCGTCCGGGCATATATCCTATCCAATTGAGGTCTTTTACCTTGCAAGCGCGGGAATACAGCGGCGTTTCGTCCCCGTGGGAAACGTACAGCACATTGTTTTCAAGGTCTTTTTTAACTACAAACCATCTGCCCTCTTCTCCGCGTTTGCCGCCGAGTTCAAGCCCCTTGCGCTGCCCGAGAGTGTAGTACATAAGCCCTATATGTTCTCCCACGGTTTCCCCGTCAAGAGTAACTATTTTGCCTGGTTGGGCAGGCAGGTAGTCCTGCAAAAATTTGCGGAAGTTGCGTTCTCCTATAAAACAAATACCCGTGGAATCTTTTTTCGCTGCCGTTGCAATCCCGTTTGCTTCGGCAATTTTTCTTACCTCGGGCTTGGATAATTCGGAAAGGGGAAACAGCACTTCCGCAAGCTGCTCTTCCCTGACTTGATTTAAAAAATACGTCTGATCCTTGTTGGCGTCCTTGGCTTTTTTAAGTTTATGCCGTCCGTTGCTGTGGTCAATGGCGCAGTAGTGCCCCGTCGCAATAAAATCCGCGCCCATACTCAAGGCATATTCGCGGAAAGGCCCGAACTTTATTTCTCGGTTGCACAAAACGTCGGGGTTGGGCGTTCTGCCGGCGCGGTACTCCGCAAGAAAGTGCGAAAACACTCGCTGCATATATTGTTCTGAAAAATTTACGCTGTAATAGGGAATATCGAGTGTGGCGCAAACTCTTCTTACGTCGTTGAAATCCGCCTCGGCAGTGCAGGCGCCGGAGGGATCGGTTTCTTCCCAATTTTTCATAAAAAGCCCTATTACGTTATAGCCCTGTTCTTTTAAAAGATAGGCGGCAACGGACGAGTCTACTCCGCCGCTCAGCCCTACGACGACTGTTTTCGACATTTTAAAATTCCCTTTTATTGATGAAATTATTATAACACAGCGCAATATCAATTTGCAAATAAAAAAATTTGTGTTATAATTTATTTATGAATTTGCCCAACGATGATTATATTCTTTTGTCTTTAATAAACACAAAACTTCGCGACGAATTTTATTCTTTGGACAGTCTTTGCGAGAGTTTGGACGTATCTTTAAATGATATCTGCTCCCGTTTAAGCTCGCTGGGATATGAATACTGCGCCGTGCGCAACGCGTTTGTTCCGCGATAGGAGTATAAGTACAACTTTTATTATATGCACCCGTAGCTCAGTTGGATAGAGCAATAGCCTCCGACGCTAATACGCGATAAGGCTATTTTACAAATTACCCACAATATGTAGTGGTTTTCGGTAGATTTTCCGCGTAAAACACACAACTGTAAAAAAATCTACACCCAAATCTACACCCTGCCGTATCAATCGGTGGCGTTGTAGTCCAAAACTTAATACAACCATGTGTCTGTAGCGCAATTGGATAGAGTGACAGCCTCCGACGCTGTAGGTTCCGGGTTCGATTCCCGGCAGGCACACCAGCGAACCGTAAGTTGATACTCAACTTGCGGTTTTCTTTATAGACAACTAATAAAGAGTATGATATTATATCATTGTAAAGCCTCAAAATCAAGGGTTTTTGGGCAAATATGTA
>ERZ777306.1538-NODE-1538-length-35286-cov-5.490222_pt1 | contig 35286 bp, 20 predicted proteins | sample MGYA00374966_ERZ777306 | MGnify/ENA primary metagenome ERZ777306 (study PRJEB29329, sample SAMN06343882) | mouse gut metagenome | isolation source: Mouse cecum | place: Austria: Vienna | collected 2014-11-15 ... | reverse complement strand
CGAGCACGATTTATGCTCGTATGACGGCGAGGCGGAATGCACGGTCTGCCACGATAAATTTCAAGGCGGACACATCTTGCACTGCGTGACCGAACAAGGCGTTACCGAAATCGAGTGTATTCAATGCAATAAAACGCTCGGGGTAAAGATACAAGCCGAAAACACGACAAGTGTCAAGCATTATAATAAGAACGGAACGCTCAACGATTTGACATGGCATATCAAAGCCGAAACCAACGTGCCCAATAACGAAAATAATTATGACGAAGGTTGGCACGCCGTATCGAACGGCACGGAAGGCAGTTGTTTGTGGGATTTGAACGGAGCGAATTGGCAAGGCGGATATATGGAAATTTCCGTAAACGTAGCGGAAGCGGGTGTTTATACGTTCGCCGCCCGAACGCAGTACGGCGGAAATACCAATAACGGCAGCGAACCGCAAGACTTGACGGGAATCCTCTCGTACTGCGTCAATCCCGTCGGCGAGCGATCGTTTACCCCGATAAACGGTAAAGCCGTGCCCGCAAGCCGCGGCATAAATTGGAACAGACTTTATCTTTGGGGCACGACCGTATTTGCGGATATAAATCTTAATGCGGGCAACAACACCGTCGTGTTGAAGATAGCGGACGTCGACGGAGTTCGCGCGTGCCAGATAGACAGCTTTATATTCGAGAAGAAGGGCGAAATCAAGCATCCCGACGCCGAGATAATTTCTTGGGACGCGAGTACGGGCTTATACGATGCGGGAACAAGACAGTACGGGAGCGACGTCGCATTCGTCGACGACGGTATCCTGTGCATAGCAAGCAAGCCCGTTTATATGCGCATAAAGCTTACCGACGAAAAAGCGCAAGAGCTCGGTTGGGCGTTTGAAGACGTTGCGATAACGCAAGACGTATTGACCGCAGCGAATTTCGTTACGACTGCGGGCGAGCATAGCGCAACGTTCACCGTGGAAAAGTACGGCAAAACGTATTCCGCCGCATTCAACTACACCGTCGTTTAGGAGAACACATGAAACTTTTGGTAAGACATTACATAATACTCGCCGTCATGATCGTTTTGTCGGTGGGACTCATCGTCGGCAATTGTATTTGTTCGATCAATGCTCAGGCTATAACAAATCTTCTGTGCGGGCGCGGCATTAAGTTCGACGGCGAGGACGTCGAACAAGCTATGGCGGAAAGCGACGCGCTCGTTCGCAATATTTGCGATGAGGGTATAACTCTGCTCAAAAACGAGGGCGGCAAAAACGGCAAAGGCGTGCTTCCGCTCGATAAAGACAACCGCAAACTCAATCTTTTCGGTTGGTCGTCCACCGACAACGGATTTTTGCTGACCGGTTTCGGAAGCGGCGCCGCAACGATACATGCGGCAAAGAAAGTGTCGCTGCGCGCCGGACTGAAAGAGCAAGGCTTTGCCGTGAACGAGGAGCTTCTCGAAAAATATAAGCGTTATAAAGAGACGCGCGAGGATAAAATGGAAAGCGACGACCCGTTTATGCTCATTGAGCCTACGCGCGAGTTTTACGACGACGCGACCATGAAAACGGCGAAAGAGTTTTCAAACACAGCGCTCATAGCATTCACCCGTAACGGCGGGGAGAGCGTGGAAATGCCGACGTGGCAGAAAAAGTTCAAGCTTTCAACCGACGCAAACCGCACGTACTTGCAGCTTTCCACCGAAGAAGAAGCGCTGATCGAGCTCGTTACCGAAAACTTTGAAAACGTAATTATAATACTCAATACCGCTAATCCGTTGGAACTCGGATTTTTGGATAACGGCAAAATAGACGCGGCGCTCAACGTCGGCTTTTGCGGACAGTCCGGCACGAACGCCATAGGCAGAATTCTCAAGGGCGAAGTGAATCCGTCGGGGCGCACCGTCGATACCTACGCAAAGGATTGGCGCAGCGCTCCGTCGTACGCAGACAGACTTAAAAACGGGAGCGACGCCAATTATACGGAAAATATTTACATCGGGTATAAGTGGTACGAAACGGCGTTTGCGGATAAGATCAAACACGAGGCGTACGGAAAGACGTTCGACTATTCGACCGAGGAAGGCTACCGCGATATAGTAAAGTATCCGTTCGGCTACGGGCTTTCGTACACGACTTTTGATTGGAGTGTGGAAAGTGCAAGAGTAACGGCGGGCGACGAGCAAGCCGTCTTAAAGGGCGCGCAAATAAACAATAAAAACGCGCATATCGACGTGGAAATCGCCGTGACGAACACGGGCGGCGTCGCGGGCAAAGAAGTTGTGCAGCTTTACGCATCCGCGCCGTATAAGGGCGGTATAGAAAAGCCTGCGGTGACGCTTGTGGATTTTGCAAAGACCAGCTTGCTCGAACCGAATAATACCGAGTACGTAACGCTGTCATTCGATATTTACGATATAGCGAGCTATGATTGCTACGACGCGAACGAAAACGGCGTTGCGGCGTATGAGCTCGAAGCGGGCAATTACAGTATTTCGCTGCGCAACAACGCGCACGAAGTGAACGAATGCGAGAACAGCGTAATAGAGTTTTCGCTGCCCGATCTTCTCACATATAAGCGAGATCCCAAGACAAAGCGTATCGTCAAGAACCGCTTTACGGGCGAGTCGGCTTACGGCGGAGTGCCTATCGACGGCAGCACCGCGGGCGCGCCCATAACTTATTTGACGCGTTCGAATTTCGCCGGCACGTTTCCCGTAAGTATAACGTCGCAGCGCACAAGCAAGGATGTTATCAAAACGGCGTCGAGATTTATTTACGACGGCTACGAGGGCGCGGAAAAGCCCGCGCAAGGCGTTGCGGGGACCTTGCGCATATGGACGCGCGAGGACGGAAGCGACGCAAACAGAGACGACCTTAAAGGCACGAGCGGTGTACCGCTCAAATTAAACGAGGAGCTTGTAAAGGCGATAGGCTCCAATTACAACGCGTCCGAATACGGGCAATTGCTCGATCAAATAACGATCGACGAATTATTTACGCTCGTCGAAAGCTCGGGATATTGTAATGACGAAATGCTTTCCATAGGCAAAGCCTATCACCGCGATCCGGACGGTCCGAGCGGATTTTTAGCCGATTACGGCGCGCTCGTCGATACGTCGAAGTGGTCGGGCTTCCCGTCCGAAACCATCATCGGCGCGACGTTCGGCAAGTCGATCGCGTTTCAGTTCGGCAGAGCGGTAGGCAACGAAGGCGCGACGACGGGTGTAAGCGGTTGGTACGCGCCCGCAGTCAATCTGCATCGAACTCCTTATAACGGCAGATATTTCGAGTACTACAGCGAGGACAGCGTGCTGTCGGGCTATATGGGCGCGTACGTGATCAAAGGCGCGGCGAGTGCAAACTTGTATTGTTATCTCAAGCATTTCGCGCTATCCGAAATGGGTATAAATCCGAAGGATGTGAATGTTTGGGTCACGGAGCAAGCGCTGCGTGAGGTCTATTTGCGCCCGTTCGAGATAGCCGTCAAGGACGGCGAAGCCAACGCTATTATGAGTGCGTTCAATAATATCGGCGCGACATGGGCGGGCGGAAACAAAGCGCTTCTCACCGATATATTGCGCAACGAGTGGGGATTCCGCGGCACGGTCATAACCGATTGGTCGACGGGCGACGCGCTTATGCCGCCCGATCAAGGTATTCGCGCGGGCAACGATATTTGGCTCAACCCGAACGATAACGCTACCAAACCGCTCGATAGGAGCGACCCCACCAACGTTTATCTTGCACGCAATTCCGCGCACAATATGATTTATACGATTTGCAACACGTACGTGCGTCACACGCAGTACGATCCCGCCGACGGCGAGTTCGCGGCGAGCGTGGGAATTCGCAATGTGGATAAGGTGTTCCCGTGGTGGATCCCTATCCTCGTCGTTGTGGACGTGCTTATATTCGGCGTTGCGATATTCGAGATAGTTTGGATATTCGTTAAAGGCAGAAAGCGTCATCTTGCGATGAAAACCGCAGCCGCCGCGGGCGTCGAGTACGTCGAGCCGACGCGATCGTACAGACCGAAAAAGCCGCGCGCGGAAAAGGCGGAAAATGCGGAAAAGGCGAGATCGCAAGAGACGGAAACATTGCGCGATGAGGAGACCGCGGCGATCGCGGCTGCGAACGAGTCAGAGCCGAAACCGGACGAACACATGGCGGATTGTAATGTCGAAAGCGAGACGATACGCGAGCAGATGTTAACGTTTGCCGCGGAACTCAGCGATTTGACGGAATATATGAACAAGCTTAAAGAAGCGGACGAGAAAAAGCGCATAGCGGCGGAAAAGCGGCGCGAGGCTAATAAAAACAAACCGAAAAAACCGAAAGTTCCGTCGCAAAAACAGCAGATCGCCGATATGCAAAAGGAAATAGAGGAACTCAAAAAATTGCTGAAGAAATAATGCGCGATGCGAAATCGGTAAAATTATATCTATACAGTTCTTTACGGAGCAGACGTCGGTAATGGCGTCTGCTCCTTTTACAAGTATAGGTATCTCGCCGAAGGCTCGGAACAGCCTGCGCCTGCCGCATAGGACAAAACTCTATCGGCGCGGGCATTGCCGCATGAAAAATAAGAGAATGACCGAGTGATCGAATAATCGGTCTTTTTATGCGTTAAATAATATTTCTTCAAAGGTATTGACATTTGAAAAAACAGGCGTATAATATAAACAGCGGAGAATCCGTTTGTTCGCTATTCGCGCTTCTGGAGAAAAGCAATGCAAAACGAAAAAATCGTTCGCGTCGCCGTAGTCGAGGACGATCCGACCGAAATGAAAAGGCTTTGCGGCATTATCGACATGTACGGAAAAAATCACGGTATCAATTTTACCGTCTGCACGTTTGACTGTGCCGAAAAATTCCTGTGCGGGTACGAGGTCGGCGCGGACGTTGTATTTATGGATATTCAGCTGCCCGATATGAACGGCATGGACGCGGCGCACGAACTGCGCAAAAAGGACGAGCGGGTAACGCTCGTGTTTGTTACCAATTTTGCGCAGTACGCAATAAACGGCTACGAGGTGAACGCCGCGGATTTTATAGTCAAGCCCGTGGAGTACGATTGGTTCGAGCCTAAAATGGACAGGATACTCTCTCGGCTTGCGAACGTTTCGGACGTTACGCTGGTGGTCAAAACTCCCGACAGCACGGTCACTGTAAAATCGTCCGAGCTTAAGTACGTGGAAGTGCAGGGGCACTGGCTAGTGTTCCATACCGTGAACGGAAACTATGCGGCGTACGGGAGCTTGAACAAGATCGAAACCAAGTTCGCGCCCGCGCGGTTCGTAAAATGCAATAATTGCTATCTCGTCAATCCCGCGTTCGTGCAGTCGGTAAGCGCGGATTCAACGGTGGTCGGGGGCGACACGCTCAAGATCTCGTACGGCAAGCGCAAGGAATTTAAGCAAGCGATGGCGTTCTATCTCGGGGGGGGGGGTAATTATTGATGTATGCTCCCACCGCTTTGTATTTTTATAAAGTACTTTTCACGGTAGAACTTCTCGTAGCGGAATGTTTGATTTGTCGCGGAATGAAACGGCGCGGATACTTCGCGCTGCGGCTTGCTGCGACTATCGTTTTGTGTATCGGTGCGGCGTTTGCCATTCCCATTGCCGCATATAACGCGCTGTACTGCTCGTTCGTGTTTATAGTCATATTCTGTATATCTATGCTCGGCATGTGGTTTTGCTATGCCGAAAACGGCGTGTCCATACTGTTCCGCGCGATAGCCGCATACACCACGCAGCATATAGCGTATCAGATTTTCGACTTGATCTCGCTCGGTATAGCCGCTATGTTCGGCGAAGGGACAGGCATAGGCGGCGCGTACGGCAGCGATGCGGCGGCGTCGTTTGTCCCCGTTATATTCAACGCTTTGCGCAGTCCCGAAACGTCGGTCTTGTCAGGCTCGTTCGACTCGGCGTTTTTTACGCTGTTCTCCGTTGTCGCTTATATATTCACCTATACCATAACTTACTATGCGAGTGCGTTGTTCGTCATGCGGAAGCTCAAAGACAGTAATAAATTCGAGCTGAAAAATTCCGCCGTATTTATTTTTATTGCGTTTTTCGTGCTGTTCAATATCGTGGTGTCCGCGCTCGTGACATACTACAGCGGACCGAAGTTCGACGCATTCTATGTGGTATTGTTGGGACTGTACAACGTTTGCAGTTCGTTCTTTACCATTTATCTCATGATAGAGATCGTTTACCGCAAGCAGTTCGAGCGCGATTACCGCGCGTCGGACAGGCTGCTCAAGCAGTCCGGCGAACAGTACGCGCTCGCAAAGCGCAACGTCGAGCTTATCAATATGAAATGTCACGATATGAAACATCAGATCCGCTCGGTCGTCGGCAAAGAGATAAGTCCCGCCGCGGTAAAAGAGATAGACGAAATAATCTCCGTATACGACGCCAATATTCACACGGGCAACGAAACGCTCGACGTCATACTCACCGAAAAGAGCCTGTATTGCAAAAAGCACGACATCAAACTGTATTGCATTGTGGACGGCAAACTGCTCGGGTTTATGAGCGACGCCGATCTGTACTCGCTTTTCGGGAACATCATGGACAACGCGATCGAGGCGGTGCGCCCGCTCGAGCGTAAGCAGAGATTTGTCAATCTGTCGGTGCGGCGCGTAAACGGATTTACGTGCATCACCGAAAGCAATTGCTTGAGCAAGGAACTCGAGTTTTCGGACGGATTGCCCAAGTCCACCAAGGGCAACGACGATATACACGGCTACGGCATGAAAAGCATACGGTATGTTTGCAAAAAATACAACGCCGAGCTTGCTATCGCCGCCGCGCGCGGCAAGTTCGATCTGACCGTGCTGTTTATGTGAGAATCAGAGATAATGTATTAAGATAGAGATTCTTCGGCACGCAGAAAACGCTCGGGATGACAAAAAACGGACGGGACGGGGATTGTTGTTCGGACTGAATAAACGGCGGGAATAATCGGGCGGCGGAAGTAACGCTTGAATACATCTGTAAATATGTATTACGATACAGTGTGTTTTTTTGTCATTCCGAACGAGCGAGCTTGCGAGCGAAGTGAAGAATCTCAACCTTATAAATACTCATGAATACCCGGAAAATTCGGTATTTTCTCGGTGCGAATATCGAGTTAGGTTGTATGGATATCGAGTTGGGTTATCGGCGGTTTTTCCGTTTTTTATATGATATAATGGCATCAACGGTATGGGCAGACGTATGTTTACTCAACCTAAAAATGTCAGGAGGATATGATGACGAAACGCAACATAGTAAAACTATCGGTAAACGGCTTTCTTATAGTCGTTTTGGTAGTTGCGCTCATTGTGGGCAACAGCATTGCTTTCCGCTTCGAGCAGGAGATAAGCACGCTTTTATCCCCGCCGATAGTGGACGAGGAAGCGATGGCGCAATCGAGCGAAGTCGGACAGGAAATGAGCCGACGCATTATGGAGGAAGGCGCAGTTCTTCTTAAAAACAACGGTGCGCTGCCGCTCGATAAATCTATCAAACAGGTAAACGTGTTCGGTTGGCGGTCAGTCGATTGGATATACGGCAGCGAAGGCAGGAACGCATCGGGCGGTGTTGCGCCCGAAGACGACGATTTCAATAAGAACGTCGATCTTTGCAAAGCGCTCAACGCGTACGGCGTACAATACAACAGGCGGCTTTACGATATGTATTGCAAATACAGAAAGCCCGATCACCAGAGCGCCGATCTCAAGGGCGCGCATATAAGCGAACTGACTCCGCTCAAAGAACCGAAAATAAACGATAAGTCGTATTATACCGACGATCTTTTGAGCTATTCCGAACAGTATTCGGATACGGCTTTGGTTGTGATAAGCAGAATGGCGGGCGAGGCTATGAACGGATCGACTACCATGCAGGAAAAGGCGGGGCCCGGTTCTATAAACGACAATACGCGCCATTATCTCGAGCTATCGACAGAAGAAGAAGCGCTACTGAAATACTGCGGCGAGAAGTTCGAGAACGTGATCGTGCTTATGAACATGTCCAATCCGTTCGAGTGCGGATTTTTGGATACGATCGAAGGGATCGATGCGTGCTTATACCTCGGGTTTACGGGAACGCGCGGCGCGGCGAGTATTCCCAAACTCTTGTACGGCGACGTATCTCCGTCGGGCAAGACGGTCGATATATTCCCGTACGACATGTTCACCAACCCCGGCAACGTGTTCTTGAGCAAGACTTATAGCGACAATGGGCAATCGTATATGGATATAACCGAGAATATTTACGTCGGTTACAAATGGTACGAAACGGCGGACGCAGAGGGCGTTTGGGATGAATACGGCGGTTACGATAAAGTAGTGCAGTTCCCGTTCGGGCACGGATTATCTTATACCGAGTTCGATTGGACGGTGAAAGGTTTTTATTTGCACAACGACAAACTCGGCGAGGACGAAGAACCTGCCGAGCTTGCGCCGAACGGCAACATAACGGATAAAACAAAAATTGACGTAGTGGTCAACGTAAAGAACACGGGAAACGTTCGCGGCAGAGACGTAGTGGAAGTTTACGTAACGCCGCAGTATTACGAAGGCGAAATAGAAAAAGCGAGCGTATCGCTCGTCGGGTTTAACAAGACGAATATACTCGAGCCGCAGGCGGACGAGGATATAACGATAACGCTCGATGCGTACGACTTTGCATCGTACGATTGTTACGGATTAAACAACAAGGGCGAGGACACTCACACGGGTTGGGAGCTTGACGCGGGCAAATACACGTTGAGCCTTCGCACCGACAGTCACACGGTAAAAGACGTGTACTATAAAGACGGTAAAGAAAAACAGGCGGGTAGCTTTGATTACAACGTTGCGGAGCTTATAAACATAGACGTCGATCCCGTGACGGAAAGCCCCGTCGACAATCTCTTTACAGGTGAAAAGACAATAGACGCCGCGCCGATAGACGCAAATTCCAAGGACGGGACTTTCACGGCGGATATACCGTGGTTTACGCGCAGCTCGTTCGTCAAGCCGAGCGGGTGGAGCGAGATCAACACAAGCCGCGCCATAACGCCCGATATGGGCAATCCGTGGGATTACAACAAAGCACGCGCCGAGGCGTGGGATAACGCAAAGGTGGACGAGTTCGGCGATGCGACGCCTACGGATAAACCGACTTGGGGCGCAAAGAACGGACTTAAACTTGCCGAGAACAATGCAATAACCGAGCTTGGCAAAAAACTCGGCGAAAACTATGACGCCGACGAGTGGGGAGCGGTGCTCGATCAAGTAACGCCTGCGGAGTTCGTATCGCTCACCAACCGTTACTACGGTTCGGCGGAGATCGGCTCGGTCGGCAAGCCGTGGCTGCGCGATCTCGACGGTCCCGCGCAGATCAAGGGCTTTAACTACGCTCCGCGCGGCACGGGTTATCCCACGATGGTCACAGTGGCGCAAACGTGGAATCCGAACCTCGCCTATGAGTTCGGCAAGGCGTTCGGCGACGATATGAAAGGCGTCGGCGTTATGGGTGTCTGGGGCTGGGCTATAGATATGCACCGCAGCGCATTTTTCGGGCGCAATCACGAATCGCCGAGCGAGGACGCGTACCTTGCGGGTCGCATAATAACCAATGCCGTAAAGGGCTTGAACACGCGCGGCAGATACTGTTTTCTCAAGCATTTCGCGCTGTACGGCTACGGCGGTACAAATATATGGACGACAGAACAGGGGTTGCGAGAGATATACTTGCGTCCGTTCCGTATGGCGTTCGTGGAGGGCGGAGCGCTCGGCTGCATGACCACGTATCAGGGCGTGGGCGGCGAGCACTCGGAAACTACGGTAGGACTTTTGACGGGAGTGTTGCGCCGTGAATGGAAGTTCAAAGGAGCGATAACCACCGACTATATCGGCAACAATGCTTGGTGCGATTCCATATTGCGCGCAGGCGGCAACCTCGGCATGGGCGTCAGTCTTTCAATCGGCAGCTACAACGAGAGCAGCTCTGCGCGCTTGCAGCAACGCATGCGCGAGAGCGTAAAACAAGTGCTTTATATGTGGCTGCACGCCGACTATAACGAGCGCATGTATATAGCCAATCCCGATCAGAACGATACCATTATAGCTACCACGAGCATCAACACTTGGAGCTGGTGGCAACCGATGCTTTATTCGCTCGATGTGTTTATCGGCGTAGGTTGCGCGCTGTGGCTCATACTCGTATTGTTCTCCGTATTCTTAAAATCCAAAAACGGGCAAAGCGTTCGATCCGCTATAGGCGGCGACGGCGCGACTGCCGACGCTTTGGTATACGGCGGCAGTACGGCGCAAAACGAACCGTTCCATGCCGCGGACGTTTCGACCGAAGCCGATGCGCAGTCCGCCGAAATAACGATCGGCGACGGTATCGAGCAAGAGCCGGAACCTCACGTTGCGGAAAACGAAACGGCGGCAAACGTAGCCGATGCGGAAACCGCGATAGCGGACGAATCTCCTGAAACAGAGCAAGCGACCGAGACTATCGCAGACGGCGGAGAATCCGCGACCGTCGCGGAAGGCGACGTTTCGGCTCGAGATGAGGAACAAACCGAAGTCGCGCAGGCGGTTGAGATAAAGAAAAAGCCGAAAAAGAAGTCGCCGCCTCGTACCCATGAAGAACGCGCGGCAGACTACGAACAGCGCGCGCAAAATGCGGAAGTCAGAGCGGAAAAGGCGAAAGAGCAGGCAATCAAATATAAAATCAAAGCCGAATCCGCGCGCACAAAATCCAAAGGAGAGAAAAAACAATGAGCAAGAAAACGGATATCTTCAAGAGTAAAAAGTTCTTGACCGGCATAGCGGTCGGCGCGTCCGTGATAATAGTCGGCTCGTCGACGCTCGGGATTATGCTGCCGTCGTACTTTTCGTGGAAGGAATACTACGATGCGGCGATAGCCGATCGCGATTATCAGAAATATTTGCAAACGCTGCCGCTCGAGATAACGGGCTTGTCGGCGAGTCTCAATGATAACGTTACCTATTACGACAACGGCAAAGCCGCGCCGCAAAACTCCGATTTTGCAGTGATAGCGCATTTTACCGAAAAGGGCAGAGCGTTCGACGAGATTTTGCAACCGAACGTATACGATATAACCGTGCCCGATGATTTTGTTACGGACGGCGGTACGGTACGTATTTCATACGCGTGGACGCCGCCCGCCGACGAGACCGAAAGCGAGGGCGACACCGATGTAGAGACCGACGGCGAGACCGAAACGCCCGATACACCCGAGCCGAAAGTACTCACCGCGGAAGTGGAGTGTTCGCTCGAGGACGTCGTGCCTGTCGGCATTGCGGTAAAGAACACGCCGTATCGCGTTTATTATTCGGACGATATGGCGTTCGATACGGACGGCATGACTGCTACCGTCAGCTTTAACGACGGGCATACGGAAGTAGTTGCAAACGAGTTTTCGGCGAGCGTCGAAAAGCTTGCCGTCGGCACGGAGAGCGTACGCGTAATATGGGCGCGCGGCGGCACGGAACTGCCCCTCGATCTGCCCGTAACGGTAGTGGCGAAAGCCGATTATACGGACGGGGATATTTACGCGCTCGAGTCGGAAGGCTCGCTGTACATCGCGCACGGCGCGAAAACGAGCGAGGCAAAGCCGAATATACGCGCGTCGTATTTTAACGGGAACAGACTCCCGCTCAGAGACGATCAGTATACGGTGACAGGTAATGTTGATACAGCGTCGTTTACCAAAAAGTGCATACTCACAGTATTGCTCAAGAGCGATGCGTCGGTGTTTACGCGGTTGGCAGCCACAGTGAAAACGGGCATTGAGGCGGAAGCCGCCGAGTTCTCGGGCAGTAAGCAGGAGTTTACCGAAGACGGCGTGACTTACGTTGTGCCGCAAAAAGGCGCGATAATGGCTGTTGGCTTAAGCAGCGACGCCGTTGCCAAACCCGACCTTTCCTTGCGCATTGCGGCTGCGGGCGACGGAGAAAGCTTGGCGTTGCATGAAAACGTCAAGATGACGGTTAACGGCAGACGCGTGATCATTCCGCGCGGCACGCAAGTGCGTTGCGACGGCAGTTTCTACGACGTTGTTATCCCCGGCGCGGCGCTCAAAGCCGAAAATGACAACACGATAAAGTTCGAGTTTTACGGCGACGACGCGAATAAGCTCATGATAGACAGACTCAATATCGAGGCGGGCTATAAAGGCGAGTTCTATGCGTCTACGGAGAAGTACCTTACAGTAACCGCGGAGCAGGGCATACCCGCAAAATTCGACAATGAGATAACTAAAAATTGGGATACGATAGGCGGCAGAGCGTACGGTCACGGTATTTGTTCGGACGGTACTTATATCTACATTATAGGCACCAGCTGGGCGGGCGGCGGCGTCGGACGCGCGGCAGTCGTCATCAAGTACGATCCCGTAAATAAGGTGCGAGTTGCTCAGAGTGCGTTAACGGAAACCGCCGTGCTCGAGAGCACCGCAGGCATAACGTATTACGACGGTAAGATAATCATATATTTTATGGACGGACGCAAAATGTACGTTCCCGTAGATAATTTTACCGAAGGCTGCGAGTTTTCCGAGTACTCCGATTTCGAGTTCGAGGGACTTGAGGACGCGGTGTTAAACGATGTGTATTACAATACCACAAAGCAAAAGTTCGCGGTGTTCTCGGGCAGCAGCGTGTACATTTTCGACAAGGATAAAAAGTCCGTCGGCGGATTTTCCATAGCGGGCGAATTTGCGTCGAGCAAACGCATGACGGGCAGTGCGGATTATATTTACGTGCACTATACCGTAGACGGCAGATATTCGCCGCTCGTTCACGTGTATGATTGGAACGGAAATTATATCGGCAAACAGAGCATACCCGTATCGGAAGATTTTTTGAAGGCAAACGGGATAGTTGCGCTCGACGGCACGAATATTCAAGGTCTTGCCGTTGTCAACGGTGACTTCTATGCCACAATGTTGCGTTTTAGGCAAAAGAACGGCACGACTGTCGTATACGATGACAGCTGCTGTATGCTCAAAGTTTCTATGCGCAAGTTGAGCAAGCGTCTCGATCCGGCGTTCACAACAAGCGAATATATATACGCTACTGCCGATGCGGGAGTATCCCCGTCATTCGGCGCTTCGCCTACGACCGGAGAGTACGGCGGCGTCGAGGGCACGACGGGCTACGGAATGGGCGGCGCGAGCGACGGCGAGTATCTGTACTTCGCCAATAATCGCGACGGCAATGCCGCAACGGTCGTATCCAAAGTCGATCCTACCGATTACTCGATGGTAGCGACGTCTGCGAAATTCTCCGTATCCGAAAGCGTGAGCCAAACGGACAACTCGAGAATGTTCGTAAAAGACGGCACGCTGTACGTGGTGGCGGGCGACGTTTATTCGATCGCGCTTGCGGATTTTGCAGCCGGCTGTGTTATCGTAAAGGACGAGGCAATGACGGCGCTGCTTTCGCAGAACGGCGCGTACACCCTGAAAGACGCGCACTACGACGAGATCAACGATAAGTATGCCGTGCTCGCAAACAGCGGCGCACTGTATATTCTGAATGCTGCGGGCGCACAGCAGGGCGAGAACATTACGCCCGTGTATACGGGCATGGCGGTATCGTCGGTTACGGGCGATCAAGATAATATATACGTCTCGTTCAAGGCGAACTTTCAAAATACGCTGCCGTTGGAAGTGTATTCGTGGAGCGGGGATAAGCTGTATAACTTAAACGTGAACGGTATATCCCTCGGCACTTACGTCGATAACGCAAGCGGTCAAGCAGTCACCAAAAAGTATAGTTACAATATTCAATCGGTGTATATGCACAACGGAACGATGCACGCTACTGTTTGTAATTGGAGCGGCGGTAATCAAACAAGAGAGATCAGAGCATATGACTTTACTACGTCGCCCGATCTGTCGGTGTTTATGAATCTCGAGACGTTCACGGATTATCTCGCGGAATGCTACGATTCGAGCGTTCAGCCGAAGTTCACAGCCGCGCCTACGATCGGCGACCGAGGCAGTATTAACGGTACGGACATGTACGCTATGGGCGGCGCAAGCTACGGGGAATATATGTATGTTGCGAACAGCCGTGATCAAAACGCCGCTTTCGTGATTTCAAAAGTAAGAATATCCGATATGACTGTCGTTGCGGCGAGCAATACGGTAAACGTTGCGACTGCGGTGGCAGACAGAGACAATTCGCGATTGTTCATAAAAGACGGCACGCTGTACGTGGTGGCGGGCGACGTTTATTCGATCGCGCTTGCGGATTTTGCAGCCGGCTGCGTCATCGCGAAGGACGAGGCAATGACGGCGCTGCTTTCGCAGAACGGCGCGCACATTTTGAAAAGCGCGTACTATAACGCGAAAGCGGATAAATATATCGTGCTCACCGACAATACTAAAAAAGGGAACAATCCGATGTATATTCTCAACGGCGACGGCAGCGTGGCAAAGAGCGCGTTCACTCAAGCTTACGGCGACGGATTGTATACGTCCTCGGTGTGCGGCGACGACGAGTATTTCTATCTGTCGCATAGCAAAAACAGCCAAGCGACGTTACCGATACACGTGTTCGATTGGGAGGGTAATCTCAAGTTCACGCTGAGCGTATCCGGAATAAATCTCGGTCAGAATTCGTCCGGCGGTATGCACAACTATAATATCCAAGCGATATTTATGGTAAACGGCAAGCTGCATGCGTCTGTGTGCACTTGGGATAGCGGCGTCAACATGTTCAACGATTGGACGATCACGCCCGACCTTACCGTATTCGATTCGTAAATAGGTCGATCGACAAAAAACGAGCAAGCGCATATCTGCTTGCTCGTTTTTGCATGTGCGATTACTGTTGATTTGTTGTGAATAAACGTTTATTGAGTTACCGTTTGTAATATCGATAAAAGTCGCATCGCAAGTAATGTTCGTTTTTGTAATTGCGAACGAGCGAGCATGCGAGCGTTTTCTGCGTACCGACGAATCTCGATATTATAAAATATAAGTCAGTCTTTTACCGTATCGGTCGATTTTATGGTTGATTCTTTAACGGCTATATCGCGTTCTATAAGCTCCGCTGCCGCGCGAAGTTTATTGGCGTTATATTGATTTACAAACAGCCATATCGGCAACAGCACGATCGGCGCTGTCGACCAAAATGCGGCGGGAGCGAGCGCGGCGATTATAAATCCGAGCGCGGCGGCGGAGCCGAAAAACGCATACATTACGAGGTTTGTCTTTTTTGCGTAGCGTTCGTGCAGATCGAAAAGCCGCAGATTTTCGGTCATGCCTGCGGCACGCATTTCGTCTTTTTGCATTTCATCGATTTTCTTTTCTTTGCATGAAAGTGCAAGCGATATGATAGCAAATACGGTCGTCATCAGCGCAAGACCGGACGGCACATAGTATCCGTGATAACCGCTTTGAAAGACGTATCTGTCGAATACTGCTGTTATCGCCGTGATTGCGATCACGCTCACGGCGGAGCAGAACGATGCCGTCGATACGGTGCGAGCAAGACGTTTTATTTGCTCGCGCAGATTTTCGTTCGGAAACAAATACTTGTTACCGCTTACGTTTTGGTTTGCGGTTGCGGGCTTGTGCGGTCTGTTTTGCAGCTCGTCGATGACTGCGGTGTATTTTTCGGTGCGCACCGCAAAGCCGTTTCCGTTTGCGCCGTCTGCGAGCGCGAAAAGATACGTAGCGAGAAAATACGCGAGCATGCCGATAAACAGCAGCGAGATGCCGAGCGCGGCGTAAAGTCCGATACAGTCGTTGTATAACAGATCGAAAGATGCAAGCGTGACGCAAGCCGCTATGGTCAGCACGAAAACTATTCGCGCCCAAAGCGTTTTTTTGTTAGCCGATTTTCTGTAAGCGGCAAGCTCGGTACGGTATGCGTAAACTTCGGGCGTTTCGTTCGGAGTTTGCGGGCGTTTGCATATCGAGTTGAATTTTGCGGCAAAAACTATTATCAGCGTAGCGGCGATCAGCCACAGTCCCGCCGTGCCTACAATTTGAACTGCGATCGGTATGAGCAAGATCATGACGTTGTCAAATGCTTGCAGTTCGCCTTCATCGGCTATTATTTCGCCGAATGCGGATACCGCGGCTACCGTTATAACGATCGAAAATGCCGACAGTGCGATAAATACCCAATATGCTATATATAAACCGCGCATAGATCTGCGCTCGCTCGCATCGTCTATTGCGCGTGCGTATTTCGTAAACATTTCGTTATTATCCTCCGCACGGATATTTTATCACAATGTGTTGCGCTTTGCAATAGTTTGCGTCGGACTACTTAGTTTAATTGCATTGTTCTGCGTTTTATGATAGAATGTATCGTGCATGGATTATTTGTTTTTCGATATAGAATGTGCCGACGGGCACCGCATATGCTCATTCGGCTACGTATTGATAGACGATCTATTTAATATCAAGCAAAAGCGCGATTGGCTCGTCAATCCGCGTTGTCCGTTCAGGCTCGGCGGATACCGCGAAGGTCCGAGCATAGAACTTGCGTATCCGAAAGACGAGTTTTACGCAAGCCCCGATTTTGCCGCGCGATATTCCGAAATTGCGGAGCTTTTCGGCGCGGAAGACAGGCTGTTTTTCGGACACAGCGTCGCGTCGGACATAACGTTTCTTGCCGACGCTTGCAAAAGATACAATAAAAAACGTCTAAAGTTCGATGCGTTCGATACGCAAATGCTGTACGCAAAACACGATCCCGAACATCGTATCCGCTCGCTCGATGGAATAATGACCGATTTCGGCATTGACACGAACGGGTTGGCTGAACACAAGAGCTGCGACGATGCGGAAATGACGATGCTCGCGGCTGAGCGGTTGTGCGAGGAACTCGGCTGTTCGCTTTCCGCGCTCGTTGAAGGCAACCCCGATTGTGTAGTCAATTACAAAAGCATAGAACTCATGCATATTAAAAGCGCAGTGCGCAAAACAGTAAAAGCGTGCAATAAAAATTACGCAACTTGCAAAAAGATCCCGCTCGCGTCGCGCCGAAAAATTTACATTTCCGATACTATTGCGGCTAAGGACGCGGAACTTCGCCGCGAACTCGTGCGCATAGCGTACCGAAAAGGCTATGCTTTTTCGTCGGATATAGAAGAGGCGGATATAGTCGTAACTAACGGCAATCTCTCCGCCGCCGAGCGAACGCGCTTTCCGTCCGCCGTCGAAAAGGTTACTACCGAAAAACTCTCCGCGCTTTTGGGCGCAAAGGTCAACGCCAAAGGCGAGGCGGTCGTTTCGCTCAAACGTTATTTTGCGATTCACGGCACGCCCGAGCAAACAAAACGCAAACCCGTTGCGGCAAGTTTGCAGTCGGCTAAACGATAAAATTCGCTTCTTACCGATATCGGCAAAAAATAAGTCAAATACAGTGCAGCATAGATTGATTTTTTGCCGATAATATGATATGCTTATAAGCGAGGTATATAGAATGAAATTTTTATCGGTAGCGCAAACGGCGAAAAAATGGGATATGTCCGAACGTAGCGTAAGGAATTATTGCGCTATGGGAAAAGTGGAGGGAGCGTTCTTGACGGGTAAAACGTGGAATATTCCCGATGACGCGCAAAAACCCGACAGGGCAAACAAGCGTGTTGAGATACCTACCACTTTGTTTGAAATACTCATTGCAGAGAAGAAAGCAAAATTGTCGGGCGGCATCTATCATAAGGTGCAAATTGATTTGACATACAATTCAAATCATATAGAGGGTAGTCGGCTGACACACGACCAAACACGCTATATTTTTGAAACGAATACAATCGGCATAGAAGGTGGTGCGGTAAAAGTCGATGACATCGTAGAAACGGCTAATCACTTTAAGTGTATTGATTTAATTATCGAGAATGCAAAAAAAGCAATCACGAAAGCGTTTATAAAAGAGTTGCACCGCACATTAAAGAACGGCACGACGGACGCACGGCAAGATTGGTTTGCCGTAGGGAATTATAAAAAGTTGCCCAATACCGTGGGAGATATGTTTACAACGAAACCCGAAGAAGTTGCTCAAAAAATGAAAGAGCTGCTTTTTGAGTACAACGCGAAAAACGAGAAGTCATTCGATGACCTTTTGGACTTTCATTACAAATTTGAATGTATACATCCGTTCCAAGACGGTAACGGCAGAATCGGCAGACTATTGCTATTTAAGGAATGCCTTAAACATAATATCGTTCCGTTCATTATCGACGAGGAATTGAAAATGTTCTATTATCGCGGACTGAAAGAGTGGAAAAACGAAAGAGGGTACTTGCGCGATACTTGTCTTGCGGCACAAGATAAGTTCAAAAAGTATCTTGATTACTTTAAGGTGCAATATTGCAAAAATTAGAATGGATACGATATGATTGATAAAATAGGCAGAAAAGATATAGTCTAAAAAAATCAGTTACTTAATAGACACACTACCAAAAGATCAAAATTTTTTGTTTGGCACTGTAATGCGGTCTGATTTTGCTCTTGTGGCACACAAAAAACATACTAAAAAATAAAGAAAAAACCACCGCATTCGGTGGTTTTTTTGGAGCTGTTACCGGGATTCGAACCCGGGACCTCCACCTTACCAAGGTGGTGCTCTACCGACTGAGCCATAACAGCAGATGATTAAATGCGGTCTTTGCGCGGCGTATTCCGCACCCCGACAGCCTATTCAGTATACTATATATGATCGCGGTTGTCAATCTTTTTATTGCGCATTTTTCGCTGCGCGGCGCGCAAATTTTTCTATTATGTGGCGTTATGCGATTTCTCGGCATATGCTGTATAAGAATCGCCGAATGTTCTCGACCGTACCTCGGCAGGCGATTTCGGGAGTCGACATGACGATCAGTCTTTGCATGATAGTAAAAAACGAAGCGGACGTTTTGAGACGCGCGCTTGGCAATTGCGGCGCGTTTGCGGACGAGATAATCGTTACGGATACGGGATCGAACGACGGCACCGAGCGAATAGCGAGCGAGCTCGGCGCGACTGTTTTCGATTTTCAGTGGATCGACGATTTTTCGGCGGCGCGCAATTTTTGCATAAGCAAAGCCTCGGGCGATTATTATATGTGGCTGGATGCAGACGACGTTGTGCCCGAGTCGACGGCGTCGGCTATAGCACGGTTAAAGCGCACGCTCGATCCGTCCGTGGACATTGTCATGTTGCCCTATGTTCTGTCGCGCGACGAGCGCGGAAAGCCTTTGTTCAGCTATTATCGCGAGCGAATAGTAAAGAACCGTCCCGATTTTTATTTTAAGGGGCGCGTGCACGAGGCTGTTCCGTTGCACGGCAATATTGTGCGTTTGCCGCACGAGATAGAACACGCCAAGCCTAAGACGCGTATGGGCGGATCGCGAAATCTCGAGATCTATAAAAAAATGCTGGCTGACGGGGCAAAGCTCGAACCGCGTGAACGCTATTATTATGCGCGCGAGCTTTTTTACAACGGATACTTCTCGGATGCGTCCGACGAGTTCGAGCGGTTTTTACGCTGCGGCAACGGGTATTTGCCCAACAAGATAGACGCGTGCGTTATGCTTTCGCGCTGTCATCGCGAGCGAGGCGACACCGTGAAAGCGCTGTCGGCGCTGTACGGCAGTTTCGTTTACGGCTTGCCTACGGGCGAGGCGTGTTGCGAGCTTGGGTATGTGTATTTTTCGAGCGGGGATTACAAGTCTGCGGCGTATTGGTTCGAGCGCGCTACTCACAGCAAGCCCGACAAGGATTCCGGTGCGTTTGTGGATACGGACTGTTACGGGTTTTTGCCGTACGTATGGCTTACCGTATGCTATGACAGGCTCGGACAGCCGCGCGCGGCGTATTACTATCATTGCCGCGCACGACGGATCAAACCCAATCACCCGAGCGTGACGGCTAATCAAAAATACTTTTCGAGTCTCGGCTTTTCCGCCGAGTGATCGACCGACGCGCAAACGAAACGTCGCGTCGAATAAATTATGTCACAAGGAGGCAAACAATGCTGTTCAATTTTTTCAATCGCCCGTGCGGCGAAAACAACGACGGTTGCGGCTGTCAAAGAAATAACGGTTGCGGCGGCGGACGCCCGTGCTGTCAGATGTGCAACCGTCCCAATGTGATAGTCGGACCGACCGGTCCGCAGGGTCCCGTAGGTCCGAGAGGTTGCCCCGGCGCGACCGGACCGCAGGGCGTACAAGGTTTGCAAGGCGTCCCCGGTGTTCCCGGCGTGCAAGGTCCGATAGGCCCTACCGGAGCAACGGGCGCGACGGGCGCAACCGGACCTCAAGGCTTTCAAGGCGTACAAGGCGCGACCGGACCGGTTGGACCGCAGGGTATCCAAGGCGTTCAGGGTGCGACGGGCGTGACTGGACCTCAAGGCTTACAAGGTATACAAGGCGCGACCGGACCGGTTGGACCGCAGGGTATCCAAGGCGTTCAGGGTGCGACGGGTGCGACGGGACCTCAAGGCTTACAAGGTATACAAGGCGTAACGGGCGCAACAGGCGCGACGGGACCGCAGGGTTTACAAGGTATACAAGGCGCGATGGGCGCAACAGGCGCAGTAGGCGCGACCGGACCGGTTGGACCTCAGGGTATACAAGGCATTCAGGGTGCGACGGGTGCGACCGGACCGCAGGGTTTGCAGGGTATACAAGGCGCGACGGGCGCGACGGGCGCAACAGGCGCAGTGGGTGCGACGGGGCCTCAAGGCTTACAAGGTATACAAGGCGTAACGGGCGCGACGGGCGCGACGGGCGCAACAGGCGCAGTGGGTGCGACGGGACCTCAAGGCTTACAGGGTATCCAAGGCATTCAGGGTGCGACGGGTGCGACCGGACCGCAGGGTTTGCAGGGTATACAAGGCGCGACGGGTGCGACCGGACCCACGGGACCTGCGGGCACGATTACGCCTGCGGCAGCGGTAGCCGACGTCGGCGCAGCGCCTACGGTAGCGGATGTTGCGACAACGCTTAATGCGTTGCTTGCGTCGCTGCGCGCGGCGGGCATACTCAGCACGTAACTTATGAAACGCATAAAGCACAGTCGAAAGGCTGTGCTTTTTTTTGAGCCGATTACCGTTTACGAACTCAAAGAAGCTATTTACGGATAATGCCTTGCCGCATTAGCGAATGTCTTATATACTTCTCGATGTAAAATACGTTTTTATCTGGAGGAGTCGATGAGGAGAATATTCAATAAAAGATCGGATATAACAGTGACCGCGGTATTGGGATCTTTGGCGTTGTTATTTATGCTTATTATAATAATAGGCAATTCGCTTGCATTCGGAGTATACCGCGAGGTACTCACAAGTTTTTTCGGAATATCGGGCGGTGGGTTTGATACGAACACAAATCAATATTTCGAGCGCCGCGCTGCGGATGTGAATGAAGCGTATAGGCTTGCGCAGCAAGTGAGCATAGAAGCCGTGGGCGAAGGGGTTGTAATGCTCAAAAACGAAAACGACGCGCTGCCGCTCAAAAAAGGCGATAAAGTCAGTTGTTTTTCGCAATCTTCGGTGGATTTTTTGCGCGGAGGAAGAGGTTCCGGATCTATCGATTCTACCGTAATAGATACGTTGCAATCTTCTTTTAAGGGATTCGGTATCGAAGTAAATCCTACGTTGTGGAATTTTTACGAGAGCAAAACGTCCTATCGCAGATTGACGGGAGGACTTGCGCAAGGCACGAAAAAGTATGAACCGTCGAAGTGGGAACTGAACGAAGTTCCTTATTCGCAGTATACGCCGGAGGTAAAGAACAGTTATGTCGAGTATAATGACGCTGCGATAGTGGTTATAGCTCGCGCCGGCTGCGAAAACGGAGATTTGCCTCGCAATATGGCGCAAGCCTCGGGAGGGAAAAATAACGGTTCTATTCTCGAACTTGACTCGGACGAGAAAGACTTACTCGAAAACGTATGTGCGAATTTTGAAAAGGTCATAGTTATTTTGAACACGGCAAACGCCGTGGAGTGCGGCTTTTTAGACGAGTACGACATAGACGCGTGTTTGTGCGTAGGAGGCATAGGACAATTCGGCATGATCTCGCTCACGGCTATAATGGCGGGAAAGCTGAGCCCTAGCGGTAAGCTCGTAGATACTTTCGCATACGATGCTTTCAGTTCTCCCGCAATGCAAAATATGGGGAACTTTGAATATTTTCATAACGGTACGGAGACCGAACATCACTATCTTACATATGCCGAGGGAATTTATGTAGGCTACAAGTATTACGAAACGCGTTATGAAGATTACATTCTCGGTCAAGGTAATGCCGGTGCGTTTGATTACGATAAAACCGTTAAATATCCGTTCGGGTACGGATTATCGTACACGAGTTTCGAGTGGAGCGATTTCAAGGTAAGTAAACCCGATCGCGACGGAAATATAGAAGTGTCGTTAACCGTGCGAAACGTAGGCAGCCGTCCAGGTAAAGACGTGGTGGAGATTTATTTTCAAGCTCCGTATACGAATTACGATAAAGAGAAAAATCTCGAAAAAGCCGCAATTAATCTTGTTGGCTACGGCAAAACCGCAAAATTACAAAAAGGCGACAAAGAAGTAGTAACAATCGAGTTTAATATTCAGGACATGAAGTCGTACGACGCTTTCGGATACGGTACATACTTGCTCGAGGGCGGGGATTATTATATAACGGCAGCATCCGATGCTCACAAAGCGATAAATAATGTGCTCAAAGCCAAGAACGGGGCATTGTCCGTAAACGGCGACGTAAGCTTTGTAAAAACGCTCGCTCTATCCGAAAAGATTTATAATATTGATAACGTATCCGAAAACGAAATAAAAAATTTATTCGGCGATTGCGACGGAACGGATTATCACGGCGACATAAAATATTTGAGTCGACAAGATTGGTCCGTAATGGACGATAACGGCTTGCGCGTCGGTTCGCCCACGCCTAATAAAACCGATATTGAGGGCGAGGAATTCATGGCGCCGCTCTCCGACGAACTCAAAGCGAAATTAGAGCTGCAGGGCTATGCCGCCTCGGGGGCGCCCGACGAGGATTTTCAAACGCCCGTAACCGCGAGCGGCGGTACGCATAAGCTCATCGAAATGCAGCACAAATCGTTTGACGATCCCGCTTGGGGTCCGCTTTTGGATCAGCTCACTGTTAAAGAAATGACTCGCGTTGCTCGGCTCTCGGGATATAAGACAATGGATATGGAAAGCGTGGGCAAACCGTATGTGACGGACGTAGACGGACCGCAAGCGTTCAGCTCTTTCGTGGGCGACGGAATTAAGGCGGGCGGACTTCCGAATGAGATAGTTATAGCGTCCGCTTGGAACACCGAGCTTGCGCGGCGCATAGGCGACGTTATGGGAGAACTCAGTTTGTGGGTAAAAGCCACGACCGAAAAAGGCAGCGGGCAGTTTCTCGCCGGTTGGTATGCGCCTGCAATGAATATTCACCGCACGCCGTTCGGCGGCAGAAACTTCGAGTATTTCAGCGAAGACGGCGTTTTATCTGCGCATATCGGTGCGGCGATTGTAGACGGTGCATCGCAGCGCGGCGTTATTTGTTTTATAAAACACTTCGCCATGAACGAGCAAGAGCGCAACCGCATGACCGATAACGTTACCTGGACGCGCGAACAAGCGGCGCGCGAGCTTTATTTCCTTCCTTTTGAAAAATCGGTAAAGGCGGGCGCGCGTGCCGTTATGACTTCCTACAATCGTATAGGAACGGTATGGACAGGCGGGAATTATAATCTCATTACGCGACTTTTGCGTAATGAATGGGGTTTCGACGGATACGTGCTCACCGATTATTTAGACGGCGATTGGGAGAACGTGGATCAAATGCTTGCGGCCGGTGGCGACGCAGCGCTCAATCTTGAGGACAAGGGCGGTATGTATGCGTGTAAGAGCGATACGCCGCAAGCTCTTACATATTTGAGGCGTTCGGCGCACCATATACTGTACGCAACCGTGAACAGTCATGCAATGAACGGTATAGACGGAGGCACGGTGATCAAAGCGGGCAGACCTAAGTTTTACGATTTGATGATTGCCGTAAATGTGGTTTCGGGCGTAGGCGCAGCTCTTTGTATATTGTTTACGATGCTGAAGTTGTTCGTGTTCGGAAAGAAAAAGACGATTATCGAAAGCGTGCAAGCTGTCGAAGGCGATGTCGACGATATAGAGATCGATAAGCGCGACGGAAGCGAACCCGACAAAATCGTCGTAAATGAAATCATCGACGGGGAGAAAAAATAACGTGAACAAAACAAGTAAACATTCGTTAAAATTTGTCGCCGTTATTGCGGCATGCGCTGTGCCTTTTGCACTCACTGCATGTCAAAAGCCCAATGGAAACGACGGGAATTACGGCAGTCTCGATGAGTTTTATAGAGACTTTTTCGATGATTGGGACGATGTCGGTACGGGAGACGCTCCGGTGACCGATCCGTCGGTATTGGATTCTTACGAGCAAACCGACGACTATTACGACGCCACGGTTTACAGAACTTACAACCCCGAATACGGTACGCACATATACGAAGCGGAGTGGTCGGAGTTTTCAAGCCCGCAGGCGGATAAACCTCGCCGCGGCGCTACTCAAACGGCGTCGGGCGGCTTTGTGCTCAATTACATAAGATCTGATTCGCATATTGTGTTCAAAGTGAACTCCGCTGTCGATTGTACGGCGTTGTTCAAAATGAGTTTGGCAGTGCAGTCCGGCAAATTTGCTTCGACGCTGTTTTCGGTTTCTTATACTCCCGCGGGTAATGAAAAAATCGATATTCCGGTGGACTCGATACGCATCGGCGGCAACGGTTGGGACGATTACCGCGAGAACGTGATAAGTGAACTTAATCTGAAAGCGGGAGAAAATGTTATCGAACTTAACACTATAACCGAGTTTAATTTGGATTATATTCTGCTCGTGCCGAAAAAGGACGAGGTAAAAATTCGACCGGTCGGCACGGTTCAATCGCCCGCAAATGAATTGGTAAATCTTTACGGAGCGTACAATACCGCCGATTACCTCGACGGCGCGCTCGACGCATACGATCCCGCATTCGGTCCGCATATTTACGAAGCGGAAAAAGCGATGCTTTCGGGTAAGAATATAAACGTCGGGAATAATTCTAACGCGAGCGCAGGAAAGATTGTGGAAAGATTCCGCGACGGCGCGCACGTAGTGTTTGCTATAGAATCGGCTCGTGCGGGTACGGCTCTCGTGAAAGCCGCCGTCACGAGCAATAAGCAATTTAATACGAGTTCGGTGGATAAGCTTGTTAAAGCACGGTTCAACGGTGAACTTATCAAAAATTCCGCCGAAACTTTTGCCGGTACGGACGATTGGGGCAATAAGCCGAAAGAAAATATTATAGGAGAAGTAACGGTAAAAGAAGGACTCAATATATTCGATCTTCAATCTCTCGGTAAAGCCGACGAAAATACGGTTTTCAATCTCGATTATATCGTGCTTATCCCGCGAAAGAGCGATATAGGAAACATCGAGCTTGTGCCCGACGAGTACGAGGTTTTGCCTTCCGATTGGGAAGCCGTTTACGGGCGTTACAAAAAAGATGAATACGTAGACGGATTCAATACGGTGGGCGGCGGAATCACGATATTCGATCCGAAAAACGGCGCGCATATATATGAGGCGGAAAAAGCGAATTTGTCCGCCGGACTTGTCGAGTCGAACAAGATCGGCGCGTCAGGCGGAAAGACGGTAACGGGATTCGGCGTAGAAAAGCGCATCGTCGCTTTTGAAATTAAATCGAATTCCGACTATACCGCGCTGTTGTCCGTGTTCGCCTCGAGCGTGCCGAATAAGCCCGCAAACGAATTTATCGAGATAAAGTACAATACGAAGAATCTCGCAAAATCGACGGTCGCAAAACTTGTTTCGGATAAGGAAAGCTACGTCGCCGAAATACGACTCAAAAAGGGGGATAATAAGCTGGAGTTTGCGGTGTTCGGCGCGAGCGAAGAATTCGCCGTAGATTATATAACGCTATCGCCGCGACAGGCCGATGTAGTGGACGATTCGCCGATATTCGATTGCACTGCGTCCGAACTCCGCATCGAAGCGGAAAGCTGCAAGCTTATAAACGCCAAACAGGACGGCGAACAAAACGGCATTACTTCGGGTAAAGTGGTTGGAAACACGACGCCTGCGTCGATCGTGAAGTTTAAGATAAACGTTGCGGAAGATTGTACCGCAAAATTATCGTTTCGTGCGGCTTATAAAGATGAGGACGCAAACAGAAAAGTCGAAGGCGTGGATTATTCCAAACTCGAAAACAGAATTAAAATATGTGTCGGCGCAAATGTGTACCGTCCGCAGGCAGACTTAAGTTTCGAGCTTCCGCCGAATACGAGTTGGTACAAACATTATAAAACCCACGGGCTTGGCGATATATCGCTTGTTGCGGGAGAGAACACCGTTACTTTGTATTTTCTTGCGGGCTGTATGAATATCGACTACTTCGATTTTGAAATTATCGGTTGATTCGTAAAGCAATAACGGTTCCGGTCAAACGGAGCCGTTATTGCTTTCATTATGCAAATTAAACCGTTTGCCGTATAAGGGATTTCCGTCAAGCCTAAGAATACGGGCGTAAACAAAATCAAATAATCGATCGAAATATGTAAAACCCGTATTAAAGTACAATTTTATAAGAAAGTAAAAATACATATAATCGTAAATGAAATCAGATAATCAATCTGTGATTGTTGACAAATTCGGCTTAATATGTTAAAATTCTTTCACACTGTTTAACGGAGGCGAGTCATGAAAGCGAATAGTTCCGGCTGTAAAGAACAAACGTTGATGGAGCATGTGCTTGCTTTTTTGAGCGCGTCCGAGCGCGGCGAGGCGCTTCCGACGGAAACGATCGCGGAAAAGTTGTATTTGCAAACGGCGCGCGAGATACGCGATTTTCTGGAAGAGATCCCCGGCGGATTTTTGATATACCGTGCGGACGATAACGAGAGTTTGGTATACGCAAACAAGGCGTTGTTACATATTTTCGCATGCGATACTTTCGAGGAATTTCGCAAATATACGGGCAATTCGTTCAAAGGTTTGGTACATCCCGAAGACCTCGACGCAGTAGAACAGAGTATAGTAAACCAAATAAGCGCGAGCCACAACAATCTCGATTATGTTGAATACCGTATAAAGGATAAGAACGGAAACGTTCGTTGGATAGAAGATTACGGACATTTTGTGCACGACGATACGGTCGGCGATATTTACTATGTGTTTCTTACCGATGCGACCGAAAAAAAGCTCGGAACGTTGCGCGAGCGCGCGCGGCTCATAGATCAGAGAAACGAGCGCGAAAAAAAGATAAAAACTCTCATCGAGGAATACGACAAAGAACGGCAGATAATAAATCGCGAGCATTTGCGTCGGCTCGAGGTGATAGAGGGTTTGAGCGCAAACTACGAATCGATATTGTACGTGGATTTCGCATCGGACGATGTTTTTCCGTACCGTTTGAGCACGCGCATAGTTAAGCAGTTCGAGGGCAAGTTCGTATCGCGTCCTTACAAGTGGTTTGCCAAAGACTATGTGAAAACATGGGTGCATCCCGACGATCGAGCGGTCATTGCGGAGTTCATGGATCCCGAATACATGCGCAAGAAACTCGTCGAGGTAAATACCTACTATGCGAACTTCAGATGTATAAAAGACGGCAAAACGTTCTATTTGCAGATCCGCGCTGTCAACGTGGGAGAATCGTACGACGGACTCGCGTCGCAAGCCGTAATCGGATACCGTAACGTAGACGACGAGATAAAGCGCGAGATCGAACATACGCGAGTGCTCGAGCAGTCGCTTCGCGACGCGCGTAGGGCGGAGGCGGTGAAGAACACGTTTTTATCGAACATGTCGCACGATATGCGCACGCCGCTAAATGCCGTGTTCGGATTTGCCGAGCTTGCCAAAAAGAACTTAACGGATCCCGACGCGCTCAAAATGTACATAGAAAGGATAGAGACCGCGGGCGAGCAGATACTCGAGCTTGTAGATAAGGTACTCGAGCTTACTTATACGGAAACCAAAAGCTCGGATATACGCGAAACGCCGTGCAATATACGCGACATAGTGGACGCTACCGTGGGCGCGGTAAGTCTCGCCGCAGAGCGCAAAGGACTTGAATTGTCGGTAACGACCGATATTAAAAACGACAGCGTGACGACCGACGCCGAAAAGCTCACGCGCGCGCTGACGCACATTGTGAGCAACGCAGTAACCTATACCGATAAAGGCAAAGTTTGGGTCACCGTCACGCAGTCGGAAGGCGTAGGCGATTTTTCGGAGTATACGTTTGCGGTAAAAGACACCGGCTGCGGTATTTCGCCGGAAGCGCTCGTTCATATTTTCGAGCCGTTCGAGCGCGAGCGCAACACCACGTCGAGCGGTATATTCGGCGCGGGGCTGGGTTTGACCATAGCCAAGAATACCGTGGAGTTATTGGGCGGCACGATCACTGCAGAGAGCGAACAGGGCAAAGGCAGTCTGTTTACCGTGCGGTTGAAACTGCACACGCAAAAGACTCGCCCCGAAAAATTCGACGCACAGAAAATACTCAAATCGCTCGTCGGCGCTAAAATACTCATAGTAGAGGATAACGAGATCAATCTCGAGATAGAGACGGAGTTGTTGGAAGAACTCGGTTTCGAGGTGGACTGCGCGGAGAACGGCGCGGTTGCCGTGCAGAAGTTTTCCGATCCGGCCGAGGGAGCGTTTACAGCCGTGCTCATGGATATTCAAATGCCCGTTATGGACGGAAGGCAAGCCGCCGAAAAAATACGCGCGCTCGGTTCGGATATTCCGATCATTGCTTTGTCCGCAAACGCGCTCGAGAGCGATAAAAAACTGTCGCTCGAAGCGGGCATGGACGCGCACTTGACAAAGCCTATAGACGTTCCGTTGCTCATGCAAACTCTCGCGGGCGCGATAGCGCGCCGCAACGTCAAGTGACCATGAACGGAACGAAAAGAACGGACGTGAGAGTGGAGAGAACGAAAAGCGCCATTCGCGCGGCGTTCTTGAAATTATTATCGGACAAGCCGTATGAAACGATGACCGTAAAGGACGTTGCGGCCACAGCCGGCGTTGACAGAAAAACGGTGTATAATTATTACGGCGGAGTGTACGATATACGCGCGGACGTAGAAAGAGCGCTTGTAAATCAGCTCGAGAAAGACGCTGCCGCGCTCGATTTCAAAAACAATATGGATACGCCGCAGCGTATATTTTCGACGCTTGCTTCCATCGTTATTTCGAGACTCGAGATATACGAATACATAATAAAGATAGACGGCAGTTCGGGTATCGTACAGAAAATAGTGTCGGTGATGCAAAGCAAACTTTGCGGCGCGTTGCGGCTTGCGCATGTGGACGGCGACTGCGAAATGTTGTCGCGGTTCATTATTTCGGGTATGATATCCGCATGCGAAGACTGGATGTGTTCGGATCGCGATAAGCCGCTCGATAGCGTGCTGTGCGAGGCGGGAAAGTTTGTTGTGGGCGGGCTTGACGAGTTTACGCGAGAAAGCAAACAAAACAAATAAAGGAGCGAGTAACCGTGTTTCGAGTGGTGTTCGTATGTTTGGGGAATATATGCCGTTCGCCTATGGCGGAGTTGATTTTCAAAAAATCCATAAAAGAACGCGGGCTTGCCGATAAGTTCGACGTTGACAGCTTCGGAACTTCCGACGAGGAAGAGGGCAATCCCATTTATCCGATGATAAAGCGCGTACTCGACGCGCACGGAGTTGAAGGCGAGCACAGAGCAAAGCAGCTCAAACTTTCCGATGTGGAAAAAGCCGACCTGCTGCTCGTTATGGACAGCGCGAATCTGCGCGACGTGTTTTTGCTGACTAAAGGCGCGTATCACGAAAAAGTGAAAAAATTAGGCGATATGACGGGCACGCCGCATAATATCGTCGATCCGTGGTACACCCGCGACGCAGATACCGCGTACAATGATATATATGCGTCGTGCGAGGCGTTGATCGAATATATTTTGGCGAATTTTGCCGATAAATTGGATTGAATTCGGGGATAAGTATTGATTTTTTCTTGTCCGTATGATAGAATAGTATAAACGGCGGTATGACGCGCCGCGGCGAAAAAGGAAAAACATGTTCAAAATCTTGCTTTCAAAACTGAAAGAGGCGTTGATCTCGGTATTGCCGGTCACCGTTATTATTCTTATTTTGGCTGCAACGCCCATCGTGAATATTTCGGGGCGCGAGATCGGCATATTTTGCGCATCCGCTGTTTTGCTCATATTGGGTATAGGCTTGTTCAATATGGGCGCGGACCTTGCCATGACGCCTATGGGCGAACACATTGGCGCGGGTCTGACCAAATCGAAAAAACTCACGGTTTTGCTCGTGGTGTGCTTTATCATGGGCGTGCTTATAACCATAGCCGAACCCGATCTTTCCGTGCTCGCCGAGCAAGTGAGCACGGTTATGAACAGCACGTTGCTCATCGTGATGGTGGGAGTCGGAGTCGGGTTGTTCCTGTTGCTCGCGGTGTGTAAGATAGTGTTCAAAAAGAACTTGTCCATGCTGTTGATGTTCGCATACCTTGCATTGTTTATGGTTTGCGCGGTACTGCTCGAATTAAAGGGTGAGGACGGCAGCATGTTTTTTCCGCTCGCGTTCGATTCCGGCGGTGTGACGACCGGACCTATAACCGTTCCGTTCCTGATGGCGCTGGGTCTGGGCATATCTACAACGGTAGGCGGAAAAAACTCCAACGAAAACAGCTTCGGTCTTATCGCGCTGTGTTCGGTCGGTCCGATGATAGCGGTGCTTTTGCTCTCCGCCACGTCTAAGGGCGAACTTACATACACGCTGCCCGACTACTCGATGTCTGCGGTAACGGGTGCAAACTTCGGACCCGAAGTGCTCCGAATTTTGCTCGACGTACTCAAAGCGCTCGGACTTATTGTCGTGTTTTTCTTTATTTTGCAGTTCTCCGTGCTTAAACTCCCCAAACGCAAGATCATTCAGATAATAATAGGTATCGTTTATACGTTTTTGGGCTTGGTGCTTTTTTTGGGCGCAGCCACGGTCGGATTTATGCCAATAGGGTTCGAGATAGGCTCGCAGGTAGCAAGTTACAACAGCGGGATCATGATCGCGCTCGGGTTTGTATTCGGCGCAGTGGTCGTGCTTGCCGAGCCTGCCGTACACGTGCTCAACAAGCAAGTCGAGGACGTTACGGACGGCGCGGTCAAAAAGCGCGAGATGATGATCGCGCTCGCGCTGGGCGTGGGACTTTCGATAGGACTGTCTATGATCCGCGTTATTTTCGGGTTTTCGCTGTTATGGTATCTCGTGCCCGGCTACATAATATCATTGGGGCTTTCGTTCTTTGTGCCCGGGCTGTACACGGCTATAGCGTTCGACTCGGGCGGTGTTGCGAGCGGTCCGCTCACATCGAGTTTTATACTGCCCATGGCGATCGGCACATGTTCGGCATTGGGCGGTAACGTTTTAGGCTCGGCGTTCGGCGTGGTGTCCATGGTGGCGATGGTTCCGCTCATTACCATACAGGTGCTCGGCTTTAAGGCTATAGTGTCGCGCAGAATGCGGCAAAAGCTCACCGAGCGGCGCATATTCGCCGCAGACGACGAGCAGATAATTTATTTTGCGGGTGACGGCGATGAAGAATGATAAACCCAAGAACGAAAGCAAGCTCAAACGCGCCGTCGCGCAAAAGCGCGGTAAAGTGCTCGACGAGCTTCGCAACGTAAAGAACAAGGCGACCGAGAAGATCAAAAAATCGAAACGCGAGCATCAGGATAAAAAATCCGCCAAAAGCAAAAACACCGTTTCCATAAACAGACTCGAGTTGATGATTACCGTGGTAAACAGAAATAAGGCGGAGTTTTTCGCCGATCTTATTCAGTCGTTCTCGGTCAATATGCAGCTCTTAGCCGGCGCGCAAGGCACGGCAAACGCGCGCATGCGCGAGCTGTTCGGGTTTGCGGATAACGATAAAGCCGTTATATTCAGCGTTGTGCAAGAGAGCAAGCGCAAGGAGATTTTGGGCGCGCTCGAGGAAAAATTCAGAACGGTCAAAGGCGGCAAGGGCATTGCGCTCGTGGTGCCTTTTGCGAGCATGATCGGCGCGGCGGCGTTCGGATTTTTGTCCGATAACCGCGATTCGGTTAAAGAATCGGAGAGAAATAACGAGGAAATCAAAAAATGAGCGATTACGAACTTATTGTATGTATAGTCAACAACGGATTTTCCGAAACGGTCATGGACGTTGCGAGAGCGGCGGGCGCGGGCGGCGGCACTGTAATGCACGCGCGCGGCACTGCCAACAAGGACGCCGAAAAGTTTTTCGGCATTTCCGTTCAGCCCGAAAAAGAAATGGTGTTTATAATCGTTTCAAAGGATGTTAAAGACGGCGTACTGCACGCGATATATAAAGAAGTCGGTTTACAGACCGCAGGTCAGGGTATAGCGTTTTCTGTGCCCGTACGCGACGCCGTCGGCTTGAGCAGCCGTGAAACGCTCGCCACCGTCGCGGCGGAAATCAAACCCGCCGAAGAACTCGAAAGCGAGGCGAAAAGCGAAAGCGCCGAGGCGGCGGACGGCTCGGTTGCGGAAACGCCCGACGGAAAATAAGGCGCGTTCAACGCACTGCGACGGCGGATAAAGTTCGCGGTATTTCGGAATACTACGGTTATGAAACAGATCGGGAAAGTTTTTTGTCGTATAGCAGTAGCGGCGATCTGTATGCTTGCCGTAGTTGCGTCGCTGCGTATGCCCGTAACGGCGCGCGCCGATTCCGCGCTCGACGCCGACGCTATGGCTGCGCTCATGCAGTGCGACGAATATGTACGCGGCAATAAGTTTACGACGCACGCGAGCGGATTTATTCGCACGCGCGTATTCGGCATTCCGTGCAAGCAAACTGTCGTAAGCACGCGCGAAGTGGACGGCGAGAATTTTCATGCGGCAGACGAGAGCCGTTCCGCGTTCGTGAACGTAGCGTTCGACAGAACGGGCGACGGAAACGATTACAGCGTCGCGACGGGTGAGTATAAGAAAAAACGGTTCGTTTTCGGTGAACCCGCAACGTATACGCGCGACGAATACATTGCTCTGTACGGTCTGCCGCCCGTCGGACTATGCAAGTTCGATATTTACGATGATTGCGTTATCGAGGCGCGTCGCGTCGACGATAACACGTTTACGTATGTACTCGATCCGGCAAAGGCGAGTGCGCACTGCGTCAATCAAATACTTTCGCTCACGGAAGGAAATGCCGAATACGAGTACGCCGAAATCACACTGATCACCGACGGCATGCGTCCGCTGTCCGTTAAGATCGTGGAAAAATTCAGAGTGGAAAAATTCGGCGGTCTCAAGTGCAATTCCGAATATACCGAAAACTTCGAGTACGTAAGTTGACGGTGAAAATATAAAACCCTATATATTAGGATATATAGGGTTTTTACATAAATCTGATGTCTATATCGCCGTTGCTCGTTTTCGCGCTTATCCGTTTATGTGCGTTTACGGCGTCGGCGATTTTTTTGTATACCACTCCGTCTACAACAATTCCGCCGTTGCTCGTTTCTGCGAACATTTTATAATCGTCACGGTTGCCGATAGGCACGGCGCTTATCTTGCCGTTCGCTGTTTCGAGTTTCATTTCGTCAGCGGATACGCCGCTCGCGTCTATTGCTCCGTTGCTCGTGACGCACTCGAGTTTTTTCACCGTTACGTCCGCTGCCGAAAGCGTTGCGTTGGTGCATGAAATGGACAGCGACGGCGCGGAAACCGACTCGACTTTGATGTTGCCGTTCGCGCATTTTATATTGACAGATCCGCTCGCCGCAGCTTTTTTTACCGATACCGAGCCGTTGGACATTTTAAGCTCGAACTTGTCGCACGACATATCGCCGATATCGAACTTGCCGTTGCCCGTGGAAAGATCGACGTCGGTGAAGTTTACGCCGTCGATATAAAGTCCGCCGTTTTTATTGCGGAAACGCAGTTTACCCTTGAAGTTTTTGGGAAGAATGAGCTTGAACTCGAACTTGTGCAGAATGATCCTGTAAAATATATTGCGCGATTTTTGGCGCACCGTCAAAGTGCCGTCGTCCACTGCGAGGTCGAAGTACTTTTCGCGCGCGGAAATAAAATGCGCGGCGTAGTCGTTGCCTCGAGATATATCCACTACGCAGTCCGTTCCGTAAATCGCTATGTCTTTTACTCCATCGAATTCCATGGTTATATTGTACAATATTTCACAGACGTTTGCAAGCAATCGAACGGAGTTTGGCGATTTTGCCGAAAACGACATAATAATGCAATATCTCTCGAAACTTATATTAAAGTAGTATTAGAAAGTATTTATTCGGCGGTCGGGGCTTGACAAAGCGCGGTAAGTGGGGTATACTTAAACTGTAGATAGATTCTGCAAACCGAAAACGGACGGGCGTAATGGAAATCTGGCAAGAGATCGATAAATGGATAGATTTTACTAATGACTATATTATCCTCAAAATAATCGGAGTGGCTTTTACAATACAGATAATTTATATCTTGTTTTTTTTCGTCAAGCCCAAAAAGTATAAAGTATCCGAAAAGAAACATAGATTTGCGATCGTTATTCCCGCGCGAAACGAGTCTGCGGTGATAGGCGATACGATCAAATGTTTGCTTGCGCAAAAATATCCGCGCGAGCTTTTCGATATATACGTTGTCGCGGATAATTGTACCGATAATACTGCCGAGATAGCGCGCGCCGCAGGCGCGACCGTGTACGAGCGGTTCGATCCCGATCCCAAGCATCACAAGGCGGGATATGCGCTTAAGTTTCTGTTTGAGAAGATCATGGCGGAGCATCCGAATTATTACGAGGTGTTTATCAAGTTCGATGCGGATAATCTTATGGAGCCTGATTATATATCGCGAATGAACGATGCGTATGCGGCGGGCGTTAAGTGTGCGCGCGGATTTTCCAACTCTAAAAATATCGATCAAAACATAATTACGGGCATATCGGGGATATGGTACGTCCGCGATTGCAGATTTTCGAGCAACTTCCGTTCCGCTATCGGACAGGGTACTATGCTCGGCGGCGCGGGCATGATGTTCGCCGCCGAAATTATAGAAAAGCACGGCTGGGATTGTTTGAGCGCGTCCGACGATACCGAGTTTACCATGCGTCGGCTCAACGAGGACAAGATAAAAACCATGTACGTGAGCGACGCGGTTGTGTACGAGGATCAGCCCTCCACTATTTCGGACACGTTCAAAC
>ERZ777306.1528-NODE-1528-length-35418-cov-53.609139_pt1 | contig 35418 bp, 30 predicted proteins | sample MGYA00374966_ERZ777306 | MGnify/ENA primary metagenome ERZ777306 (study PRJEB29329, sample SAMN06343882) | mouse gut metagenome | isolation source: Mouse cecum | place: Austria: Vienna | collected 2014-11-15 ... | reverse complement strand
AAGGTGGGTCAGAAGACTTTTATAATAGTGGGTCAATCGACTTTAAATTTTCCAGTATCAGCGCGTCGGACGGTTCTATGCGTCCCCGTTTCAAAATCTTCTCGTTGAAGTCCTCCAGCAGGCTCTTGTAGTCGCCGATACGGTCGCTCACCGCCGTGTAGGTATTCTTCACGTTCAGCGCCGTCCGCAAGGACTGGTACATCACGTCGATGATGTCGAAGGCACGGGTGTAGCGGTCCAGGTCCACATTCAGCTCCTTGTAACCGCCGACCTCCTTGCGACTGTACCCGTGCAGCAGCTTGTTACTGTATTCCAGCGTACTGCGGGCCAGCAACAGGCTGCGCTGTTTCTTGTGGTCGTTGATATATGCCTCGACGGAAACGACATCAAAAGTCCATTGTGCTTTGGCGATACCGGGCAGAAGTGCCAACAGCACGACCGTTATCAATAATATGCGTTTCATGGCCGTACCTCCTTGCTTCCGTTCCCTCTCTTCGAAGCCCGTGCGTTTTCCACCCATCGTTCATGGCACTCCTCCACGAGTGTGAATCTGCGTCCTTCGTCCGTGTCCAGTTCCGGAAGCACGTCCTTCAGTACGTCGATGATGTTGCGCTTGTAGTGCATCATCTTCTCCAATGACACGAGGTCGGCATATATCTTCGTGATACGCGAATCCACCTCACGGGCTATGGCAAGCCGGTCGCTCGACCACAGCAGGTGGTACACGTCCCCGGTCGGTGTCTCTTCCATCGGAGCGGTACGGGCGTACTCCGTCGTAATCTTGCAGGACGGGTGTTCCCGGGCGATTTCCGCGATGCGGTCGTTCACCATTTTTGTTTTCTCTTCGTCCGAAAGGCTCGGGTCGAGCGTCAGCACATCGGCTACGAACGTGTCGGTGTACTCCGTGGTCAGTTCCCAGCTGATTTGCAGGATGGCACGGTGAATCTTGATACCGAGGAAATACTTCGGTTTCCGCGCTATCGAAATCGTGGCCCGGAACGTGATGACACCGTTGATGTTCGGCATGGTGGCCTTGCGCACATAGGTATAGCCGCTCCATGCGCCGCCGTCCTGCCACGTGAGGTTGTAGGCCGTCCTGCAGTCCTGCATGATGGCGGGTATGCGGTAGTAGTCGTCCGTCGGCACGTCGTTGTCGCCCGCCGCTTCCTGTATCGCGTCCGCATACTCCTTCTGTTTCTTCTGCCATTCGGCCAGCTCGCTTTTCAGGCGGTCTATCTGTGTCTTGTTCGCATTGTACTGCTGGCGGTACGTTGCCGCGTCCTCCACGCTCGCTTCGGCAATTTTCTTCAGCAACGCGACATTCTCATCCTCCAGTGCTTTTATCTGCGATTCAAGCAGGGCGACCCGGTTGGCCGCTTCCTGCACCATACCGTCCAGCTCGGAGAGGTCCAGCTCGTTCTCCGTGACCGAAGTCTGCATGGCGCACTCCTTCGAGTGGGCGTTCAGCGAGCTGCCGCACTTGCGGCACTTGTACTGTGTCGTTCCATGTCCGAGCGTGGCACCGTCCGAACAGGTCACGCTGATGGTCACACTCTCACAACCTTGCAACTTCGCCGCGTCCGTCGCCTGGTAATAGTTCTTCGCGTCGGAAGCGATGAAATAGACGTGGCCCTCCTCGTTGTCGTTGAACTCCGAGAGGCGGGCGTTCAGCCCGGCCTTGAACGTGTTCAGGTCCATCGAGTAGGAATCGAATACATCCTCGTAGATGACCTCCTCATGGTTCCAACTCTGCTTGACGTGTATCTCGTAGGCGTATGCCTTCTTCGTCTGCTTGCCGCCCCGGCTGATGACGTAGGCACTCTGCCAGTAGTTGATGGTATAGGTGTAGCCGTCATTCCGGTTGTTGAGTTGCTGAACCCGGTTCCTTGACCATCCGGCATACCGTTCCGAGTTGGAAAGTGCCTGCTCCCGTTGCGAAGCGTTGGGATAGAAGCCGGGATCGCTTGTTTCGAAACGCGTCCACTCGCCGCCGTTCAGGATGCTGTTGTCATCCGTCGGCGGGTAGTAATCGCACAGCGAAACGCTGCCTTGGTCGCGGCGGGCAATATACCACCGCTGCGTATAATAGTTCCCGGCCACCTCGTCCAGATAATCGGTCATCCATGACGTGAGGTTATATTCGCTCAGGTCGAACAATCCCGCAACATTGTCCTCACCGCCCACCATGTCGATAATCAGGCCGCCGAGATTATGCTCCGCCTGCTCGAAGAGAGTGCCGTAATGGTCGTACAGGTTGAAGATTTCATCCACCTTTCCACCCATCAAGTCATGGAACGAGCTGCTCTGCAACAGGGCGTCCCCGATATTGCTGATTCCCGCCGTGGCAAGCCCGACACCCATGTCGTAAAGGTGGTCGATGTCCTCTTTCAGATTTTCGCCCGTGAAGTTGCCTGGCACACGGGCAAGGTCATCCAGCAGATGCCGCCAGTCGATGCCTCCCGTTTCCGAGAGTTTCAGCAAGGGGGCGATGTCCCGGTTGATTTCGAGGAACATGATATCCGAAAACGTCAGCGTGCTGTTCGTCACCACGCTCTCGAACTGCATACACAGGCTTTTCGTCTCGTCACATATCTTCATCAGATAGCTGCCCCAGTGGATGGCCGTTTGCGGCGAGCGTAGCATCAGCTTCGCCACCACCCATATTTTCGGCATGATTTTCTCCGCCACCATGCGGTAAATCCGGCGATAGTAATAATTCTCCGTACTGCTGCACCAGATACCGAGGTCGGACAGGGCCTTATGCTCCAAAAACTTGGAGGCGAAAATGCCTGCCGTGGCCACTTCCGCCGCGTTGTAATGTTTCAGGATGTCATCGACCTGCTCCCGGTAATAGCTCTCGGCCACCGTCTCCGTGCCGAAAGCGGCAGCCATAGCCGCCACGGTACGCGCGTCGTAGTTCACGCTGTAATACTGGGCGCGGACACGCTGCGCGAGGGCGAGCGACAGCACTATGAGGATGAGCGAAAGTCGTTTCATCAGTATCTCGCTTAACGGTTAAAAAAAAGGAATTTCCGCTTGCTGCGGTTATTTGTTTCGGGTACTCCTTGCAGGGCAAGTATCAGCTTTTCCGCTTCCTCCATTGCCTCGTATGGGGACAGGCTTCTGTATTTGACATACAGGTCTCTGGCAACCTCGTATCGGCGCTGTTGCCACTTGGCTGCTTCCGACTCTTCATAACGAATGATGGTGGTAACGCACTCGTCCTCTTCGGATTTAATGCCCATATAGATATCCAGCTCCTTTTCGGTCATACCCGGCCGCAGGCCATGTCTGCTTAGTATATCCCCGATGTGTGCGATGCTTTTGTGCCCCAAATGGCGGAATCGAATCAAATCCTGGTTGGTGTGCAGGCACAGGTCACGGACAGAGACAATCTCATGGCTCCCGCATACTTTGCGAATGCGAAGGGCGAAAGGTTCTTCGCAAAACAGCTCTCCTACATTTTGGTTTATGTCAATCTTTTCCATTCTATATGATTTTATTGCTTCGGTTTCAGATTCAATACCCGTCCCGCCTCATTGACCTTCTGGGCAAACGGCAGGGATTTGCCGATACCGCTGGCGTCCCAGTCGCGGCAATACGCCTCGATAGCTTCCTGATGGCTGCACCGGAGTTCTCTCTTGTAGAGTTTCAGGGCCTCTTTCTCCGCCCGCTCGGTCGTGTAGGTCATGTAGCACTCGTGCGGTTCCTCCACGCCGTACACGCCGCTGGTGCTTCCCCGGCGGATGAACACCTCGCGGAAGAAGCTGCGCCCTTCCTTGTTTTCGAGGCGGTTGATGGTGAAGATTTTCTTGCAGTCCACGTCCGTAAGCCCGAGAATGGCCTTGATTTCATCGAACCTCTCGCGGAACTTGCTCTGGTCGAGCAGCATCACCACGTCCGAGTTGTTGATGATGGCCTCCTTGACGATAGGACTGCCGATGATGTCCTGTATCTCCTGCGTCACCACGCCCACCGAAGCCCAAAACTTACGGGCCGTCTTGTACATGAACTTGATGTACTCGGCCATGAGCGGGCTGGCAATGGCTTTCCATGCCTCCTCGATGACCAGGACCTTGCGGTTCTTCTTGATACGCATCTTCTGCAGGAACACGTCCATGATAATCAGCGTAACAAGAGGGAACAGGAGAGGATCATCTTTTATACTGTCGATTTCAAAGACAATGAACGTTTCGTCAAACAGCGAGCTGTCCATGTTTTCGTTCAACGTCTTATCATGGTTGCCGCCACGGTAAAAGTCTTTCATCATGTAGCGGTATGTCGAAATGTCAATACCCGAAATACGGTTTTCGTCGCAGATGTCTGGAATACGTTGCACGGAAAACTCGTAGAACGAGTTGAAAGACAGCTCTTCCACTTTTAACTCCTTGCGGCGATGTTCCATTTCGTTAATCATGCGTTCGATGCGCCCGGCACGCTGCACCTCGTTTTCTTCCTGCCGTTCGCTGTGGTTGCGGTCGTCGATAACGAGGCTCTTGCGCAAATCCTCGCGCTGCATAGGCGTGAAGCCGTCGAACCCATTGAAATAAGTGTCGTAATACTCCGTGATGACCTGTTCTATCAGACGCTCCTCCGTCTTTGTGACCGTGCCCTGCGAACCTTTCCAGATGAGCAGCACGAGATTCTTGAGGAAACCGGTTTTCTCCACGTTCATCTCCTCGCGGTGGATGCGGAACGGGTTCATCGTGATAGGCTTCTCTTCCGTGTAGCTGATGTACTTGCCGTTCAGGTACTCGCAAAGTCCCTCGTAGCTGTTTCCCGTATCGACCATCACCACGTCCGTTCCCTGCTCGTAAAGCTGGCGCACGACGGAGTTCATGTGGAAGCTCTTGCCGCTGCCCGAAGGCCCCAGGCAGAAAAAATTGGAGTTGTCGGTCAGTTTGTGCTTTCCCTCCTTTCCCGTGATATCAATAGCCACGGGCACGCCCTGACGGTCGGTGTAGTAGATTTTCAGCGGCGTCTCCTCGCTGTGCTGTATGCGTTCCTTGTACATCAGGCACATGGCGGCGTCACCCAGCGTCAGAAAACGGTCATACTCTTCGTTCATGCCATAGCAGTTGCCCGGGAACGAACTGACGAACAGCTCCAGCTGGTTGTAGGCGTGCTTGCTGATATGGATGCCCATGCGCCCAAAAGCGTTTTCCAGATGGTTCGTGCATTTCTGCAGGTCGGTGTCGGCCGGTACGGCGACAATCAGGTTGAAGTGGGTGTACACGAGCTGACGACTCTCACGGGCGATGACCTCCTGCACCCGCTTGATGTCCTCGACGGCCATCTGGTTGCTCGGGTTCGGGATGCTCGCGTGCCGGTTTTTCTTTTTATCCAACATGGCCAGCTCACGCTTCTGGCTGGGCAGGTAAATGATCTGGTTATATACCACCGTCTCCGCGTTCGGGATGCTGTCGATAACCGACACGAGGTCCACCGGCATTTCCGTATTGTTGACTTCGATATTGGTATAGGGACGGATCTGCGAGGGCAGTGCGGCGTAGTCCACGTCCACAAGGCTGTACACCTTGCAGCGTTTGTCACCCATGGAGACCGTCTCCTCGTCCGCCTTGAAGTTGGTCATCGACACGATGCGGTCCTTGAAGTTCATGGCGAAATAGCGGTCCACATACTCGCTTGTTTCTTTCTTGTTCAGGAACTTCACCTGCACACCGCCGTCACGCAACTGGTCGTGTACCTTGCGTATCTTCACAAGGAAGTCGCGCCACTGCTTGCCGTCATAAGAGAACAAGCGGCTCTTCTTCGCCTCCTGCGTGATAGTCAGGTAACACACGCTGTCCGTGTAGTTGCGTCCCTTGAAATAGCGGAAGTAGGCCGATGACAGGAACTCGCGCCCGTCGCCCGTCTCGTTCCCGAATTGCTTCCGCATGAAAATGTCTTGCTTGTGGATGGCATATCCTTCGCCCAGCGTCTGCGCTATGGCTGTGAACAGGTGCGTGTACTCGTAGTAGCTGTCGATGTTGGCACAGTATTTCTGTACCGGGTTCTCTATCTTCAGCACGGCAGAGTATTCTCCCGTCTTGGTGTACAGTACGCCTACACCGTTCGTCTCTTCCACGGAGAAATAGATGTCCTGGAAGATACGTTTGCGCTTGCCTCCCGTGCCGAAAGCATAGACCGACACTGCCATGCCGGCGCACAGGGTTATAAAAAGCAGTATGATGTACAATGTCATTTCAATACACATAAAAAAGACAGAGCCGCCCGAACTTCAGGCGGCCCTGCCCGCGTTCAACATTCAATAGGACCACACGTTGCACGTGGTGGTTTTCTTTCTACCGTCATAGTTTCTTCGAGTAGGCATAGACGTACACGCCGCGCAACTCTTTCTTGGTATGCAGCCCTTTCCGCTGTTTGAGCATGATGAGCGCGATACCCGTGGACAAGACCGCGACCAGCACGACCAGCCCGGACACGAAACCGGCCAGACAGTACGCGATGATGAAGCCGACAATGGCTCCGCCGGCCGCACCCGCAGCCCAGTAGATGTAGCGTCCTTGAAGCCCCATCAGTTCAAGGGGCCGTTGCAGCCCCTTGAACAGCGGATAGTCGGGATAACGTTCGTCCTTGGCTTGCATCGCACGTCAGGTTTAACCACCGATACCGAAGAACATCGGCAGGGCCTGTGCGGCGGCAATCAGGAAGATACACGCGCCCACAACCATCATAATCTTCTTCTTGACATCCTGTTCCTCGTTGTTCATGGCGATATAGACGCTGATTGCGCCTACGATAGCCACTACACCGGCAATGGCGTAGCAGAGCTTCACCATGATAGGAACGTACTTGGCGATTTCCTCCGTAACGGTCGCCAGCGCCGTCGTTCCGGCGGAATAGTCTCCGGCGGAGTTCTGTGCCATGACAGCCGTCGGGCCGCACAGCATCATCAGCATGAACATCTGCATCTTCTTCTTGGCAGAGGTCAGCTTCTTCATCAGTCTTTTTGCTTTTTGAAACATGATCTTTTATATTTTATTGATTTATTGTTTTCCGTACCGTCACTGCGGCGGTACGTCTTCGCATCTTAGGTCTCTATATGCGATAACCGAAAAAGGCGGGGAACACGAAGAATGCGCCGATGGCAAAGAGGCAGGCACCGACAAGCATCATGATGGACTTGGTTATGTCGTCGTCGCCCCGGTTCATCTTGATATGAATCTGGAGCGCGGCAATGACAACTAAAACCGAGGCGAGTGCGTAGCACATATACTGGACATACAGCATCATCGTGACCACGAAGTCGTGCATCGTGGCCAGCGCGTCCGCACCCCAACTGTAATTCACGCCGCCGCTTTTGGCAAATGCCGAACATGGGAGGATGGAACATAGCGTACAGAGTATCTTTTTCGTCCTTGACATTTTACAACTTATCTTTGACAGGCTTCCACTTCAACTCGGGACGGTTTTCCAAACATCCTCTGGAAACCATCGCCTTGTACATCTCCTCCGATGTGAAAGGGTCAGACAGGTAAGGGACGGTATCTTCCATCCGTTCCTCCGCCTTCGCTTTCAGACGCTCGAACCGTATATGAGCGGTTTCTTCTTGTTCCGCATCGTCGTCCTGCACCGCAGGCGTGGCGACCGCTTCGACCTCCGTGTCGTACTTCTCGCTTCCGATGCTGAAACCGGTCTCGTTCTCCGAGACGCTGATGCTCTCTTCCGTGGCATCCACAAGGCCAAGGTCAAAGACCTCCTCGTCCGTCTTGCCGCTCTCTTTCTTTCCATAGAGGTCCCGGGCGATATTGATCGCATAATAGATGACGTACAACACCGTCAGGACAATGGCGAATATAAAGTATGATTTCATATTTTTAAGTATGATATTAAAATTCGATTAAAGTATGATTGCAAAGGAAAGGATTATATTCTATATGCGGAAAAATCTTGATGCTAAACGATAAATTAGCATATAAAATCAGTATGAAAATTGTAAATCATACTTTAATATCATACTTTAAGGGGAAATTTACGTCATGACGGGACATAAAAAAAGCCCTCCGGAGAGGAGAGCTTTCTGGCAGAACGGGCGGCGGGTCCTACAACCTCTTCCCGCGCAGGTAATCATTCAGGTCCTTGTATTCGCCGTAACGGTGCGCTTCGTCACAAACATACTCATCATACATACCGGCTATGGTCTCTGCGGTTTTCCGCCCGGCAAGATCATTATCAAGGTAGCAATGGATAATCGGGTACTCCTTCAGGTGAACCAGCGCTTTCTTCAGGTTGTTCACGGAGTTCATCACGAGATAGTCGCAAGACGTGCCGATGCAGACAGTATCATCACCCGCCTGTTTCAATGTCAGGTAAGAGAGGAAGTCCATGAAGCCCTCGAACACGCAAATCCGGTTCTGTGTGCCATCCCGCGAATGCCTTACCAGAGAGATGTCCTTCTCTTTGATACATCCCTTGTAGTAAGGGTTGCGTACCTCATATCCGCCGGAGAGATTGCCGAATGCAAGGGCGAAATAGTGGCGTTTCCGTAGCTCGTAATGCACTTCCCGGCAGAACATACGCGCGATATCCCCGTCGATCAGACGGGTGCGCAGGTAGGAGAGCAGCGCGGGATGTCGCAACGGCACGATTCTTATGTCCTGCATCTCGCATTCGACGGGTCGGGGTGTCGTGTCCGCAATCCGGATTCTGGGTATCGGGGCAACGCCCTCGTGCCGCTTTATGTATGCGAGTACCTCGCTCACGTCGTCCGTCCGGTAAAGATGCTTGCCCAGTTCCACCAGATCGCCACCCGTCGCCGCGCCAAAGTCATACCACTCGTTCAGCCGGTCATTGACTTTGAATGACGGCGTGCGCTCATCGCGCAGCGGTGAAAGGTACCAGTACTGGTCCGATTTCACGCTCCTGGGATGGTACCCCAGACGGGCGAGATAGTCCACGATGCGCAGCTGTTTTGCTTCTGCTATAGTCATGTCGATTTCTTTTCACTTGTTTTCAAAAAACAGTTTACTTTGGTTTTCCTCCCTATATATAGATAGATACTAAAGTAAACTAAAATATATATGCCCGCGCCCGCCGTCATTCTTCATCAAAAAGCATGGCTTCGGTGGGGGTTACATCATAGTAGAAGAGCTTGTCCCGCTTGATGACCAGCTTCAGGTTGTCGGTCAGGTATTGCAACAGTTTTATCATGACGCTACGTCCCCGTTTGAACCCGATGGCTTCGTAAGCTGTCATCATCGCCTGTAACACGTTCTCGAACCCCTTGATAGGCTTATCCCCGAAAGCGATGGAGAGGGCCTCCCTGTGCTGCTCGACAGACAGGTTCATGAATCCTGTCCGGTTCTTGGACCGCTCAGAGGCGTTTCCGTCGAACGAGTGATTCTCGGCCATGACCGGAAGTCCGCCTTCATCCACCGTAAAGGCGAAGGGCTTGAACTCCTTCTCCCGGATGTGCAGCGCATGTACCTCGCTGATTGCAGGATTCTCGTTGCTCTTACTGATAACCAACACGGTCTCTGCCTTGTTGCTCATCTCCGTACCGATATGCCCGCGCACGTTGTTATCGCCCTTGTTCAGGTGGAGCACGCAATGGATATGCAGGTTGTACTTCGACGACCATTCCATCATCTTGTTGATGACCTCCACCGATTCACCCGTGCTGTTGATGTCCAGCATCAGGTCACGTATTCCGTCGATGATGACCAGGCCGTACCCCTTGCCTTGGCGCAAGGCGTAGTCGATAACCTCTATACGAACGGACGGCGAGTATTCCCTGAGACAGATGAAATCAAGGTTTTCGTTGTCGCACGTGGTGGGCAACCCTGCGAGCCGCAGGATGCGTTCCAGTACGTTGTGGCAGTGGAAGCGACTCTGTTCCGTGTCCACGTACAGAACCTGCTGTTTGCCCTCGGGCAGATGTGCCCGGTAATTCAGTACCTGCCGTCCGGCAAGGGATGCGGCGACGATGGCCGACACGTTGAACGTCTTTTTTGACTTTGCCTTACCGGTTGAAGCACTGAAATTGCCCAGCGTGGCGATAGTGGAGTTATCTATCCAGATAATCTGTGGGGGTGTCTCGTAAGTGTCCGTGGCCTTTATCTGCGATACTATGAGTATGTCCGACAAGCGGTTTTCGTTGATTCCCGTCCCGGTATTACGTTCAGTTCTTTTTTCGTTTTCCATAGCGTCTCTTGTTAAAGAATGGTTGTGTGGTTGACGATTCCGTAGCCATACGTTCGACGTCATCCACGGTAGGCTCACAGTTCTGCAGGAGCCATTCGTCCAGCTCATCTTTGGCGAAGTAAAGCATTTTGCCACGAGGTTTGTAGTGCGGAATCTCTTTGTTTGACGTGAGTTTGTATAGCAGGCTCTCCGAAACACCGATGTACATGCACGCCTCCTGGAATGTAAAGACTTTCTTGGTCGTGTAGATATTGTTTTCCAGCAAAGCCACACGTTCCAAAAGGTTTTCTACCGGTTCCAACTTCTTGAGAACCGCTTCTATGGCGGTTATCCGTTCGCTCAACCGTTCCATGAATGTAATTCTATTTTGCATAAGACTGATGTTAAAATTAGACAATGAAGGTGCTCCTCCGTATCTGTAGCGCGTTACGGAGGGCAAAGTTAGACGATGTGTAAGTGACAGCGAGACGTTGCGGGTTGATACCATACAGGTATCAGTGCAATTATCACGCTTTTACCTTTCACATGCTTGGCTTTTTAGCACTTCATGTCATTCCTTCAATCCGGCGATGGCCTTTCTAATCCCGTTGGCGACGGCTGTCTTTTTTATCCTCGCGATAGACAGGGCCGTGGACAGGCTTGAGGCAGAGACGTACGATTTGCCGTCCTTTGACACAAGGAACCGTCCTTTGTCAAGAACTGACTGCCAGTATGGTTCGATGAGCCTGTTTTCGAGCAGGGCATCGAACATGACAGCCACGTGGCGGACGTTGTTTACCCGGATGCTGAAATCTTCCCGGCAGGAAAAAAGCGCCTCCATGTCCTCGATGCAGAGTGTAGAAACGCAAAACAGATGAAAAGCTGTGGCACAAGCCGCGATGCCTTTCATCTGTTCTCTGGAAAAATTGCAGCCAAAAGAAAGCGGAGGAGTGTGAGCCGGATTATCCGCACCTGGACTGCCGGGAGATGACTCGTAGAAGTCGTACTTCCACTTCAGTCTCATGCAATCCTCAAAAGAGAATGTGTCTGCGGTAAAGAATTTTTTGACGAGACCTGCACAATCGTGTAGCAGTCCCTTGACGATGTGGATGTTCATCTCGTGGCAGTTCCTGCAAACAGCATCGTTACAGTTGATGTAGCGGTGACTGTTTACGAAATCATTCACGTAACGGTTATACCGTTTGCCGTCTGCAATGACATCCTGAAGGTAAATAACTCTCGCCTCGGAAAGCAGGGCGAATAACTCTTCTGCTACATCCTGCTCAGTAGCGAAGTGATTCACGTGTCGGCTCCCTTCAAAAAGAGAGAAGACCATTGTTTGGTCGTTTCATGTCCGAAAATTATTTTAATGGGTTAATACATATATATGATGATTTGTAATCCAATGAAAAACATTGGAATTACAAATATAAAATTCTTGTCTGCAAATTCAAATTTGATATGCGGATTAATGTGTCAATCAAATAATCCGTTCGTTAAATTGACCGCATCATCCTTTTTCTTATTGACGATTTTAGCGTAAACCTGCGTCATTCTCACAGATGTATGACCGAGCAACTTAGATACGGTATAGAGGTCTGCACCAAGCGTCAGCATCATGGTCGCGAACGTATGCCGGGCTGTGTGAAACGTAAATTGTTTGGAAATTCCGGCGGCCTTGGCCCACGGCTTAATAAGCGTATTGACAGTAGATGGCAAATCGAATACGTTGTCGTCCCCCGTCTTATCTCCACGTTCCGGCATCCATTTCAACGCCTCATTGGACAGTGGAAGATAAATCGGCTCTTTGGTTTTCTGCATGGCCACAGCCAAACGGTATTGACCATGATCAAGAAACACGTCTTTCCATTTCAGACCCTTCACGTCGCTGATGCGTAGTCCGCAGAAGCAAGAAAACAGGTAGGCACTCTTCACCGTTTCGTTCTCCATAGGGGTGGCAATCAATGACCGCACCTCTTCGATGGTCATGTAACTACGCACGCTTTCCGGCATCTTGGGTTTCTCCGATTTCTCCATTTCATTAAACGGATTTCTCAACAACCGTTTGGCACGGACAGCAGCGTTAAGTGCGCCGTTGAAGATCTGGTAATAGGTATTGCGTGTAGAAGCAGCTATCGGCTTCCCTTTTGGACGATAGGTTGTCAGCATATAGTCGATGTAGCCCTGACAAAAATCAAGGTCTATCCGGTCCAAAGTGAACCGTTCTCCCGCGTAATCTTTCAAGATATGGGTAACAGCTATGATTTGGCCGACGCCCTTCTTATCCCGTTTTTCCTGATACTCTTTATAGGTTTTCATCCAATCGAGCAGATAAACCTTATCCACGTGATTCACTATACCTGCTTCTCCGCTGGTCAGTTCGATGATGCGTTTCGATTTGATGGCATTGGCAGCAGCCATCGTAATCTCGTTCTGCCGACGGGCATTCCGATCTGTTTCCGGAATAAGATACATCTTCAGGTATTCGTATGTCCGTTTGCCGTTACGGTACACATCCAGATACAAACTCTTACTGCCATCAGACAAATCCTTCGTCCGGAGACGTATGGGTTCTTTTACTTTTTTAGGCTTCTTTATTCGTGGCATAATTGATTCTTTTCATACGTTGTTTTCTAATGCAAATGTACAAATAAAAACCGAAATCAAGAAACAAATAAGAAACAAAAATGTACCGAAAAAGAGCTAAAAGAGAGAAACGGATGAAAACAACTGAAAGAAAATACAAACAATTAAAATATTGATATAAAGCTGTTTTCTCTATACATAATTGGATTTTATTTTCATTTTAGACATACCCCTATGGTTATTGGCAATAACACTGAGCATGGTTACTTCTTTTACTGCATGTAGCAGTGACGACGATTCGGACATTCCTGTATATTCCCTTAAAGATGTTGATGGTAATTATTCCGGCACAATGCTGACGGAATCCACCCCAGTCAGTCCCCTGGCAAATGCAGAAGAGGGAGAAGAACCGGCAGGAGCCGGAGTTACTGCCGAAGTAAAAGACAATCAGATTATGATTAAGAAACTTCCGGTTAACGACCTGATTAAAAGCATCGTCGGTGAAGAAAATGCAGGAGCTATCATCAAAAATTTGGGCGATATCAACTACAACATTCCTTATACACCGACCTTTGATGAAAGTAAATCTAACATCTTACTTCAACTAAAACCTGAACCACTGGACATTAAATACACCGAACCAATTCAAGTACAAGAAGAAGGACAAGAACCGGCTGAAAATCTTATAACAGTAACTATTGAAGCTGAAAAGAATGGCGTTTATACTTATGACGGCAAAAAACTGGCATTCGTTATCAAAGCAACTGGAGTAAAAGTCGGAGATGTAAATTTCCCCAATTTCCCCGTTACAACATTCACTTTCAGCATGGTCAAGAAGTAATATACAAACCTTTCGCTGAAAAAAAAGAAAAATGGAGCATGCCTGCGCGCAAGACATGCTCTTTTTTTATATAATTTTGTGAAGAAAACAACTATACAAAATGACTACAACAGAAAACATTCGAAAAGAATTGCAGGATTTGGTAGATTCCAAGTATCAGGAATTTCATTCTGCCTTGGTTCCCGGAATCGGGAATATTCTTGGTGTACGTATTCCGCAACTACGGATATTGGCTAAAGAAATCGCAAAAAGAGATAACTGGCGTATGTTTGTGGAAGCAACCGATACTAAGTTTTATGAAGAAACAATGCTTCAGGGAATGGTTATCGGATTAGCAAAAATGGAACTGGATGAACGAATGAAACACATAAGCATGTTCGTTCCACGTATCGACAACTGGGCTGTATGTGATATTTTTTGCGGCGAACTGAAGACTGCCGTGAAGAAAGGAAAAGCAACTGTATGGCGGTTTATCCAGCCTTACCTCATATCTCCCAAAGAGTTCGAAATCCGCTTCGGAATTGTGATGCTTTTCCATTATGTAGACGAAGAACATATCGACGCATTGCTGGCATACGCAGACACTTTCAGCCACGATGCTTATTATGCACGTATGGCTATGGCCTGGATGATATCCATCTGTTTCATCAAATTCCCCGAAAAGACAATGGAGTACCTTAAACAGAGCAAGCTGGATAACTGGACTTATAATAAGTCATTGCAGAAAACTATCGAATCTCTCCGGGTAGACAAGGAAACTAAAGATATACTTCGTGGTATGAAACGGAGGTAATGACACCATCAAAAATAAAGCCCGGTAACTGTTCTGCTTACCGAGCTTTATTTTTATGATGTATCAAATGATTTATGATATAGCAAATGAATTAATTCCTCTTTACCTTTTTCCTTCTGCTTCTGCGCCTCTGTTGTTTCCGGCGGCTGTAACGTTGCCATCTTTTATATATCATCCAGCCGCTCATCAAAGCAACGACGACAAAGATAAGAATAGTGATACCCACTCCTAAATTATCCCCCTTAATACGCGACCAGATATCAAGAACTTCTTTTGTCTTATCGCCGAAGTCACGAATCATAGCGCATCGTTCCACTACTTTGCGGTCGGGATATTGTATCTTGTCAATCTGTATGCTATCTGCGTCCGGACCGAAGAAATAACTAAGATCGGAAAAATAGGTAAGTGTCGTATCTATCTTCTCTTCCAGAATCTCCGGAGTAGCAATCGAACTTACATATCCGCAGAAATCCATATTTCTCAGAGCAATATCCGGACGACACATGAAGTTGATAAAATAGCTGGCAGCTTCCGGGTTTCTTGCATATTTCGGAATCACCCAACCGTCATACCATATATTACTTCCTTCTTTCGGAACTTCGTAATCCAAGTCTACACCTACCGCATCGGCTTCTTCAATCGCCCATATCGCGTCACCGCTCCAGGTCATATTCAACCAAGCCTTGTTCTTCGTCATCATCTCCTTTCCGAAATCGGCTTCCCAGCCTGCTATATTCGGTTTCAGGGCTTTCAGATATTTTTCCGCAAGCTCCATAGCCTGTGGAGAATAGTCGTTCATCAGTTCTTCCACCGTCACACTCCCCGCTTCTAGTTCCTTGGCGTGCGCATAAATGATAGCCGTACCGTAAGCGTCGCGGTAACTATCTTTCATAAGGATTTTGCCGACATACTTCTTATTCCAAAGACATCCCCAGGATGCAGCGACCGAATCAGGAACATAAGCCCGGTTATAAAGAAGTCCCGCAGTTCCCCACATATAGCATACCGCATAACGGCTGGCTTCTTCACCTGGCTGGCTCAATTTATTAATCTGCTCCCGTATGAACGGAGCCACATTGTTCATATAGTTGGGAGAATGGGCAAAGTTCGTATCAATAGGCAGAAGAAGGCGCTTCTTCAACATACGCTCGATAATGTATTCCGAAGGGCAGACCACATCGAAATCCTCATGTCCCTTCTCTATCTTGGTCAACATTATCTCGTTAATGTCGAATGTCTGATAAACGATGCGGATATTTTCGCCTGTCTGTTCTTTATAATATGCTTGAAAATCCTCGAGCACACCATCCCCGATATAATCCGCCCAGTTATAGATTTTGAGAACCCGTTCGCGAGGCTCGCCGGAATTATAACATCCCGTAAAACTCAGCAACAACAGGATAGCAGGAATTATTCTTTTCATAATTAATAATTTTATAATGTGCCAATATGCCAATACAGAAAACGGCCGCCATACAATCAGCATATCAGCGCATTGGCATATTGAATAATTATTTCTTCTTCGCTTTCCCAGCCCGGTAATTGATGACAATCAACAACGCCAGCACCACGACAAAAATAATCGCGGAAAGCGGACGAAGCTCCGGTGTCAAACCTCCTTTGCGGGCATCGGCATAAATATAAGTGGAAAGCGTCTCCAAGCCCTGATTACCAATGGTAAATACCGTTACGGCAAAATCATCAATAGACAGTGTCAGTGCAAGCATAAAGCCACTAATCATTCCCGGACGAATCTCCGGCACAATGACTTTCCACAAGGCTTGCATGGGAGTTGCTCCCAAATCAAGGGCAGCTTCATAGATATTCGGATTCATCTGCTTCAAGCGAGGCAGAACACTCAACACGACATAAGGTGTGCAGAAAGTGATATGGGCAAGCACTACTGTGGTATATCCTTGCGTGATTCCCAAAGAAACAAACAGAAGGAAAAGCGAAATACCCGTGATGATATCTCCGTTCAGGACAGGAATGCTATTCACAAAACTAATCGCTTTGCGCGAACGGGATTTCAGATTAAAGATGCCGATAGCAGCCACACTACCCAACAAGGTAGATGCCGTTGCAGCCAACAAAGCAATGGTAATCGTGTTAATCAATGCATTCATCAAAGAATGATGCGTGCCCGTAGTGAAAAGCGAAGTATAAAGTTTGGTAGAGAAACCGGTCCAGTTGCCCAGCACTTTCGCTTCGGTGAAAGAATAGATGACGATAATCACGATAGGAGAATAAAGCAACAACAGCAATATCCACAAATAAGCCTGCGCAAATATTTTCTTTACCATAGCCCACCCCCTTCATTAGAATTGTCCTTATCGTCTGTGCTGAATAAAGAAGTGGCGGCAATCAGCAACAGCATGATAAGCGAAAGTGCCGCACCATAATTCCACATACTGTTATTGATATTTTCTTGAATCGTCGTACCGAAGAGTTTGATATTGTTCATCGTCAACAACTCGGCAATGGCGAAAGTCGATATAGTCGGCATGAATACCATCATGATGCCACTCATCACCCCGGGCATGGAAAGCGGAAGGACTGCTTTCAGAAAGACCTGCAGGGGATTGGCACCCAAGTCCTGCGCAGCCTCGATATAACTATGATCCATCTTCTGCAACGTATTATAGATAGGATAAATCATAAAAGGGACAAAGTTGTACACCATACCGAATATCAAAGCTCCTTCGCCCAACGGTATGCTGAAAAAGTCGAAGAGGGCAACTGTAGCCAGGGTACGCACCAGGATATTCACCCACATCGGCAGAATAAACAGGACAACCATTGTTTTGGAACGGTTCAGCTTACTGTTGCTCAATATCCAAGCTGCCGGATACCCCAGCAAAAGACAAACAAGGGTGGTGATGATAGCAATACCTATCGAATAGACAAAGGTATTGATTGCTTCGGGATGTTCAAAGAACTTCTGAAAATTGGCAAGTGTCAAATGACCGTTATCATCGGTAAACGCATACACAACAATCAAGAACAACGGTATGACTACAAAAATCGCCGAAAAAATAATGTAAGGGAGAGTCCAACTCTTACGTGATGACAAAAAGACTAAAAACCTCTTATTCACTTCCTTTCCTGTTAATCGGTTATTTTAATTACACGAATGGCATCCGGGGGGATGGTAATACCTACGCGGTCGCCGTCGTCCCATACGTCATTCGTATCTACAAACACATTCTCGTCCCAGTCGGAGAACACCGTCAGATGGTAATGGTCACCCTTGTAAAGGATAAACTTCACCTCTCCCGTCAGTGTTCCGTCTTCCTCATTATCCTGAAGAATCACCTTGTCGAAATCCACTTCCACTTTGACGTTCGTATCGGGCTCCATACCTTCTACTGGAGCACACTCAAAACTGCAACCGAGGAATTCCACATGAGTGGCATCCAGCAACTTTCCTTCAAAAGTATTGCAGATACGCTCTTTCTTCATAATATGAATATCGAAAGGCTTCACTAGCAAACCGACTTCCGCCCCTACCTCAAAATGATGGTAATCCTGCACTAGGAATTCATAACCGCCGCAAAGCACGGTCATTTCATAATGCACGCCTTTGAATATGGAAGTCTGCACCACTCCCGTCAACTGCGCCATATCCGAAACTGGGAAAATATACAAGTCTTCCGGACGAATCACCACATCTACCGGAACATTCTCACCGAATCCTTCGTCCACACATTCGAACTCCGTACCGCAAAAACGCACCAGCTTGTCATGAATCATCTTGCCATTCAGTATGTTACTTTCTCCGATAAAGTCCGCAACAAATGAATTGATCGGTTCATTATATATATCAATCGGTGTACCGATCTGCTGAATCTTCCCTTCGCTCATCACGACAATCGTATCGCTCAATGTAAGCGCCTCTTCCTGATCGTGAGTGACGTAGACAAATGTGATTCCCAAAGATTTATGCATCTCCTTGAGTTCCATCTGCATATCCTTGCGCATTTTCAGGTCGAGCGCAGCCAGCGGTTCATCGAGCAGCAACACTTCCGGCTCGTTGACAATGGCACGGGCGATGGCAACACGCTGTTGCTGACCACCGGAAAGAGAATCGACATCACGATATTCATAATCCGTCATGCCCACCATTTTCAGAGCAGCTTTCACTTTCTTCCCAATGGTCTGCTTCGGGGTCTTTTTCAGTTTCAGACCGAAAGCGATATTGTCATAAACATTCAGGTGCGGAAATAGGGCATATTTCTGGAATACCGTATTTACCGGACGCTTGTGGGGTGGAGTTTGTGTGATTTCCTTCCCGGAAATTCTGATTTCACCTTCCGAAGCCGTCTGAAAACCGGCAATGAGACGCAACAACGTGGTTTTCCCGCAACCGGAAGGTCCGAGTATCGTGACAAACTCGCCCTTTTTCACGTTCAAAGTCACATCATCCAATGCTGTTTTCTCGCCAAAATATTTCGAGACATGGCTCACCTCAATGATGGATTTATCTTCTTGCATATTCATTCTAAAGTTTGGGCTGCAAAGGTACACATTTCTGCGGTTTTCACCTACGTGTTAATCTAATATAACAGTGTTTTTCGACACCCGATAGAAAAATAATCTATCTTTGCATAAATATTTATTCACTAATCTTACAAAAGCATGAAAAAATTAACTTATTTAGTTATCGCAACTGCTGCTTTAGGTATGGTAGCTTGTACCGGCAACAAAGCCGGCTACGTTGTTACGGGTACAGTAGAAGGCGCAGCCGATGGTGACACCGTTTATCTTCAGGAAGCTACAGGTCGAAATCTGACTAAACTCGATACAGCTGTCATCTCTAAAGGAACTTTTACCTTTAAAGGTACACAGGATTCTGCTGTCAACCGCTATGTCACTTGTGAAGTTAACGGAACACCATTGATGGTTGATTTCTTCCTCGAAAACGGAAAAATCAATGTCACTTTAGGTAAAGATGATGATTCCGTTACCGGTACTGCCAACAACGACGCTTATCAGGAACTCAGAGCTAAAATCAATGACATCAGCAAGAAAATGAATGCCATCTACGAAGCGATGGGGGATTCCACATTGAGCGATGAACAGAAAGAAGCCAAACAAAAAGAAGGAGCCGACTTACAGGAACAGTACGAAAACGCAGTCAAGGAAGCTGTACAGAAAAACATCACCAACCCTGTTGGCGTATTCTTGTTCAAACAGACTTTCTACAATAACTCTACTGCCGAAAACGAAGCATTACTGCAACAAATTCCGGCAAACTTGCAAAACGATGAAGCTATCGCAAGAATTAAGGAACTGACCGACAAGCAGAAAAAGACTGCCGTAGGTACTCTATTTGTTGATTTCGAAATGCAGACTCCGGAAGGAAAGACCGTGAAGTTGTCTGACTATGTGGGTAAAGGCAAAGTGGTATTGGTTGACTTCTGGGCAAGCTGGTGCGGTCCTTGCCGTCGCGAAATGCCTAACCTGGTAGAGGCTTACGCTAAATATAAAGGCAAAAACTTCGAAATCGTAGGCGTATCTCTCGACCAGGATGGAGCGGCATGGAAAGAAGCAATCAAGAAGATGGACATGACTTGGCCGCAAATGTCTGACCTGAAATTCTGGCAATGTGAAGGTGCACAGCTTTATGCTGTGAACAGTATTCCTCACACTGTATTAATCGACGGTAGTGGCAAAATTATCGCTCGCGGTTTGCATGGAGAAGAACTTCAGGCTAAAATTGCAGAAGTTGTAAAATAAAAGAAAGAAACAAGCCGAACCATGTGCTTGAGTTATTCAAGTCTCCTACATCATTTCATAGAGTGTAGTACTTGTTACAGGCAATTCTTCTACTTGTTGCAAGCAATTCTCCTACTAACTATTAAAATAGAAAAAACGCCTTCAGCCTTCAGTTCTTCAAAAAAGCCTCTTTTCATCGGTGTTTTCGGCTGAAGGCACTCCTGAAGGCGGAAGTGTATGCCTCCGGCTCACTTTTGCCCACATGGTGAATCTATATACCCCGCTTGGTGGATATATAGAGCCAGCGCGGTGGACATATAGATCCACCATAGTGAGTATATATACCCACCACGCTGAATATATACCCCTACCGGTAAGCCCGAAAAGCTGAATGCGCTGAAAGCGGATTATAGCATGAAAGTTCAATAAGAAGGTTTTGGCTGGTTGAGATGCAGATAGTTGGGGATTTTATTCAGAACAGTATGGGAATGAATAAATGTTTAGGGATAGGGCTGTGTCCTGCCCCCAAAGAATTACAACTGAGCCATAAAATTTATCCCCTGTATTCTTTAAGATTACAGGGGATAAATTTTACATATGAAAGTAGCAGGGAGATTTACTCTCCCCTACCTTATTATTCTCAATCAATCAGACAAACCAACGTACATAGCAGAAGTCTTGACGGTGTGGCAGTTCCGAATTCTTCGGGAACATACGGTAAGCCACCTTGAAGCTACCTGCATTGGACAAGCTGTGTTTAACCTGGAATGTATACAAGTCACCTTCTTTCTTGATTACATCAAACGGTTCTACAGAGTAGATGTGTTGTTTTCCATCGGCCGTTGTGTAAGTAGTAACCAATTCCAGCCCCACTGCATCATTCAAACCTTTTTCATCGATTACGTAAGTAATAGTATATTCTTTTCCGCTTTCGATATCACCGTTCTTCAGTTCTTCTACCTTATCGCAAGATACGATTTCGATAGCATCCCATTTGTCAACCACTTCTTCTTTCCAAGCTGCGATTTCTTTGGCTTTCGCATTATCGTTAGCAGACAAAGCAGCGAAACGTTTGGCTTGCTTACAATAGAATTTGCTATAGTAGTCATCCAACTGACGTTTCATTGTATAATGAGGAGCGATCTGTGCGATAGAATTCTTCACGACCTTAATCCAGCCTTCAGAATATCCTTTCTTGTTACGCGCATAATACAATGGCATAATTTCAGTTTCAAGAATGCTGTAGATTGTAGCAGCGTCCAATTGGTCCTGATGTTCCTGGTTCTGATAAGTACGTTTTTCTGTCAACGCCCAACCTGCACCTTCACGGTAACCTTCCAACCACCATCCGTCTAATACGGAGAAGTTGACAACACCGTTCATCAAAGCTTTTTCACCCGATGTACCGGATGCTTCCAACGGACGAGTCGGAGTGTTCAACCAAATATCAACACCGGAAACCAAACGACGAGCCAACTGCATATCGTAGTTTTCGAGGAAGATAATCTTGCCCAAGAATTCAGGACGGCGAGAAATTTCGATGATACGCTTAATCAATCCTTGTCCTGCTCCATCGTGCGGGTGAGCTTTACCTGTAAACAGGAACTGTACCGGATAGTCAGGATTGTTCACAATCTTAGAAAGACGCTCCAAGTCGGTGAACAACAAGTGTGCACGTTTGTAAGTAGCGAAACGACGACCGAAACCAATCAGCAATGCATTCGGATTGATTTTATCCATCAATGAAACAATGCGTGAAGGGTCTCCCTGATTCTTCAACCAAGTATCGCGGAATGATTTACGGATATAATCAACCAACTTATTCTTCATCGTCATACGAGTCTTCCAGATCTCTTCATCAGGCACATTGTAGATAGCTTCCCAAATCTTGGCATTAGACTGATCGTTCAAGAAGTTTTCGTTGAAGTATTTAAAGTACAACTGCTTCCATTCCGTTGCACTCCATGTCGGGAAGTGAACACCGTTTGTCACATATCCTACGTGGCTTTCTTCGGGGAAATAACCTTTCCAGATGGAAGAGAACATCTCTTGAGATACCTTTCCGTGCAACCAGCTTACACCGTTCACTTCCTGCGAAGTGTTGCAAGCAAAAACAGACATACAGAAACGTTCACCCTTATCACCCGGATTGTTACGTCCGAGATCCATCAAGTCGTCCCAAGTGATACCCATTCTTGCAGGATAGCCACCCATATACTTACCGAACAGACCTTCGTCAAAATAGTCGTGTCCTGCCGGAACCGGTGTATGAACTGTATAAAGAGAAGAAGCGCGAACCAACTCGATAGCCTGATCGTATGTCAATCCGGTAGCTACGTAATCGCAGATACGCTGAACATTGATCAATGCAGCATGTCCTTCATTACAGTGATAGATATCTTTCTTGATACCCAATGCCTTCAGTGTGAGGATACCACCGATACCCAACAGAATTTCCTGTTTCAAACGGTTTTCCCAGTCGCCACCATAAAGCTGGTGAGTGATAGGACGGTCGAACTCGCTGTTCATCTCATTGTCTGTATCAAGCAGATACAAAGAGATGCGTCCAACGTTTACACGCCATACATTCGCATGAACATAATAATCCAAGTAAGGAACGTCTACTACCAACGGTTTGCCGTCTGCATCCATTACGCGGTCAATCGGCAATTGACCGAAGTTCTGTGCTTCGTAGTTGGCAATTTGCTGCCCATCCATAGACAACGTTTGGGTAAAATAGCCATAACGATACAAGAAACCTACCGCACACAAGTCAACATTGCTGTCGGAAGCCTCTTTCAAATAGTCGCCAGCCAACACACCCAGACCACCGGAATATATTTTCAGGACACTGTTCAAGCCATATTCCATACTGAAATAAGCTACAGACGGACGCTGTTCATCCGGCTTCACATCCATGTAATTTCTGAATTTCGTATAAATTTCATTCATTCTTTCCAGAATCACTTTGTCTTTTGCCAGCGCTTCCAGCTTTTCATAGCTCATACGTTCCAGCAACAGTACCGGATTCTGTCCACATTCTTTCCAAAGTTCCGGATCTAAATCTCTAAACAGCTCAGTCGCTTCAAAATTCCATGCCCACCAAATGTTGCGTGCGATTTCAGACAACTTCTCCAACTCTACTGGTATACGTGATTTCACCGTAACCTCTTTCCAGTTGGGAGTATTCACATTACTAACTTTGATTTTCATAATGTTTTTGTTTACTTATTGATGAATAATACTTTCTTAACTCAGTTGACGCTTCATAGCATTGCGCAAGGCAATGTCATAAGCCTCATAGTAATATTGTATGAAGTGTTTCCATAAAGCCTGTTCCGCTACTTCAGCGGCACGCTTACGGATTTCCTTCACTTCTTTTTCCGTCTTATCGGCAAACAGCGTAATCGTATCCTTGATGCCATCCGCCACTTCCGAATAATTATAGTCCGAACGATGCAGCACTTCTACTCCGTCATTAATGCCATGCTGGTTCTTCAGGCTGTTTACCCAAAGACCGAATCCGGCCAAATCAGTAGTGATTGTCGGCACATGAAATGCTACACTTTCCAGCGGAGTATATCCCCACGGTTCGTAATAAGAAGCGTAGACACTCAAATCCTGTCCCAACAACAAATCGTAATATTCCTTGTTCATAATGCCGTCACGACCATTCAGATAGCAAGGCACAAAAATCACCTTTACCTTATCTTCCGGACGATTGCCCATTCCCAGATATTTCAGCATGTCCAACACTTGGTCATGAGTCATATTGTGCAGCCAATGAGTGACAAACGGAACTTCGAGCGGGGTATCAAACTTTTTCTTGCTTTTCAAACGTACTTGCAAATCCTCACGGGGTTCTCCTACCCAACCGGGAACATTGATGAATGCCAACACATTCTTATGCAAGTTCTTATCCCTGTTCAAGCGGTTTAATGATTCCAAAAAGACATCAATACCTTTATTCTTAAACTCATATCGCCCGCTGGTTCCGACAATTAATGTATCATCATCCAGGTTTGTTCCCAATAGTTTATTCGCTACACTGAGCATCAAGGCACGCGCACGTTTACGTTTTCCGGTAAATGTGCTTCCTTTCGGTACAAAATCATCCTCAAAACCGTTCATCAGAACCACATCTGCCGGTTTATCCAGTAATTCTTTACACTCATTATTGGTTATTTCGCTCACTGTCGTAAAACAGTCTACGTAATGCGCAGTCTGTTTTTCAATCGAGTGTTTTGATTGCATGTTCAGTTCCTGCGCCATCTGGTCGCCATTATAAGCAAACAGATAGTCATACAACGGCTTATGATTACCAGCAATAGAACGACCGATAGAAGTAGCATGGGTCGTAAAAATAGTAGCTACCTCCGGCACAGCTTCCTGTACATAAAGCGCTCCCATTCCAGTCATCCATTCATGCGCCTGATATACCACCTTGTCCGTTTCTGTCAGGTTGTAGCGATAGAAACTCTCCACTACCCTGCCCGCAGCGTATGAAAACATAGAAGCTTCATCGTAATCACCGTATGCGTGCAACGAATCTACCTGATAACGATTCCACATTTCTGTGTATATATCGTTTTTCTTTTCAAAAAAAGGTTGAAAATCAACAAGAATGACTATGGGTTCACCGGGAATGTTCCATCGTCCTACACGGACAGAAAGTTCATCTTTCTCACGTGCATGCTCTTTCCAAGCAGCACACAGATTATCCGACTCGATGAATAGAGGGTTTTCTTTTCCTTGCCACACATCAGGACCTATGAAGAAAATTCTATCGCGGAATTTTTCCTGCAATGTATTTGCCCGTGTCGACAAGACAGTATATATCCCTCCCACTTTATTACATACTTCCCAACTGGACTCGAAGATATAATCGGGGGTTAATAAATCTTTTACCATATAATATATTAAAACTCTTTTTAGTATGCGGGTGCAAAAGTACACATTATTCTTTGAAAAATAATACTTTATACAAAAAATATGAGCTAAGACGCGGAAAGAAACATTGTCTTACTATGAAAAAAGAACATCCCCTTGCACATGCAAAGCTGCATGAACAAGGGGATTGAACGTTTTTTTTAGGAAATAAATCCTAAAAAAGATTTACGTAGAAAAACTACATAAATTTGAATATTATACCATCAACGCTGCTACCAACGCCAAAATAGCGTAAAACTCAGGAAGAGCCGCATAAATCATTGTATTGGTTTGTACATCATGTCCTTGAGAAATTCCAAGAATACCATTTGCACATACCTGTCCTTGACGAATGGCAGAGAACAGACAAACAAGTCCTACACCTAAACCGATACCCAACATCAAAGGACCTTCCGTTGCAAAATCTCTACCCATTGACATCAGAAAAGCAACAAATCCATAAAGACCTTGAGTAGCCGGAAGTGCAGACAGAATCATATAACCGGCAGATTTTGAAGGGTCTTTCTTCAAAGCGCCTTCTGCCGCATTTCCTGCAATCGTTGTGCCAAAACAACTACCAATTCCCGCAAGGGCCAACATCAAGCCCAATCCTAAATAACCTAAAACTTCATTCATAACTTTATTATTTTATTTATTTTTTAATTAATTATTTTTTTACTGTAGCAAATGGTTTATAGGCTTCACCCTTACCATTATAACCTGAATTCTTAAAATATTCGACAAACGTAAGACGAAGTGGATGCACAAAAGCACTCAGACAAGACATGGCTATATTCAGCGTATGTCCGAATATCAATATCACACCGCAAAAAATCCAGCCCAACACCGGACCCGCAGCGTCATTCACCATAAATGCCAATTGATTAAATACTCCACCAAGCATGGCGCCTGCCAGTCCTAAAGCATACAGACGAATGTAAGAAAGCACATCACCCATCAGTCCGGTGGCCATATTGTAAGTATCCCATACACCGGCACCGATATTAACGAATATATTGCGATGAATGTTATTCAACAGATAAATACCAATAGCCGAAATTCCACCTATCACAATAAATGCCCATGTTGATACGTCTTCTGAAATGACCTTGAAAAAAGACAAGCCTCCCGTAGCAATAAAACCTACCACAAGCAACAACCATCCCCATGCGCTCAACGACTCCTTGAAGCCGAATCGTACTGTCTGTCCGATAGCCTTCACCAGCATAGCAATACAAATATGCACCACACCAATAATAAGTGCCAGCAACATTTGTTTGTCATACGTAGTGTCACCGATTTTACCGACAATCATGAATTGCTTCAATTGATCCGGCAACTCTAAGTCAAACAAGTTGACTCCGAAGAATGTACCCAATATGGTTCCGATAACAGACGTGAAAATACCTAACGTTATGACCAAATTCATCATTCCCCGCATCGATTCCGGCATTTTCTTCTTCAAGAAGAGACCTAAAAGTATCAATGCCAGCCCATATCCTGCATCTCCCATACAAAAGGCGAAAAAAAGCGAAAAGAAAGGAGCCACAAGAGGAGTCGGATCAAACTCAGCATAATCAGGCATACCATACATCTTGGTAAGCACCTCATACATACGAGTGAAGGCATTGTTTTTCAATTTAATAGGCGCGTTGTCTTCACGTGTAGCAGGACGTATTTCATAATATACGCTGCTATTATCAAGCAATGTCTGCACTTCGTGCTGATTATCTTCGGGAATCCATCCTTCCAACAACACAACTACGCCTTCGGCCATTTCCCGACTGTTGCGTTTCACTTTCAGCAAATCGATATCGCCCTCAAGTTGAATACTACATTTCTCCAGTGTACGATAGTTCTTCTTGCAGAAAGCTTTCAGTGCATCCTTTGCCTGTACAAGCATCTCTTCCGTCTTTGCCTGTTTCTGTCTCAATTCGGACAGACTCAAAGAAGGCAAACGAAGAGACTCTCTTTCCAGTTCCACCGCTTGCGAAGTCACAGTCATGAAAAAGATCACTCCACCTTGTTCATTTATAATGATGGCATTGTGTTCTTTCACCCACACTTCGTCAAACTCTTTCTCCGGACAAGTATAGAAACGTACATACAAACCTGCTTTTTCTAACCGCTGAACGGACTGCCAATCGAAATCTCCCCACATTTCCATCTGTGCTATATCTTTGGAAATGGCAGGTAATTGCTGGTTCAAATCTTGTATTCTTACCTGCAACTCTTCGTATTCCTTCGTCAAAACATCAGCCGACTGTTCCGCATAGATCGTTTCATCCGGTTGTTTATCCGCCCAAGCATACATGTTTTGAAGCATATTCTTGTACAGAACGCGTTTTTGGATAAACTGTTGCAAGTCATCATCCATTTCGCCCAACTGCTTTTCTACAATATGAACAACTCCTAACTCACGGATTTTTTGCAAAAACAACTCATACTCTTTATGATAAACCAGGAATGTGAGTTTCTTCATTTTTGTAATCATGCCTCTACCTCCTTCCTTTTTTCTTGATGGGATTTCATGATCTTTTGCGAAGATTTCGACAGGTTTTCTTCATCTTCCATAAATCGCTTGATCTTTCGCAATGCATCCTGATAGCCCGGTATCTGCACCTTCTCAAAAAGGTTCACCTTTTGAGTGGTCTTTTTCCTTGCATGTTCTAACAAGTTCAGCTTGGCGAGCATAAATTCACGTTCAATTGCCGTATGAGCCAACTCTTCCAACAGATGGATACCGTCGGCATACCACTTGGGAGCATTAAACATACTGTACGGACGTATCTCGAATTCTACATTCTCGAGCAACGGTACACGCACACCCGCAATCTTTTTCACGCCAAGATGAACATCATTCACCTTTATTAATGAAGCGTCAAACTCATTCCAAAGGGCGAACATGGCTTCATAGGCTTGAATTTGTTGTTCGAGCCTATCCTCCAGATCGGCAGCTTCCGTTTTACAGCGTTTCACTTCCATGCGGAGGGCACTTTCCTTATTCTTAATGATAGGAAGCGTACGCACCCGCACTTTCAGTTGCTTTTCGAGCTGCTGAAGAGAGGTTTTGTTATATTGAAACTTTATAGCCACAATGTTCTATTTACTATTTAACTATTTACGATTTACGATTGAAATTACTTTTATGACCATTTACAATTAACATACTTCAATCATAAATGGTAAATCGTCTAATCGTCTAATTATTTTGTTTTGGCCAGTATTGATCCACCAATTCTTTCTTGATATTCACTTCTTCCGGACGGAAGTATTTACCGAACAAGCCCCAAGCAACATCCAGCATTTCAGTTGTATCAAGGTTAACATCAATAGCCAATAACTGATTGGAATAGTCCTTCGCAAAAGCCAACGTACGTTCGTCGTAGTTTGTCAGGTCGAAACCATTTTCCATCTTCGTCTTAGCGTTAGCGGCATCTGCATAAAGACGTACAGCGGCATTCATCACCTGCGGATGGTCTTTACGCGTCTTCTTACCGGTAACCAGCTGTTTCAAACGAGACAATGAACGGAACGGGTCAACAATAACCTTACCAATATCACTATCACGACGCAGGAACAACTGACCTTCTGTGATGTATCCCGTATTATCAGGCACAGCGTGCGTAATATCTCCACCAGACAAAGTAGTCACCGCAATAATTGTGATTGAACCGCCGGAAGGGAACTGCACCGCCTTTTCGTAAATCTTCGCCAAGTCCGAGTAAAGTGATCCCGGCATAGAGTCTTTAGACGGAATCTGGTCCATACGGTTGGATACGATTGCCAACGCATCAGCATAGCTCGTCATATCGGTCAACAGTACCAGCACTTTCTCATTATTATTTACTGCAAAATATTCAGCAGCAGTCAGTGCCATATCTGGAATCAGCAAACGTTCTACCGGTGGGTTTTCGGTCGTATTCATGAAACTCACGATACGGTCGAGCGCACCGGCATTAGAGAACACATTCTTAAAGTACAGGTAGTCGTCATTCGTCATACCCATACCACCGAGGATAATCTTATCCGTTTCAGCACGTAAGGCCACGTTTGCCATTACCTGATTGAACGGTTGATCCGGATCGGCAAAGAATGGAATCTTCTGACCGGATACCAGCGTATTGTTCAAGTCGATACCAGCAATACCCGTTGCAATCAGTTCCGACGGTTGTTTACGCCGAACCGGATTCACAGACGGACCACCAATTTCCACTTCCTGTCCTTCAATGTCCGGACCTCCATCAATCGGGTCACCGAAAGCATTGAAGAAACGTCCGGCCAGCTGCTCACTCACTTTCAATGTAGGCGATTTGCCGAGAAATACTACTTCGGCATTGGTCGGAATACCTTCCGTACCTTCAAATACCTGCAAAGTGACATCGTCACCGGCAATCTTAACCACCTGTGCCAGTTTACCGTCCACGGTGGCAAGCTCGTCATACCCTACCCCTGTCGCTTTCAACGAACAAGTAGCCTTGGTAATCTGAGTAATCTTGGTATATATCTTTTGAAAAGCTTTTGTTGCCATCTTACTTATTTACGATTTAACAATTTACGATTTACGATTGAAGTTTCCTCTCTTCAATCAATTCCTTCAGTTGTTTCTGGAATCCTTCATACTGTTCTGATTTGAACTTCGAGTAGTTCATCTGCTTACAGATATTAATTATCTTCTTGAAGTAGTCCATTACTTCATTGAAGTTATCAAATTCAAATTCCGTATGACAGATGTCGATTACCATGTTCAGAATGTCTTCCTGACGTTCCATCGGAGTTACCGCATCAATTTCGTCGAATGCATCCTGTTGCAGGATTACAAAGTCAATCAATTCAGATTTCCAGAAGATCACGTGATATTCTACTGGTACACCGTCGTCACCGAGGATATTGATCTGTTCAGCAATTTCCTTACCACGTTGTAAACGGGTCTTAAGTTCATTGACTTTTCCGATCCATTCACCGTTGATATGACCTTTGATATACTCTTCAAATTCCGGATATTCGATATATTTTGAATAAGAATCAATCGGATTCACTGCCGGATAACGTTTCTTATCGGCACGGTCCTGTTCCAAAGCATAGAAACAGCGGGCTACCTTCTTCGTATTTTCAGTTACCGGTTCCTTCAAGTTACCACCGGCAGGAGATACTGTACCGATAAATGTAATAGAGCCCGTTTCGTCATTGTTAAGTTTTACATATCCCGCACGACCGTAGAAGTTGGAGATAATAGCCGAAATATCCATCGGGAAAGCATCTGGACCAGGCAACTCTTCCATACGGTTGGACATCTCACGCAGAGCCTGCGCCCAACGGGAAGTAGAGTCAGCCATCAACAAGACTTTCAATCCCATTGAACGGTAATATTCCGCCAGTGTCATCGCTGTATATACAGATGCTTCACGCGCAGCTACCGGCATGTTAGAAGTATTGGCAATAATAATAGTACGCTCCATCAACTTACGTCCTGTGTGCGGGTCTACCAGTTCGGGGAACTCGGTAAAGATTTCCACCACCTCATTCGCACGTTCACCGCAAGCTGCAATGATAACGATATCCGCTTCCGCCTGCTTAGAAATAGCATGCTGAAGCACCGTTTTACCTGTACCGAACGGACCGGGAATAAATCCCGTACCACCTTCCACAATCGGATTCAGCGTATCAATCACACGTACACCAGTCTCCAACAATTTGAAAGGACGCGGTTTTTCCTTATAATTCGTCATCGCACGTTTTACGGGCCATCTCTGAATCATAGTTACAGGAATATCATTACCTTCTTCGTCTGTCAGGATTGCGATAGTATCTTCTATCTTATAATCACCTTCCGGCATGATTGTTTTTACGGTAACCGTTCCCTTCATAGTGAACGGGGCCATTATTTTTAACGGCTGAAAGTTTTCATCCACCTGTCCCAACCATGCAGAAGCCTGCACTTTGTCACCTACATTCACCAATGGTACGAAATGCCATATACGCTCTTTATCCAACGGATACGTATATTGTCCTCTCTTCAGGAAAACTCCGTCCATCTTGTCGAGGTCATTTTGCAGACCATCATAGTTTTTCGATAACATACCCGGGCCTAATGTCACCTCAAGCATGTGTCCTGTAAATTCGGCTTCGGCGCCCACTTTCAGTCCACGGGTACTTTCAAACACCTGGACATATACATGTGAACCTACAACCTTAATCACCTCCGCCATCAACTTATCGCCACCGGTCGAGATATAACAAATCTCATTTTGAGCTACCGGTCCGTCAACGACGAGGGTCACCATGTTGGCAATAACGCCACTAACAGTTCCTTTTGTTGCCATATATTTCTTTAATTTTATTATCTGAATTCTGCAGGAATCTGCACTTCGTTCTTCAGCGACTCAATAATGCTTCTGAACAACTGATTACCTCTTTCCTTATCCAGTGAAATCCACCTTTCAATCATTTCCAGCTTCAGCAGGAAAGCGAAAATACGCTCAATAGTGAAATAGTCGAAGAAAGTAGCATCCTCTATCCAGTTCCACCGCAGGGCATCCAACTTCTTCTCACGCTCCACCAGTTCTGTAATCTCACTGATTTTCACTAACGATTCAAAAACATCCACTTCACCGGACAGTCCGAAATCACGGGCACTTGATGTACGCAATGCTTCGCATACTTCCGTATTTCCCACAACATTGGAAGCAATATCCCACTTGAATTTACGGCTGGTAAATGCAACAAGAATATTATTGATGTTCAGATTGAATTCAAACCAGGCAGAAACAAACTTATTTCCACACTTCATAGCATACTCATAATACAAAGCAGCCAGATGATCTTCGTGCAAAGTCGTACTTTCAGCCGGAGTATTCAAATAATCAGTTATAAAAGTGGAGAGATAAACCGGAAATTCTTTAGGACTGATTTCTCCGCCTTCTCTCAGAACAGAAATATATTCTGTGAGTTCTTCAGCAGAGTAGTTTCCCCGTTTGTCAATTTCCGCTTCTTTATCTTTGAGAAGTTTCAGCACATTTGCATTGTCAAACTTCAGATAAAACAAGTCGATCAACTTCCGGTCTGAAGCAGACAATCCATTGTAGATTTCAGTTTTAAAATCGGCTACTGTATAGCTCAGCTTACTGTCTTCCAGTGAAAGTTCCGGCAAACCTGCTACCAAGTAATAGTACTTACTACTCATAGTCGCTTCTTTTAAAATAGCATTTCTACTAATTGAGGACGCAAGAACGCTTTGAAGTAATTCATGAATTCTTCTTCTCCGAAGTTCACCTTATACGAACCGTCCGCCGGAGAAACGGTAAACAGAGTCTTGATACCATTTACTTGCTGAATAGTCACTCCCTTGTCTAATAAAACTTTTGCATGAGCTGCAAAATACTTTTTCAGTGATTCCGCATCGGCTGTTGAGATGACGATAGGTTCGTCTATGCTCCATTTGGATGCCAATGCTACGATAAACGCGTTCAGATAATCTTTATCCTGAGCGAAATCTTTCACGGAAGCGGTTATCAACTTGTCAGTTACCATTGTAGCGACTTCAGATTTGAGCGCATTCACAGCCTGACCGGCAAATAGTTTTAACTCTGATTTAGTATTTTCTGCTAACTCATCAGCAGATTTACGAGAGGAGTTTACAATTGATTCTGCCTCTTTACGGGCATCCTCAATGATTTTCTTAGCTTCTTCCTGAGCATTCGCGATAAGTCTTTGCGCTTCCTCGTTTCCTTTTTCCACGCCTTCACGATAAATCTTATCGGTCAACTCTTGAATTTTGTTTTCCATATTAACAGGAGTATTTAGTATTATTACTATATTAACTATGTGTCCTTTCTCAGATTCTCGCCAAATTTACAAAAATCAATTTGATAAAAAAGAGAAAGATGCAAAGAAATCGAATCTCTTCTTATAAAATCACACTTTTACACCAATTTTATTCCGTTTTTCACACGGTAATATTACTAAATGACACCTGTTTTAAAATATTATAACGAATAAAGCACCAACACTGAATTATTTTTGCCTTGATTTGATATATTCTTCTTCTTTCCCTGTAATCATACCAAGCCCTCCGGTATAGTATCCAGCATATTATTACTTATCTCTACTTCCCGGAATCCGTCTAAGTCCGGCTTTGAATTACAGCCGGACAAACCAGCCAACAGACTTAAAACAACAAAATACTTTATAGTTTATTTCCGTTTATATTTAACGATTCAATATAATCTCACCCTTTTGTCTCATAGTAAGTTTCTTGATATTAATATCCACCCTGACAGCACGATTCTCGATAGAGTACCCTAACACACAGAATTGTCAATCATAAATATAGCACATTTTTGCAAAGTCCCAAAAAACAGAAATCCCCTTGACTCATTGCTGAATCAAGGGGATTCTTCTTTAAAACAGCGGCTACCTACTCTCCCACTGCTACGCAGTACCATCGGCATGACGAGGCTTAACTTCTCTAACATATATGTATATGATATTTAATGAGTTATTATTAAGCGTCTTTTCACTTTAGTAAAATATAACGAATCCGGTGGTAATGCTCCCAATCTTTCGAGATACGGCTTTGCCTCTATAGGAATATTATTTTGCAATGGGAGATAAGAGGAAGCGATGAATATTTCCCTAAAATGTCTGATATCGCCTATTTTACGATATGGATACAACTTATACAGCTTTGTATCATACATTATTCTAAAATTTCTTCTTATAACTTGAGCATAGTCTCTTTTTAATATTTCCCAATACTCTTCTTTAGTAATGTTTGGTTTCTTTAATGCAAGAGAATCCATCACCTCCATAATTCTTTCAGTAGCATCAAGGCGGTGCATGATTAAAAATGGAAATCTCTTCAAAAGTAGTTCCGGAAAATCTAAAAGAGGCGCATCTAATATATTCTCATAGATGAGAGAGTCTATATATAAAGCAGGAGTTACAGCTGGTGTTTTTATTTCCACAAGACTTCTCATGACCGGAATATCATGCTTCAACATCTCCCGACCAAAATAAGTTGGTACTCCATAAACAGCATTCCTAATTTCCTGAATAGTAAGACCTTTGAGAGAACGGTCATAATCATTACTACCTTCATTTATATTCTGTCCCTGAGGATAAACTGCTACTGTACATACTAAAAGTACTAGTATGGTTAAGTTTTGAATTAGTGTTTTCATGATATCATTGTTTTAATTAATAATCTATTAAAGCTTTTGAGTATAGTTACCAGCATAAGATAGTGTATAAAATGAATTACGGTTATGCCCTCCATATATTATTCCTCCTGAACCATAATCTAACACAACAGACGGAATTCTATTATCATTAGCTGTATTATTGTCTTGATCAGAAGGACCAGTCTCGCGGCTAGATGTACTTGGACAATTTGTAAGAGGAGGATGTGTATGAAATAAAGCTACACTATACGAAGCAGATGTATTATTTTCTATATCATCTATATTAAATTGTATTGTATTTACTGCCCCAGTCGTACAATCATTTGAAGGTGTACCTGTAGTTTCTGAAAAAGAGTATATTGGTTCCTTTTCACTTTCAACTTTCATTTGTACAACAAATCCAAATTCTCTTCTTGAATTAGCTTCTTCTGATGATTTTGTATTATCCCAACAATCACTCATGTGTTTTTTAACTTCAGTTTTTTCAATTAAATCACTTATTAAAGGTCCCATAACTTTAAAGTCAAAGACTTCAGTTTCCATTACTTGTCCATCATCCATATATACTGTTCCTTTTATATAGCATAATCCTAATTTAAAAGCATAAAGATCTTCAAATTGAAGAGTAGTGGAATAACCAGATGCAATAGTCACATATCTATCATCAGTACCTGTTTTCATTTCCAAAGCGAAACTTGAAATATTGGTAGGGATATCCTCCCCTGTAGATATACGAATGCCCAATCGTTCGCCAAGAACATAAGTGTCTTTACCTCCAACAAAAGTCCATTTTTCAGAAGAAATAGTTCTTGTCAATGATGAAGTATGAGTACACCTATCTTCCTTATCTTCACTACATGTGAAAAAAAGAACCGAAATAAGAAAAATTAATAGTTTTCTCATAATATAATATTTTGGTTGATTCTTATCAGCAAAGATAGACCATATATTCCACAATAAAGTATAATAATCAGTCAAAAAGGTTCATTTATTCTGCAAAGGGTACATTATTTATAAACATCATAATAAAGTAGCCAAATATAAATATACAAAACCGAGTAGAAGAAAAACAATGTAGAAAATAAGCAGGAGAAGCTAAACATCAGACAGAACACCAAAGCATTGATAAATCCCAAAAACATCCTTTCAAGGAAAGTGTATGAACACAGAAATCCCCTTGACTCATTCCTGAATCAAGGGGATTCTTCTTTAAAACGGCGGCT
>ERZ777306.1527-NODE-1527-length-35451-cov-9.485366_pt1 | contig 35451 bp, 34 predicted proteins | sample MGYA00374966_ERZ777306 | MGnify/ENA primary metagenome ERZ777306 (study PRJEB29329, sample SAMN06343882) | mouse gut metagenome | isolation source: Mouse cecum | place: Austria: Vienna | collected 2014-11-15 ... | reverse complement strand
CAATGAAACCGTGAAAAAAGTAAGCGGTGGAGGGACGGGCTGTAGTCAGGGTAAGATTGCAAGAAATTCATATTGTAAGCAAACTTCATAGGTTCGAGTAGGACTAAGAAAGGCTGAATCCAAACGGAAAGTAGGCCGACTATGGCAACAAAGGACAAGGCTCAAAAGAAAGGAAAACTGCGTCACGCGGAGTATTATGATTTTCAGGAAATCCAAGATGAGCTGTATGCGGATAGCTTGAAGGGACGGGAATTTAAACATCTGGTAGATATTATCTCGTTACCTGAAAATATACGTCTTGCATACCGCAACATCAAGGCAAATCGTGGGAGCAAAACCGCTGGCACAGATGGCAGAACAATCAGGGACTTGGAAAAACTTTCGGACGAAAAATTAGTTGCGCTGGTACAGCGCAAGCTCGACTGGTACGAACCGCAAAGTGTCCGCCGCGTGGAAATCCCGAAAGGCAATGACCCCACCAAAAAGCGGCCACTGGGGATACCGACGATATTGGACAGGCTGATACAGCAGTGTGTGCTGCAAGTGCTGGAGCCCATTTGCGAAGCAAAGTTTCATGACCACAGCTATGGGTTCCGCCCCAATCGGAACCAGGAGCACGCAATCGCAGCGGTCTACAAGAACATCCAGATTTCCCACTACTATTTTGTGGTTGACGTTGACATCAAAGGGTTCTTCGACAACGTAAATCATGGAAAACTGCTCAAACAGATGTGGGCGCTGGGTATCCGGGATAAAAAGCTGCTCAGTATCATTTCAGCCATGCTAAAAGCAGAAGTGGCGGGAATCGGTTTCCCAGAAAAAGGCACCCCCCAAGGCGGCATCATTTCACCGCTCTTATCCAACATTGTTCTGAATGAGTTGGATTGGTGGATAGCCAGCCAGTGGGAGAAATTTCCTACCCATAGAAAGTATGCGGAAATTCATCTTGGCAACGGGAGTTCCTACGATGCTTCTAAATATGCAGCGCTTCGGAATAGCTCACGCCTGAAAGAAGTGACCTGTGTCCGCTATGCTGACGATTTTAAGCTGTTTGCCAAGAGTTATAAGCAGGCAAAGAAGCTGTTCTACGCAGTAACAGACTGGTTAAAGCATCGTTTATGTTTGGAAACCAGCCCGGAAAAATCAAAAATTGTAAACCTCAAAGAGAGATATTCGGAGTTTCTGGGCCTGCGCATCAAAGCGGCGAATCACGGCAGCGCAAAGAAGCCGAAGTTTGTGGTGGAAAGCCACATCAAAGAAAAGTCCCTGGAAAAAATCAAAAGCAACCTGGAAAGGCTGATTCACAACATCAAGTTCCACAGACGTGGAAAACGGGCGGAATATGAAGCGGTCTCCCGCTACAATTCCTACGTGATTGGTGTCCATAACTACTACAGCATGGCAACTATGGTGTGTGACGATTTAAAATTTATGGCCTTTTCTGTCCAAAAGAGCCTACGAGCAAGAATGGGCAAACGACTGAAAACTGCAAAACAAGCACGCAAACGAAAATTGGACTATGTAATTCCTGACTACATCAAAGAACGCTACGGGCAAAGTGAGCAGCTGCGGTTTGTAGATGGATACGCACTTGCGCCGATTGGCTATGTAAAGCACAGAAATCCTATGCACAAACGGCGCATTATCAACAACTACACGCCGGAAGGGCGGGAAGCGATTCACAAAGCGCTGGGGAAAAATATCAATACCGGCATCATGCACTATCTCATGCGCAACCCCATCCCCTACCGCTCAGTGGCCTATAACGACAACCGCATCTCACTATATTGTGCCCAATTTGGCAAATGTGCAGTAACTGGGGAAATGCTCAATATTGATGACATCCATTGCCATCATAAGCTGCCCAGGTACCTTGGCGGGACGGATGAGTATAAAAACTTAGTTATTGTCTGCGAGAACATCCACCGCCTGATTCATGCCACCAACCCCGAAACTATCAGGAAATACATGGAAACGCTGAAGCTCGCGCCCAAGCAGTTGAAGAAGTTAGAAAAGCTCAGAAGCCTTGCTCATGTTGAGAGTTGTTTGCAATTTGACGCAATCTAATACCTTGATGGCAAGCCGGATGAGGCGAAAGTCTCACGTCCGGTTTAGAGCGGGGGAAAATTCGGAGATAACATCAAAGGATTACCTATCGCTATACCTGTGCGCAAATTTTCAACAGACGATGGAGGAACAACAGAATGAACAGATATTATCGTAGCTATTGCAGGCAGGTGAGCCAAGTCATGTTCCTGCGCCCCTACTTTCCCCGATCCGTCTTGGATGACGCAGAGCTGGTCAGCGTCTACCAGGCCGCCCAGAGCAACGACCTGGACATCCTGCGGCAGACCGCCGCCGAGCTGTTCCCGGAGCGGTTCCCGGAGGATCACTCCCCGGAGGAGCAGGCTTTGGGCGAAGGGCATGGGGACTGTATTGCCATGGTCCATTTGTATTGAGAGGTGATCTGCCATGCCCCAACAATTCATCGTCCTCCTCTTCGCCGTCGTGGGCTTCGCCCTCATCGGCGGCATCGCCTATGCCTCCAGCCAGGGGTCGCTGGACAGCATCAAATCCAAGCCCGTGGGCGACGGCCAGCATGGCACCGCCCGCTGGGCCACCCCAAAGGAGATCGGCAAGACCTTCCACTGTGTCCCCTTCCACCCTGCCCAGTGGCGGCAGGGCAGGGAGTTGCCCAAGGTCCAGGGGCTGGTGCTGGGTTCTCAGGGCAAGAAGGGAAAGATCACCGCCCTGGTGGACAGCGACGACATCCACTGCCTCATGATCGGCGCGGCTGGCGTAGGCAAGACCGCCTTCTTCCTGTACCCAAACCTGGAATACGCCTGTGCCTGCGGGATGAGCTTTCTGGCCCTGGACACCAAGGGCGACCTGGCCCGGAACTATGGAGCCATCGCGGAAAAATATTACGGCTATCAAATCTCCATCATCAACCTGCGCAACCCCACCCGCTCGGACGGGTTCAATTTCCTGACCCTGGCCAACGCCTACATGGACCAAGCGGTGGAGCACCCCGAAGATCTAGCGGCGCGGGCCAAGGCGGAGAAGTACGCCAAGATCCTGTCCAAGACCATCATCAACCCCGAGGGGGAGAGCTTCGGACAGAACGCCTTTTTCGTGCGTCCGTAAGCGGTACGGCGGGTAGAAACCGTATCGCGCGGGCCTGTTTTTGGATACCGCCTTTAGCAAGCGGCAGGTAAAAGTATCAACGCGCACTCAAATCTAACTGGGGATTAGGAGGGCCCTTCATATGAGTATCGCAACCCGTCATCAACCAGTTTATCCGGCGGGGAAACCCAATGGGGAGTGTAGCATACTGGGAAAGGCACAAGTCAGTCAAACCGCACAGACTGCAACTTAGGGCTGGGGTTACGCCCAGTGCCACAGTGTCAAGATGAAACATCGTGTATGAGGATAAAAGCTGGATTGCCTACAGGACAGTCAGAGGCAGAACTTAGCGTTGTTCACAGCATACGGCGGTTATAACTTGCTGTACGCACCCGGCAAAGGTATTTAGGAAAAGTGCCGATGCAGGATACTCGGGCGCGGCCAACCGCAGGAAGCGGCAAATGACGAACGTCCTATCCGACAACACGATATGCTAATGTCCAAACAGGTCTAAACGGAGATTTCCTAAGTTGGAGCGCCATGTAGATGGCTATGCGGAACGCCGCTGAAAATCCGATATGGAAACACAGCCCCCATAGTAGTCCGAGACGGCAGCACCGTTCACATGGCGAAGGGGGGCAGTCTACTTTCGATATTTTTTAGGAAGGACGTGGAGACGTTGAGAAATCCGACAGAAGTATTGAAAACCCTAAGCGAAAAGTCACACGACAAATCGTACCGATTCCAGAGACTCTACCGCAACCTGTACAACCCCGAGTTTTACTACCTTGCCTATAACAACATTTGCGCCGGGCAGGGCAATATGACGGCGGGGGTCGACGGACAGACCATTGACGGGATGAGCGATGAACGCATCCAAAAAATCATCGCTTCTCTCAAAAATCACAGCTACCAGCCCAATCCTGCCAGACGGGAATACATTGCTAAGAAAAACAGCGCCAAGAAAAGGCCGCTGGGCATCCCATCCGCAGAGGATAAGCTGGTGCAGGAGGTCGTCCGTATGATTCTCGAAAGCATCTACGAACCCACTTTTTCCCCAGATTCCCATGGATTCAGACCCAAACGGAGCTGTCACACCGCGCTCAAGCACATCGATATCAACTTCAAAGGCGCGGTGTGGTTCGTGGAAGGAGACATCAAAGCCTGCTTCGACAGCTTCGACCACCATATCATGGTGGACATTCTTCGTGCGCGCATCAGTGACGAATATTTTCTCGCCCTCATCTGGAAATTCCTTCGGGCCGGGTATATGGAGCAATGGCAATACCACAAAACCTATTCCGGCACACCGCAAGGGAGCGGGGTCAGCCCAATTCTGGCAAATATCTACTTGGACAAACTGGACTGCTTCATAAGCGGCTATAAAAAGTCGTTTGATGTTGGTACATCCAAAAATCGGAAAGTGGATAGCGGCTATCTGAAAGCCAGCGGCAAATACCACAGGCTGGAAAAATCCTTCCAAGGTCAATGGGACACGGCCACCCCGGAACGGAAAGCGGAAATGGACCGGGAACTCCGCAGGGCAAGGAATGAAATGTTCACCCACCCGTACTACGCGCAATGCAACAGCAGCTATAAGTGTCTGCACTACTGCCGGTACGCCGACGATTTTATCATCAGCGTGATCGGAAGCAGGCAGGACGCGGAGCAAATCAAAGCAGATGTGAAAGATTTTCTCGCAAGCGCCCTCAAACTGGAGTTGTCTGAGGAAAAGACCAAAGTCACACATTCTTCGGACTTTGCCAGATTTTTGGGCTACGACATCTGCATCTCGCGCAGTGACGCCATCAAATACAATGGGCAGGGCGTTGCGGAGCGGGAGTACAGCGGACGGGTCATGCTGTATGTTCCGAAAGAAAAATGGATGGGGAAACTGTTGGAATACCACACATTCAAAATCAAGTATGACGAAACTGGAAAAGAAATCTGGAAAACGGTACACCGTGGCAAGCTCGTCAATCATCCCGATATCGAAATCATCACCAAGTTCAACGCGGAAATCAGAGGTATCTACAACTACTACCGGCTGGCAAATAACGTGTCGGTGCTGGGTAAATTTGCCCACATCATGGAGTACAGTATGTACAAAACCTTCGCCTGCAAATATCGCACCACGGTGAGAAAAATCATCGACAGATATTCGGACAACGGGATATTTTATGTTCCGTATCAGACGAAAGCGGGCATGAAAAGGTGTGAATTTTACCATGACGGCTTCAAGCGCATCAAAGAGGTTCTGATGGGCGCCGACACCCTGCCGGAATATGTAAGGAAGTACACCAGCCCAAACAGCAACGCGGCCCGAATCAAGCGCGGCGTTTGCGAACTGTGCGGGCAGAAAACCGACGATATCCGTATGCACCACGTCAGAAGGCTGAAAGACCTCACTGGCGGCAATGACTGGGAAATGTTGATGAGGAAAATGCGGCGAAAATCCCTTGCCGTATGTAAAGTCTGCCACGAAAAGATACACAGCTAATCGCTTAGGCTGGTAGATGGAGAGCCGGATACGCTGAGAGGTGTACGTCCGGTTCGGGGGAGAGCTGACCCGAAACCTACCGTGGAGACGCGGCAAGGCGCGGGGACGCTTATCCCATTACGACTCCGCCGAGGGACTGCTCACTGCCGTGATCCTCCTGCTGGCGGAGTTCCTGCCCCCCAGGGAGATCGACGGCCAGCCCCGGGAGCGCCGCCACATCGTGTCGGTATTCAAGCTGGTGCAGGACCTGCTGGAGCCCTCCGGCACCAAAGGCAAGAGCTGTTTCCAGGTACTCATGAGCCGCCTCCCGCCCGACCACAAGGCCCGATGGTTCGCCGGGGCGGCGCTGAACACCTCGGAGCAGTCCATGGCCTCGGTGCTGTCCACCGTGCTGTCCAGGCTGAACGCCTTCCTGGACACCGAGCTGGAGCAGACCATCTGCTTCGATTCCCCCATCGACGCCGAGAGCTTTGCCAGCAAAAAGTCCGCCATCTTCCTGGTGCTCCCCGAGGAGGACCAGACCAAAAACTTCATGGCGGGGCTCATGATCCAGAACCTGAGCCGGGAGCTGTTCTCCGTGGCGGACGAAAACGGGGGCAAGCTGAAGAACCGGGTAGTGCTGTTCTGTGACGAGTTCGGCACTATGCCGCCTTTCGATGTGCTGTCCCTGTTCAGCGCGGGGCGGTCCCGGAAACTGACCATGCTCCCCATCATCCAGTCCCTGGCACAGCTTGAAAAAAACTATGGAAAAGAGGGCTCGGAGATCATTCAAGACAATTGCCAAAGCACAATTTTTGGCGGCTTCGCCCCCAACAGCCAGACCGCCGACGTACTCTCCCGGGCCCTGGGCAGCTACACGGTGCAGTCCGGTTCCATCAGCCGGAGCAAGGGAGAGAACAGCCAGTCCCTCCAGATGGCGGAGCGGGCCCTCATGACGCCAGATGAGCTGAAATCCATCCCCAAGGGCAATTTTGTGGTGATGAAGACCGGCTCCCATCCCATGAAGACTCGGCTACGGCTGTTCCTGGACTGGGGGATCACCTTCGGGGAGCCCTACCAGATGCCGGAGCATGGCCAGCGGAAGGTGTTCTACGCCGGGCGGCAGGAGCTGGAGGCCGCCATCATCCAGCGGTTCTGGACGGAGCCGGAGGCGGGAGCTCAGGAGCAGGAAAAGGGCCGTCCCCCGCATAGGGGACAGCCCACGGAAAAGATGCGCAGCGATCACGCAGACCCGGCCCCGCGGCCACTGGCGACCGCTCCCGGCCTCACCAAAAAACAGGATGGGCCGCCGCCCACAGAAGGAGGGTGATCAGTTGGCGTATTATGATTCCATTTACAACGACCAGGAACTGAGCCACCGGGCCAAGGCGGTGTATATTTTTCTTAAGGATCACGCCAATAAGGAGGGCACCTGCTGGCCGGGGATCAACACCATCGCCGCTGGGGTGAGCCTGTCCCGCTCGACGGTAAAGCGGGCGTTGGACGATCTGGTGAAGGTGGGGCTGGTGGAGAAGTCTCACCGCTGGAGGGAGAATGGGAGTTTATCATCCAATCTTTATCAAATCAAATAGTGCTATGCAAGTAAGTATATCAAAATCTATATAACCAAAGCTCACCTTAATGTCCAAATCAAGATAACAGGTATTCTTTTTATGGAATATACCGCAGCCCCCACCTGGTCATCTCATAAAAAACTGGCAAGAGTTCCCGCCCTTTCTCCGTCAGGGAATACTCCACATGGGGCGGGATCTCGTTGAATTGGGCCCTGGACACCAGCTCATCCTGCTCCAGTTCCCGCAACGAAGCGGTCAGCATGGTATTTGTGATACTCCCAATGAGTTTCCGAAGCTCACTGAAACGGAGGGGCTCCTTGATGCACAACTCATATAAGATTTGAAGCTTCCATTTTCCTTGCAGCATCGTGATCAAAGAGGTCACAGGACAGTTCCCGCCTTCTGTGAGGATGACGTTTTTCACTGCGTGGGTATATTTCTCATAGCTCATATCCATGTCCATAAAAAAGCGCCCTTTCTACGTTGGTATGGTGAACCGTACCAAGTAAGACTTTTCTGCGTACTTGAAGTCGTATCCAAATCAAGTATAATAATCTTACCGGAAAAAGTCAATTATACCGGGCAAAACCAAACTCTGGAAAGGATGGTTTCCATTATGAAAGAAATCAACATCGGACAGGCCACCGCCCTCACTTCTCCCGATCCTCTGATGCTGGTATGCACCCAAAAAGAGGACGGCGCCCTAAATCTGGCCCCGGTCTCCTTCTTCATGTACGCCTCATTCAACCCGCCCATGCTGACCTTTGGCCTGGGTAAAGCGTCCAACACCGGCGAGAACATCCGCAGGACGGGCAAGGCGGTGCTGGCCGCGCCGGGGGTCAGCCTGAAGGACGCGGTGATGGCCTATGGCTCCGCCAGCGGCGGCGCTGTGGACAAGTTGAAAGAAACGTCCATCGCACTCCAAAGCATGGAGGGCTGTGGTATCCAGTTCCCCGAGGACAGCCGGGTGGCTTTTGCGGTCTCTCTGGCGCAGACGGTGGAGGCCGGCGATCACTATCTGTACGTCTGCAACATCGACAAGATGGCGGCGGACGAGGGCAAAGAGGCCCTCTTTGCCTGGAACGGCTATGCCAAGGTGGCGCCCGCCTGCGAGAAGTAAACAGAGCGTCGTTCTGAACAGGCCCAATATAAATGGAGGGAAACGCTCCGCCATGAACATTCAGCAGATACGCAATGCCACTTTGGTGGTGGCCTACGCCGGAAAACGTTTTTTGATTGACCCGTGGCTTCAGAAAAAGGGGGTGGGCAGGAGCGCCCCCACCCCCTGGAAGGAAAAAAACAAGCTCCCCAGCCCCAGCGTGGGACTGCCCATGCCGGTGGAACAGATCGTAAGAGGAATCGACGCCATCATCGTGACCCACATCCACCCGGATCATTTTGAGCAGGAGACCGCCGCCATACTGGACAAGCGAATCCCGGTATTCACCAGGGATGAGAAGGACGCGAAAACCATTCGGGAATGGGGATTTGAAACGGTGCGGGCCCTGTCCCCACAGGGAACGGCGTTTGGAGAAGCAACGCTGGTCAAGACCAAAGGGCGGCATGGGACATCTTCTATTAAAAATGCCGGCCCAGTGTGCGGCGTGGTATTCCGCGCCCCAAGGGAAAAAACACTTTACATCGCGGGGGACACCGTCTTTTACGATGAAGTCGCCCAGGAACTGGATACCCACCGGCCGGACGTGGTAGTCCTCAACGCCTGCGCCGCCACCCTCCTGTTTGCCGGACGGCTCATCATGGGCAAGGAGGATGTGCTGGCCGTCTGCAAAGCGGCCCCCTACGCAACCGTGATCGCCAGCCACATGGAGGCGGTCAATCATGCCACTGTGAGCCGGGCGGAGCTTCGGGAATATCTGACGGAAAACGGCATCGGGGAGCAGGTGTTAATCCCCCAGGACGGGGAATGCTGTGAATTTTAACGCTTGATAGGGGGCGAAGTCATGGTCTGCATCAAGGATCTGATCCAAAACATGAACCTGGTGATTGGCTGTACCATCGGATGTAGCTACTGCTACGCCCGCAACAATGTCAGGCGGTATCACATGACGAAGGACTTCGCCAAGCCGGAGTTCTTTCCGGCCAAGTTGCGGCTGATGGCCAAGGCGCGGCCGCAGAACTTTCTGCTTACCGGCATGAGCGACTTCTCCGACTGGCAAGAATCCTGGCGGGATCAGGTCTTTTCCAAAATGGAACAGAATCTACAGCATCAATATCTGTTTCTGACCAAGAGGCCGGAGGCCATTCAATTTTCCACGGAGTTGGACAACGCCTGGTTTGGCGTGACCGTCACATCCAGCAGGGAAAAGGATCGAATCAGGCGTCTGATCGAAAACATCCGGGGCAGGCATTACCACGTCACCTTTGAGCCCATGTTTGACGATATTGGGCCGGTGGACCTGTCCTCTATTAACTGGATCGTTATTGGCACGGAAACCGGCAGGCGGAAGGGAAAAGCTGTCTCGCAATCGGAGTGGATATGGAGTCTGACTGAGCAGGCCCATGCATTCCACATCCCGGTGTTTATGAAAGAGGATCTGGCCCCAATTATTGGGGCGGACAATTTGGTGCAGGAGCTGCCGGAAGCCTTTGAACAGGTACTGGAGGAGCAGAAGAAATGGAAACGGTGACAATAGACGGGGCTCACATCAAGGAGGTCCACACAAAGACGGTGATGACCAAATCCAGCCTGCCGGTGGGCGGATATTCTGTCAACCCCTATGTGGGCTGTCCTCATGCCTGCAAATACTGCTACGCCTCCTTCATGAAGCGGTTTACCAACCACCCGGAGCCCTGGGGAACCTTTTTGGACGTGAAGCATTGGCCCGCAATCAAGAACCCGGAAAAATACGCGGGACAGCGGGTGGTGATTGGGTCTGTTACAGACGGCTACCATCCACTGGAGGAGCGGTACGGGCGGACCCGGGCGCTACTGGAGCAGCTGCAAAACAGTGGGGCGAAGATCACGATTTGCACCAAGTCTGATCTGGTGCTGCGCGACCTGGATCTGTTGTGTGCCATGCCGGACGTGACTGTGTCCTGGTCGGTCAATACGTTGGACGAGCAGTTCAAGGACGATATGGATCAGGCCGTCAGCATCCAGCGGCGGCTGGATGCCATGCGGATCGTCTATGAGGCTGGCATCCGGACGGTATGCTTCGTTTCCCCAATCTTTCCGGGAATCACGGATATCCCAGCTATCATTGAGCAGGCCAAAGATCATTGCGATTTCATCTGGCTGGAGAATCTGAACCTACGGGGCAGCTACAAAGGCGAGATACTGGGCTATATACAACAAAAATACCCGGAGTTGGTTCCTCTCTATCAGGAAATTTATAAACGGAATCAGAAAGAATACTGGCGGCTCTTGGAACAGGAGATGGAGCAGTACGCCGAGGAGCACGGTTATCCATATCTGGTTGCCTACCTTCCCGATGGCCAAAGCCAGCCGGGGAAACCCGCTCTTATCAACTATTTTTATCACGAAGAAATTCGTGGTTCTGACAACAGCGGGGTGCGCAAACCGTGAGAGCAACCAGCGATTCAAAAGTCCGCGTTTATCTTTGGAAAGGAAATTCGAATGAAAAAGGTAAAAATCACAGTATTGAAAACAACGTTGGACAAAGCTCTTGCCGCCGAATATGGCGTGGAAGGGCTTACAGCCTGCACAGCAATGAAGCCGGGACAAACATTTTACACCGATTTCAGAAAGCCGGAGGGTCTGTGTGACGAGGCGTGGAAAGCAATTTATCAGTATGTATTTGCGCTGGCCCACGGTGCGGACAACGAAGTGTTCTACGACAGCGGAACTTGGATCAAGGTTCCGGGCGTTGCCATTTGTAGCTGTAATGATGGCCTGCGCCCGGTCATCTTCAAACTGGAGGCAATGGATGAGACAACCTGACCGGACAGGCTATGCACAGGAACATATGTCATTGAGGCCCCTCTATATCATCTGCGTATGGTTCGATGATTGAACCGGCGCTGATTTGTCATAATGCGTTTGCCCTGCGGGCAATCATCCCCCGGCTCCAGAGCTTCCCGTACAAAATAATGTCCTCCAGCGTCACATCGAAATCCCCGTGGTAGTAGCGGATAAACTGCATCGCCAGTCCATCGGACAGGGTAGAAATCTCCAGCTCCAGGAGCTGCCTGTCCTGTACTGCCGGGTCCTTGCTGACTGCATGGTAGATTTTCTCCTTGCAGATCCCTCCCAATCGGCGGACAAAATTGGTGACCTCATCGGAGTTGAAAATCAGACGGAAGAAGTGGTCGTTTTCCTTGATGTACAGGTAGATGTCATCAAAAAACGGCTCGATATCGTGGACACCCGCCAAGGTCTTTCCATCAAAAAAGGCGTGCATGGTTTCCGCCTTGATGTCCTCAGCCACCTGGAAAATGTCATCGTAGTGGGAATAAAAAGTGCTTCGGTTGATGTTGGCCCGTGCAACCAACTCTGTCACGGAAATTTTGTGAATGTTCCGTTTGGCGTATAAAAGCTCCGCGAAAGTGTCCTTGATCAGCTTCCGGGTTTTGAAAGAAGACGCGTTCAGATTTTTTGCCTTCATACCATACGCTCCCATCATCTCGACAATCTGCCCGCCGCTGTTGCAATTTCAACAGCGGCGGGTAAATTGTCGGTTGTCATTCGTTCCAGGCCAATTATAATAGAAACAATGTCGAAATGTCAACGCTGTCTGCATGATAAAATGGTTGGTTGATGGTGGGTGCAGGCCAGAAACAGACATTTTGGGCAAGGAAAAGACTGTTTTAGGTATATGATATGGATATTCTGACAAGCAAAATCAGGCCCATGTATTTCAGGTATTTGGCGGCTGTATCCGGGAGTGCCATGATCACTTGTATTTTCGGTATGGTAGACGCCATGATGGTTGGTAAATACCACGGGCCTTCCGGCAACGCGGCCTTAGCCGTATTCAATCCTATATGGAGTATCATTTACTGCTTTGGGTTGCTTGCGGGCATTGGCGGCTCCGTATGGTTTGCGGCCAACAGAGGCAAAGGGGACGAGGAGAACGCGCAACAGTATTTCACGCTGTCAATACTATATGGAGCTGCTTTTCCGCAATTGCCATGATTGGCATAGGGCTTTTCAACGAACCGTTCTTTCGTTTCTTTGGCGCAGATGACGAACTGCTGGTATTGGTTCAAAAATACTTAACGCCTATTTTCTTTGCGATTCCTTGCTGCGTATTCAGCAATATTCTTTCCGCATATCTTCGGAATGACGGGAATCCCGCGTTAGCGACAAAAGCAGTGATTACAGCCGGGATATTTAATGCGTTTGGCGATTATTTCTGTGTGTTCAAGCTTAATATGGGGATTCTGGGCGCAGGACTTGCCACCGCAGTGGGACAGTATATCGCTATTGTGATAATGCTGACCCATTTCATCACAAAGAAAAATACTTTGCGATTTGTAAAGCCTGTCTGTGCAGCCAATAAACTGAAAGATATTACGGTGACAGGATTTTCTACTGGAATTACCGATCTTGCAATCGGGATTATTGGGATTCTCTTTAATAGGCAGATCATGAAGTATTTTGGCCCAGACGCCCTTGCCGTTTATGGAGTGATCACACAAATTACCGTTTTCGCGCAATGCCTTGCATATGGTTCGGGGCAGGCAGCTCAGCCTATCATTTCGCAGAATTATGGCGCCGGTCAGTATGGTCGAATTAAGGAATGCTTGAAATATGGGCTGTATACCTGTGCGGGAATGGGGCTGTTTTGGGCATTGTCAGTTACACTTTTCCCCAACGCATTTGTGAAGTTCTTTATGAATCCTACCCCGCCTGTTTTAGAAATCGCGCCTGGTATTCTGCGAATCTATGGGATATCTTATCTTTTTCTACCATTTAACCTGTTTGCGACATACTATTTTCAGGCGTTGATGAGACCAGTGATTTCAATGTCTGCATCATTGGCAAGAGGGGCGATTATCAGCGGGATTATGATTACGATATTACCCATCATTTTTGGAGCCGAAAACATTTGGTTCGCAATGCTAATTACAGAAACGCTGGTCGCTGCGTTTCATTTATTTTATATGGTCCGCTGTACGAAGCAATTAACTGCAACGATTGCTACAGTTTAGGCGGAACTGTTGCAATTTCAACAGCGGCGGGTAAATTGTCGGTTGTCTTTCGTTCCAGCGCAATTATAATATAAACAGTGTTGGAATGTCAACGTTGTATCTATCACAAAGGCAACTGGAAAGGAGAACGCGATGAACATATATAACCTGTTTTCCAAGGCCCCCGCGCCGCCGGGGATCGAGACGAAAAAAGCCCACATCATCGGCGGAGGGATCGCCGGACTGGCCGCCGCGGTGTTCCTGATCGACGACGCCAGTATGCCGGGGGAGAACATCACCGTATATGAGAAGCGGGATTCCCTGGGCGGCTGCTGCGATGCCTTCGCCAACGCCCAGGGGTATGTCTGCCCCGGCGAGCGGGAGCTGGAGCCCTTCATGGAGTGCCTGTGGTACCTGTGCAGCAAGATCCCCTCCCTGGAGGACCCGGCGAAATCTGTCTTGGACGAATCCGTGCAGGCCAACAAGGATATGCCCATCCATTCGGAGTGCCGTCTGCTGTGCAAACAGGGGCATATCTATGAGAAGGTCCACGACTACCGCCTGTCTAAAGAGCTCCTGCTGAAGATGGAGCACTTCACCAGCATCCCGGAGAAAGAGCTGGAGGACATGACCATTGAGGACTACTTCGGCAAGGACAGTGAGTTCTTCCACAGCTCCCTCTGGTGGTGCTACCACTCCATGCTGGCCTTCAAGCCCTACCACAGCGCCCTGGAGGCCCAGCGGTATTTCAACCGCTTCGGCCTGCTGACCCGGCTGGATTATTTGGAGGGGATTCTGCACACCAAGCGCAACGAAAAGGACTCCATCATCAAGCCCATCCACAAGTGGCTGGAGGGGAAGGGCGTCACCTTCCGCATGGACACCGCCGTGTACGATTTGGAGATGGACGCCCCCTGCAATACTGTCAGTGGCATCAAGATCCGGGGAAAGGACACCGTGCCCGTGGGGGCGGGCGACCTGGTCTTCCTCACCAGCGGCTCCATGATGACCAACGCCTGCTACGGCGACAACACCCACCTGGCTCAGACCAACCGGGACACCAACGACCTGGGGCTGTTCACCGTCTGGAAGAATCTGGCCGCCCGGAACCCCAAGTTCGGCAACCCGGACAAGTTCCTGGGCAAGATCGACCAGACCAAGTGGATGAGCTTCTTCCTGACCGTGAAGGACTACCCCGAGTTCTTTGACCGGCTGGAGCGCATGACGGGCAGCAAGAGCGGCACCGGCGGCGGCATCACCTTCATGGACTCCGGCTGGGAGATGTCGCTGGTGATCTACGACCGGGACTACTACCCCGGCCAGCGGGAGCAGAACCGGGACGTGCTGTGGGGGGACGGTCTGTTCGGGGAGCGGATTGGCTCTTACATCAAAAAGCCCATGGCGGAGTGTACTGGCAACGAGATCATCGAGGAGATGCTCTACCACTTCAATATGCTGGATATGAAGGACGAGGTCATCGCCCACTCTTATATCTCCACCTGCATGATGCCCTATATCACCTCCCAGTTCATGCCGCGCAAGGAGAGCGACCGGCCCAAGATCGTGCCCGACGGCTGCACCAACCTGGCCTTCATCGGCCAGTATGTGGAAGTGCCCCGGGATGTGGTGTTTACCATTGAGACATCTGTGCGCACACCGCTGGAGGCGGTCTATATGTTGACCGGCCTGGACAAGGAGATCATTGAGGTGAACCCGGCCCGGTACGACCTGCGGTACATCAAGGAGCGGGTCATGAAATTCTCCGGCGTCAAGGGGAAGGTATCGGAGGCGGACTTGCCAAAAATCAGCCCCTTCAAGCTGTGGCGGGCCAAGGCCAAACTGATGAAGGAGCTGCTGAAGAAGGTCAACGAGATTCCGCCCTACTACATCATGTACCCGGGGAGGGACAAGAGCGTGGCGCTAAAGGATTCTGTTTTGAATCCGCAGTTTCCAAAAGATAACGGGTAGGCGCTGCCGTCATTGTGCGGCAATAAGTTCCGGCATATGAGCGTACAAAAGCCTCCCCACAAGTGAGTGTGGGGAGGCTTTTGCGGTTGCCCTGAGTTATTTGCCCGCCCGCCGCCGAAGGGCCTTGTGGCCTCCCATAATATGGGTCAGCAGGACGCACACCATATGGCACCATTCGTTTGTCCGCTGGAACCGAAACGCCTTGTTTACAAGGTAAGTGCCCTGTATATCGTATTGGAACAGTATTTTGGACTGTTCCCTGGAGATCCCGCAGTATTCCTGCGCAAACGGTATCATTCGATCCTTTTCTGTCAAATAGATCTTGCGGAGCACCGCGTTGGACAGCAAATCGTCCATGAACAGCGGCTGATATTTCGGGTCATCCGCCACCCGCAGGCAGGTGGGCAAGGTATTGTAGTATTTCTCCACCAGCGCGGGGTCATCCTGCGCCCCCAGCCAGGCCCAGAATTCAAAGGGATTGCCCTCCGGGAATGTCCCAGTGCGCTCCGCGATTTTCAACGCCTCCTCAATCAGCTCATCCACCACGGCGGACAGGCTGTCGAAATGGAGGTAGAAGGTGGCCCGGGTGATCTCCGCCTGACGACACAGCATGGTGACGTTGATATCCTCAAAATGGTGCTCCGCCAGAAGCTCCAGCAGGGCGTCCTTCACCACCTGCCGGGTGTAAAGCGTCCTCCGGTCTGTTTTCCGCTGTGTGGCTTCCATTGTGCGGCCCCCTTTTCTTGTTGACAGCTCCATCATAACAGGTTTTTCCTGAAAAGTCCTATACACTTTTTGAAGAAGTGTATAGGAACGTTTGAAATTAAAAAATGTGTCGTTGCTTTTCATTCCCATACAAGTATAAATAATATCATACAGACTGTCAAGAAACGAACGGAGATACCTGTTTCTGGCAGAAATCAAATGGGGAGGAAAATGAAATGTTATCGATCAGCATGGATGACATCATCGGCGTACTGGAAACCTGCAAAAGCTACCTCATCGCATTGGGCGTGATTCTGGCCCTGGGGGTCATCGCTATCATCGCCTGCATGAAACTCAAGCGCAGCCAGAAATTCCTCATCCGTGGCACTGCGGGCGTGGCCATGGTGCTGGCAGTGGTTCTCATTGCCAACCTCATCTGCTTAGGCCCTATGGCTAACCTTATCAGCCTTACCCAGGGCGAAGGCCAGGTCACCGAGGAAACCTCCAACGAGGCCAGAGACCTGGTGGAACAGATCGCCGCCGAGGGTTTTGTCCTTTTGCAGAACGAGGACAATGCCCTGCCCCTCACCGGCGTGACCAACGTGAACCTGTTCGGCTGGGCCTCTACCAACCCCGCCTACGGCGGCACCGGCTCCGGCGGCATCAACGCCCTGTTCGAGGTGATCTCCCTGCGCCAGGGGCTGGAGGACGCGGGCTACAAGGTGAACGACGAGCTGTTCTCCTTCTACCAGGGCTACACCGCAGAGCGGGAGACCATGACCATCGACAAGCAGAGCTGGACCCTCCCCGAGCCCCCCGTCAGCCTCTATACCGACGAGCTGGTGAACAACGCCAAGAGCTTTTCCGACGTGGCTATGATCGTGCTGTCCCGGGCGGCGGGCGAGGGCCACAACGACCTGCCCGTGGACGTGTCCGCCGCCGCCTTTGACGGCAATTCCGAGGACTACTTAGACTTTGAGCCCGGCGAACACTACCTCCAGCTCTCCCGGACCGAGCGGGACATGGTGGAGCTGGTGTGCGAGAATTTCGGCACCGTCATCGTGCTCTACAACGGCTCCAACCCCCTGGAGCTGGGCTTTGTGGAGGAGTACGACCAGATCAAGGCCACCCTGTGGTGCGCCGGCCCCGGCAATACCGGCTTCGAGTCCCTGGGCAAGATCCTCAAGGGCGAGGTCAACCCCTCCGGCCGCACCACCGACACCTTCGTGTACGACATGACCCAGACCCCCTGGTGGAACAACAGCGGCAAGGTGAGCTACACCAACATGGAGCACATGGCCCAGGAGGGCATGAACTCCGGCCGTCCCACCACCTACTACCCCTCTTTCCTGAACTACGCCGAGGGCATCTATGTGGGTTACAAGTTCTACGAGACCGCTGCGGCCGAGGGCCTCATCGACTATGGCAAAACGGTCCAGTTCCCCTTCGGCCACGGCCTGAGCTACACCACCTTTACCCAGGAGATGGGGCCCATCTCCGAAGCTGATGGTTCCATCAGCTTTGATGTCACCGTCACCAACACCGGCTCTGTGGCGGGCAAGGACGTGGTGGAAGTGTTCTACAACCCGCCCTACACCAACGGCGGGATCGAGAAGGCCACTGCCAATCTCATCGACTATGGCAAGACCGGACTGCTGGAGCCGGGCAAGTCTGAGACGCTGAGCTTCACCATCAAACTGGAGGACATGGCCTCCTTTGACGAACTGGGCCAGGGCTGCTACGTGCTGGAGCAGGGTGATTACATCATTTCCGTCAACGCCAACTCTCACGAGATTTTGGACAGCCGGACCTATCACCAGGACAGCACGGTGGCATACAATGAATCCAATCCCCGTCCCTCCGACGGCTCTGCCGCCATGGCCCGCTTTGACGACCTGCGCAACGGCGTGACCTATCTCTCCCGGAAGGACGGCTTCGCTAACTACAATACGGCTACTGCCGCGCCCGCCGACCTGAAAATGTCCGATGAAAACATGGGCAAGTACCACCTGAATCAGAACTTCGACTATACCACCTATCTCAACGCTTCCGACACCATGCCCACCACCGGAGCCAAGAACGGCTTGACTCTGGCCGACTTCCGGGAGGCGGACTACGGCGATCCCAAGTGGGACCAGCTGCTGGACCAGCTCACCGTCCCCGAGATGCTGAACATGATTGCCCTGGCGGGCTATCAGACCCCCGGCGCGGAATCCGTAGGCAAGGTGGCCACCTATGACTTCGACGGCCCCGCCGCCATCAACAACAACTTCACCGGCGCGGGTTCCATCGGGATGCCCATCGCCACCGTCATCGCCTGCACCTGGAGCCCCGAGCTGGCCACCCGTTACGGCGAGATCATGGGCAAGACCAGCGTGGAGATGAACGCGGCAGGCTGGTACGCCCCCGGCGTCAACCTGCACCGCACCCCCTTCGGCGGGCGCAACTACGAGTACTATTCCGAGGACGGTGTGCTGTCCGGCCTCACCGCCTCCTATGCCATCCAGGGCGCGGCCAAGCACGGCGTGTACGCCTACATCAAGCACTTTGCCCTGTACGACTTCAACGGCAAAATGGTGTGCGTGTGGACCGGGGAGCAGGCCATGCGGGAAATCTACCTCAAGCCCTTTGAGATCGGCGTGAAGTTCGGCAACGTGGAGGCCATCATGGTGTCCTGGTCTTTCCTGGGCACCCGCTGGGCCGGAGAGGACAGCCGCCTGATGAATGACGTCCTCCGGGACGAGTGGGGCTTCCGGGGTATGGCCCTCACCGACTTCTTCCGCAACAACGGCCACGGCTTCATGAACGCCGATGCCGCCTTGGCCAACGGCGTGGACGCCATGCTGGCCACCTACGGCGAGGGCCCCAACCGCCCAGCGGATTACGCCAACCCCAGCGCATCCACAGTGAAGTACATGAGGAATGCCTGCAAGAACATCATGTATACGGTGGCCCACAGCTGGATGTACGACGGCCGTTCCCAGTCCACCGACGGCGACGGCTGGAAAACCGTGGTGTATGTGCTGGATGTGGTGGCTATCGCCGCCTTGGCCGCCGTGGAGGTTCTGGTGGTGAAAAAGAGCAGGAAGATCGAGGATAAGTGACAATGTTATAAAACGATTCGTCCTTACAATCAGGCCGCTGAAACTGCCCTGTTTGTTGTAAGCGGTTCTTGATAAAGTGCTGCGGGATGTGTTCCTCTCATTCACTTTTCGCATCTCACAGCGTGAGAAGGAAGGTGGTGCTTTCCCAGAAAAGCACCACCTTCCTTTCATATATCGACCCTATTCCAGTGTGTTCATCAACTTTATGATATTTTGCGTGTCCAATTTTATCATGTCGGCACCTTACGTATATGCCTCGGTTCTACCAGCCCATGCCCTGCCTTGCATTTTAGAACAGCCATGTACGAATCAAGTGGCCTTGAGTACAGCAAGTACGTCATCCGACGCCCAGGCGGGTCGGGGCATGGCGGAACTTGGGATAAAAGAGTTTTAGGCTTACCAATTATTTTTTACTTATATTTTGTATATGTTTTATATATTTTACATTTTCCTGCACAAGTGTTATCCTATTTTTAGGCTTAATGCTAGTTTTGGTCCGGACCCAAAACATAAAAACCTGCCAAATCCATGGAGCAATAGGAGTGATATGATTTGAAGCAGTGCAAAGTATTTGTACCCTTTGGCGCAGTAGGCGGAGGCATAGAGAAGGAGGCCTTTGACAATGGTCTCGCGCTTCACCCTGACGCCATTGCCAGTGATGCCGGCTCCACCGACTCCGGTCCGTATTATCTGGGCACTGGGAAGGGAAAGTACGCGAGGGGGTCCGTCAAAGAGGATCTGCGCCTCATGCTGAAGGGAGGCCATGAACTGGGGATTCCTGTTTTGGTCGGCAGCTGTGGGACCTGCGGCAGCGACCAGGGGGTGGATGAAACCGCCGCGATTTGCAGAGAGATTTGCGAAGAGGAAGGTTTTGACCTTAAGATCGCAAAGATCTACACTCAGCAGGACGGGCAAAAATTAAAGCAGCGGTATTTGGCTGGGGATATTCTCCCCCTTCAGGCGGCGCCTGACATCAACGAAAGTACCTTTGACCGTTGTACCCACATCGTGGCCGCAGCCGGAGTAGAACCCTTTATTGAGGCTCTTCGCGCAGGGGCTGACGTGGTGCTCTGCGGCAGGGCCACTGATACCGCCATCATTGCCGCCTATCCCATTATGATGGGATGCGATCAGGCCAGCGCCTGGCATGGCGCGAAAATCGCTGAGTGCGGTTCGTTATGCACCGTGGACCCCAGGGGAGGCGTATTCCTCACTTTTGATGAGGAAGGGGTCACTGTGGAACCCACCGCTACTGGAAATCGCTGCACTGTCTATTCTACATCGGCCCATATGCTGTATGAAAATTCTGACCCCGTCACCCTCACCGAGCCCGGCGTTGTGATTGATCTCTCTGCCGCCTCCTACACGCAGCTCAACGAGCGGCAGGTCCGCATCCAAGGTGCCAAGGCGGAAACCAGACCCTATACTTTGAAGCTGGAGGGCGCGGCCCCTGTCGGGTTCCAGACAGTATCTCTGGTGGGGATTGCTGACCGCCGGATCATGGCTGATCCCATGGCCTGGATTGACCGGCTGGAACGCGCCGCTCAAGAACGGCTGCATCGTGTTGGGTTGACCGAGGGCTATTCCTACTGCATTAAGCCCTACGGCTTCAATGCAGTCATCCCTGGGGAGATCCCTCCCGTCTCCTATGTCCCCCGGGAGCTTGGCGTTGTTTTACTGGTGACCGCTGATACCCAGCAGCTGGCCACTCAGGTGGCAAAGGTGTTCAATCCTCTGCTCCTTCACCTGTCGGTAAAAGAAAACGAGCAAATGCCCTCGTTCGCTTTCCCCTTCTCTCCCACCGAGCTTGAAAAGGGACAGGCCTATGAGTTCTGCTTCTATCACGTCGTCAAGACAGCGGACCCCCTGGAGCTTGTTCGTATCCAATATGAAACTAGTCTTTGGGGAGGTGAAGGATGATGGCTACTATTGGTGAAAGCGCAAAATATGTTCGCTCTAAGGGGGCAGGTCCTTTCTGGATGACCATCGATATCTTTTGCGACGGCCCGGAAAAATTTGAGCTCTTCCAGGATTCTCCTGTGATTTGTCCCAAGACCTTCAGTGATATTTTCCAGGTGCCGGAAGATACCGTGAAAATCTTCTTCTTGTCCCAGCTGCAGGTAATCAAGATTTCCGTCCCCAGGATCCCCCCCCAGGGACATCCCGGCGAGCGGGATATGCACTGCGGTCAGCAATACATCCGCATCCTGGATTTGCCGTTGGCCTGAACATTTCCTGAAAAGAGATGATATTGAGGAGGTATTTAACATGTTAGCCGCAGTTAGCTTTATCATGATCATTGTCATGATCGTTCTGCTGACCAAATTCAAATGGCTGCCTGCCGTAGTTTTCACCACTCTGCCCATCGTTGTCGCCCTCGTGCTGGGGACGGGCTTTGAGGAGACTATGGCCCTGGCCGCTACCGGCATCACCAAAGTCCTGCCTGTCGCCGCCATGTTCGTCGGCTCTATCACCTATTTCGGAATCATGGGCGACGTGGGTCTGTTCGATGGCTTTATCGATTTTCTGCTCTCCAAGTTGAAAAATAATATCACCAGTATGCTGGTGATATCCGCCTGCGTGGCCCTTGTCACCCATTTGGACGGCTCAGGCACTACCACCCTGATGATTACCGTCCCCGCGCTGATGCCTATCGCCCAACGCATGGGGATCCGCCGCTTACCATTTGCCTTTGTTGTCAGCATGTCCATTGCGGTGTTCAATATTCTTCCCTGGGGTGGTCCTTTGGGGCGGGTCGGCACTGTCCTGGGCGGTCTGGACCCTGTATCTATCTGGATTCGCAGCCTTCCCATGATGATCTTCAGTGTTATCCTCCTCTTTGGTATGTGCTTCTATGTCAGTTGGAGTGAGAAACATAAAGGATTCTTTGATCCCACGGTTTCTTCCACCGCCACTTCCGCCAGCCGGATCGAACTCAGCGCCGAGGAACAGGCACTGAAGCGTCCCAGGCTAGTATGGGTCAATCTTCTGCTGACAATCGGTGTGTTGGCTCTCCTTTTCCTGGGCGTCCCCTCCTTCCTGCCTTTCCTCATCGGTACTGGACTGGCCCTCCTCATCAACTACGGCAAGGATGGCTCAAAAGCCCAGACTGCCCGCTTGAAAGCTCATGCTCCCAGCATCCTTCCACTGGTCTTTACGATTATTTGTGCCGGCATCTTCCTGGGTATTTTTAGCGGCAGCGGCATGGTGGAGGCCATGGCTGAAGTCATCATCGGATTAATCCCCAGCTCTTTGGGCCGTTTCGTCCATATCATTATGGGCATCCTCAGTATCCCTCTGAGCTTGGTTTTTGACGCAGATACCAAAGTTTATGGTTTCCTGCCTGTTTTGATCGAGGTGGCAGAAAGCTGCGGCATCGACCCTGTGAAGGCTGGCATCGCCATTGCCTATGGTCACAACTTTGGCGTCAATATGTGTATGACCAGCGCCAGCGTCTACTTTGGCTTGGGTCTGTACGGCATTGAATATGGTGAAATGCTGCGCTACAATTGGGCGAAAATGTTTATTGCCGGAACCTTGGTCATCCTCTTTGGAGCCGTGGTCGGGATATTGTGATCGTCATTTTCTCTTTGCCAATGGGCCCTCTTCGGAGGGCCTATTGGCCCTTTTCCATTTCCATAGTCATCATGAGCGAGGAAAGAAAAATGAATGTAAATGAGTATAGTTATGTTCTTGCAGTGATGGAATGCGGCAGTATTTCCGAAGCGGCCAAAGCTCTCTACATCTCGCAGCCTGCCCTTAGCATGTACATACGAAATCTGGAAAACAGGCTTGGCGACAAGCTGTTTTACAAAAGCGGCGGCACGCTCTATCTTACTGATATTGGAATGCGTTACTGCGAATATGCTCAGAAAATCGTCAGTCTGGACCGCGCATTAGAGAGGGAAATCCGGGAGTTGAAAAACCAAGAATCAGGCGAGGTGATTCTTGGTGTACCGACCACCAGAGGAGAAGAGTTCCTCTCCCAGGTTTTGCCAGTTTTTCAGGAACAGTATCCGGGTATCCAAGTTAAAATCGTAGAGGGGACCTCCGCTAAGTTAGAGACTATGGCATATGAACGTCAGATTGATATTGCCATACTTCACTATCCTTTCAAAGAATATTCATTGGAGTATACGGCCTTGACACAGGAGGAGGTTTGTTTATTCGTTCCTTCTGATTTTCCAATCTGTGAAAAAGCCCAGAGACGACCGGGCCACGATTTTCTCTGGATGGATATGGCCCATCTCCGGCAGGAGAAATTCATTCTTTTCAGGAAGGGACAGCGAATGCGGCAAGCCGCAGATACGCTGTTTCAAGCCGCTGGATATGAGCCCAATATTCTCTGGGAACTATCCAGCGCCATGTCTATCTATCGGCTTACTTGTTGTGGCATGGGAGCTTCTATTGGCATTGGAAAATTTTATACCTCCCATAAAACCAAGGATATACAAGCGTTTTCTGTCGGAGAAATTCCCCTTTACTATAATGTTGTAGCCGCCTACGCTTCCCGAGAAAAGCTTTCTCATTCCGCGCAGGCTATGCTCCAGGTCATTCAGGGAATTTATCGGACAGATAACCATCAAGTTTTCTTATAAAAGAGTCACAAATCTGTTCGTCAAACCCCCGGAAGTTCTTCCAGAAAATAGTTTTGACCAAATCAGTATAAACTGAATCGTTTCGCTGTTGACGGCAAAATTCTCTCTGAATTTTTGCATTAAGTCCATCACTTTACATGATGCACCTTGTCGTTAAGTTGGATCGGTGGCGCGATCCAGCCGCAAGGCCACGGGTTGAGGCGATGTGCATCTCGCCTTAATTGAGTGCGGAGAGACAGAGAGTCCCCGCCTCCACCACTTGCCCAACACGTTGGTATGTGTTGCCAGATAGAAAAATTAAAGTGGACAGTGACATCCATCCATTACAGCCGCCGATTGGTGCTCCACGGGAAAATGGTCATAACAGTTTAACACGATTTTCTAAAAAGAGGCCGCAAACGTCCGTGACGTTTGCGGCCTCTTTTTATCCGACATATTTCGACTTCTTCGGACATCTATCTCAGAGTCCTCTTTACGGAAAGTATCTCTTTTTTTTACACTGTAAATCCCAATTATATCCTGATGTGGGATATTCTGCTTTTCTCTTTTCTGCAAAAGGGGGTCATATATATACTTTCCCCCTCTGCCGTGGCCCTCCGCTTCTGAAACCAAAATTCCCACCATGATTTCAGAAGAACAGGAGGTCTGCCGCATGCGGCTGACATACATAAGAAAAGCAGAGATGCACTTGCTAAGCCAATATGATTCAAACACCTATTTTTGTGCAAATTGCCAGCTTACAGCCTGCGTTTTGTTGCAAAACGCTGAATTTCTGTATCTCAGCAAAATACTTTTTTTAATAAGAAGGGCCACTTCAGGTTTAACTGTTATACTCCCGAACATGGATCGGATGGCGGGAGGTGAGCTCGAATGAACCTGTTCGAGCGCCGCAATGCCATCATGAAAATACTGCGCAAGGAAGGCCACACCACAGTGACCCGCCTAGCCAAAATGTTTGATGTCAGTGAGCGCACCATATACAGCGACATCACAGCTCTCTCCCTTGACCAACCGATTCAAACTGTCCGAGGCCGATATGGAGGCGGTGTGAAGCTGGCAAGCTGGTTTCATCCTAATGCCAACAAGCTGTCATCCAGGCAGGAAGAACTGCTTCAGCGATTGAAAACGACCCTGGCGGGCGACGATTTAATCGTGATGAACAGTATCCTCGCTCAGTTTTCCCCTGCTGGCGGGTGCCAGTAACCCCCTTTGCACCTTGAAAATTGAACATCCGGCGACTGAAATACGTTCCCTGACGGAGCGCCAGCAAGCGCAGAGCGACGCTGGAGGATGCGCTAAGACCCGCCTGTGCGGTTTTCCGCATAAAAGACGGCCAATGTAAGGCGGTGAGCGGTACCCATCTGTCCACAAAACAGCGGACAAGCTGTTTCGCAACGACCTCGTCAGTACACAATGATACTCCTGCCTGCGGGCAGCTCGGAGAGATCCTCGGAGGGGTGAAATTCCCGTGACGTGCATTCTGCACGGTTTCAGTCTGTCGCCCACGCCTGGGGGAGTAGTGTCAAATGCAGGCGAACGAAAGACAGGAAAACAACCTCTTTCGGACAAGACCTTGATAACAGAAGCCACGGGGATCGTTCGGTCCTCTGAGCAAAACCGGACGGTCCTCGTTTTTGTGTTATCAAGCACCAAATCGCACAAAGGAGATTTACATCATGTCTAAAACCGAGCTTACTGACAACTTGACCTTCCTCTCTGCCTTACAGATGCTGAAACAGCTTGTGGCCCAGGGCCTCCTCACCGCCGACGAGGGAAAACGCACCCAGCGGGAGCTGGAACGGAAGCTACGGCCCACCCTGTTGCTGCCTTGATCCCAACGCCGTAAAGTGCCCAATTTAGACCCCCGCTTCTCGTTGCTATTCCCAAATAGCTTTGTTATAGGTGTTGTGGTATTGTCGTTGCTGAAAGGAGGCAAGAATCGTGGCAAATCAAGTCAAAACTCCGAACGTCACTGTGATCAGCCCTGCCACGCCGGACCAAGCAAAGCTCCGGGTAGCGGCCTACGCCCGAGTCAGCAGCGACTCCGCCGACCAGCTCAACTCCTATCTGGCCCAGGTGGATTACTACACCCGTCACATCGGGGAGAATCCGGACTGGGAACTGGTCGATGTCTATGCCGACGAGGGTATCAGCGGTCTGGCGGTCAAAAACCGGGACGATTTCAACCGCATGATGGCAGACTGCCGGGCCGGAAAGGTGGATCGCATCCTGGTCAAGTCCATGTCACGCTTTGCCCGGAATACCAGCGACTTCCTGACGGCCATGCGGGAGCTCCTTCGGCTGGGCGTCACCATCTATTTCGAGAAGGAAAACATCGACACCGGCATGCTCACCTCGGAGCAGATGGCCACCATCTATGCGGGCTTCGCCCAGATGGAGTCTACCAGTCACTCCAGCAACATGAGGACCAGCGTGGAGATGCGGATGAAAAACGGTATCTTTACCCCGTCCTCCATGCCCTACGGCTACCGGCTGAACGGGCTGGAACCGGAGATCGTGCCGGAGGAGGCCGAGGTGGTACGGCACATCTTCTCCGCTGCCCTGCTCGGACATGGCCGGAAGGAGATCGCCAAAACTTTGAATGAGCTGGGCATTGAGCGCGGCCATGGCCGAATGACCTGGCAGCACACCACCATCAGCTACATCCTGACCAACAGTTTCTACACGGGAGATTCGGTGTGGCACAAGACCTGCGCCACCGACACGCTCCCTTTCCAACAGGTGAAAAACCTGGGGCAGAAGCCTAAGTACAACGCAGTGGACGACCATCCCGCCATCATCAGCCGTGAGGATTTTTCTCAGGTCCAGGCCCTCATTTCACAGCGCCGGGAGCAATTCTACCGCGAGACTCCTCCCCCCTCTTCCATCTATACCGGCAGAGTCTTCTGTGGGCGATGCGGCTCAAAACTCCGCAGAAAAATATGCAGTGAGAAAGCCTACTGGGATTGCTACCGTCACAACGCGGGTAAGGAGCTCTGCCCTTCCTCCCAAATCTCTGAAGTGTCCCTCACCGCCGCCGTCCTACGCCTCCACAACAAGCTGCTTCTCCATGGTCAGGAGCTCCTCCAGCCCTTGCTGGACCAGCTCCGTCAGACTCGGGAATTAGAGCTGCGCTCCAGCAGGAAGCTGTTTGACATCGACAAAGAAATAGCTAGTATCTCAGGGCAGAATCTGGTGCTCATCCGGCTGAAAAGCAAGGGGAGCATCGATCCTGCCCTCGCTTTGTCCCAGGCCGACGCTCTAAGCCGCAAACTGAAGGAGTTGCGCCGTCTGCGCCGGAAGGTGCTGGAGGCCATTGATGGGGACGACCAGATCCAGGAAACAGAATCCATGCTGGACTATCTGGAGTCCGCTCAGTGGCGGGATGAGGTGCCTGCGGACCTGTTCGAGAATCTGGTGGAGCAAATCACGGTGATATCGGCAGAGGAAGTGAAGTTCCGGCTCCTCAACGGGCTGGAGCTGACGGAAAGGCTGGTGTGAGCCGTGGCGTGGCAGAGAAAGATCCCTTTCGGCTACATGATTCAGGGTGGGATCACCCAGCCCTCCCCACAAGAGGCCGATGCGGTGAAACACATCTTCGCCCAGTATCTGGTCGGAACCTCCCTCCTGGCCATCGCGGAGCATATGACCACCCATGGTCCCCGCTACCACCAGCACACCCCCGCGTGGAACAAAAATATGGTGAAGCGGATCCTAGAAAACATGAAATATATTGGCACGGGCGGCTACCCTCGGTTGGTGTCCGATGAGGACTTCGCCGCCGCCCGGCGACAGCGGTCCGACCGGAATACCTATGCCCCATTGGCCGCCGAGATCCGGCCCATCCTGGGCAAGACCGTCTGCGTCCAGTGCGGCGGGAGGCTGATCCGGGGCACCCGCACCCATGGCCGGGTGTACTGGCGGTGCCAGAACCCGGACTGTGGCCAGAGCGTGTCCATCAGCGACGAGGCCCTGGCTGGTCTGGTGGAACAGCGGCTCCGGGCGCTGGCCCAGGCTTCCCATCTGCTCACCGTACCCGAACCCCGGCAGACAGAACCCGGCCTGGACACCATCCGGTTCCAAAATGAGCTGACCTTGGCCCTCAACCGGGGCGGCGAGAGCCCCGAGTACATCAAATCCCTGGCCCTGGCCGTTGCTGCTCAGCGGTACGGCCAGCTCCCGGATCCCACTCCCGACCACAAGCTGGAACGGCTTCGAGCTCAATTGGAGGAAGGCCCCGCCGATGCCGATACCCTCTCGGCTCTGCTGACCACAGCGGTGTGGGCCGTCCGGCTGGGCCCGGACAAAACCGTGGAGCTGGAGCTGGTCAACGGCACGATCATCACAGAAGAAAAGGAGGAGAGCGCATGAGCGCACAGGTCAAGACCCCGCGGAAAGTCACCGTCACCCCGCCAGATCCCAAGTACGCCGAGGCCGGGAAGGACATCCGCAAGCGCCACCTGCGGGTGGCCCCCTACTGCCGTGTGTCCACCGGCAGCGAGGAGCAGCTCACCAGCTTCACCGCCCAGATGGACTACTACACCCAGCGCATCGCGGACACCGAGGGCTGGACTATGGTGCGGATGTACGCCGATAAAGGCATCACCGGCACGTCCGCCAAGAAGCGCCCGGAATTCCTGAAGATGATCCGGGACGCCGAAAAAGGTAAGATCGACCTGGTGATCACCAAGTCCGTGTCCCGGTTCACTCGAAACACTCTGGACGGGCTCGAGTACGTGCGCCGCCTGAAGCGGTGCGGCGTGGGGGTGTACTTCGAGAAGGAGAACACCAACACCCTGAACATGAGCAACGAAATGATCCTCACCTTCCTGATGAGCCAGGCCCAATCCGAAAGCGAGTCTTTGTCCACCAACGTCAAGTGGGGCTTCCGCAAGCGGTTCCAGGACGGTGTGGTGTACTACCATTACGGCAGCTTCCTGGGCTACCGGGAGGGGCCGGACGGCCAGCCGGAAATCGACCCGGACCAGGCCCCGGTGGTGCGACGCATCTTCGCCCACTACCTGATGGGACACAGCGTGGCCCGGATCTGCCGGGACCTGATGGCGGACGGCGTCCCCACCGCCCGGGGCGGCGAAAAATGGTGTGATACCACAGTGCGGAACATTTTGCAAAACGAGAAGTACATTGGGGACGCTATCCTGCAAAAAACCTTCTGTGCGGACCTGTTCGACAGCCGTCAGCAAATCAAGAACGAGGGCCAGCTCCCTAAATACTATGTCCACGACTGCCATCCGGCCATCATCGACCGGGACACCTTCCAGCGGGTGCAGGAGGAGATGGCGCGGCGCTCCAGTCTGCGCAAGACCTCCTCCAAAACCAAGACCGAGCAGGGCAAGTACAGTAGCAAGTACGCCTTCGGGGAGCTGCTGGTGTGCTCGGAGTGCGGCAGCCCGTACCGCAGAGTGACCTATATGCCCCGTGGACAGAAGCGGCACGTCTGGCGATGTATCAACCGTCTGGAGCACGGCACGAGGCTGTGCCGCAGGTCTTCTACCATGGAGGAGCCCGAGCTCCAGACCGCTGTGGCCGCCGCCATCAACGAACGGTTCCGCCAGCAGACCGCCCGGCAGACATTAGCGGACTGTGTTGCCGCTGCCCTGGCGGGTGCAGGAAACGCCGACCTCTCCCTCCCCGCAGCGGAAGCCAAGCTCCGGGCCCTCCAGGAGCGGCAGATGGAGCTGCTCCAGCTGGCGGCGATGGCCGTGGACAACACGGAGTTTGACGAGGAGATCAGCCGGGTGAACACTGCCATCCTGGGTCTGCTCACTCAGAAAACCGAGTTGGAGCGGCAGGGCCGGACCGACCCGGAGTACAACAGCCGGGTAACTTCGATCACCGGGGCTCTGGAGGAGGCAGGCAGCGCCGCAGTGGGCTTCGATGATGTCATCGTGCGGCAGATGGTGTCCAGCATCACGGTGCTGGACCGGGAGCGGCTGTCCATCCGCTTCAAGGACGGGACGGAGATGGAGCAGGCTGTTGAGAACATGCGCAGAAGTGCCAGCGCATGAGCGTCTATGTCACCTGGTCCCTCGGGCACTATCGCTAAAATCAGGTGATCAACGAGCGGTCCGTGGTCCAATGGGAGCGGATATTAAAACTAGAATGAGTACAGAGCGGGGCTCCTTCCAGATGGAAGGAGCCCCGGCTTTTACAGGAAGGATGGTCAGACAATGTCAGCGCCATTTGAAAATGTCGATTTTCGCCGGAATGGAGTGTCGTTTTTAACAGGACAGCATACCTCTGGCAATGGTCTGACACCAAGGCGGTAGAAACCATGCTGACACCACAACAGATAAGGGGGGCGATTTAATGCCGCATCGGATGACCTATCTCCGTATCCACTGCAACAACTATGTCCGCGATTGGTTCAGCGATGAGGACCGGGTCGCTTTCAAAGCGGAGAGCCGCCAAATGTTTCAGGTGTTAGGCTGGACGATCCACGAAGGAAAAAGCGGAGTCTGCGACACGGTCACCAAGGACCGGCAGGACCTCTATCTGCATCCCACCAGTTTCAGCGGCGTCATGGATGAAGATGAGGTGCCAGCTATCCTGGAGCACTTATCTACCGCAAAAACCTTTCACTGTTATCACGTGGACTATTACGAGGAGTACACGGATATGAGTGACGAGGAATATCGGGCCGCGCTGGAAGCAAAGCGGGGTGAGATCACCGATTTCATTCTGGAAAACTGCCGGACAAAGCGCACAAACCGCTATATTGTGGATTCTGTTGCGGCCCGCGTCGCCCAGCAGTTTGAGATATGCCGCCTGTGTGACAAAGACCGACGCAACAGCGTTGGAATCCGATTTGTGTCGGAGTTGATCGACCAACTGCTCCAGCAGGGCCGCTTGGTCACAGCAGAAACAGCCTGTGGGCCAGGGATCCGGACTGCCACAGCCGGAGAACTGAAAAATAGACATCGGCCTCCTGCGGAGCAGCTAGACGGTCAAACCTTTATGGACCTCTAAAACATGCCTGCAGGCAGTACGAAAAGGGACATGGGGACGCACCCTGTGTCCCCGTTATTTCGCCCCATGATCAGGTGCAAAGCGCCAGAAAGGAGCAGTTCATGAACGTCAGGAAACCCACCGATTACAGCGTCCTGTACGCCGCGCTGGACAGGCTGATGGCGGCGAATCCGCCACAGATGAAGCTGTACCGTGATATTGGCTGTCTCGTCAGCAACAGGCTGGAAAAGGGCGCGGCGGTGGCCGCCGCTGAATACCTGCGCACTGCGTATCCTGACGTTCCCGGGTTCTCCCCCCGGACCCTGCGTCGGATGCGGAACTTTTACCGGGCCTATGAGGACGCACTGGAGGTGTTGGCAGAGGCTATGGGCATCGGCTGGACCCAGAACGTGGTCATCCTGGAGGCAGAGCTGACCCTCCAAGAAAGAGCGTGGTACATCCGGGCCGTCCGCCGATCCGGATGGTCCAAGCTAAAGCTGGTGGAGCAGATCGCCGCCTGCGTCCATCTGGAGATGGCTCTCGACTTGACAGTCCGGCTGTGTTATACTGAGAAAAACGATGTCATGGAGCGTGTGAACGATGACGAGCATCCTCTTTATCTGCCACGGCAATATATGCCGCAGCCCAATGGCCGAGTTTGTGATGAAGGACCTGGTGAGGGAGGCCGGGCTGGAGTCCCAATTCCACATCGAGTCCGCCGCCACCAGCACGGAGGAGATCGGCAACCCGGTCTATCCCCCGGCCCGGCGCAAGCTAGCCGAGCACGGCATCGACTGCATGGGCAAGACCGCCCGACAGATTACCAATGCCGATTACGACCGCTTCGACCTGCTGATCGGGGTGGACCGGGCCAACCTGCGGAATATGTACCGCATCTGCGGCGGCGACTTCGCCGGAAAACTGCGCCTCCTGATGGACTATACCGACCGCCCCGGCGATGTTGCCGACCCCTGGTATACGGACGATTTCGAGACTACCTGGCGGGATGTGCTGGCCGGGTGTCAGGGGCTTCTTTCCCAGCTACGAAATACGGGGCGCTAACCACATGGAACACCGGATCTTATGCTATGGCGACTCCAACACCTATGGCTACGACCCCCGCTCCTGCCTGGGTGGACGATACCCTGAAACCGTCCGCTGGACCGCCGCACTTCAATCACAGGGCTGGACCGTTTTCAACGCGGGACAGAATGGCCGATCCATCCCCCAAAAAAGTTGGGAAATCGAAACGCTGTCTCAGATAATCCACCGCCAGGAGCCGGAGATCGTCACCATTATGCTGGGCACCAATGATCTGCTCCAGGATCCCGGCCTTTCCGCCGCAGGTTGCGCGGGATGGATGGAACGGTTTCTAATTGCGCTTTTGGAGCAGGTCCCACCCTGTCAGCTTCTGTTGATCGCCCCTCCGCCAGTGACGCTGGGGGCCTGGGTTGACGATCCCAAAATCGTTCAGACCTCCCAACACTTGGGCGCACATTACCAGGCGCTGGCCCAAAGGCGGGGCGTTACCTTCGCTGACGCTGGTGATTGGGATGTGGAACTCACCTACAACGGAGTCCATTTTTCAGAGCGGGGACACAGGGCCTTTTCCGCGGGCATCGGCAAGCGGCTGTCGGAGCTGACAGGCGATGCGCCATAGCTCAACTGCGGACCAACGCCCTCCTAAAGAAGTATTTTTGTGATTTTCAAAATAAACCGAGGAGGAAGCTATCATGCGGAAAAACTTTGGGGCCAAGCCTTATACCTACCCCCAGCCGGTGTTCATCATCGCCACCTATGGCCCGGATGGCACGCCGGACGCTATGAACGCCGCCTGGGGCGGCATCAGCGACACAACCGAGCTGTCCATGTGCCTGAGCGCGGGGCACAAGACCACCAAAAACATCCTGGAGCGCAAGGCATTCACTGTCAGCATGGCCGATGCCGCCCACGTGGTGGAGTGCGACTATGTGGGCGTGGTGTCCGCCAACGACGTGCCGGACAAGTTGGCAAAAGCCGGGTTCCACACCACGAAAAGCGAGTTCGTGGACGCCCCCCTCATCGACGAGCTGGCCATGGCGGTGGAGTGCAGGCTGGTGAGCTATGACCCGGAGACCTGCCGCCTGGTGGGCGAGATCGTCAACGTCAGCGTGGACGAAAGCGTCCTCACTCTGGAGGGCAAGGTGGATGTGGCCAAGCTGGCCCCCATCGCCTTTGACCCCATCAACAATGCCTACCACGTCCTGGGCGAAAAGGTGGGCAACGCCTTTGCGGACGGGCTGAAACTGAAATGACGAACTACCAGATACTGAACGCTCAGCTTTCGGCGCTGATCGGCGGTGTACCCCACCGGACTGCCAACCTGGCCAACGCCGCCGCCCTGCTCTACCACACGCTGGACGGCCTCAACTGGGCGGGGTTTTATCTGCTGGAGGGGGACACGCTGGTGCTGGGCCCCTTCCAGGGCAGGCCCGCCTGCATCGAAATCCCGGTGGGCCGGGGGGTGTGTGGAACCGCCGTGGCGGAGGGCAGCACACAGCTAGTCCCGGACGTCCACCAATTCCCCGGGCACATCGCCTGTGACAGCGCCTCCAACTCGGAGATCGTGGTGCCCGTCCGCGCGGGCAGGAAAATTGTAGGCGTGCTGGATATTGACAGCCCCCGCCTCGGGCGCTTCACGGAGGAGGACCGGAGAGGGCTGGAGGCATTTGTCGGAATATTGGAAGCGGAGCTCTGGACATAGAGCAAGCGGCCCTCTCCCACTGGAGAGGGCCGCTGCCGTTCGCGCAAACTCTAGTCCGTTGTCTCGGTGCGCCGGTCCCGAGCGGCGGTGAAGATGTAGTATCCCAGGAACAGGACGATCTGCACCAGGGTGGAGCAGGGGGTGGCCAGTCCAACCCGGAACAGAGACACCGGCTCCAAACGGCTCATGAACAGGGACACCGGGATGCGCACCAGAAACGCCCCCGCAATGCCCTGGACCATGACGAAGGCTGTGTCTCCCCGGCCGTTGAAATAGCCCATGCAGCAGAACATGATGGAGGTGAACAGGGTGTCAATGGCGTAAGCCAGGAGGTAGTCCGCCGCCGCGGCGATGACCTCCAGATCCCGGGCGAACAGTCCGGCCAGCACATCGCCGTGGAAAAAGGACAGCCACGCCAGCACCACGCCGCAGCACAGGGAGGCACCCATGCCGTACAGCGCCGCCTTTTTCGCCCGGCCCTTCTCCCCCGCCCCGATGTTTTGGGCCACGAAGGCGGACAGGGACTGGCCAAAGGAGGAGGGCACCAGCATGATGAACCCGCACAGCTTCTCCGCCACCCCTACCCCGGCGGAGGCGATGACCCCCAGGCCGTTGACGATGGCGGCGATAGCCAGGAAGGAAACACTCACCAGCACATCCTGGAGGGCCACCGGCACCCCCAGCCGGAGAATACGCCCGATGTTCGCCCCATCGAACCGGATGTCCCTGGGGGAAAAGGAGAACGGCAGGCCCCGGTGATATGTGAACAGCAGGCACAGCACCACGCTCACCCCCTGGGCCAGCACGGTGGCCAGCGCCGCCCCGGCCACCCCCAGGCCGCACAGCCCCACCAGCAGCAGATCCCCGGCGATGTTGACGAAGCAGGCGATGGCCACAGTGAGCAGAGGCGTCTTGGAGTCCCCCAGCCCCCGGAACATGGCCCCCAGCACGTTGTAGGCCACGATGAACACCGCGCCGCCGGAGCAGATGCGCACATAGGCCACCGTCTGCCCAAACGCCTCGGCAGGGGCCTGCATGAGGGCAGACATGGGGGACGCCGCCCAGACCATCACCGCCGTCAGTGCCAGAGCCACCACGCCGAACAGGGCGACGGCACTGCCCAGCACCCGACCGCCCTCGTCAGATTTGCCCTCGCCCAGCTTCTGGCCCAGTAAAACCGTTGCCCCCATGGACAGCCCAGTGACCAGCGAGGTGACGGTGTGCATCACCTGGCTGCCGGTGGACACGGCGGACACGTCGGCGGGCTGGCCGAATTGGCCCACCACCATCAGGTCCACCGCGCCGTACATGGCCTGTAAAAACAGCGCCAGCAGCACCGGCAGGGTGAAACGCAGCAATGGGGACAGGATGGGTCCCCGGATAAAGCTCCCGGTCTGATTCACAAAAGACGCCTCCTCGGTTTTGGAGAAGCAAGAAAAAAGCCCAGATAAGCCGCGGGTATCTCAACCCGCCATCTTATCCGGACCCGCGCCTCCAGCGGGCGCATCTCCTCCGATGAACATGGACAGTATAGCCATAAAAATAGCATTTGTCAAGGAGAGCGGCAATCACAATTGCCAGGCAACTGAAAACCGTTGCGCCGCAATGCCTTTCAGGGATAGCGATTTTGCACACTTGCCCCAAAAGAACCGAACGGTTTAGATGCCGTAGGCTGAACGCCTACGGCATCAAGGGCTACCCCGCATAAGGACAACAACAAGATCACCGTCCAGAGCATAACAAAATGCGGCAACCAAAACGGCTACGTCCCACAAGGATGCAATGTGAAGCGGGAGTACGGGACAAACGAAAAGCAGAAGCGTCAGAAGAAAGCGCTTTCTTCTGACGCTTCTGCTTTTCTGGGGCAGAGACAGATAACTTTTTCGCAAAAAACGAGTATTCTCAAAACAAGAAAAATATCTGTTGCATTGATTTTGAGCCGGTTGAACAGCTTTGCCCAAACAGAATCATGGGGTTTCAGCTCAAATCGTTATGATCGCTCTCCATCGGTCTACTCGTAAGCGTCAAATAGGGCTGAACCTACACCCCCTATGGTAGAATAGGAAGGAAG
>ERZ777306.1523-NODE-1523-length-35503-cov-4.435088_pt1 | contig 35503 bp, 35 predicted proteins | sample MGYA00374966_ERZ777306 | MGnify/ENA primary metagenome ERZ777306 (study PRJEB29329, sample SAMN06343882) | mouse gut metagenome | isolation source: Mouse cecum | place: Austria: Vienna | collected 2014-11-15 ... | reverse complement strand
AGCAATCAGTAATTTCTATGCTTTCATTATACAATTTGTATTTTCTCGAATGCAAAAACCCCTGCCATTTTACGGCAGGGGCTGCTTTTTTAACAGCCAATGTTATTGTTACGTATGACAATCCCCCTCCCTTGCTATTCCTTAATAATCCTCCATAAATCGATTGTACCATGTCCAATATGGCTCCCGCTTCCCACAATTTGGACATACCCCTGTGCCATATAATAATGGCACAATCCGTTTGATTTCTTCATCCCCTGCAAGCGCTAATAATCCATAAAACCATACCGCTTCATCTGTCAGCGATTTTCCATCCCATGTGCCAATTTCTATCGGTTCTAAACATTCCGGCTGATCGCTCAATAACAGCGTTTCATCATTCCAGCCGCAAGTGCAAGCCGCACACCATTCTTCCCAACAAGAACCTGACATCAGATAAATCGCATAGGCGTGCTTCCGCTCCCCGAAAATGCTTAATGCGGATAAAGCAAATTCCTGCCCTAACCCAATATCACTTGTAAGGAAATTTTCCAGCTTTGTGTTTTGTATTAACGCTGTCAATTCGCTGCGTAATCCGGTTAGCCCTTCCATAAATTGTTCATATGCTTCGGTTTGTGGCTCCAATGGAGCATAACTTTCCGCCGCAATTGCCGCTCCAATTTGCGCAATCAAAAATATTTTATCCTCTGTTGATAATTGTGCGCAAAATGCCGCCAAATGTGGCAAAACATATGCCGTTGCACTGTAATAACTTAACTGATGACTTAAATCTTCTGCCAGAATTGTGATGTTTTCACGGATATCTCCGTTTCCCTCCAGCAAGCAGCGAAGCCATTTATCTGCGTCATTGCCCGCAGCAGACAGTGTTTCCCAAACGGGCGCATTTAAATCAATCATATTGGTTTTATCCCTCCTGATGTCAAACGTATTGCTGTTTTGATTATATCATTTGTTTTGCGCTTTGTGAATACGTTCTGGAACAAAAAGGCTAATGGATATATCCAAAAGCCTTTTTTATTGAGCGTTATTATCATGCCGCGTTCATTCTATGCTTTATTTATGTTCCCTTATTTTTTCTTTTGACGATTTCCCTCCTTTATGCTATGATATCAATAGTAAATAATAATCCCTCGCATCCCCTTATTTCTACCATTTTTGTGAAGGAGCGTTTTATATGAAAAATAAGTTTTGCTTTGCCATTGGCGCTGCCGCTGGGCTGCTCGCCGCTGGATTCGTTTTCTCCGCTTCTGCTGACCGTTCTATCCGCGTCAGTGACCAAATCGCAATCTCCATTAACCAGGCCAGCTTTACCCCCCGTGACCCAAATGGCACTGTTGTTGATGCTTTTGTTTATAATGGCACAACTTATGTTCCAATGCGTGCCATTTGTGAAGCGGTTGGGCTTGATGTTCAATATGATGCTGTGACAAATACTGCCGCTATTTCTCAGAAAAATGCAAATGTGAATTATGTCGCTGAAAATGACGCAAAACAGGCTGCTTTCCGCCATGCTGGCGTCACTGAAGCAAATATTTCTGCCTGCAAAACCAAACTCGAATGGGAACATGGACGCGCTGTCTATGAGGTCGAATTCTATGTTGGTGCAAATGAATATGAATACGAAATTGATGCACTGACAGGTGACGTTTTGAAAACCGAATCCGAAACAAAACCTAATTCGCCTAACCAGCAAAACCCTTCTATCAGTGAAGATGCCGCAAAACAAACTGCCCTGTCAAATGCTGGTCTGTCCGCTGATGCTGTAACCTTTACCAAATGTAAACTCGATACAGACGATGGCGTGCTTGTGTATGAAATTGCGTTTGTCGCTTCTGGCGTTGCATATGAATACGAAATCAATGCGCAAACCGGTGCTGTGAGCAAATCGAAAACCGATACCGTATCACAGTCACCAAATCAGACAAACCCAAATGCTACTATTTCCCTTGATAAGGCAAAGCAAATTGCGTTGGATGATGCCGGGCTGCAAGCGAATGCTGTAAGATTTACAAAATCAAAACAAGATGCTGATGATGGCATACAGATTTATGAAATTGAGTTCATTGCCGCTGGAATGGAATATGAATATGAAATCAATGCGCAAACCGGCGCAATTTTGAAAAAAGAAATCTCCCGCGATTAAATTTCTCCGTGATTTTGAAATGAATATGAGAAATCCCTTGGCTGCGGCCCGTTTCCGCTTTGCCAAGGGATTTTTTTTATTTGATTTGCGATAAACTCATACCTCGTGTGTGCGCTATCGCTTTCCATTCTGTTGTGCGGTGAATCAAACAATAGGTGTTAATTGGCAGCCATGTCATAATGAATACCCAATACGTGAGTATACTGCGCAGCATCGGACGAATTGGCTTGCCCTCTAAAGCCGTGACAGCAAATGCCATTGCCGCACTCACCGCATAAGATACAACGACAGATAAAAATAGACTCGTGAACACCGGTGTGCTTGGGAATAACTGATAATGAATTTGCAGCATCCGCATAAGCTGTCCCGCAAATAGCGAAATTAACCAGAAAATTTGGATCACTGGCGCAAATAAAAAGACAAGCTGATCAAACCGTGCCCGGAACCCCCATATGCCATGCGTGAATAACCCGCGCAGCAATGGCAAGGCATAATATGCTAAACATTGGTATAAGCCCGTCGACCAGCGGCATCGCTGCCGCCAAGACTGCCCAAATGTCAATGGCTGTTCATCATAGGTAATGGCTTGTGGTACCCATTCTACCCGTGTCTGATTTAAAATACATTTTGTGGTGAACTCAATGTCTTCGGTTAATGTTAAAGTATTCCATCCGCCCATTTGACGTAATAACGCTAAATCTGCCATGAAACCACTGCCATTGATAATCGCTGATAACCCAACCGCATTACGCGCATGGGAGTAAAATCGGTTGACCATCCAATAATAAATCGAATAGTTGCCTGATATGTTGGTATCATGTGGATTCTTGCTGTCACGGTAGCCCTGCGCTGCACGTGCCCCACCGCACCATGCATTATTCATTGCCTGCAAAAATCCTGGGTCTACCACATTATCTGCGTCAAAAACACAAATTGCATCGTGTTTGCCCGCTTTGTCTAACATCGCGACCACTTGACGCAAAACATCACCTTTGCTGTGAACCGGGAATGGACATGTTAAAATCTGTGCCCCAGCAGCCCGCGCTGCCTCCTCTGTGTTGTCTGTGCAGTTGTTCGGAATGACATATATGTCATACAATTCTTTGGGATAATCCTGTGCCAGCAGGCTTTCAACCAAATGCCCAATAACTGCTTGCTCGTTCCGCGCCGCAACCAATACCGCAAAACGGCATTTCGCTGGATGCGCCTGCCATATGCGCCGCCGCTTTAAGGCACATGGCAAAAATATTGCGTAATAGCACATATACAGGGTCAAACATACGCTGAGCAGCCATAAAACTGAGTCTAAAGCTGATATCATTCGCATGACCAAAACTCCTCCTGGGCTCCTTTGCCCCACATATTTTTTCAAGCTGTACCACATCGCCTAATACAGTATAAAACCGCACGGAATGCTTGTCAATGTTCTATATGACTTCTTTTGAAATTCTTAAAGTAATGTTTACATTATGGTTTACCTTGAAAGCATGGAAATCTATTTTTACGTTATAAATTTCTATGTTTGTCTGACGGTTTTTGTATTCTCCCTATTTTCCCGCCTTTTTAGTGGGTAATTGTAAATCGAAAATTTTTTCGGCTTTTTTTGAAAAAGGCTTGACAGAACGCTTTTTTTCGGCTATTATCATGGGCAACATGGAACGAACCACCGTTCGGAATGAAAGGGGAGATGCTTATCTATGACCAAACAACAAAAAGAATCAAAGCAGCTCTGTGGGCGCCTGCCTGGCCTGCTTGACAGACTCATCCAGTTGGCAGAACAAGAAGACGCTAAACCTGCTACTGTTGTTGCCGCAATGAAAGAAATCCGCGCCGCCGCAGAAGAATTGCAGGAAAATCAAAAAATAGAAATTGTGGTGAAACTTGTTGAACGTGCGTAAATTTATTTTTCAAGTGACACCCCGGCAGCGTGATTTTATTTGCTCGGATGCGGATGAAACCTTGTTTGGCGGCGCCGCAGGCGGCGGCAAAAGCTATGCACAGATGATTGATGCGTTAATCTTTGCGGGACGCTTCCCCGGCAGCAGACAACTTATTTTGCGCCGTACAATACGGGAATTGGAACGCTCGCTTATCCCTGTCAGCAGTCAGATTTTCCCCCGCGCCGCTGGCAAGTTTCTGAAATCTGATTCGCTATGGCTGATGGGCAATGGTTCTGTGATTGAGTTCGGACACTGTCAATATGAAACCGATGTGACAAGATATCAATCCGCTGAATATGATGTGATTCGGTTTGATGAAGTAACCCATTTTACCGAATATCAATATACCTATCTGATTAGCCGGGTGCGCGGCGCGAATGATTTCCCCAAACAGATTAAATCCACAACAAACCCCGGTGGGATTGGACATGACTGGGTGAAAAAACGCTTTATTGATGTGTTAACCCCAAATACTGTCACGCAGTTTGATGGCGGCAGCCGATTATTCTTACCCGCTAAAGTGACGGATAATATTTTTTTAATGCAGCGTGACCCCAATTACCGCAAACGGCTGAAAAATTTGACGCCGCATGACCGCAAGGCTTTGCTTGATGGGGATTGGGATTTGCAGGAGGGGCGGTATTTCCCGGAGTTTTCCCGGGAAATACATATCGTGCAGCCGTTTGAAATCCCGGCACATTGGAAACGTTACCTTTCAGTTGACTATGGGCTGGATATGTTCGCGGCGCTTTGGATTGCTGCCGCGCCAGATGGACACAGTTATGTATATCGGGAAGTCTATGAGCCAGGGTTAATCCTTTCAGAGGCGGCAGAACGCATCAAACAGCTGGAAACTGAATCCGTTTATTTGCGGCTTGCACCGCCTGACCTTTTTAATCGCAGGCAGGAAACTGGCCGTTCTGCGATTGAAATATGGCAATCGCTTGGTCTTTATTTTGAGAAAAGCAGCAACCGCCGGATTGATGGCTGGTATGCAGTAAAAGAACTGCTGAAACCTATCCCAGATGGTATGGGCGGATTTACCGCAAAACTTCAGGTTTTTCCAGAATGCCGCAATTTAATTCGTACACTCGGCGCGCTGCGCCATGACAGCAAAAACCCAAATGATGCTGCAGATACGCCGCATGAATTAACCCATGCCCCTGACGCGCTGCGCGGGTATGCGCTGGCAATCTGTGACGCGGATTTGCCTGAACAGGCGGACTGCTATGGCGGGGATGTGGAAGCCTTTTTAGCTTACTGATTTTCTTTCGTTAAAGTTTTTCTGACGCCGGGTGTTTGAATTGAATGATACTTGTTTTTTTTAGGAGGTGTATCCGATTTGATGGAATCCTTTGTTCTATATATCATTGGCTGTGTGGTGATGTTCCTTGCTGGCGCCGCTGTCAGCCGCGGCTTTGGTCAGCACAAACATTATGATACTGTGCAGCAGCAAGAAAACCCGGAAGATGCTTATGCACGCGATTTCGCCGCGCTGATGGGCTATTCCGGTGAAGTAAATGAAACGGAGGGTCAAAATGAAACATGATTTATCCCCACACGCCGTTTGGCGTGAATATCTTCGCGGACAAGACTATAAACGTGCTACTGGGCTTTATGAACAAGTCCGGAAAAATGAAAATTTTGTGCAGGGCAAACAATGGGAAGGCTTACATGTCAGTACCCTTGACCCGCTAATCTTTAATGTGCTCCGCCGGTGTGTTAACCTTTTTGTTGCAATGCTTGTCAGCGATGATGTCGCTGTCAGCGCAACACCCTTTGGGCGCGGCAAACAGGATGACCAGCTGGAACATATCCTTGAACAGGCTTTTGACTGCGCGATAGAACGCAGTAATGTGAAAACACTTAACCGGCTGGCACTGCGCAATGCTTGTGTGGATGGCGATAGCTGCTTTTATATCCACTTTGACCCGGATACCGAAACCGGTCAGCCCGCCAAAGGCGATATCAAAGTGGAATGTATTGATAATACTAATGTTTATTTTGGGAACACCGCAAGCGATGAGGTCGAACGGCAACCCTTTATTATCATTGCCATGCGGCGCGATGTGGATGAAGTTAAACTGGAAGCGCTCAAAAATCGCCGCCCAAGTGATGATATCAATGCCATTTTACCCGATGGTGAAGACGAAAATATGACGCCAAATGAAAATCACCGGCGCGTTACCGTTTTGCTGCGGATGCGCAAAACCGAAAACGGTATCGCTTTCCTCAAAACAACTCAACACGCTACGATTATGACAGAGAAAATATTGCCCTATACCCGGTACCCGGTCGCCTATATGAGCTGGGATCGTGTGAAAAATTCCTGCCATGGCGTTTCCCCTGTGACAGAAGCAATTCCAAACCAAATCGCTATCAATAAACTTTATTCCATGTATGTGCAGTGCATTAAACAGGTCGCTTTCCCAAAAATTATTTATGATGTGACGCGTTTCCCCAATGGGTATTCCAGCGAAATCGGTAAGGCAATCGGTATGCGCGGCAACCCAAATGACGCTTTTTTAAGCGCCTTTAAGGCGCCCGATATTTCTGGACAAGTGCTGGCGCTGCTCCGCCAAATGATGAGCGATACCATGGAACTGATGGGCGCAAGTGACGCCAGCTTAGGCAATGTGACACCGACAAATACTTCCGCCATTGTTGCTGTGCAGAAAGCTACCGCCGCCCCGCTTGAACTGGTGAAACTTGAGTTTTACCGCTTTATTGAAGATACTGCCCGCTCGTTCCTCGATATGATGGGCGCACATTATGGCGTGCGGCAATATGTCATTACTGATGAGGATGGGCAGGAACAACAGGTTTCTTTCGATTTCGGCACCATACGCGGCGGCGAAATGCGGCTGAAAGTTGATGTCGGCGAGGCAAGTTATTGGTCAGAAACCGTGCAGACTGTTACAAATGACCACCTCATTGAAACTGGACTGATTGCAGACCCGCTTCTGTATTTGCAGAACGTGCCTGATCAGCATATGAAAGGCAAGCGTGGGCTGATGCGTGCGCTTCAGAAACAAAAGGAGGAGAATAATGGAAAAGAACAAACAGCCGCAGAATCTTATGCAGGATAAGCTGCCGCCTGACCCATTTGATGCGGATGCAGCGCAGACACAGCCTGACCCGCAAAACGAAATGATTACAATTACCGTCGATGGGCGGGCGCTGACACTGACCATGGAACAGCTTGTACAGGCGGCAATCGCTGGGCTTTCAAAACGCGGTGAAATGCTCCGTCTGGCTGGCGCTTCCAGCCAAGTGCCTAATGGTCAGGTCTATGCAAACTTTATCTCCGCTTATCCAGATGTGAAACCTGGGGATATCCCACAGGAGGTTTGGCAGGATGCTCAGACAGAAGGCAGTTTGGTTTCCGCTTACCGCAAATATGAAATCGCACTGCTGCGCGAAAAACTCCGCGCTCTGGAACAAAATGCTGATAACCAGAAACAGGCGGTCGGCTCCGCCGCTGGCGATGGGCAGCCCGTCCAGATTGACCCTGTGATTGCTGCGCTGCGGGCTTAAACATACCGCATGATTCCATTTTGTATTTTAAGGAGGTCTTTTTACTTATGGCTATCAATCTCGCAACCAAATATTCTGACGAAATCGCTTCCGCCTTTAGCCGCGGTTCCTTTATTAAAGGCAAAACCGCGACAACTTTTGATTTGACTGGCGTCAAAACACTCAAGGTTTATACGCCCATTACTGTCGATGAAGTCGATTATGTGCGTGAAGGCGCAAACCGTTATGGTACCCCTGCTGAAATGCAGGATATCGTACAGGAACTTACCATGACACAGGATAAGGCGTTTACGCTGACCATTGATAAGGGCAATAACCTTGACCAGAACCTTGTCAAACGCGCCGCTGATATGCTCCGCTTGCAGCTTAACGAAAAATCTGCCCCTGCCGCTGACCGGTATGCCCTGCGCCGCTTCGCTCATATGGCTGGGACAATTGCGGCAAGCGATAAGCCAACTACCAGCAATATCATTTCCTTGATTGCTGCCGGGATGCAGGCGCTGGATGATGGGCTTGTCCCAGCTGATGGGCGCTATCTGTATGTTTCTTCGGAAATCCATAAACTGATTTGTTTGTCTACTGAGTTTATTGCGGTTGATGCACTGGGCGCGAAATCTGTCGCAAAAGGCATTTGTGGACAAGTGCTCGGCATGGAAGTCGTCCGCGTGCCCGAACGCTATATGCCCGAAAATTGCTGGTTCCTTATTACCCATAAGGATTCTGTGCTGATGCCTTATAAAATCGCAGATGCAAAAGTCCATGAAGATCCTGTTGGCGTGTCTGGCGCACTGATTGAAGGACGGCATTATTATGACGCGTTCGTCCTCGGCGCAAAATGTGCCGGCGTTTATGCCTGCGTGAAAACAGGTTATATTACCGCTGCACCTTCTAATGCAGGTGGTACGCTGAGCTGTACCGATACTGGCGCGGTAATCCGGTATACGCTTGATGGGTCTGACCCGCGGTATTCTGATTCTGCTCATGATTATACAAAACCGCTTACTGTACAATCCGGCGAAACTCTGAAAATATTTGCCTGCGCCGCTGGCAAATATCCGTCAGTTGTGGTTTAATTGCTTTTATCCGCCCGCGGGCAGGGAATTTTCATTTCCCTGCCCGATGCCCTATCTTTTTTTAGGAGGTTTGTTTTTCCTATGACCGGAAATGAATGCTTCGCTGCTGCTATGAATTTACTGAATGAACAGGAAGAAGGCTATCATTATTATCAGCAGTTTGCCCTCGGCTGCCTGAACCAGCTCCTTGCAAACTGTTTGCGCGAAATTAATGCTTTGCGTACTGCACAGCAGATGGAACCTTTACGTATCCCCCCAAAACTGGATTCGCTTGATGCGGAAATCCCTGCCGATGAGGCAATGCTTCGTGAATGCTTCCCTTATGGGCTTGCCGCATTGCTGATTTGTGATGAAGATAAAAACCGCTTTAACTGGCTTGGCTCGGAATTTGCCGCCCGCTTGGATTACCATTGCCCTGCCTCCCAGTTCGCAATTAAGGAGTTATATTAAAATGCGCCCTTATCAATTTGAAAATGCTGAACCTGAACGGCAAATTATGATTGAACACTTCAGTGGTGTTGATTTTTCTACCCATTCGACTAAGGCTGACCTTGCCCACTCCCCTGATGCCTGCAACATGATTTCACAGTCAACCGATTTCCTCGTCAAACGCACTGGCTATCACCGTATCGTAAAGCTGAACCGCCCAATTTATGGGCTGTATGCGCTGCCTGGAGATGAACATATCCTCGTCCATGCGGGGGACAGGCTGTATTGTATGAACCCTTCTGGGTCAATGTCCTCTATCGCCAGCGGGATGAATACCGACTTTTCTACCGCTTTCCTGATGAATGGGTGTTTATATCTGCTGGATGGCAAAAAATATCGCCGCATTGAGCAGGTCAGCAACGCTTGGCGGGCGCGTAATGTGACTGATATCGCTTTTGTGCCGACTACCACAATCGCCGCGCCCCCTGGCGGCGGCGGAACCAGTTTTGAAGCGGTCAACTTGCTGACACCCAAACGAATAAATACTTTCGTTGGCAACGGCAGTGCCGTGCAGTTCCAGCTTGATACAAAAAATATCGATACCACTGGCATTTCCGCTACGGTTGATGGCGTGGCGGTTTCTGTCGCTTCGGTCAATGCACAAACTGGTGTTGTCACCCTCGCCGCTGCGCCCCCTAACGCAAATGGACTTGCTAATGTTGCCATTACATTTAGCAAGTCCATCAGCGGCGCCGCTGATAAAATCAACCAGTGCCGCTTCGCTGGGCTTTATGGCGGCAAAAATGATACCCGTGTGTTCCTCTCCGGCAACCCTACTGCCCCAAACTGCGATTGGCAAAGCGGACTGTTTGACCCAACATATTTCCCCGATACCGGCTATACCCGCGTTGGGTCGGATGCTTCCGCTATTGTCGGTTATGTGCGCCAATATGAAAGCCAGCTCGTAATCAAGGAAGGCGGCAGCCAGGAGGCAACACAATATTTGCGCACCTTTTTACTCGACGCAAATAATCAGGCGGCGTATCCCCTCAAACAAGGTGCGCAAGGTCCTGGTGGGTATGCGTTCCGTACCTTCGCTTCCCTTGGCGATATGCCCTTGTTCCTTTCCGCAGATGGCGTGATGGGCGTATTTGGTACCGCTGTGACCGAACAGCGCTCAATCCAGCGGCAGTCCCGTGCCGTTGACCCCAGGCTGACCAAAGAGGAAAATCTTGATAAGGCTTGCGCAATCGTTTGGCGTGATAAATATTATCTCGCAGTCAATGGCAAATGCTATGTTGCCGATGGTCGCACTTACCGCGCTGACGGTTCGCCAGAATGGTATTACTGGGATAACTTCCCTGCTATTTCGTTCTGTATTTTTCAGGGACAGCTGCATTTTGGCACAGAAGATGGACGTATCCTGCGGCTGTGTGAAGAAGATGAACAAGACGCTTTTTTGGATGATGGTCAGCCCATTGACGCTTGGTGGTGTACCCCCGATATGCCGCTGGATGATTGGGGCCGCGAAAAATTTGTGCGGGAAGTGACACCCATTTTAATGCCCTATACTCGCTCCAGTGTGACGGTGACTTATGAAACCGCTGAAGGCGAAATCCTTGCCCTCAGCCGTAACCTTGACCTGTTTTCTTTTGTAACACTCGATTTTTCCCGCTTTACTTTCCATTGCCAGCCCGGCGCTTCCGCCATGCGCGTCAGGCGGCGGCTCCACCGCGCCCGCACGGTTCGCGTGCGCATCCGTAATGATAAACCTAGCGAACCCTTTGGCTTGCTCGCCCTTGGCGTGCGCTATACGCTTGGTAATCATGGCATTTGATTTATACTTTTTGTGAAACATATCCCTGAAAGGAGGACTCCACCATTATGTTAGCTTCTGTGATGGTCGCTGCCGCCGCCAAAGCTGCCCAAACCGCCGCGACTGCGAACCTGAAAAAAAATATCAGCTCTGGTTCCCGTTCTTCGTCCAGCCAGAAAAACACTGCTACATTTGATAAGGATTTCGATTACGCAAACGCGATTGCCAACACAACTGACGCCGCCGAACGCGCCCGCCTGCTTGCCGCACGGCAAGCCAAAATTGACGCCCTTGGGCTGGAAGGCAAGGTCGGCAGCAATGATGCTGTGGCAACCTGGCTCGGCGATTACCGCCCTTATCAGGTTGCTTCTTCAAAAACACCCGAAAACCAGGTGCAGCAAATCCCTACCGCCCCGCGGATTGATATCACTGGGCTGTATGACGCTGCCGCTAAAGCACGGCTGCAAACCTTTGAAACCGCAAAACAGCAAATTGCACAGCAACTTCAAACCCAATATACCGATATTGACGCTGCTTATCAACAGGGTATGACTCAAATCGATGTCAACGCCCGCCGGTCGGCGCTTGGCAATGCCGAAAAGCTTGCCGCGCTTGGGCTTTCTTCTGGCAGTGCATATGCCGCGCCTACCTCCGGATATACCGAAACTAGCCGTATTGCGGTTGATAACGCTTATCGCGGCGACCTCAATGGGCTTGCACAAGCCCGCCTCGCTGCCCGCAGCAGCGCGGCACAAGCCGCCGCTGACCGCGAAACAAATCTCTCAATGGGCTTCCAGCAATCCGAATCTTCCGCTGCCCTCCAGCAGGCGCAGGCACAAGCTCAAATGCAGTTAAGTCAATATCAGGCTGACCGCGATTATTCCATTTCACTCGCTGGGCTGACTGGCTTCCTCAATGGCATCCCCACGCTTGCTTATCAGCAGATGCTCAGCGCCAACAACCAATGGCAAACCGAAAATAACCAGCAGCAGGCCCAAATCGCTTGGCAAAATGCCTGGCAAAAAGAAAAATTCGCACAGCAGCAAGCTGCTTCCCTCGCCAATTCTCAAGCCAGCCTGCAATCCGCAAATGAAAAAGCTGCTTACGAACGTGCCCTTGGACGTTGGAAAACTTATGGCTATGTACTGCCTGAAGATGCTTCTATCCTCGGTGTTGCTGCCGGTACCCCGACTTCTGACCAAAGTTACCGCTCCGCACAGCTCCACTTGAACCAGATCAAAACCAATTACCAAATTAGCAAATAATCTTTTTACTTACAGTTTATAGAAAATAATTGCAGGATGTTATCCCCAATCTTGCAAATCTCGCAAGATCCGCATTGACGCAAGGGTGATTTCGTAGTATAGTATAATAAGAGATAAATTGTGTGATCATCCCCACCAAATATCGGGATGACATATAGCGACGCCAGGGCCTGCAAAACCCTGGTTGCCCGCTGGAAGGAGGAGCTAGCTTTTATGAACCGACTGCTAAGAAAATTCACCTTTCCCCCGGAAATCATTGACGTGATCGAAAACTGTAAAGCCATTCTGATCCCCGTCAGCAAACATGAACTATATGACATGGTTTTTGGTACTGGACGGTCTGGCAAGTATGACGTCGTTTATGATGTGCCTGGCCAAGGGCAGGTGTCTGAAGCAACTGTCATCCGCGCAAAAAACGGCGTTGTTGTCAACTACGTTGAAGATTATATGCGCCGCCGTGACCCTGATTGTATGCGCATCGGCGATGATAAGCCTACCGATAAACCCCGCTTTGCTGATGTCTATGGTTACCCATTCTCAAAAATGCGGGACGAAACCTTGGAATGGCTTAAAACACAGGAACTCATCTTTATGCCCTTTAATTCAGGCGGTAATACCTATGGCTATGGCTCAATGCTGATTTGCCCCCGCAATGCCGCATTCTTTGCGTTTGCTATGGCAAACCTTCAGGGCTTTATCTCGGCTGAAGAATGTGAAGGTTTTGCCCCACGCGCAATTGTTTATGTCGCGCCGCCTTTCCGCCATACCCACTTTAAAGGCAAACAGGTTGTTGTTCATAACCGTTTGGATGAGTGCCATGAGGTATTTTCTTATAACCTTTATCCTGGCCCGTCCGCGAAAAAAGGCGTTTATTCCGTCCTGCTCGATATCGGTGAACAGGAAGGCTGGGTGACTGCTCACGCTTCCGCTGCCCGTATGACAACGCAATATGATAATGAACTTGTCATTATGCATGAAGGCGCTTCCGGCGGCGGCAAAAGCGAAATGTTACAGGACATTTCCCGCCGTGAAGATGGACGTGTACTGCTGTCTGTCAACACCGCAACCGGTGAAGAAACAGTACTGAACCTCGGGCAGACTTCCGCAATTGAACCGATTTGTGACGATATGGCGACTTGCTATCCCAAACTCCAAAATGACAGCGGCAAACTTGTGCTGGTGGATGGTGAAGCTGGCTGGTTCCTGCGCATGGATGGCGTTACCCATTATGGCTGTGACCCCATTTATGAACGCATTTGCACCGAACCAGATGAACCGCTTTGTTTCTTCAATATCCAAGGCATGGTCGGCGCGACCAGCCTGATTTGGGAACATACGCTGGATTCTAACGGCAAGCCCTGCCCAAACCCACGCGCTATCGTCCCGCGTGAAAAAGTGCCGCATATTCTCAGTGAACCTGTAGAAGTTGATGTGCGCTCTTTCGGCACCCGTATGCCCCCTTCTACCCGTGAAAATCCTAACTATGGCATTATGGGTATGCTGCATTTTATCCCGCCTTCACTTGCCTGGATGTGGCGCCTTGTTGCACCGCGTGGATTCAAAAACCCGTCTATCGTTGGCGGCGGTGAGCTGAAAAGTGAAGGCGTTGGCTCCTATTGGCCATTCGCAACCGGTCAGCGCGTAAAACAGGCAAATTTGCTGCTGCATCAGATTGTTGATAATCCGAATACCCGCTATGTACTCATTCCAAACCAGCATATCGGCATTTATCATGTTGGCTTTGCTGCTGAATGGATTAGCCGTGAATGGCTTAGCCGTCATAACGGTCATATCCGTCGGGATAAAGTTGTGCCCGCACGCTGCCCACTGCTTGGCTATGCAATGAAAGAAATGATTATGGAAGGCCAGACGATTCGTGCGAAATTCCTCCGCACCGAAACCCAAGACCGTATGGGTGAGGATGGTTATGACGCTGGCGCAAAAATCCTGACCGATTTCTTTGCAAAAGAACTTGATAAGTTCTATACCGATGACCTCGACCCGTTGGGCAAGCAGATTATTGACTGCTTCCGCAATAATGGCACCATTGAAGATTACTGCAAACTGACTCCAATCCGTTTGTAATTTTTATCCAAACACAAAATGCGCCGCTTTGCTGATGCGGCGCATTTGTGTTTGTTGTTTGTTTTATCGAGAAAATTTGTTGTTGTTTGTTTTTATGCCCGCTTTATTGCCTCGGATTATCCAAAGCTGCTTTCATTTGCTGTCGCGGACTGCCCGCCAAGCAGGCTGTTTGCTAAGGTAACACATTCTTCATATGTGTGGTGCGCTAAGTCGGATTTCGCTGCCAAAATGGATGACGCTGACATGGACAGGTTGGTGACGCCTAAGCCACATAATACGCTTGCCATGCCGCGGGAGCCTGCCATTTCACCACAGACACCGCATTCAATATTGTTCGCTTTGGCAGCATCTGCCGCCATTTTAATCAGACGCAATACCCCTGGATGCAATGGACGGTATAATGACGAAATCTTGTCATTGATACGGTCAACCGCACATGAATACTGAATTAAATCATTTGTGCCAATGGAGAAGAAATCCACTTCTTTTGCCAGAATATCCGCGCAAATCGCCGCAACTGGGATTTCAATCATAATGCCCAGTTTGATATTATCATTATATGCCATGCCTTCTGATTGCAATGCTTCTTTTGCTTTGGCAACCATCGCTTTTGCACTCATGACTTCTTCATAAGATGAAATCATGGGGAACATAATACGGATATCCCCATAAGCGGAAGCACGCAGCAATGCACGTAACTGAGTCATGAATAATTCTTCACGGTCAAGGCAGATACGGATTGCACGATAACCCAAAAATGGATTCTGTTCTTTTTCCAGCGCTAACGCTGGCACTTCCTTGTCGCCGCCAATGTCCAAAGTGCGGATAATGACAGGACGGTTTGACATGGTTTCTGCCGCCTGTTTATATGCTTCAAATTGTTCATCCTCACTTGGCAGGTCTGGACGATCCATAAACAGAAACTCTGAACGGAATAAGCCAACCCCTTCGCCGCCCATTTCATCCACACGGACGGCATCAGCTGGTGTGCCAATATTGCCTTCAATAATCACACGATGCCCGTCTGAGGTTGCACCCTGCTGATTGCGATAGGTTTCCAGCATACGGCGCTGTTCGTCAAATGTCGCTTTTTTGCGGTCAAATTCTTCTTCAACCTCTTTTTCCGGGTTGACAACAATTTCACCTGAACAGCCGTCTAACAGGATATAGTCCCCGTTTTCAATAATACGTGCCTGTTCGCCTGCGCCAGCTGCCGCTGGCAAACCCATGGAACGCGCCATAATCGCTGAATGGCTGGTACGTCCCCCAATTTGTGTGATAAACCCTTCAACCGGCTTTGTGCCCACTTTTGCGGTGTCTGACGGCGTCAGGTCGTTTGCCACAATAATACATGGCTCAATAATGGTGTCCAGCATATTGTCTGCAACACCTTTCAGCACTTTCAAAATGCGCATGGAAATGTCGCCAACATCTGCGGCACGTGCCTGCATATATTCGTCATCCATTGCCCGGAGCATATCCTGGAAATTATCACAGTTGATTTTGCACGCATATTCCGCGCATACGCTTTCCCCCGCGATGATTTCTTTCATACCATCGATATAATCTTCATCTTCCAACATCATTAAATGTGCTTCAAAAATTTCTGCCTTATCGCCAAGGGTTTCGCCAGCTTCTTCAATGATGCTTTGAATTTGTGCTTTCGCTGTTTGCACAGCTTCATCGACCCGCGCCTGTTCTGCCGCAATGTCTTCCACCTTTTGCTTGGTGACGCTGAGGTCTGGCTCACGCAAAACAAATGCTTTCGCCTTTACCAGCCCTTCGGATACACCTAATGCTTGAATCGTAATCAATGTGTTCCATCCTTCCTCTGTTGCTGCGGTGTTTGCACACATATACAGCAGTTGATATGGTTTCCACGCTCTCACGATCTCCCAAAAATGCCCTCTGTTTTCTGATGGGCAAGAAAAACTCTCACATATTTATTTTCCATGTTCTTTGGTCTTTTGTCAAGCCTGTACAAAAATTTTTTCTGATTCTTGCGTATGATATTTTATCACGCCCGATTATTTGTAAAATAATGCCTCTGACGCTGTTGGCATTACCGCGCCTTTGTGGGCGCAAGTATATGCGGAGCATTTGGAGGCATATTCTAAATACTCCTGTAGCTTTTCCGCACGCAGTGTATGCAAGATATCCGCTGTAATACCATCCCGCATGAGCTGATATAAAAATGCCCCCGCAAAACTATCCCCTGCCCCAGTGGTGTCGACAACCTCTGTTGGGCACGCCTGCGCAAATGCCTGCTCTGTTTGCGTGTATACCGCCGACCCGTCGCCGCCTTTGGTAATCAATACGATTTTACTGCCCAACGCAAATAACTTTTCTGCTGCCTGCCGTTCCGCTTTGCAGCCTGTGACAAACTCTATTTCGTTGTCACTGAGCTTTACCAAATCTGCTTCTGGTAAAAATTCTCGTATCGCCTGCTGGCACGCGGTTTCACTTTCCCATAATGCTAACCGTACATTCGGGTCGAATGAAATCAATGCCCCTGCCTGCCGCGCAAGCTGTATCGCTTTCCGGTGCGCTTCTTTTACCGGGTATGGCACCAGGTCAACAGAACAAAAATGCAATGCCCCTGCATCCGCAAACATTTCCGGCGTGATTTGGCTTTCCTCTAAATATAAATCCGCGGATGGGTTGCGGTAAAATGAAAATTCCCGGTTGCCTGACGCATCCAGCGAAACAAATGCCAATGCCGTTTTTGCCTGCGGATGCCGGAAAACATATTGTGTGTCAACACCCTTTTGCTGCAATGTGTGGATAATATAATCCCCAAACGCATCCTGCCCAACTTGTGATACCATGCACCCCGGCGCGCCAAGGCTTACCGCCGCTGCCACAACATTCGCAGGCGCTCCGCCTGCGACACGCTCAAAATCTGTCACTTCACTTAGCCCACACCCCTTTTGATGGGGTACAAAATCAATCAGCAGTTCGCCAATTGCAATCACTTTTTTCATATGGTGCAGCCTCCTGTCCGAATCTATTATCCCCATTTTACTATACCCCATCCTATGCTGGCAAGCTGTATTTTCTAGTTATCTCCACGGCAAATTGAAAAGAATCCATCCTTGTGTTACAATAAAACCACCTTGTTAAAATTTTTGGAGGAATAGAAATGGCAATTACAATCAATATCTATTATCACGGAATAAATGGGAATGCTGCAAAATTTGCAGAAGAAATGCTTTCCAGCGGCATTGTCCATCATATCCGCCAGCAAAATGGCAACCTGCGCTATGATTACTTTTTCCCCATAAATGATACCGAAACACTGCTCCTGATTGATAGCTGGGAAAATCAAGATGCCCTTAATGCCCACCATCACTCCCCCATGATGGCAAAAATTATTGCCCTGCGGGAAAAATATGACCTGCATATGACTGTTGAACGCTATACATCCGATGAAACGGATTCTGCTCAATCTGATGCGGCATTTATCCGAAAATAAAGTCCTTGCCCTAATCCGGAATCCCTGCCCCCCAAGATAGGGCTGGAAATCTTATCGCAGCAGGTGTATCATAGTATTAAAGGCAAAACCCGAAAGCAGGCTTGGATATGAGAATTATTGGATTAACCGGCGGTTCCGGTGCGGGGAAAACTGCTGTTTCAAACTGTTTCCAGCGGTTTGGCGCTGGCAGTGTCAATGCAGACGCCGTTTACCGCACCCTGTGCAGCAGTTGCCAGCCAATGCTGGATGCCCTTTGCACAGCGTTCGGCAACATCTTAACCCCTATGGGACAACTTGACCGCCCCAAATTAGCTGCCGCTGTCTTTGCTGACCCGGCAAAATTAAATGAGTTAAACGCGCTTACTTTCCCTTATATCCGTGAGGCTTCCCTGTCCCAAATGATAGAATTATCTGCAAATGGGCATGCTGTTATTCTGTATGACGCACCGACTTTATTCCAAACCGGTGCGGACAGCCTCTGCGAATCTGTCATTGGCGTGATTGCTTCACGTGAAACACGGATTGCGCGCATTATGGCGCGGGATGGGCTATCCCAAGCAGCAGCGGCTGCCCGGATTGACGCACAACCAGATCAAGCATTTTATCAAGCGCATTGCCATTACCTCATTGAAAATGACGGGTCTATCCCAGCATTAGAAGCACAGGCGCAAACCGTCTGGGCGCAAATTATCAAAAAAGGAGAATCACCACAATGACTTCTGAAGAACTCTTTTACAGCAAAAAACCTGCCTTTGACCGGGTGGATTTTGACCAGGCATCCGACTATGCCGAAGGGTATAAAGCCTTTTTGGACATCGGCAAAACCGAACGCGAAGCGGTGACCGCTATGGTCAATCTGGCGCGCAACGCAGGATTTTCCCCCTATCAGCGCGGCATGGCATTGCAGCCCGGCGACCGGATTTACCGTGTCAACCGTGAAAAAGGCATTGCACTGGCTGTTATTGGGCAAAAAAGCCTTGCCGAAGGCATCCGCCTGACGGCTGCGCATTTGGATGCCCCACGGATTGATATCCGCACGGTGCCGCTTTATGAACAGGAAAATATGGCATATTTCAAAACCCATTATTATGGCGGCATCAAAAAATACCAATGGACGACAATCCCGCTGGAGCTGCGTGGTACCGTCTGCGTCTGCCGGGATGGGAAAATGGTGAAACTGCGTATTTCCATCGGCGCCGCGCCTGATGATCCGAAATTTGTCATCACCGATTTGCTGCCGCATTTGGCAAGCAAGCAGATGCAGGAGAAAATGGCGGATGGCATTAAAGCGGAAAATATGAATATCCTCATCGGCACCAAACCATCTGACAGCGAAAAAGGTTGTAAAGATAAAGTCAAACTTGCGGTAATGGAATATCTGAATCATAAATATGGTATGACAGAAGCTGATTTCCTATCCGCTGAATTATCCTGTGTCCCTGCGTTTGATGCGTGCGATATCGGGTTTGACCGCACCATGGTCGGCGCTTATGGGCATGATGACCGTGTTTGTTCTTACCCTGCCGCAACCGCGTTATTCGCTTTGCAGGATGTGCCGGAAAATACCGCTGTCTGCCTGCTGGTGGATAAAGAAGAAATCGGTTCTGAAGGCGTCACCGGTATGCAAAGCCGGTTCTTTGATACGTTTATGGCAGATTTGTGCCGTACACAAGATGTTTATCCGGAAATCTGCTATGAAAATTCCATCTGTCTTTCCACCGACGTATGCAATGCCTATGACCCGAATTATGCCGATGTATCTGAATCCCGCAATGATGCTCGGATGGGCTGTGGCTTTGCCATTATGAAATACAGCGGTTCACGGGGCAAATCCGGTACCAGTGACGCTTCTGCCGAAGTGATGGCACGGGTACGGCTGATTTTAGATGGGGCAAATGTTGCCTGGCAAACCGCCCAGCTTGGACGCGTTGACCAGGGCGGCGGCGGCACCGTTGCGATGTACCTGGCAAACCGAAACATTGATACTGTGGATGCAGGCGTCCCAGTGCTTTCCATGCACGCGCCATTTGAAGTGATTTCTAAAATTGACTTATACAGCGCTTATCTTGGCATACAGGCATTTTATCAAGCTTGATTCCCTGCTTATGCCAGGCATAAAGAAAAACCGGTCAGCTTTTTCCCCGCTGACCGGTTTCCCTTTTATCTCTATTTTGGATTTTGCCTTGATCCTCTAAATTATTCAACAACCATCCAGCCGTCAAGCAGCTTGTAGCTGAGTTCAAATTCATTGCTGTTCTCATCAACTGTGACAACGTCTGCACCGCTGGTGAGTTCAATGCCTTCAACATCTGTCCAGATGAAACGGCTGAGGTCTACGCTTTCGCCTACTGCAATCGAAGTGCTGTAAGAAGCTTCATAAACAACGTTGCTGCCATCATATACACGGCCGACAATATTGACGTCTACTTCCGCTGCTTCTTCAACTTCTTCCAAAGTTGCCAACGGGATTTCTTCTTCTTCGATAATTACTTCTTCTACTGGCTGTTCTTCAACAACCGCGCCTGCTGCTGCGCCGCCTTCTGCGGGTGCTGCGTCTTCTTCAACCTCACCAGCATCGTCGCCAGCCTGTTCGCCGGTTTCGTCCTGCTGTGCATCATCCGCCTGGTCAGCGTCTTCTGTATCAGCCGCATCCTGTGCGTCGTCTGCGGTGTTGTCTTCTTCGCTTGGTGCAGCGTCGTCAGCCTTGTCGCCTTCATCTGCGCCGGAAGCGTCGGTATGATCTGCGGTTTCGTCTGTGCTGGCATCGTCAGAACCCTTGTCTTCAGATGGTGCAGCTGGGGTGCTGTCTACGACTGCATCAGAAGCGCCGCTTTCAGATGCGGAAGCGTCTGTGCTGCTGCTTTCGGAAGAGCTTTCGCTGGAAGCTGCATCGCTGCTGCTTTCGGAAGAACCTTCGCTGGAAGCGCTGTCGCTGGAAGAAGTGCTTTCAGATGCGCTGCCGCTTTCGCTGGAAGAACCTGTGGATTCGCTGGAACCAGAATCAGAACCTGCGCTGCCAGAAGCGGATTCACTGGAGCTGCTGGAAGAAGAACCAGAACCTTCGCTGGAAGAACTGGACTCGCTGGAGGAGCTGGAGCTTTCACTGGAAGAACTGGATTCGCTGGAGCTGCTGGAAGATGCAGCCGGTGCGGAACTTGTGGTAGTGGAAACGCTGGAGCTTTCAGAAGCGCCGCCAGATGATTCGCCTTCGGAAGCGTAAGCGTTGATTGTAAACATCATAGCCAAAGCAAGGAATAAAGCAGCTTTTCTTTTCATGGTAGTATCTCCTCTCAAGTCATCGTCATTTTGGTTTATTCTCAACTGTGTGTGTTACTTGTTTTCGTTGTAACCAGTATATCATACAGTGGATACATATCGGTTACATTTGCGGGGTTTCAGGGAATTTTGTGTATCCGCTTTTTTCGGCCTGCTGTTCCCTGTTGTTGTATCCATTATATCATATATCAGATACATCCGGGTTACATTTTTTTCGGTTTCGGGAAGTTTTTTATCACCGGTTTGTTTTTTTGCCATTCCGGTTTGCTTCCGTTTTTGCTTTGCACTGTAACCAGTATACCATGTGGTAGGTACATATCGGTTACATCTGCGGCGTTCCGGGGAAATTTTTATATCCGTTTTTTGATGGGGGTGGATTCCCACTTGCCGATGTTGTATCCAAGTGCATTCCCTGACTGGATACAAGCTGTGGCTTTCGGGGAGCAAGGGATTTTAACCTTTCTGGTTTTCTGTTCCCTTTTGTTGTAACCAGTATATCATGCGGCGGATACATTTGGGTTACATATCGGGTATCCCGGGGAAGTTTTTGTATCCGCCTGCAAAAAAATTTTCTGACATGGTATCCCGCTGTTATGCGTGATACAATAATACATCATCAATCATGCGGAACAGTTCCAAACTGCTGCGAAAGAAACTGGACTGCTTCTGCTCCAGCCAAGTTACTTCCCCCTGCCAGGTGGCATTTTGGCGGAATTGAATGTTTAAGCAGAAGGTTGCAAGTTTGGCGGTTGGACAATGGAATGTTTTCCATTCCTCACGAGGTTTGGCGGGCGCACCAGTGACAGGGACTTTCATGAGTGTGCGTCGTTCTTCATACCGCTGAGTCATCATAGTGCGGTCAAGCAGGTTATCAATATAGCGCATAAGGGCGAGCAAAGAACAGAATGTAAATGCTTCGGGTTCAAATGCGCTGAAAAATCGTCCGGTGATTTCCCCATTCCGATATTCATCAATACATAAATACATCCGTCGTGCTTCATAGGGGATTTCACCCATTGCGGGCAGCAGCATACGTTTCCTCCTTTCCGGCATATGGTTCTATTTTCCGTGTGCTGTTACGGCACGCCTTACGGTAATTTTATAGCAGCTTGATTGCAGCGAATTGAAGGCGCTTTGCCTGCGTTTAACACTATTATAGCACTGCCTGGTTACATATCGGATATATCTGACGGTATTCAGTGACAAAAATTTAAGGCACAGGAGCAGTTTCCGGCGCAAGCGAACCAAACCCTTCCCGTTCCAGCGGGCGCAATGGGCGCAATTTACAGCTCAGCACCACACGGGATTTGGGATACTGCTTGCGGTAAGCGCGGCGGATACGCTGCAGCACTTGTTCACCGGTTTCCAGCGTAACCGTTGGCAATAGGGCGATATACTGCGCGGGACTGTAACGGGCAACAATATCCCCTTTGCGCAGACAGTGTTTGATGACTTCCAGCAACAAATCCATGGTTTTGCCCAAGGTGGATAGCGGCGGCACCTGCAAATGGGCATCAGTAATGGTGATAAGCGCCAAAAACATTCGTCCGCCATAGCGTTCCAGGCTGCGGGCTTCAATGCGGTACAAATCCCGGAAAATACTGTATTCGCAGACATATGCCCCATCAGTTGACGCATTTTCCTCCAAAGAATTGCAGATTTCATCAACATCCAAATTGACAGCCTGTTCATTGTCAGCAAGATGACGGTAAACTTCACGCAGTTCCTCGGATACCTGTACCCCCAGACGGTTGTAATATAACTCTGTGATATGGTTATAATGGCTGTTGGCTTCCTGCACATGGTCAGCGGCAACCAGCGCCAAAATCAGTTCCCGATTAATGGTTTCATCCAGTTCATCGACCAGCAAAGCTGGGCGGCAGACTTCGATAATTTCTTCTGGTGTGCCATGACTGCGCAGCAAATCACATAGCTGATAGACTGCACGCAAAAAACAGCTATGATAATATGTAGATGGCGCAACCATCCAAATTTCAGATTCATTCAGGAACCGCCCTTGATAAAGGGCTGCCGCCTGTTTTAAGAGTTCTTTTTGCCGCTGCAAATCGGTTTCCGCAGCGGCTTCATTTTGTAATGCATCAAATATAAACGCATCCACGCCAAAGTCTAACCCTGGATTCCATTGGCACGTGCCATGGCGCACCAAAATAAATTCCAATCCATCTGGTGCGCCCCCCTGCACCAGCAGCATCCGGAAACGGTGAATTAGTGTTTTTAATGCGTTGCGTGGGTTGCTGCTTTCCTCATTGGGCCAAAGCAGCTCATAAAGTTCATCTTTTGGCACGGCACGGTTTTGGTTCGTCACCAAATATTCTGCCATATCCATTAGTTTCTTGGAACGCTCTAACGGGGCGCTGATTTTCTTGCCCTGATAGAATATCCCAAAATCCCCAAAGGTCTTTACCCAGATCTCAGGGGTATGTACTATATTTTCCATAATCAGACCCCTCAATAGGCTGATAGCCGATGAGATATTACCCTTACTCACCGGCAATATGCCCTTTTCGCCATTATCTCAAAGCGATTATTTTTCTGCGTCAAAATGCTGGAAACCTGTTATAAACCTATTATACCCTACATTCCCATAACCCACAAGCACATTATATTGCGTTTGCGAGATATTCACAGATACTTTACTTCTTTTTTGTAAAAAGCGGGCATATACTGATGGCATATTGGCATTTATAAAAGGAGTTGATGGCAATGTGTGGAATTGCTGGGTTAATTGATTATACTGGCGGCGCGCAGGCATTTGCCGATACCGGCAAACGCATGGCGCGGGCACTGACGCCGCGTGGGCCTGATGCCGGCGGGCAATATGTTGATGATTTGGCGCTGCTGGTACACCGGCGGCTGATTGTGGTTGATCCGGAAGGCGGCAAACAGCCCATGGAATCGCCAGATGGGAATATTATTCTTATTTATAACGGTGAGTTATATAATACTGAGGATTTACGGGTGATGCTGCTGGCAAAGGGGCATATCTTCCGTGGGCATTCGGATACAGAAGTCTTGCTCCATGCTTATTTGGAATGGGGCATAGACGCATTTGCACGGCTCAATGGCATTTACGCATTTGCGTTATGGGACAAAACAAACCGGAAACTAATCCTTTGCCGTGACCGGCTGGGCGTAAAGCCGTTATTTTACAGCCGCCAAAAAGATGGCTTGGTATTTGGTTCTGAAATCAAAGCGGTGTTGTGCCATCCGGCAGTGCAGCCGCGCATTGGCGCAGATGGTCTGCGGTCAGTATTATTATTGGGGCCGGCACGCCCGCCGGGTTTTGGTGTTTTTGAAGGGATTACAGAGTTATTGCCGGGACATTATGCGGTGCTGACACCGGAAGGCTTCCATCCGCACCCTTACTGGACGCTTCATGCGGCAGAGCATCCGCATAATCCAGAAGAAACGCTGACACATACCAAAATGCTGATTGAAGACGCTGCCTCCCGGCAGCTTGTCAGTGATGTGCCGCTTTGTACCTTTTTATCTGGCGGACTGGATTCCTCTATTTTATCCATGCTTGCGGCGCGGGCATATAAACAGCAAAACCGGCAGTTACATACCTGGTCAGTGGACTACCGGGACAATGAAAAATATTTTACAAAAAGTATATTTCAGCCGAATAGTGACGCAGAGTATATCCAAATGATGGTGGATGCCATTGGCAGTGAACATCATGAAGTGATTTTAGAAAACGCGGCATTATGCGCGGCATTGCTGCCTGCTGTGGATGGGCGGGATTTGCCTGGCATGGCGGATGTGGATTCCTCTTTATTGCTGTTTTGCGCGGCAGTCAAAAAAGGGTTTACGGTATGCCAGTCGGGGGAATGCGCGGATGAATTATTTGGCGGATACCCTTGGTACCACCGGGAGGAAATTTTATTTGAAGATACCTTCCCGTGGTCACGGTCGGTTGATTTCCGGCTATCGTTATTACAAGATGGTGTGATATCCCAGGGACAGGAATTTGTCCGCCAGCATTATTTGGACACCTGTGCGGCAGCCGAAAAACTGCCCGGAGAAAATCGGAAAGACAGCCGTATGCGGGAAATGTTCCTGTTAAATCTGCGCTGGTTTATGGCAACCCTGCTTGAAGGAAAGGTTACAAAAGAAAAAAAGTGGGAGGGAACCAAATTGGTTCCCTCCCACGCCTTTTCGGGGAATTTTTTATTCGCCACAGTATTTTTTCAGCGTTTCACGGATTGCGCCTGGTCCGCGGGTTAATTCGATAAACATTTCTGTGACACGGTCAGCCAAACCGACTTCATACAGGTTAGCGCCAAAAATCGGCTTGCTGCAAAGCAGTGGATATAACTGTTTTTCCTTTGCCGGGTCGCCGCCCAGGGTGATGCCCGCAAGTACCTGATCCAAATATGGCAGCATGGGGTCTGGGCTGCGTTCAAAATGATTGCCATTGTCATCCACACTCAGCAGATAACGCAGCCAGCCTGCCAAAACAAGCGGGATGTAGGTCAGATGGGATACCCGATGCATTGGAATTGGGGAATTATAATACGCATACAGGGTTTCACCAAACCGAATGGCAAGTTTTTGTGAAGTATCAGTTGCGGTACGCTGTGGCGTATCCGGCAGGAATGGATTGGGATAGCGTTCGCTTAACACTTCATGCAAAAATTCAGATGGGTTGATAACGCCAGGGTCTTCAACCATTGGCATAGCTTCCAACTCGCTCATGCGGGTGATGAGATTGACAAGCTGAGGGTCTTTCATTTCCTCATGCACGGTTTGATAACCGAGCAGACAGCCATAAATGCCCAAAGCAGTATCCATGGGGTTCAGGCAGGTGCAGGCTTTCATATGGGCGGATTTGTCAACAATCTTGCGGCTGGTAAAAATAATGCCAAGCTGTTCCAGCGGCGGGTGGCCATTGGGGAAATGGTCTTCAATCAGCAAATACTGTGGGCGTTCTGTGTTGACAAATGCCGCGGCGGAAGTGCCCTTTGCCGTTGTAAAGGGGCGCACGCCTTCCAGCCCATCGGCTTCCAGTTGTTTGGTTACACGGTCATCTGGGTGCGGCGTGATTTTATCAATCATGGAAAGCGGATAAGACATTTGATTGACAAGCCATTCATAATCTTCTTGTGTGATAAAGCCGCCATCCACCCAGGCTTCCGCCATATCCATCATGGCGCGGCGCACACGCACGCCATTATTCTGGCAGTTATCCAGCGAAACGATTGCAATTGGCGCGGCGCCTGCGGCTTTGCGCTTGAGGCACAGCGCTGCTAACCGCCCAAAGAAAGAAGCGGCGGCGGATTTAGGGCCTACAGAAGCATCCCATTCAAAATCCGGCACAAAATTGCGGTCATTATCGCGGATGGTATACCCTTTTTCGGTGATGGTCAGCGTAACCATCTGTAGGCTTGGCGCACAAAAGATTTGTTCCAGCCGCGCCATATCCTCACTCATTTTGAGGCTTTCTGTGACAGAAGCAATGATTTCTTTTTGGATATGTCCATCCGCATATAAAGTTGCTAGAATAGACAGGTTATCATTGGCGCGGTAAACCCGGTCAATCAGTTCCTCGTCATAGCTTTCGCAGCAAATTATGCCGGTTTTGGACAGCCCCGCGGTTAGCAGGCGCTGGCTCAGTGCCGCTGGGAACGCGCGGAACAAACTGCCTGCGCCAAAATGCAGCCAAGTGGGCGCTGCCGCTGTCGCTTCACGCGCCATGGCGATATCATAAGAAGGCAATCGATAGCCTTTCCAAGATAAGTTATGCCCCAAGCTTTCAAGGGTTAGTTTCATGGTTCAGGATTCCTTTCTCTTCAAAATTCAGCAGCCGCAATCATAGGCTTTGCATGGCCCACGGCAATACCTGCCGGGATGATTCCATATCATATACAGTATACCAAAACACGGGCTGTTTGAACAGGAATATTTGCAAAAAAAACACCGGAATCCAAAGCAGGCAGATTTGCTGCATTTGGTATCCCGGCTTTTCCCCCTTTTATTATTCCATCCGCAGGTTATCATTTCCAACCCGGGTCGGCTTATCTTCTTCATCCAGGTTATTGAGTGCATATTCACAACAACTGATAATGAGCTGGTTCATTGACATATTCTTATACTGTGCCAATTCCTGCAATTCTTCAACCAGCGTCAACGGCAAACGGAAAGTTTTGTTGACAAATTCACGCCGCTCAAGCCGAAACATTTTTTATCACCTCCCCTATTGCGCGTTTTCCCTATTATATGCCCATTATTACAAGATAATAAGATATCACATTATCTTGCAAAATCTATTATAATACGACGTGTTCTTTTATATTTATTTAATATACAATGTTTTTCTCTTGTAGAAATAGGTGAAGTGTGATAAAATAATGTCGTTTTATGTCGTGAAAGGAGGTACTACATATGAATTACAAAAAAGGCTACTTATATTTATTCAATGAACTCACACGCCTGCTGGAAAAGAATGAATGTCTGCGTGATGAAATCATCCGCATCCAGCGGGAGGCAGAAGAACGGGTGATTGCAGACCCCGAATAATCACTTGCGAATCATGCCATGCAGAGCGTCCAGCGCGTCTGCCAAGCTGCCTACACGCCCAATCAGCCCATGCGCAACCGCTTCCTGCCCACCTATCACAGTGCCGACATCTGCGGACATATTATCGGTTGCCATCATGAGGTTGGTAAAGGCGGCGGGGCTGATATGGGAATGCTGTGTTACAAACGCGGTAATGCGTTCCTGAATGGAACGAAAATAAGCATACGTCTGCGGCGAAGCAATCACTGTGCCATTCATGCGCACCGGATGAATTGTCATTGCCGCAGACGGCGCAATAAAGGACTGTTTTGCGGCAACTGCCAACGGCACGCCAATAGAATGCCCGCCGCCAAGCACAAGGGAAACCGTCGGCTTGTGCATACCGGCAATCAGCTCGGCAATGGCAAGCCCAGCTTCCACATCCCCACCTACGGTATTGAGCAGAATCAGCAGGCCGTCAATGTCATCAGCTTCTTCTACAGCGGTGATTTGTGGGATAATGTGTTCATATTTTGTGGTTTTCGTCGCCTGCGGCGCCTCCATATGCCCTTCAATCTGCCCAACGATGGTAATACAGTGGATTGTGCCATGTGCATTGCGGGCAGTGACTGAACCGGTTTGCGTAATGCTGTCATGTTCCGGGGCTTCATTGCCCTGCACAGGTGTGTTTTCTTCATTCATTTGATTCAAAACCCCTTTCGATATTCCGTTTTCAGCATACCACAAGCCTGCCTGGATTATACACACCCGTTGGGTTAATCCTATCTTTACCCTTTTCCCCCATGGAAATATCCGGCGGGCATCATTACAGTGGGTTATAAGCAAAATAGGCTTTCGCGGCAAACCACCTGCGTAATAACGTATGGTTATCAACATATCCACAAAGTTATGCACAGGCAATCTTCGTTTTGCACAAAGTTATCCACAGCATTCACAGCTTTATCGCAAAGCATCGACAAAAAAGCTGCTTATTCTGCCAAGCAACTTTACAAACTGGTTACAAACTGTAATAATTCCTGTGCATAAAACTGTGCGGAAAGTGGATAAACGCGACATTTGCGAATCGACATTTTGTAATATTTTTATATTCATATTACGTTTTGTATCCTATGTTGTATCAAACCTGTGTGGATAACCTTGTGGATAATAAGTCTTTAGCTGTGGATAACCCGATGCCAGCTATGGGCAAAAAAATTACCGGACGCAATTATCCCAACAGGATATTACGTCCGGTTTATGAATTTGCTTATTCATGAGGCGCCAGCCGCCATTCGGTAATTTCAAACCCATTTGGCAGCAGATGCAGCGTGATTTGCAGTGTCCCAGCCTCGCCAGCAGGCAAGGTAAAAGACAGCAATGCTGCTGTCTGGTCATAAAATGCGGCAATCCCTTGGTCATTGAGCCAAGCTTCAATCTCAACGCCTGCCTCGCCGGGCGGCAAGGCAAAAGTTTCTTCCATCGCACCAAGAAGCTGCTCAGCGCGGCTGTCCGCCTGGAAATACCCGCTGGAAACCCGCCAGCTATGACGAGCTGCCATCTGGTCAGCTTTGGCGCGGCTGAGCGATAAAAGCGCCAGACAGGTAAAAGCAAGCAGCAGCAAAAGGTTCACAATGGTTGGAAAGCCAACAGCAAGGCTGCTTCTATGTTTTTTCATATGTTCCCCCTTTTTTGGGCGTCCCCAGTATATTGGCGCAGCGGCAGGGTGAGCACTGCTTCATGCGCAGGGGAATATATGATAATTTTCAGGTTTAACACATGGTTGTCCCCCATTTCCGCAGATACTTCCATTTGATAAATGCTGTTTTCTTCCGTCACAGGCTGCCAGTCCTGGCTGTACCATGCGATAAACTTTCCCTCTTGCATTTGCCCATCCAAAAGATAAGGCAGCGCGGATAAATCGCCATCCAGCGACCGCAATGCCATAGCGGCATTTTCCGCGGTGCGCTGTGCCTGGGACAACACACGGCTTTCCGCGCTGAGCGCATACGCCTTAGCAAATGCCATCAGGCAGATTGCCGCGCCAACACAGAACACAAGCAGATTGACCATCATTTCCAGCAGGAATAATCTTGTGCGGCTTAACCGTTTCATGCCGTCCCCCCTATCCCGCGCTGGCAAAGCAGCAATGTGGCTTTGCCGCCATCCGGCGCGGTATAATCGACACAGATTGTGCCGCCCAGCCAGCGCAGGCGCATGGTGCCTGCGCGGCACAAACGCGCTGCGGTATCCGCATCGCGCCCATAACCTTGCTTACATAAATAACCGTTCCGGCAGATATAAAACCAAGTATGCCCGTTTTCACGGGTACGCAATGCCTGTTCGCCATCTGGCAGGAATGCAATACCAATCCCGCCTGTGGCATCTGCGCGGCGCACAGCGCCTGTAAGATAGGCAAGCGGCACAGCGCGGGTATGAGTATCCAGCGCACGCTGGTCAATGCCATGGAACACCCGGACTGCCTGCATGGTCAGCAGCACCCCTAATATCGTAAATGTTAAAAAAAACGCGAGTACAAATGTCCTGCCAGCCTGATGGACTGGATCACGGACAATTCGCCATCTTTTCATGCCCAAGCGCCCCCTTCCACCCGTTTGACCCGGATTTCTGGCGCATGGCCTTTGGAAATACTGCGGTATTCGACCTGATAGCGCCGGTTTGCGGTACGGATACCATAATGGCGTTCCAAATAGCGCAGGCTGGGCGGGTACCGCCCTTCTACAGCATAACAGTGCTGCACAGCAAGTTCGAGTTCATGCTGCAAGGCGCGCCGCCCTTCGGTTGCCATCCAATCGCTGATGATAAAAATCCCGCCGCAGAAAAGCAGGAAAATCAAACAGGCAGTCAGCAGGCTTTTGGCAATTTGACGCAATGCTTTTCCCCCTTTATTTTATCCCATTGCCGCCAGCCCGCCCAGCAGCGGCAGCATCACAGACAACATAATCGCACCAGCCGCCGCACTGAGCAGCAAAACAATCACCGGTTCCAGCCGGGATAATAACCGCTCCATCCGTGCGGAGGTATCCGCCGCCATGCGTGCGGCAGCTTCATCCAACATAAATTCCGCCTGCCCAGCGGCACGCAGCCGCCCAAGCGCAATCCCAGTGACCAAACCGCTGGAAGCCAGCGCCGCAGGCAGTGGACGTCCAGCGTCCAGCTTTTCACGTATTCGGGATACCGCGCCCGCAATTTCCGGATGGCTGGATAATGCGGCGGCATATTCAATGGCAGCATTTTCAGGCACACCGCACCGGCAAAACATGGCAAGCGCCGCGACAAACCTGCCCGCTGCCATTTTGCGGGCAAGCGCCGTATTTTCGAACATCTTCCATCCGCTGTTTTGCAGCATCAGATATAACAGTGTGCCGGCGAACGCAATGCCCGCCAAAGCAAGCCCGGAAAAGCCGGAAAGCCATTTGCCTGCTGCCATTGCGCCGCGCGCAAACGGCGAAAATGATAAGCCAAGCGCCGCAAACTGGTCAGCAAAAACAGGCAGCGCAAAACCACTTGCCACAATTAAAATTGCTGTGGAAAGCGCTGCCATGACTGCCGGATAGGTCGCGCGCCCGCTAAGGCTGGCGCTTGCCACCCGTTCCCGCTCAAAATATGTGGCAAGGGTTGCAAAGTTTTCTTCTGTCCTGCCGGATTGCTCGCCGCGCTGCACCATATCACATACATAATCCGGGAATACGCCGGTTTTGCGCATCGCGCCAGATACCGTATCATTTTGCACATACTGCCGCATTTCCAAACACATCCGTTCTCCGGCGGGAGAATCTGCCCTGCCAGCCATTGCCGCAAAGCATTCGCTGGGCGAACGCCCACGGCGCAGCAGCCTGCCCATCTGGCGGCAAAAGTCAGCAAGCGCCTCCGCATGAAGGGTATGTCCTTGTTTCTGGATTTTCCTGAGAAGCTGCATCCCTTTTTTCACCTTTCAAATATGGTATTTTGTTTATTATATCATAGGGCACATTAAAATTTAAGGGGCTATGCTGTATTATTTTTGACTTTCCATATATGCAGACTGTATAATAGAAATACAACCATCAAAATGCAAAAGAAAAAATCCCCCAGGCGGCAAACCGGCATGGGGGTAGATATCGAAGGGATTGAGAAATATATTGAAAACCTTATTGCTGAACCCGGTAAAAAACCCGGACGCATTAGGGCAGGCTGCCGCTTTGCTGCGCGCCGGGGAAGTGGTTGGTATGCCAACGGAAACGGTTTATGGGCTTGCCGCAAACGCACTGAACCCTGATGCTGTGAAAAAAATCTTTGAAGCCAAAGGGCGCCCACAGGACAACCCCCTCATTGTGCATATTGCAGATGTGGAACAGCTGCAAGGGCTTGTGCGCACGGTGCCGGAAACGGCGCGGCAGCTTGCCGCCGCTTTTTGGCCAGGGCCGCTTACCATGATTCTGCCCAAAGCGGATTGTATCCCAGATGTTGTCAGCGCAGGACTGGATACTGTTGGTATCCGCCTGCCCTCGCACCCAGTTGCGCGGGCACTGATTCGGGAATGCGGCTTGCCGCTTGCGGCGCCGTCCGCCAACTTATCCGGGCGCCCATCCACCACAACATCCAGACATGTGCGATTAGACTTAGGCGGTAAAATCCCTGCCATTGTTGAGGGCGGGCCCTGTGCGGTTGGTGTGGAATCCACTGTGATTTCACTCATTGGACAAACGCCGCGCCTGCTGCGCCCCGGTGGGGTTTCGCTGGAACAATTGGAAAAGATACTGGGCAAAGTGGATATTGACCGCGCTCTGCGGGAACAAATCGGTGATGATGTACAGGTTTCTGCCCCTGGGATGAAATACCGGCATTATGCGCCGGATATACCGGTTACGGTTGTTTGCGGCGACCCTGAACGCACTGCGGCATATATCACCCGCCATGCGTCATTAATGGCGGGGATTATTTGTTTCTCAGAATGTGCATTCCAGTTTGACTTACATGAACGGCGGATTATTGGTGCAGCAGAGGATGTACAGACCCAAGCCCGGTGCATTTTTGACGCACTACGTGCCTTTGACCCTGTATATGTCGATGAAATCTGGGCGCAGTGCCCATCAGATGAAGGGTTAGGGCTGGCAGTTGCCAACCGGTTAAAAAAAGCAGCCGGATTCCAGATTGTCAATGTGGTATAAATGTGCTTGACTTAGAGTGTACTCCATATGTTAAAGTGGATATTATCATGAGGCTTTCCCTGGTTTGAAAGGAGAACACAAATGGAAAAATCAAAAGTATATTTTGCTGATTTCCGCACTTCACTGCCAGAAAACTTACAGCAAAAACTGGCGCGGTTAATGGCTGTGGCAGGTATGGGCGATATTGATTTTGACCGGAAATTTGTCGCGATTAAACTGCATTTTGGCGAACCAGGCAATTTGGCATATCTGCGTCCTAACTGGGCAAAAACCGTTGCGGATTTTGTCAAGGACGCGGGCGGCAAGCCATTTTTAACCGACTGCAATACCTTATATGTCGGCGGGCGGAAAAATGGGCTGGAACATATTGACGCGGCATATCTCAATGGTTTTACGCCATTTTCGACTGGCTGCCATGTGATTATTGCTGATGGCATTAAAGGGACAGATGAAGTCTGCGTGCCTGTGGCAGGCGGGGAATATATCAAAGAAGCAAAAATTGGGCGTGTCATTATGGATGCGGATGTGTTTATCTCACTGACGCATTTCAAAGGGCATGAAAATGCTGGGTTTGGCGGCTGCTTGAAAAACGTTGGGATGGGAAGCGGTTCCCGCGCCGGCAAAATGGAACAACATAATGCGGGCAAACCTTCGATTGACCCAAGCCTCTGTGTTGGCTGTGGGATGTGCATGAAAATCTGTGCGCATGAAGGATTATCCATCCAGAATAAAAAAGCATCCATTGACCATAACAAATGTGTCGGCTGTGGGCGGTGCATTGCCATGTGCCCACGAGACGCCATTGGTTGTAATTATGATGAATCATTTGATGTGCTCAATTATAAAATTGCGGAATATACCAAAGCGGTTGTGGACGGACGCCCATGCTTCCATATCTCGCTGGTGATTGATGTATCACCAAACTGTGACTGCCATGCGGAAAATGACATACCGATTGTTCCAAATGTCGGTATGTTTGCATCCTTTGACCCGGTTGCACTTGACCAGGCGTGTATTGACGCGGTGAATGCCATGCCAGTCAACCCCGCGTCTATCATTGGGCAAAATCCGCCATGCGGATGCTCTTCGAAAGATAAATTTCAAATGGCACACCCAGATACCAACTGGGAAGCAGCACTCATCCATGGGGAAAAGATTGGACTAGGTACCCGCGCATATGAACTGGTGAAAATTTAAGCACAAAGGGGAGAGGCGTTTTATCCTCTCCCCTTTTTATGCGATTGCGTGCCAAACAAAATTGGATATTTATTTTACCAATCAGACATTGATTTTCGCGGCAATTTCGTATATAGTAAAGATACCAGGATAGGAATATAGATATGAACGATAAAACAAAATATGATGCCGCTTGTAAAAGGATCTTATCCGAAAAATCCATTTTAGCATGGATTATGCGGGAATGTTTAACCGAATATAAAGGCTGCACCATTGATGAAGTAATACAGTGTATTGAAGGCGAACCAGAAATCAGTACAGAAATGGTATCTCCCGATGCGTTAGCAATCAAAGGAATGAATACAGAGGATATTTCTGAAAGTGAAGGGGTTATCTATTATGATATCAAATTCACAGCAGTTGTCCCACATACCCATGAAAAAATCAGGCTAATTATCAATATTGAAGCCCAAAACAATTTTTATCCAGGTTATCCGCTGATTAAACGTGCCATTTATTATTGCTGCCGGCTTATATCCTCACAAAAAGGCACAGAATTTACTGGGGATGATTATGGGAAAATTAAAAAAGTCTATTCCATTTGGATTTGTATGAACCCACCAAAATACAAAACAAATACCATCACCAAGTATCAGATTACCAAAGAAAATATGGTTGGTGAACTGGCAGAAGCCAAGGAAAATTATGATTTGTTATCGGTGATCATGATATGTTTTGGGGAGGCTGAGGGGCAGGCAAAACCTGATATATTAAGCCTGCTTAGCACAGTATTTTCCTCAACACTTACAGTAAAGGAAAAACAAACCACCTTACAAGACACCTTTGAAATTGATTTAACACAAGGGTTAAGGAAGGAGATGAACGCTATGTGTAATTTTAGTGATGTAATTGAAGCGCGCGGTGAAGTACGTGGTGAAGTGCGTGGTATAATGCGTGGTGAAGCGCGTGCGAATCTGAAATCCATTCAAAATATTATGCAAAGCCTTAATTGCTCTGCCTTGGACGCTATGAAAATAATCAAAATCCCTGATGATGAACAGCAAAAGTATCTGGATTTGCTGCATCAATAAATAAAACCATGCAATATGCCCAAAACCCATAACAGCCGGGTTTTGGGCATATATTTTGCAAAAATCCAAAAAACATATACTGGCTATAATAATCCCGCAAGCTGTGGCAACCCTAAACTTACCATCGGTATATAAGTCACAAGCAGCAGGCCAAGTAAAATCATTGCATAATATCCCAACATATATGGCATCACTTTGGCAAGTGATGACCGCCCCACTTTAATCGCAACAAATAACGTATTGCCAACTGGCGGCGTGATATTCCCAATGCACAGATTATAAACAAGGATTAATCCAAATTGTACCGAATCCATCCCGAATGTTTTCACAACTGGTAAAAACAATGGCGTGAAAATTAAAATCGCAGGCGTAACATCCATAAACGTCCCTGCAATCAGCAGGATGATATTCATAATCAGCAAAATAATGACCGGGTTATTGGTCAGCCCTAACAGCGCTGCGGAAATCGCCTGTGGTATCTGCGTAAATGCCATCACCCAGCCTAAAATA
>ERZ777306.1521-NODE-1521-length-35513-cov-27.316431_pt1 | contig 35513 bp, 23 predicted proteins | sample MGYA00374966_ERZ777306 | MGnify/ENA primary metagenome ERZ777306 (study PRJEB29329, sample SAMN06343882) | mouse gut metagenome | isolation source: Mouse cecum | place: Austria: Vienna | collected 2014-11-15 ... | reverse complement strand
TTTTAAAATCTTTCCGTTTATTTGGTTGGGAACATAGATTACAATAAGCCAGGGACGACACTAAGCTTCGTTTAGATGAAAATGTGAACCTTCCAAATGATGATTTACCAGTGTGTTAATAGCGACAATGTCTTAGAGCTATCAAGCCGGCATTGCCCCGGGTGAGGGGAGCAATGCCGGCGGTAAGGATTGTTTTTGTTTTATTCTATTACATACCAGTTATAACCCCTTGCCGGAATCCGGATTTTCAACGGAATCGTATAGTCGCGCGACAAGGTGTGGCGAACACCCTCTTTACCCTGTTCTTTTACCAATGCTTCCGTGGTCAATCCTGTATAGTAGAGCGGCAACTTGATGGTGCGCTCCATTGGTTGGTCGGTAGGATTATAGACCATGACAAATCCTTTTTCCTTCCTGCCGGGTGCAACGTGCATGATTCCGTCCCAGTCCTTACCGTCGGGACGGCGCAGGTGGATCACTTCGCTGTTCAGAATGTCACGATACTGTTTATACCAGCCGACGACCTCTTTTACCGTCCGTTTCGTCTCTTCGGTATCGTAAAGCCGGTGCCCCCGGTAACAGGCCTGCACACCGGTTCCATAGTTTTGTATCATGTGGGCTTTATAATCGGCGAGATGTTCGCTGAGCGGTTCCAGCGTAGCGGCGGCTCCGCCTCCGTGATACTGGGTGAGCGGTACGAACGTCCAGCACATACCCGGTAGCCGTTCCCAAAGACCGTCATACATAACTTGTCTGCCCAATACCAACTGCCGTTCGCGTGGCAGTGACCAGTTAACTTCTCGGTAACCGATTCCGACTTTGTTGCCTCCGTTCAGTAGATAGCCATAGTCTGGGATATTCATGTATATGCCGTTCTCGCACATCCACTGGTAGAGATTGGCAATTTGTTTGCGCTGTTTCCACTGGGAGTCTTTCAATCCTTTGTGGTGGGCGTGGACAGTCGAGGCACAGACATTCCCCGGATAGGAACCGTCGTTCTCGAACACGGTCATCCCTGTCTTTTCGAAGAACTGTTTGATCTTACGGAAATAGTCATAGCCCCAATCGCTGCAAAGGCAAGGGGAGCTACCGAAGATCATCCCACCTCTTTTGCCTGTTTCGGGATTGATCACGTCCACATCATCACTTATCCAACGGCTTGACAGCAGTGAATAGCCGCCCAGTTCGATACCACGGGAGTGGGCATAGTCGCGCAGTTCCTTGAATTTGGCATAGTTGGCCGGCGATTCGTCTTCCATATCCAGACCAGACCCAAAGCTGATGATCAACATCTCGTATCCGGTGGCTACGCATTGATCGACCGCCTGTTTCACTACTTCAGGATCGCTGGAGGTGCAGTGCATGAAAATCGGGTTTTCAGTAGTCCAGGGTGCAATTGTCCGGTACATCCGTTTGACGAACAGTCCTTTGCGGTCCCTTTCCTCACTGTCGAAAGGCATCAGCCAGGTGCGGAAACTTGAAAAAGAAGCGCCGTTACTGATCCGCTCGTCCGGTCCCATCGGCAATTTAACTTCTAACAGGCAAGGTGTCAGCAATGGATAGTTACACTGTGAAGTGTAGCGCGGATCAGGATTCCAGTGCTCGGTTTTGTCGGCTATCTTTTCGATAAAGCCCAGGAAACCCCAATCGCTTTCAACGTGGATATTCGGCTTGCGGAACATTTCCGGGCTCTTGGCCTCTACCGGCGACTCCGGTTCAGCCATTGCCAACTGTTCCAGCACGAAGGAATCGAGATTGACATCTGCACCTGTGTGGTTTTCGATCTCGAACCATTTGGATATACAAGGCAGGCCGTCGTAAAGGACATAGTGCAGCTTTACTTTTACACCTTTCAGTTCGTCCGGTCCTTCCAATAGGAAGGTAAGCTGTTTGCCGGACAGGTTCTGTTTCTTTTCCAATGCCCATCGTTTACTCGTCCAATGGATACGCGGAGAGATTCCGGAAATCCGGAAATCAACGACACGGAACGAATTGGCGAAAGGTTTCATCCGGTCGAGCCATTTGTACTGGGTGTAGCCGAATTCAGGCTGGCCGTCCAGTCCGCCTAACGGATAGTTCTTGCCATCGAGCGTCAGAATCCCTTCGTTGCTCACGGCCCGCAACATATTTTCCCCGGTCATCAGATTCTGGATGTCGACTGTTGCGAGGTTTGGAAAGATACGGAATACACGGCTGACCAACCCATTGCTCAGCACAAGGTCTTTACCTTGGTTGGCCTGGCGGACAGTTGTCTTAGCTTCCTCGCTACAGATCAGCCAATCGTAACCGGGAGACGGTAAAGGCAGGCTGACAGCTTCTAACTGGCTAATCTTTTGCTGGAGGGATTGTTCGACCTTCTTAGGCATGGAGGCGATTTCTCCCTGGTAATCGGGAGCGATCAGGGACGGTCGAATCTCGAAATAGGTAACAACGGCTTCCAGCCAGTCGGCATGGTCACCGCTGATTCCGTCGTTCGCATCTTCCGCTTCCAGTTCCAGTATCTTAATTCCTTCGATGGGGATGGAGATCTCTTTGGCAGCCTCGCCTCCTCTCATGATGCCACTGTTATACAGTTCTTTCCCGTCTCCAGTGATTTTGAAGATAACGCTTCCCTTTTCCAGCTCCCCGCTTCCTTCTCCTGTGCCGACATATTGTTTGCGGCCGTTCGCCTGGTCGTAAAAGAGCATTGTTCCGTTGGTTAGGGGAATTTTGGCCAGACGGCTGTCCTTGTAATTAACCGACTGGTCGTTGATACCGATCTTGCATGTGAAAAGAGTGGATTTGCCTTGGAGGGAAATCTTTATTTTGCTGTTTGCCTGTACACCGACTCCATCCGTAAAAGCCGTTCCGGCAACCTGCAAAGGTTCGCCGGTGACTGCTTTGCCGGACATCGGGATTCCGTAAGGTTGGTAGATGGAGGTTAGATCCATCCCCGACAGTTTCATCTGGTCTGTTTGGGCAATCAGATTGGTTGCCATGCAGCAAAAGCCAGCAAGCAGAAGTTGTTTTGTTGTCATATTGATTTTTTTAAGGAGTTATTTATCCAGGTTTTCAAAGATATTGTTTTCATGGATTTCGTCTACCTTGATTTTATATTTGTAATATTCGGCGCTATGGCAGGCGACATTTTTTCGTTATTGCATTGTTTTCAGCCCCCTCAGGTCACTGCCTGAGACATTCTGGAAGACGCTGAGCCCGAATTCTGGAATCACGGCCAGCACATGGTCGAATACGTCGGATTGGATGCCTTCGTAAGGAACCCAGTCTTTCACAGAAGAGAAAAAATACAGTTCGATCGGGATGCCCGTCTCCGTGGGTTGCAACTGTCGGACCATGCAGGTCAGTTCCTTGCTCACTTCCGGCAAGCTTAGGAGATAGTTGACCAGGTAGGCGCGAAACACGCCGATATTCGTTTGCCGCCGTCCGTTTACAAGGATGGAACCATCGATCCGGTGCTCTTCGTTATAGGTATTCAATTCTTTCTCTTTCTCGTCAATATAGCCTGTCAGCAAGGATATTTTACGGAATCTGGCCAGCATCTCCGGTGTGCAGAAACATACGCTGTTCATATCGATATTGATCGAACGCTTGATCCGCCTACCGGGCGATTCGGACATCCCGCGCCAGTTCTGGAAGGCATCGCTCACCAAGGCATAAGGGGGAATAGTCGTGATCGTATTGTCGAAATTCTTCACTTTGACAGCGTTCAGCGTGACTTCGGTAACCGTCCCGTTCGCCCCGTATTTCTCCATCGTGATCCAGTCACCCGGACGGAGCATATCGTTGGCGGAAAGCTGTATGCCGGCCACGAATCCCAGGATCGTATCTTTGAACACCAACATCAGGATCGCAGCCGAAGCACCCAGCCCGGCAAACAGCGTCGTCGGTGATTTACCGATCAGAATGCTGATGATCAGTATAAAGCCGATAAAGAATACGGCCACCTGCAATAACTGGATGAAACCTTTCAGTGGTTTGTTTTTGAGCGACTCCTTCCGGTTGTATATTTCGTGGACGACATTCAGGGAGGCGCTGATAAAGCGCAACGATACGGCGATAATATAAATCTTGCATATCATTTGCAGGATTCCCAGTATCTTAGGTGTCTCGTCGGCCGGGAAAGCCAACGGCAGCAGGATATACACCAGAATGGCCGGAATCATATGCATCAGTTTATTGATGATCTTACGCTCGACGATCAGGTCGTCCCACTGGTTGCGGGTTCTCTTTGCAAGCCGTTTGAACATATTCAGGAAGATGTAGCGGCAGGCGTAGTCGATGCCCACCGTTACGACGATGATCAGCAGCAGGACGATCGTATTATCCAGTTCGTTGGCCGAACTGCTGATAATACCCCATTCGACCAGACGGCTATTAATCCATTCTTGTATCGCGTGCATATTCTCTATGATTAATCAAGTGGAACTTGCGGGTAATCTTCCGGCGACATGCCGGTGATCCCCTTAAACTGGTGGTGAAAATTGCTCCGGTCAGACTCCACATTCTCTGTCCTCGAAATACTCTTTAATAACAAATGAATGCCGCAGGCAAAGATCACAGCGAAAGAAACCAACGATAACAACAGATATGTATTCAATTCCGGCATATATAATTTATTTGAGTACAAAACTAATTAATAAAAGCGCAATTAGAAAAAATACGGCGGCAAAACTGGAATGATAGTTTTACCCTGCCGTTATTATAATAAGATCAGCTCGCCGATTGCTGCAAACCGAAGCATACCAGCAGACCCCGGAATCTGCTTTGTCCGCATCGGCCTCAGAACTATAAATTTATAGTTCGCTGCTCCGCGATAGGCAGAATAACGCTCTTTAATAGCCCACCCTCTCTTTACTCCGAATACTGATAAACCTTCAACTCGAACTTGGGGACCATTGCGAAGAAATGGTCGAAGATATCCGATTGGATGCGTTCGTAATCTTTCCATACTTTATTGCGTGAGAAGAAATAGATCTGGATGGGCACGCCATATTCCGTCGATTGCAACTGGCTGATAATCAAATCCAGGTCGGTGTTTACGACCGGAAGGCTTGTCAGGTATTTTTCCACATAGACACGGAACACCTGTGAATTGGTGGGCACGACGCCTTCATCCGGCTTGTAGTCGGCAAGCAACGGGATCTCCTTGCGGAACGTGTCGAGCATATCCGGCGTGCAGAACTTGATCGTGTTCAGGTCGATGTAAATGGATTTCATCACGCGGCGGCCTCCCGATTCCACCATCCCGCGCCAGTTCTGGAACGAGCCGTTCACCAACGTATAGGGAGGAATGGTCGAAATGGTGTTATCGAAGTTCTGTATCTTGACCGTGTTAAGCGTGATTTCCATGACAATACCGTTGGCGTTCGAGCCGGGAACCGTGATCCAATCGCCCGGCCTCAGCATATCATTGGCGGAAAGCTGGATGCCAGCCACAAACCCCAGGATTGTATCTTTGAATACCAACATAAGGATTGCCGCCGAAGCGCCCAGTCCGGCGAACAGGCTTGCCGGCGATTTCCCGATCAGAATGGCGATAATCACGATCCCGCCGATAAAGAACAGCAAGACTTGAAGTACCTGCATGAACCCTTTGATCGGGCGGTCCTTACTCACCTGCCGCATATTGTACATATCCAAGAACACCAGTATAAAGCCGTTTATCGCCAGCAACAAAGCGAACACGATATACACAGCGCATATTTTCTGGGACCAGAGCAACAAGCCTTTCCCCCGTATAAACGCTAAAGGCAACAGGGCATAGACTAAGATGCCCGGTATCGTATGGACCAGGTGGTGGACGACCTTACGTTTGAGAAGCAGCGAGTCCCACTGGTAATGCGTATGCTGCGCCAACTTTTTCATGCTGCCGACAAAGATCGCCTGGCATAGGTAGTCAAGTCCGATTGCCAGTATGACCAGCAAAACAGCGATAATCATTTCGTCGAAAGTGTTTGCAATTTTAGGGTCTACGCCCCAACCGATCAGGATGCCATTCATCCAACTGCCTAAGTTTATCATAAGGTATTTGCTTTTATTTAGGATAACAATTAAATATTCGTTTGGTTTATTGTATCAATCACAAATATCTGATTAATTTTTTTATCTTTGACGCTAATATTACAAATCTGTGGCATGACCGTGAAATTAAAAGTAATGATGATGGTATTCGCATGTTGTTCTTATCAATCGCAAGCAGGGGACTTGAACGCTCTTAAAGTAAAAGAATATAAACTGGAAAACGGACTGACCGTTTGGTTGAACGAAGATCACAGCCAGCCGAAGGTCTTCGGCGCCGTTGTCGTCAAGGCGGGATCGAAGGATTGCCCGGACACGGGTATCGCCCATTATTTCGAGCACATGATGTTTAAGGGTACGGACCGTATCGGGACGCTCGATTACGAGTCGGAGAAGGTCCTGCTGGACTCCATCGCCATGAAATATGATGAGCTGGCCATGACGGAAGATGTCGTGACGCGTGCCCGCCTGCAAAAGGAGATCAACGAACTAAGCATCCGTTCTTCCGAATATGTCATACCGAACGAGTTCAACCGGCTGATCAGCCGCTTCGGCGGTTCAGGCTTGAATGCAGCGACTTCATACGATGCTACGATCTATTTCAATACGTTTTCCCCGCAATATATGGCCCAATGGGCGGAGATTAACAGCGAGCGCCTTATTAATCCCGTCTTCCGTCTTTTCCAGAGCGAATTGGAAACAGTCTATGAGGAAAAGAACATGTATGGTGATTTCATCGGCGGTCAGGTGATGGACACGTTGATGGCGCGCTATTTCGGTCCGCACCCGTATGCCTATCCGATTATCGGCAGCACGAAGAACCTGAAAAATCCGCGGCTGACGGAGATGCGCAAGTTCTTCGAAGATTATTATGTGGCATCCAATATGGCGCTGATTCTTAGTGGCGATTTCGATACGCAGCAGGTTATGCCTGTCCTCGAGAAGACCTTTTCACGCATCCGTCCGGGGAGTGTCCCGAAGTCGGAGAAGGTGATGTTGCCGCCGTTCAACGGGCGGGAGAAGTTGAAGGTGAAGTTCCCGATCCCCTTTATCAAGGCGATGGGACTGGGGTTCCGGGGCGTTTCGGCCAATCATGAAGACCAGGTTGCCCTGAACATAGCGGTCAACCTGTTGAACAACGCCAACGGTACGGGCTATCTGGACAAGCTGATGGTCGAACATAAGCTGATGGGAGCCCTTGCCATTAACGAGAGCATGAATGAGGCGGGGATTCTGGCTGTCGCCATTATGCCGAAACTGTTGATCCAGTCGTACAGTTCGGCCGAGAAAATGGTCTGGAACGAGATCAACCGGGTGAAGAACGGAGACTTCAGCGACGAAGTGTTCAACAGCCTGAAACTGGAACAGAAACGGCAGTATGCTTCCGCATTGGAGAATATCGACTCGCGTGCGACGGTCATGATGAACCTGTTTTCGCAGGGAAAGAATTGGAACGATTACCTGAACGAAGTGGCGCGGATCGAGTCCATCACGAAAGAGGATGTCGTGCGGGTCGCCCAAAAATATTTCAGCAATAACTATTTGTGTGTAACCAAGAGCACGGGGAAATATCCGAAAGACAATTTGCCGAAACCGGCTTTCTCTCCGGTTGTTCCCCGGAATGCAGACGCTTCGTCTTCCTATGCCGAACAGTTGGAGAAGATACCGGAACAGCAAGTAGCACCTCGTATCATCGATTTCGAGAAGGATGTGAAGACGTCGAAGTTGACTCCTTTGGTGACATTGTACACGACTCCTAATCCGCTGAACGATATTTTCACCTTCAACATCTCCTATGGAATCGGAGCCTTGGAACAGCCGGAATTGATGCAGCTCATCAACTACCTGCAACTATTAGGAACCGAGTCTTTACCTTTCGAGCAGTTCCGCAGCCGTTTGCAATCGATCGGGAGCACACTTGCTTTCGATGTGACGCCCGATGCTTTTGTCATGAAGGTGACTGGTTTCGATAACCATATTGACGAGACGATGGAACTTGTGGGCGACTTTATCCGCCATGCAAAAGCTGACGACAAGAAGCTACGTCAGATTGTGGACGATGCCAAAGTCTCGGAGAAAGCCTTTTTCAAGTCGGGCGACAATGTGGCATCAGCTTTGTTAGAACAGGTGAAGTACGGCGACCAGTCCCGTTACCTGCGTAAACTTTCACTCTCGCAGATCAAGAAATTGAAGGGAAAAGATCTGTTAGCGGTCTACGATAAAGTACGGAGTGTACAGTGCGACCTTCACTACTGCGGTACATTGCCTGTGGAAAAGGTGATCGGGACGATTCGCCGGCATATCCCGTTGGAGCGGACAACCGTAGCCTCCAATTCTCCCTATTACCGCGAGTTGAAGCAATACGACAAGCCGACAGTCTTTTTTATCGATATGCCGGACATGACGCAGAGTATCGTTTACAGCTATGTCAAGGGCGATCCGGTCGACGACAAAGTTTCCCGCCACGCTTCCCGGCTGTTCTCCGTCTATTTCGGGGGCGATATGTCGTCACTGATGTTCCAGGAGATAAGGGAATTCCGATCTTTTGCATACCGGACAAGCGGTCGTTATCAGTTGCCGAACCATGCCCATAAGGGGACTGCCGGATCTTTTACGGCGATGCTGTCCACCCAGAGCGACAAGACGCTGGATGCATTGGGCGTGCTGGATTCGCTGATCCGGAAAATGCCGTTGAAACCGGAAAGGGTAGAAGCGATCAAGCAATCGTTGGCCAATCGTATCAATAACGATTATCCGTCTTTCCGTAGCCTTTCCGAAAAAGTGGCAAGTGCGCGAATGGAAGGTTTCGACCGTGATCCGGCAGAAGAATTTCTGCGGGATATCGCGACGATGGATATGGAAGATATTTCCCATTTCTATCAGGAGCAGATCTGTGGCCGCCCGGTTGTTTACGTGATTGCCGGGAACCGGAAACGTATCGATATGAAGAAACTGGCTGAATATGGTACGATAGTAAAAGTTAAAAAGAAAGATATTTATAAATAATGTATAGTAAAGACGAACTCAAGAACCTGAAACTTGAATTTTGGGAAAGTTTCGCCGCATTTTGTGAAGTACAACCGTATCTGAGGGGACGTAAAAAGATGTGGACCTTGTATGATACGAAAGTAAAAGGGGTCGAGCTCAAATTCGATGCAACGAGGGAAGGGGCGTTTGTCATCCTCGAAGTGAACCACAGGAGTGAAGATGCCCGGCTGGAAATGTTCGAACGCCTGACGTGGTATAAAGATACGCTCGAAATGGATTTTCCGGAGGGGCTGACGTGGGACATTTGTTTTGTGCGTGATACCGGCAAGCAGGTAGCCCGCGTTTATACCTCCAGATCCGGCATCGATTTCCACCGCCGCCAGGATTGGGGCGAGTTCTTTTCCTTTATGGCAAGTCAAATGTATCTGTTGGAACGTAACTTCATGTCTATAGCAGAGTATTTGAGGGAATAGAGGAAATTTATGATTTTTGAGTTATGATTTATGTTATGTTTAAACACTTTATTGGTATAGCTTCTATCGCATTCTTGAGTGCTTGCGGTACTCCTGCATCCGATACAGTGCTGTTGCAACCGGGAGTCAGCCGGGAGTTGGCGCAGTTCAGGAAAGAACATTTCGAGGGGGTACGCTACAACCTCTTTTTCTCCATTCCCGAATCCCGCAAGGAGGCTGTTACAGGTAAAGCGGAAATAACGCTTGCCCTCCGGAAAAAGCAGCCGGTTATCATAGATTTTCGCGGAGAACCGGGACAGGTCGCTTCTGTTTTATTGAATGGCAAGAAAGTTTCTTATGCGGTTAAGGACGAGCACATTGTGATCAGTGCAAAAGATGTGGCAAAGGGTGAGAACCGTGTAAACATCGAATTTACGGCAAACGACCAGTCGTTGAACCGGCGGGACGAGTTTTTGTATACGTTACTGGTTCCCGACCGGGCGCGTACGCTCTTTCCCTGTTTCGATCAGCCGGATATGAAATCGCTTTTCACCCTGTCATTAGAGGTTCCTGCCTCCTGGCAGGCTGTCGCCAACGGGGCGATCGGGCAGGAAGATTCGACTTCCGTCCCCGGACGCAGGCGGGTTTCTTTCCGGGAAACTGAACCGCTCAGTACTTATCTTTTCTCTTTCGTAGCCGGCAAGCTGACGCGGGAAACGTATTCGCGAGACGGACGGACGATTTCGATCTACCATCGTGAAACCGATCCGAAAAAAGTGGCACAGTGCCCGGATATCGCCTCCGAAGTGTTCGATGCACTCGAATGGCAGGAGGATTATACCCGGATACCGTACCCCTTTGCCAAATATGACCTGATCATTTTGCCGGGATTCCAGTTCGGCGGGATGGAACATACGGGAGCGACTTTATATACGGACGGGCGGATGTTCCTGAACGAGAACCCGACATTGAACGAACGTCTGGGACGTAGCGCCCTGATTGCACATGAGACTTCCCATATGTGGTTCGGTGACTTTGTGACGATGGAGTGGTTCAATGATGTCTGGACAAAAGAGGTCTTTGCCAATTATTATGCCTCCCAGATGATCGAGCCTCTGTTTCCGGAGGTAAACCATTCGCTTAACTTTATGCTCGACTATATTCCGGCCGCCTACTCCGAAGACCGTACCGCGGGCGCCAATCCGGTGAAGCAGGAATTGGCGAATATGCGGGATGCAGGTTTGATGTACGGCAATATCATCTATGATAAATCCCCGGTTATCTTGGAAATGCTGATTAAGAAAATGGGGGAGGAATCTTTCCGGAATGGGATCCGGGAATACCTGAAAACGTATGCCTACGGGAATGCAACCTGGGAAGGGCTGATCGGCATCCTGGACAAATATACGGACGACGACCTCTCTGCCTGGAGCCATATCTGGGTGAATGAAGAAGGTATGCCGGAGATATGTGGAGTAATAACCGAAGGCAAAACGTTGCTGGTTCAACAGAAAGATCCGTTAAGGCGTGGGCTTCTGTGGCAACAAGACTTGTCCTTTTTGATTGTCTATCCCGATGGCGGGACGGAAGATTTGCAAGTTTCATTTGAAAAAGAGGCCATGTTCTGTTTCAAGGATTTGAAAAGGCCGGCAGGTGAGGGCAGCTTCGTTATACCCAATGCCGATGGCAAAGGATATGGATTCTTCCGCCTGTTTGAAAAAGATGCAAAGGCTTGTTTGGCCTATCTTCCCGCTTGCAAGGACGAAGTGTTGAGAGGTTCCTTGTTGATTACCCTGTATGAGAACCTGTTGAACCGAACGATCCCTGCGGAACTTTATATGGAAGCCATGTTGGACTATCTGCCGAAGGAAACCAATTCCCTGTTGTTCTCGGCAGCCCTCGGATATGTCGGTAATTGCCAGCGCCTATATCCCTCTGATCCGAAGAAGTTGGAACAAGTGCTTTGGCAGATCGTAGCAACGGCAGAACAACCCCAGCAACGTTTGCAGGCGTTCCGTTATTACCGTTCCATTGCCCGCTCGCCGGAAGCGGTCGGAAGACTGTATGCGCTTTGGAAAGACGGGAAAGCGCCTGCCGGTTGTTCGCTGAGTGAAAACGATTATATCAACCTGTCGTACGGCCTGGCAATCCTGATGCCCGATAAAGCCGATGAGATTGTTGCAACCCAGCAAGCCCGGATCACCAATCCGGACCGTAAACGGCAATATGCGTTCATCTCGCCATCCGTTTCTCCCCGGAAGGAGGTACGCGACAGCGTGTTTGCCTCTCTGCTCGTTGCAGGGAACCGCCGTGTCGAACCGTGGGCTTCGGCTGCCTTATCGAACCTGAACTGCCAGTTGCGCCAAAAAGAGGCAATCGGTTATATCCGTCCGGCCTTGGAAGTCTTGCAGGAAGTGCAGCGTACGGGGGATATCTTTTTCCCGCGCGACTGGGTACGGGCTTTACTCGGCGGACATACTTCACCGGAAGCCAGGAAGGAAGTGGACGATTTCTTTGCCACTCATCCGGATTATCCTGTTCTGCTCTCAAACAAAATCCGTCAGCAGGCGGATCATTTGTACCGGTTGCACGATTAATTAATGATGATTTAGATGGGCGGTATGGTATAATCATGTCATTCCTGTCTTATTGTACAGTTTTTTGAAATACCCGTTGGTCCAAATCGAAACAGTAGTGCATGAAATTCGATTTTCTACCCCATCTATTTCAAATTACCCTTGCGGGTAATATTTTTTAAGAAACTTGCAATAACATAAAGCACTGGGTAATAAATAGATATAGATATCCGCCTTTTAGGGGAGGTTCTTGTATGGTTTAACATTTCAAAAAGACGGGTTCACTTCTTGGCATATTTGAATCATTTGGAAGGTTCACCTTTTGGCTGAAATTACACTTTTGATGCAGTTGCTTTGAATATTTTGTAAGTTTTATTTGCTAATTCAATTATTATTGTAACTTTGCAGCGTAAAAATAATAACAAATGAAAAGTACGGTTCTACATTTCCATCATCATCATTACAACGGGCAATAGTTCGGTGGGCTGTGTGGTATGTAGAAACATATGATATAAAAGAATAAGGCTTGCCGTTTGCGGTGAGCCTTATTTTGTTTTTGGAATAATATATATAAACGAAATAAACATGTTACGAATTGCAGTACAATCTAAAGGTCGTCTTTACGATGAAACAATGCTTCTGTTGGAAGAAGCCGGTATTAAATTGAATAGGGGAAAACGTATTTTGTTGTTGTCGGCAAAAGGTTTTCCGGTAGAAGTCCTATTCCTGCGCGATGACGATATTCCACAATCCGTTGCCAATGGCGTTGCCGACGTAGGTATCGTAGGCGAAAACGAATATGTGGAGAAAGGGCAGGAGGCCAAGCTGATCAAACGCCTGGGATTCAGCAAATGCCGTCTTTCGCTCGCGATTCCGAAAGACGAAGATTACCAAGGGGTGGAATGGTTCGCCGGAAAGACGATCGCTACTTCCTATCCGGAAATCCTGAAGGCCTATCTGGCAGAAAAGGGAGTGAAAGCGGATTTTCACGTGATCAGCGGCTCTGTGGAAATTGCGCCGGGTATCGGCCTGGCGGATGCGATCTTCGATATTGTCAGCTCCGGCAGTACGCTGGTGAGCAATCAGCTTAAAGAGGTGGAAGTCATCATGCAGAGCGAAGCCCTGTTGATTGCCAATAACAACCTGTCGGATGAAAAGCAGGCTATCTTAGATGAGCTGTTGTTCCGTTTCGAAGCGATCCAGGTTGCGGAAGGCAAGAAATATGTATTGCTGAATGCACCGAAAGACAAGATGAACGAGATCATAGAAGTGCTGCCGGGTATGAAGAGCCCGACCATCACGCCGCTTGCCGATGAGAACTGGGTGTCTGTCCAATCTGTTATAGCAGAGAAACATTTCTGGGAAATCATCGGTAAGCTGAAATCGTTGGGAGCAGAAGGCATATTGGTGATACCGATTGAGAAAATGATACTTTAAAGGCATGGAAGTAATCAAATATCCGTCAAGAGAAGAATGGGCCTCATTGGCTCAGCGTCCGGCATTAGATGTCACGACACTGTTCGACACTGTTCGCACGGTGCTGGATGAAGTCCGGGAGGGAGGAGATGCCGCCGTTATCCGGTATGAGGAGAAGTTCGACAAAATAGATCCTGCTACTTTCAAAGGGTTGCAGGTCTCGGAACAGGAATTGGCAGAAGCTAAAGAGCTTGTGCCCGAAGAGCTGAAACAGGCCATCCGCCAGGCAAAAGACAATATAGAAATATTCCACGCCTCACAGCGTTTCACCGGAAAAAAGGTAGAGACGGCGCCGGGCGTTACCTGCTGGCAGAAAGCGGTAGCCATCGAAAAAGTAGGTCTGTACATTCCGGGCGGAACGGCCCCTCTTTTCTCCACCGTCCTGATGTTGGCAGTCCCGGCACGTATTGCCGGTTGTAAGGAAATCGTGCTTTGTACGCCTCCGGGCAGGGAAGGAAAGGTGCACCCCGCAATCCTGTTTGCGGCGGAAACGGCAGGAGTCAGCAAGATATTCAAAGCTGGAGGCATCCAGGCTATAGCAGCGATGGCTTACGGGACGGAATCGGTTCCGAAGGTCTATAAGATATTCGGCCCCGGTAACCAGTATGTGACGGCAGCCAAACAGTTGGTCAGCCTGAAAGAGGTGGCGATCGATATGCCTGCCGGCCCTTCCGAAGTGGAGGTGATTGCGGACGAATCGGCCAACCCCGCCTTTATCGCCGCCGATTTCCTTTCCCAGGCGGAACATGGGGTGGACAGCCAGGCTATGCTGGTAACGGCATCCGAAAAGATTGTCGAACCGGTCATGCAAGCGATCCGGGAGCAACTGGACCGTCTGCCCCGCAAGGAGATCACGGAGAAATCGTTGGGGCACAGCCGCATCGTCGTACTGAAGGATAAGCAGGAAGTGGTCGACTTCACCAACTTGTACGCTCCGGAGCATCTGATTATACAGACTACCGATTATGCGGATATTGCCGGGCAGATCGAGAATGCAGGCAGTGTCTTTATGGGTCCCTATACGCCGGAAAGCGCAGGCGACTACGCTTCCGGCACGAACCATACGTTACCGACCAACGGATATGCTAAAGCCTACAGTGGTGTAAACCTGGACAGTTTCATCAAAAAGATCACGTTCCAAGAGATCACGGCCGACGGCATCAGGCAATTGGGCGGGACGATTCAGACAATGGCAGCCAACGAACAGTTGGATGCACACAAAAATGCAGTAACAATCAGATTGAACACATTATGAAAGACTTAAAAGATTTAGTCAGGCCCAATGTCTGGAACATGAAGCCGTACTCGTCCGCCAGAGATGAGTTCCAGGGCAATGCCTCCGTTTTTTTGGATGCAAACGAGAACCCGTTTAACAGACCGTACAACCGTTATCCCGACCCGTTGCAATGGGAACTGAAAAAAAAGATTGCGGAGATCAAAGGTGTGAAGCGCGAGTCCATTTTCCTGGGAAACGGAAGTGACGAACCGATCGATCTGATAATCCGTGCGTTTTGCGAACCGTCTATCGACAATATCGTAAGTATCGATCCTTCTTACGGGATGTATGAAGTGGCGGCCAATGTCAATAACGTGGACTTCCGGAAGATCAAGCTGGACGCGAAATTCGACCTGGATACCGACAGCCTTCTCGAAGCGGCAAACGATTGGGTGAAAGTGATATTCCTTTGTTCACCCAACAATCCGACGGGAAACAATCTGAGCCGTGACCGTCTTTATAAAGTGCTGAACACTTTCCAGGGGATCGTTGTGATAGACGAAGCTTATATAGACTTTTCTATCGAACCTTCCTTCCTGGGCGAGCTGGATAAATTTCCGAACCTGATCGTCCTGCAAACCATGTCGAAAGCGTGGGGTGCTGCCGGAATCCGTCTGGGGATGGCTTTTGCTTCTCCTGAAATCATCGCGATCCTCAATAAGATCAAATATCCGTACAATGTAAATCTGCTGACTCAGGAGCGTGCCTTGTATATACTTGAAAACAAGGCACGGATGGAGAGCCAGCTTCGATCGATCCTTTCCGAACGGATCCGCTTGCAGGCTGCATTGCCGGGGCTGAACTGCGTGCGTAAGATCTATCCTACGGATGCAAACTTTATCCTGGTCGAAGTGACGGGTGTCGACACGATCTATAAGAATCTGGTTAAACAGGGGATCATCGTCCGCAACCGGACAAACGTGACCATGTGTAACGGCTGCCTCCGCATTACGGTCGGCAAGCCGGGAGAAAACGACGCTTTACTTGAAGCGCTAAAAAAAATGTAAAGATTTATGATTCACAAATCATACATGAAAAGAGCCTTATTCATAGACAGGGACGGAACGCTCGTGATAGAGCCGCCTGTGGATTATCAGTTGGATAGTCTGGAGAAGTTGGAATTTTATCCGAAGGTATTCCGTAACCTGTACTTTATCCGCAAGCAGTTGGATTTTGAGTTTGTGATGGTTACGAACCAGGACGGTTTAGGTACGGATTCTTTTCCGGAAGATACTTTCTGGCCGGCACACAACAAGATGTTGAAGACATTGGAAGGCGAGGGGATACGTTTCGACGATATCCTGATCGACCGTTCTTTTCCGGAAGATAACTCTCCGAACCGGAAGCCTCGCACGGGGATGTTGGGCAACTATCTGTCCGGCGAATATGATCTGGCAAACAGCTATGTGATCGGCGACCGGCTGACGGATATGCAGTTGGCAGTCAATCTGGGAGCAAAAGGGATATGGTTGCGTCCGGATGACGACGAGGCCCGCTTGTTGCTGGCGAAAAATCCGGCTATTTCTCCTGTCCTGATTACGGACGATTGGGACCGGATTACGGAATATCTTTTTGCCGGAGAACGCCGGGCCACTGTCCAGCGTACGACAAAGGAGACGGATATTTTTGTGGAAGTGAACTTGGACGGACATGGACGGACGGAGATCTCTACCGGTCTCGGCTTCTTCGACCATATGCTCGACCAGATCGGGAAACATTCGGGTATCGACTTGACGGTACGGGTGAAGGGGGATCTGGAAGTTGACGAACATCATACGATAGAGGATACGGCCATTGCGCTTGGAGAAGCCTTGTTGAAGGCGTTAGGAGACAAGAGGGGGATCGAACGTTACGGCTATTGCCTGCCGATGGACGATTGCCTGTGCAGTGTGGCGCTTGATTTCGGCGGACGCCCCTGGTTAGTTTGGGATGCTGCCTTTCACCGTGAGAAAGTAGGGGATATGCCGACCGAAATGTTCCTGCATTTCTTTAAAAGCCTGAGCGACGCTGCCCGCATGAACCTGAATATCAAAGCGGAAGGCACGAATGAACATCATAAGATTGAAGGAATCTTCAAGGCTTTGGCTCGTTCCATCAAGATGGCTATCCGGCGTGATATTTACCGGTTTGAACTGCCGAGTACGAAAGGAACTTTGTAAATTAAAAATGAAAGAGTTAAAGAATGAAAAAATAGCATCGACTTTCATTCTTTAACTCTTTCATTTTTTCATTTATTCCGCGGTTGGTCCTTCCACATAGAGTTTGCCGTTCTCATCGATTCCCATTTTGTCGATAAAGACAACCCGCTCACTTCCGGTTTTCTGGGTGTAACCATGATAAACACAATACATCTGCTTGCCGTCTTTTGACCAAGTCACACTGTTGTGCCCCGTACCGGTAACGATGCCTCCCTGCTCCACGTTCTTTTGTAGCACAGGATTGTCGTTTGATTTGGCAAACGGACCGAGCGGATTTTTTGCCGTCGCATAGCCGACAGCATAATTCTGGCCTTTATAGTAATTGGCCGAATACATCATATAATAAGTATCTCCCTTTTTGAGTGTGTAGGGCCCTTCTGTCCAGCGGCGGTTTATTTCGCCTGTCGTAACGGAGCGGCTTTCCCATTCGGATTGCGTGTCGTTCAGTTTTACAGGCGGCCTGAGCAGCAGGACCGGTTCGCCGATTACCTCGGTCAAATCTGGTTTTACCTCAATGCCATATATCCAGCTTTCCTCTATTTCATCGAATTTCCCTTCTTTTTTTGCTTGTTCGGCAATTTCGCTTTCTACCGGATGTTTGTAACAACAACGGGAATAATACAGGTAGGTCCGCCCGTCCTCGTCATCGATCAAGTTTCCATCGATAACCGGATAGCCCGGATCGAACAAAGGTTTATCGGATAATTCCTTGAAAGGCCCTGTCGGTTTGTCAGCAACGGCCACTCCGATACGGAAATTTTCCAATTCGTTAGTCGGATTTTCTTTCCAGTCGGCACTGTACAGCATATAGAACTTTCCACCCCGTTCATACACCTCCGGAGCCCAAAAGTTGGCGACTCCCCATGATCCCGGAATGTTACCCCGGAATACCTGCCCTTCGGCTTTCCAGTTTACCATGTCGGGAGAGGAATACACACTGAAACCGTCGACGGCGCCTCCGCCTGTTCCATACATATAGTATATGCCGTCCGAAGCCAGCAATACATACGGATCACCAAACTGTACGGGGAGAGGATTGGTATGCACGATACTCTTTTCCTGTTGTTCCTTCTGCGCCTTGTGCACGCAGGAAGAAAAAGTAAAAACTGCCGAAAGCAGTATTACAAATTGTTTCATTTGTTTCATAGAATGTCTGTAAAATTAAAAACACATAATAAATGGCGACAAATATACAAATTTGAAATTATTTCCTTTTCTTTGATGTCCGATTTAAGCAGAAAAAAGAGTATGGTTAGAAATATATTGATAGTGTTTTGTGTGATCCTGTTTGCTTCGTGCAGTAAAGATACGGAGTCCAAATTGTTTGGTAAATGGCAATTGCAGAAAATAGAAACAGGTGGGGACGTAGAGAATGTCGACACGGTTTATTTTAATTTTGAACATTCCTTGTTTATGTACCAGGTTTATCTTCCCGCAATCGATTCTTTCCGCCACCAATATGGCTATAATACGCTGGAAGGAGAAAAAACACTATTGCTGGAATTAGAGAACAATCCAGGGCCGATCAGTAAATTCCTGCCTTATACCGACTGGAATTCCTCCAAACAAACGTATACCATCGATAAATTGGAATCCAAGCAGCTGATCTTAAGCCGCGAGGGGAAAACGTATAGTTTCCGGAAATTCTGATGTCTACATTATTTTGTAATTCAATTTTATCTACAATTTGTCAAAATGCCAGATTTACCCTCCTTAGATTCGTCTGTATACGTCCATTTGCCCAAATGGTTACAAATTGGATTAGGAAATAGGATTTGCAATTGTCATTTTGGTTGTCTAAACCAACGGAAAGTTTTTTCTGTCACCGAAAAATCGAAATGGTGCAGAAGAAAGAATAGAAGTGTAGGCAGAAAGAGCGGTTTGCCGTCAAAATGTCAATCACAAAAGGTCTTCCTCATAGAGCTTGTGAGGTGTTAAAATAGTGTTCAAAGGCCTTTCGGGAGCCTTCTTACCATTTTCTTTTTCTTTTTTTCAGTTCGTCCGGTAAAATCATCTAAATGATTTACTAAATTCATCCTAATGTTTTGTCCAAAACACCCTAATGGTTTTCCATAATCATTGAGATCATTTGAAAAATCATTGAGATGATTTCCCGAAAAAGTGCAAAAACAAGTGGCTCTTAGGCTAAAAAGCATAAAAACAAGAATATGCATGTTAGCAAAAGCGTTCAAAATAAATCGATTTGATAGCAGATAGCCTATATTTGCAACAAATGAGGTATTGAAATGTGTAATTTTTTTATGTATGTATATATGAATAATTGATTATCAGTCATTTGCTGATAATACGATAGAAAAGTATTGTGTATTTAATTAGGTTACTTAAAAAAGTGAAGATTTAACGATTTTAACCTTTATTTTACCATAAAACGGCAGTTTGAATGAATTTTTGACGTAACCATAACAACCCAAGTTTATGGGGAACGGTTCAAGCGACTTTTCTTACGAATATAATACTTTGATTTATTTTCATAAAGTGCTATGAATATCAATAAAACATGAAAATCCATATTACAGAGGATAGAGTAAATTAATTCCATGTGAAATTATGGAATGACACAAAAAAACATTAACTTTGTGGCAAAATATGGACTATGGGTGCAAACAGTTCTTACAAGGTGATGTCTGATATTATAGAACAAGCAAAAGAGGGGACAATATTTATCCCTGACGACTTCACAACATGTGGCACTCCCGATGCAGTGCGGTCGGGATTAAGCCGCTTGTGCCGCAATGGGAAATTGTGTCGCTTTGCAAAAGGCATTTACTATATACCTGCATATGACAAGTGGGATGGTACGCAACGAGAGCCTTCCTTAGATGCCATTGCCTTAAAAATAGCGCAACGGGACAATGCGCGTGTCATTCCGACAGGAATTTATGCGCTTAACAAATTAGGGCTATCCACGCAGGTTCCAACTAATATCATTTACATAACAGATGGTTCTGCCCGGCAGATGAAGTTTGGAGAGGGAAAAAGTATCACATTCCGACATAGTAACGACTTGGGGAATTTCGCTTATCAATCCCAACTGATGCAACTGGCAGTTCTCGCCATGCGTGAGATTGGCGAGAAAACCATAACAGAAAACCAAAAGGAAATAATAAAAAAAATGATAACAGAACATGTTTCGGAACAGGATTTCAATCACGATATAGTGCTTGCCCCGACATGGATAAGAACAATATTACAGCGATGAAATTCATTGATTTGTCAAAGGAAGATTGTGTGGATATACTTGACCGTGTTTCCACAGAGCTAAATATACGACAGCGAGAAGTAATAGAAAAGGACTGGTGGGTGACGGCAGTCCTACGTGCCATGTTCAGTTTGCCATATGCCAATCATTTGTCTTTTAAAGGAGGAACATCGCTTAGTAAATGCTGGCGTCTGATAGACCGCTTTTCCGAAGATATAGACATTGCCATCGACCGGGAATATCTTGGTTTCAGCGGGACATTATCCAAAACGCAAATCAGTGACAAGTTGCGTCGTGCAGCCTGCGCCTTTGTTCGTGAAACCATGCAACACGATTTGGCAGAACGGTTATACCAAAACGACATATCAAAAGAAAAGTTCAAGGTGAATGTGGATATAACTCCTGTCACTACCACCGACCCGGAAGTCATAAACATTAACTACGATTCAGTGTTGTCCTTTTCCATCGATGGAATGGATGGCAATCAATATATCCAGCCAAAAGTAAAAGTGGAAGTCAGCGGCAGGTCAATGAGCGAGCCTGTAAGTGAGATTGCGCTTGATTCAATGATAGACCAAGTATATCCGAAAGCTCCTTTTGCAGAACCGAAATTCATGGTACGTGTCGTGCTTCCTGAACGAACTTTTCTTGAAAAAGTATTCCTGCTTCATGAGGAATTTGCCAAACCAAAGGATTTAATCAGAGTTGAGCGAATGTCGCGGCACATGTACGACATCGGGCAGATGTTGAAAACTCCAATAGCAGGACGAGCCATCAACGATGCTGACCTTTACCGTCAGGTGGTAGAACACCGACGAACATTCATCGGTTTGCGTGGATTTGACTATGATAGTCTTTATCCGACAACACTTAATATCATTCCTCCTACTTCTGTCATTGAACAATGGAAAGCCGACTATGAGAATATGCAACTGCACATGATTTATGGTGAGTCAATTTCATTTGATGAGTTGGTTAACAACTTAAGAGAATTGAATGAAAACATAAGAAATCACATGCTAACTTTATAAACTATATCCTACATCATGACAAATAATCAAATAAACTCACATATATTTACCAATAAAGAAGGAAATACCTTGATGCGGTGGTAGGATTTCTTCGCGCATCAGGCTATTTCTCTTTGCGGCCATTTAGATAATATCAACAAAGCGCGCGTATTAATTGGTATAAACGTAGATAAGTACATAGCAGAAGCTGCCCGTCAAGGAAAAATATTTTTTGGGGCAGAAGATGAGGTTAAAGCCGACTGCTTACAGCAAATACGCCGGGACATCGAACAATCAGGATACAAGAAAGAGATAGAAGATGGTATCTTTCAGATGGTAAAGGACTTGATGGACGGCAAGCTGGAACTGCGGGCGCATCCATCAAAGAAGATTCATGCCAAGATATATGTATTATATCCTAATGATTTCAATCAATACACACAAGGAATGGCTATTACTGGCTCCTGCAATCTATCCGGCAACGGACTGGGCATTACAGAGGATAAACAATATGAATTCAATGTAAAGATGTCTCAGTATGATGATGTTAAGTTTGCGAAAGATGAATTTGAAGAGCTTTGGAAAGAAGCTGAAGGATGTGGGATTACTGCTGAAGATCTTAAAATCAATATAGAGCGAACTTATCTCAAAGGCGATATACCTCCTTATGATTGTATCAAGATGCTTAAAAGCAACATTTATTGCATTAACAATCCTTTGTTGCTCATTATAAGGCGGTATCGGAACCTCTATTGCTCTGAATAATTTTTTATTCAAGTGCGGAATGGCTGAACCGACCTTATTTTCTCGTAATGTTTTACGATGTAAATTAATAACTTGCAGAATATAATTAGCATTCATATTGCTGTTTATAGACAGCTGCTTAAATGTACTACCTTGATAGCCTTCAATCGGTGTTTGGAATACTTCACCAGAGTTCTCGCCATCAACTAGTATCAAAAGAAAATTTGCTGCGATATATTTTCCGGGCGTCACCATCTTGGCATCATGCTCTCCACGCAAATATTTGACATCTAGATTTATTCTTTCTATACCACTCTGCTTTTTTCCATCGGTCAAAGAACATAGCATTTGCATAGGCGCAACGTACCATGAATCAGGCAAGTTCTGATAATGTCCGTTATCACAAGTGATTTCAGCCTTGGAATTGATATGTTTAAGTAGTTCATTTGCAGGCTCATCGTTCGAGTTTTGCGGTACGAGTTTACCATGAATGGCAAGGTCGAGAATCTTATTTTGGGCTTTTGCTATGGCAGTTTGTAGATCGGTGGCATTGGTTTCTAAGGCATCTATCAATGCAACCCATTTTTCTAATTCTATTACAATGCGATATTGTTCATACAATGGAGGACATGGAACTAATATGTTTCCCAGTATTCCTTGATTAAGGTTGTTCATGGTTGCACCAACACATCCAGACTTTAGAATAGCCTGAAGATATGACGAGGCATATATTATTGAGAAAAACTTTGGATTCATATTATCTAAATGTAGAACAAATGATCCTGTACCACAATATGCACCTAAATTATCTTTGGTAACAATGGCACATTTTGACAAGTCACCTCTACGTGCTAAAAGAATGTCATCCTCCTCTAATCTATATCTTTCCAATTCATTGGCTTTATCTGCTGATATATAGGATACTTTCTTCAAGTTGATTTTTCCATTTACAATATTTGTAGGATTGATAAACGGAAGCCCGTTATTCTCTACATAGTCTGATTTGTGGACCATAGAACCAAATGGACCAGTAGAGAATTTATAACACAACTTTTCCAATTTGCACCACACCCACGAACTCGGTACCTCAAACGGCACATTCTGATAATGGGGCGTATGTATAGATTGAATCAAGCAGAAGAAAGAAGTTATTATAATAGCGAAGTTTCTAATGAAAAAATAGATGTCCCAGGATATCATATTTATTCGTCATCAAATAATATATAATAAATAACCCAAAGAATATCTGTGAAGTTTATATTTACAATATAATGGGAAAGTTAGTGATTAAAAAAAGTATCAGTCCCGGACTTAACTATATATCGTTGGAAGTTATATATTATTGTGATTGAAGGAGAAGCAAGGAAAGTAAAAGTCTGGAAATAAATTACGTTATTGAAAGTTTTTTATTGATATAGATATTTCTACAGACGATGTCAATTGTTAAATTCATATCGTCTGTAGAAATTATAGTTTATCGAAGTGATCTTTTTAACTTATTCTTCATGCGTCAACTCCGCCACCTCCGCCCGTGCCTCCCGGATCAAATCCCCCGGTGCGAGGCGTATCTGCAAGCCCCGTTGTCCGGCACTGACATAAATGTGGTCGAACTGTCCGGCCGTATGGTGGATATAGGTTGGGAAATGCTTTTTCATGCCGATAGGGGAGCAGCCGCCACGGATGTAGCCGGTGAGAGGCAGGAGATCCTTGACCGGAATCATTTCACAGCTTTTGTTGCCGGAGACTTTGGCGGCCTTTTTCAGATCGACCTCGTCGGCACCGGGGATGACGCAGACGAAATAGCCGCTCCGGTCGCCATGCAGGACAAGCGTTTTGAATACCTGCGCGACATCCTCGCCTAACTGGTCGGCAACGTGTGTCGCGCTCAGATCGTTTTCATCCACTTCATAAGGAACCAGCTGGTAAGCCACTTTGGCTTTGTCCAGCAGGCGTGCTACGTTTGTTTTGTTAATTTTCATCACTGTTTATACTCCTTTCATAGAAAGCTGGACCCGTTTCCGCACGAGGTCGACGCTTAACACTTTTACTTTCACATGCTGATGGATCGAGACAACCTGGGTCGGATCGCTGACGAAACGGTCTGCCAATTCGGAAATATGGACCAGCCCGTTCTCTTTGATGCCGACATCGACAAAGCAACCGAAGTTCGTTATATTGGTAACGATACCCGGCAGGACCTGCCCTTCTTTCAGGTCTTCGATCGTTTTGACCGTCGGGTCGAAAGAGAATACCTGGATGGCCTGGCGGGGATCACGTCCCGGCTTATCCAGTTCTTCCATGATATCCAGCAAGGTCGGCATTCCGACTTTATCCGTTACATATTTCTTCAGGTCGAGCTTTTTCTTCAGGTCCTTATTGCTGATCAGCTCGGCGACGGTACATTTCAAATCTTTAGCCATCAGTTCGACGATCGGATAACTTTCCGGATGGACGGCCGAGTTGTCCAACGGGTTCTTGCCACCCTGGATGCGAAGGAAACCGGCGCTTTGCTCGAAAGCCTTTTCTCCCATGCGGGGAACTTTCAGCAGTTCGCGGCGGGATTGGAAAGGCCCGTGTTCGGTACGGTAGTCAACGATGTTCTGTGCCAGCGTAGGGCCAAGGCCGGAAATATACGTGAGCAGATGTTTGCTTGCCGTATTGACATTCACGCCGACTAAGTTCACGCAACTTTCCACCGTCTGGTCGAGGCTCTTCTTCAGAGCACCCTGCTCGACGTCGTGCTGATATTGCCCGACACCGATGCTTTTCGGATCGATCTTGACCAACTCGGCAAGCGGGTCCATCAGGCGGCGGCCGATGCTGACAGCGCCACGGACCGTCACGTCATATTCGGGAAATTCGTCGCGAGCGATCTTGGACGCGGAATAGATGGACGCTCCATTCTCACTGACCACGAACACCTGTACCTTGCGGTCGTAGCGGATATTGGTAATGAACTGCTCCGTCTCACGGCTTGCCGTCCCGTTCCCGATAGCGATGGCGTCGATGGCATAAGTCGCTACTAATTGTGCCACTTTGGCAGCCGCTTTGCTTTTTTCGTTCTGGGGCGGGTGGGGGTAGATCGCTTCGTTATGCAACAATGCCCCCTGTGCATCGAGGCAAACTAACTTGCAACCTGTGCGGTAGCCGGGGTCGACACCCAACACACGTTTCTGTCCTAACGGGGCGGCCAGCAACAACTGGCGCAGGTTCCCGGCAAATACACGGATCGCTTCTTCATCGGCTTTCGCCTTGCTCAGATTGGCAAATTCGGTTTCGATGGAAGGTTTTAGCAAACGCTTGAAAGAGTCGTCTACGGCTGTCGACACCTGGTCGGATGCCTCGCCACGCCCTTTCACGAAACGACGTTTCAGACGGTCCAAACAGTTATCCGTGTCGGGTGAAATACTTACGCGCAGGATGCCTTCCGCTTCACCGCGGCGCAGGGCCAGCAGGCGATGCGAACTGGTGCGGTTCAACGGTTCGCTGAATTCGAAATAATCGCGGTACTTGGCCCCCTCTTCCTCTTTCCCTTTGATGACCTTCGACGTGATAACGGCCGTATGCGAAAAAGAATTACGGACAGTGTTGCGCGCCTCTTCGTTCTCATTCACCCATTCGGCAATTATGTCACGTGCTCCTTGCAAGGCTTCTTCCGCGTTCCTTACTTCTCCTTTGATAAAGGCTGACACACGGGAGGACAAGTCTCTTTCGTTTTGCATCATCACCACTTTGGCAAGGGGTTCGAGGCCCTTCTTGCGGGCGATTTCCGCTTTGGTGACGCGTTTGGGCTTGTAAGGCAGATAGAGGTCTTCTATCTCGGTGCTGTCCCACGAATCCTCGATACGCTTTTTCAGTTCGGGAGTCAGTTTGCCTTGTTCTTCTATGGAGGATAAGATGCTTTCTTTTCTCTTTTTCAATTCGGTCAGTTTGTCCAACTGATCTTTGATGTTGCCGATCTGGACTTCATCCAGCCCTCCGGTCACCTCTTTGCGATACCGGCTGATGAAGGGGATTGTCGCTCCTTCGCCCAGCAGCCCGATGGTTCGTTCCACCTGTCCGGCAGGGATGTTCAGGATGTGCGAGATCAGCGCATGAAATGATGTTATCATATGGATTGTTTCTTTATATTTGAGTTGCAAAGATAATGGTTTGGCCTTTATTTTGCTCCAACCGGACTGGCTTATCTGCAAATAAGCGCAGTTCTTCCGGATTATGGGAGGTGAAGAGAATGGTCTGTCTACTTTCAGCTTGCTGTTCACGAATACATTCGATAATCCGGCGGCTCAGAGCTTCGTCCATGCCTTTAAAAGGTTCGTCCATCAGCAGGAGTGGGGAAGGGTAAGCCAGGGCGCGTGCAATCGCAACGCGTTGTTGTTGCCCGAAGCTCAGTTCATTCGGGAAACGGTTTGCAAAGTCAGCCAATTCCATTTCCCGTAATACGGAAATCGCCTGTTCAAGAGCCATCTCTTTCGTCAACCAGCCAGCCAGGGGCAAGGCGATGTTTTCAGCAATTGTCAGTTGGTTAAGTAAACAGGGTTCCTGGAACACATAAGGGATTCCGGGTTTACAGTTCATTTTTATTTCTCCTTGTGCCGGTTGCAGAATGTTTCCAATCAGGTTCAGCAATGTCGTCTTGCCGGTTCCCGACGGGGCTGTTATGCCATATATGAATCCTTGTCCGAATGTATAGCTGAGATGGGATATGACTGTTTCCGGACCATACCGGTATGAAAGATCCTGGATCCGGATATCGCAGTTTCCCTCTGCCGCCGGCAGCTCGGAAGCATGCTTATTATAATGTATAGGAAATTGTTGTTTCCCCAGCCGGCTGATTCCTTTATCAAAAAGATAACTGATCAAGATCGCGATAATGGTCCAGGCAATCAATTCGGGAACATTTATAAAAACTTGCGCCTGTTTCATCTCTCCACCGATACCGGGCGTGCATTGTGCCAATACTTCACCCATGATAATGGCACGCCAGCCAAAACCCAAAGCGGATGCAAGGCCGCTGTACAGGAATGGCTTCAGTTGGGGATAGATCACTTGTGCCAGCCTGTTCCACCGTCCGATCTTGAATTGGTGAGCCATGATCGAAAGTTCTTTCCGCCGGCTCCGCAATCCTCTCGTCAGGTTTTCCGTAAGGAGCGGGAACATGGTCAGAAAAGCGATTATCAGGGGAATACTTTCTGCATTCAGAAAGATCAGAGCTAAGAGTATAAAGGAAATGACCGGGATGGAACGCAGGATTGCCAATAGCGGACGGAAGAGCTCGTATGTCCATTCGCTTTTGTTGAACAGGAAAGCGGCTCCCATTGCTGCTGTTAACGAGATCGACATCCCAGCCGCTCCACGCAACACTGTTGCTGCGACTGACCGGTAAAAAGAACCGGATGTAAAAAGTGCAGCAAGCGTACTCAGCAGGCGAGGAACAGACGGTATCAGATCCGGTAAACGGACTAGCATGGCGAATAGTTGCCAGGCCAGTAAGAGAATTGTTATCGACAGGATTGTAAGGATACTTTTCTTCATTTTCCGGATTATTTATAGAAATTCCCGTCCGGCATCTTTCCTCCCAATGCTTTGGGCTCATATTGTCCGATCAGTTGCAGGAAACGGAGTATATTCTCCTGGGCTTCGGAGGCTGTTTTATAATCGATCTTGCAACGTCCGATACTTTCGGGAGTCAACATGCCGGAAGCAAATACATCTTCGTTTTCTAATATACGGATAGCCTGTTCCGGCTGTTCCATAGCAAAGCAGCAAGAGACACTTAAAAGACTGTCTATCGTTTTTTGATGTTTTTTCAAGGCAGGCGCATAAAGTATGGCAGTCTGTGCAAATCCCAAAGAGGTTGAATCGGGCCTGTTCAAGTCTGCCAATATTTTTAACGTGCTGTCTTTCCTTAACGCTATACTCAGAAACGGCTCTCCCAGAACGGCATTATCGACTTTCCCGGCCAATAATCCCTGCATTATTTCCCGTGCAGTCGTGAAGGAATAATTCAGAGCGTAGTCTAACTTATGTTGCTTGAGATAGTGACGGGTAAGAATGTCCGGTGTCGTCCCGCCTCCGAAGATATGTAAAACCGGTTTGCCGCTTTCACCGGATACATCCTGATCGCTTCTGCCCGCCAGATAAAGTGTTCCCCATATGGGGCAACCGGCCAAATGATACTGAATGCCTTTATTATACAGATTGGCCGCACTGATCATCGGCAGAACGGCTATATCCGCCTCGCCCTTTATCAAAGCGGCCTGCATCAAGTCGGGTGAATCGATTATTCGAACGGATAATGGTTTGCCATCGATAACGGGCGTTTCAGTCATCCATTGTGCAAAGGCAATAGCGGAAGGGCCACGCAAAACAAATACATGTATCGTTTCCATGTCTGTTTTCGGTTTACTATTGCAGCAGCATAAAATAAGTAGCAAGCAAAGGCATCTGAAGAATGTCATAGCATAAAAAGTTTAGGCAAACTTACGGAAAAACTTGCGATTTATGGCAAATCACATAAAAAAATGCCGCTGTGATATAAAACCACAACGGCATTCCTAATTATATTAAAGAAAATCAAGACTCGATGGCCGATTCGCTTTTCTTTACATTCGTCACAATCTCCTGTTTGTCCTTATCAAAGTCGACAACAATCGTATCTCCTTCTCCGACAGACGCACGGATAATCATTTCTGCCATTTCGTCTTCTAAGTATTTCTGAATGGCACGTTTCAGCGGACGGGCTCCGAACTGCACATCATATCCTTTGGTCGCTACAAAGTCTTTGGCGGCATCTGTCAGTTCCAATGAATAGCCCAGACTTGCCACGCGTTTGTAAAGGCCTTGCAACTCGATATCGATGATCTTGTGGATCGATTCTTTATCCAACTGGTCGAACATGATGATATCGTCTACACGGTTCAGGAATTCCGGAGCGAATGCCTTATTCAGAGCTTTCTGGATAACGCTGCGCGAGAAGTCCTTATCCGGTTCGCCGGCAGCCTGTGAACTGAAACCGACACCACGGCCGAAGTCTTTCAACTGGCGTGTACCGATATTGGAAGTCATGATCAGAATTGTGTTCTTAAAGTCGATCCGTCTGCCAAGACTGTCAGTCAGGCGGCCTTCATCCAATACCTGCAATAGCAGGTTGAACACGTCCGGATGTGCTTTTTCGATCTCATCCAACAGGACGACAGAATAGGGTTTACGACGAACCTTCTCAGTCAACTGACCACCTTCTTCATAACCGACATATCCCGGAGGTGCACCGATCAGGCGGGACACCGCAAACTTTTCGAGGTACTCGCTCATGTCGATACGGACCAGAGAGTCGGCCGAATCAAACAGGTATTCTGCCAATTTCTTAGCCAGGTGAGTCTTACCGACCCCCGTCGGTCCTAAGAACATGAATGTTCCGATCGGTTTGTTCGGATCTTTCAGACCGACACGGTTACGTTGGATCGCTTTGACAATTTTCTGAACGGCATCATCCTGACCGACCACTTTCTTTTTCAGGTTCTCGGCCATTTCGAGCAGTTTCAGGTTTTCTGCTTTTGCGATACGCTGTACGGGGACACCGGACATCATGGCAACAACTTCTGCCACCTTATCTTCGTCTACCGTTTCACGATGCTCCTGCAATTCCTGTTCCCATTTGGCTTTAGCTGCTTCCAATTGCAAAAGATACTGACGCTCCTTGTCGCGGAAGCTGGCAGCCAACTCGAAATTTTGTGACTTTACGGCAGCGAGCTTCTCTGTTTTAGTCGCCTCGATCTTGGCTTCCAGCTCTTCAATGCTCTTCGGAACCGTAATGTTAGATATATGTACGCGTGAACCGGCTTCATCCAGTGCATCGATTGCTTTATCCGGGAAGTTGCGGTCGCTGATATAACGTTCTGTCAGTTTGACACAAGCCTGCAGAGCCTCGGGTGTGTAGATCACATTATGATGCTCTTCGTAACGGGCTTTGATATTTTGCAGGATCTGCAAGGTTTCTTCCGCCGTTGTCGGGTCGACGATCACTTTCTGGAAACGACGTTCCAAAGCACCGTCTTTCTCGATGTTCTTACGATATTCATCGAGTGTCGTAGCACCGATACATTGTATTTCACCACGAGCCAAGGCCGGTTTCAGCATATTGGCGGCATCCATTGAACCGGAAGCCGAACCTGCACCGACGATCGTATGAATCTCGTCTATGAACAAGATGATATTCGGGTTCTTCGACAGTTCGTTCAGAATCGCTTTAATACGTTCTTCAAACTGGCCGCGGTATTTGGTACCTGCCACGATAGAAGCCATATCCAGGCTGATCACCCGTTTGTCGAACAAGACACGGGATACTTTACGCTGGATGATACGCAATGCCAAACCTTCCACTATCGCCGATTTACCGACACCCGGTTCGCCGATCAGGACAGGATTGTTCTTCTTACGGCGACTCAGAATCTGCGCCAGGCGTTCGATCTCTTTTTCGCGTCCGACAATCGGGTCGAGACGGTTTTCAGCTGCTGCACGCGTCATATCCGTACCGAAGTTATCCAATACAGGCGTGTCGTTCGGTGATTTGGGCTGTGCAGAACCGGCTCCGGAAGAGGAGCGGGGGGATTCCCTGCGGGAAGAAAAATCATCGTCATCGTCTTCATCATCGTCGGTATACCCGTCGCTGATTTCTTCAAAGCGTTCAATATCTTCTTCTCCTATAAAATCTTCCATACGTCTCAATCCCGTACCGCTTACCAGGTAATTATATACACTGCGATACGTTATGCCTACTTCGCCCAACACTTTTGCTGCAACGTTAAACTCTTCTTTCAGAATAGCCAGAAGCAAATGTTCCGTTCCGGTTTCTTCTTTTTTGAATAAGCGTGATTCAAGCATACTCATACGAAGTACACGCTCGGTTGTTTTACTGATGGCTATATCATGCTGGACTGCCTCTTCGGCATCAATTGTATTCTTAATTTCTTGTTCGATCTTTCTCTTGATATCCCATTCGTCGATGTTCAGTTCGCGCAGGGTTTGCACGGCCTTTCCTTCGCCGTCACGGATAATTCCAAGCATTAAGTGTTCCGGTCCGATATAACTGTTCTGAAGCCTTGCAGCTTCTTCCCGGCTATACTCTATAACGTCCATTAATCTCTTTGAATAGTTATTTTTCATATTATAATGATGTACTGTGATAATGCAAATGTAATAAACTCTCGTTATATACCTAACAAAATCCATGCCATTATTCCTTAAAAGAAAATAATGCAAGCAAAAGCTGATTTGTCATATTATTACAAAAACCGGGCTTGTCCTGTCATAAAGAAACGTTAAAAAATATTACCCGCAAGTGTAAATCTGATTACATACGCTACTAATCCGATTTAGACGGGGTGGTAGTTTCATTTTGATAGTTTGAAACCTGATGCCTCCTGACAAGTAAATTCTAAAATTTCGAGTCAAAAGTTTTCGTGATACACAGAAAAGCCTTACCTTAGTGCACTTTTTGAAAGGTGAGATATTGAGTGTAATTAATATAAAACTAAATGGTTGATCAAGACAGAATTATTAAGATTAACATCGAGGAGGAAATGAAATCGGCATACATTGACTATTCAATGTCTGTCATAGTTTCGCGTGCTCTCCCGGATGTTAGGGATGGTTTTAAACCGGTTCATCGTCGTATTTTGTTTGGAATGAATGAATTGGGTAATACATCCGACAAACCTTATAAAAAATCTGCGAGAATTGTTGGTGAAGTTTTAGGTAAATATCATCCACACGGCGACTCGTCCGTCTATTTCGCAATGGTTCGTATGGCACAGACATGGTCTATGCGTTATACGCTGGTGGATGGACAGGGAAACTTCGGTTCAGTGGATGGTGACAGTCCTGCCGCAATGCGTTATACGGAAGCAAGGTTAAGCAAGCTTGCCGAGGAAATGCTTCGCGATATAGACAAAGATACGGTTGATTTCCAGCTGAACTTTGACGATACGCTGAAAGAGCCGACTGTATTGCCGACTCGTATTCCGAATTTGCTCGTAAATGGTGGTTCCGGTATTGCCGTTGGTATGGCGACAAACATGCCGACACATAACCTGAGCGAAGTTTTGGATGGCTGTATGGCTTTCATCGATGCTCGTGGAGAAATGGAAGTGGCAGATTTAATGCAATATATCAAAGCCCCGGATTTTCCCACTGGCGCAACTATCTATGGATATGCCGGCGTGAAAGATGCTTTTGAAACAGGTAGGGGACGTATCATCCTGCGTGGTAAAGCCGAAATCGAAACGGAAGGCAATCACGAGAAGATCATCATCACTGAAATTCCTTACCTTGTTAATAAGGCGGAATTGATCAAATATATTGCAGATCTGGTAAACGAAAAGCGCATCGAAGGTATTTCTAATGTAAACGACGAGTCGGACCGTAGCGGTATGCGTATCGTTGTGGATGTCAAGAGAGATGCCAATTCAAGCGTAGTGCTGAATAAATTGTATAAGCTGACAGCTTTGCAGTCTTCTTTCAGTGTCAATAATATCGCATTGGTAAACGGGCGCCCGCGCCAGCTTAACCTGAAAGACCTGATCAAGGCTTTCGTAGATCATCGCCATGAGGTTGTGATCCGTCGTACTAAATACGAATTGCGTAAAGCAGAAGAACGTGCCCATATCCTGGAAGGCCTGATTATTGCTTCCGATAATATCGATGAAGTTATTGCAATTATCAAGTCATCTAAGAATCCGGCCGAGGCCATCGAACGGTTGATGGAACGTTTTTCCCTATCGGATATACAGGCCCGTGCTATTGTTGAAATGAGACTTCGCCAGTTAACAGGTCTGGAACAGGATAAACTTCGTGCAGAGTATGAAGAAATCGAAAAATTAATCGCATATTTGAAGGAAATTCTGGAAAATGACGATCTTTGTATGAAAGTCATCAAAGACGAGTTGCAGGAAATCAAGGACAAGTACGGGGACGAACGTAAAACAGATATCGTTTATGCTTCCGAAGAGCTTAATCCTGAAGACTTCTATGCGGATGATGAGATGATCATTACCATTTCCCACATGGGATATATCAAGCGTACGCCGTTACGTGAATTCCGTGCTCAGGGACGTGGCGGAGTAGGGGCCAAAGGTTCTGAAACGCGTGATGAAGACTTTGTGGAATATATCTATCCGGCTTCTATGCATGCCACCTTGCTGATCTTTACGGCAAAAGGTAAATGCTACTGGCTGAAAGTATTCGAAATTCCGGAGGGAGCGAAGAACTCGAAGGGTAGAGCTATCCAGAATTTATTGAACATCGAACCGGACGATAAGGTAAACGCCTTTATACGTGTAAAGAAGCTGACAACGGACACAGAGTTTATCAATTCTCACTATCTGTTATTCTGTACAAAGAAAGGTGTGATCAAGAAGACGCTGCTGGAAGCATATTCCCGTCCTCGCCAGAATGGTGTAAATGCCATCACATTGCGTGAAGACGACGGTCTGATCGAAGTTTGTATGACAAATGGCAATAATGAAGTCCTGATTGCAAACCGAAACGGACGTGCTATCCGTTTCCATGAAAATGCAGTGCGTGTTATGGGTCGTACAGCTTCTGGTGTCAGAGGCATGTCACTTGACGACTCAAACGACGAAGTGATTGGTATGGTTTGCATAAAGGATAAAGAAAAAGAAACAGTACTGGTTGTGTCTGAACAAGGTTACGGTAAACGTTCTAATATAGATGATTATCGTATTACGAACCGTGGAGGTAAAGGTGTCAAAACCATCAACATTACGGAGAAGACCGGTAAGCTGGTTGCCATCAAGAATGTTACGGAAGAAAACGATATCATGATCATTAATAAATCCGGTATCGCAATCCGTATGAAGGTATCTGATCTGAATGTTATCGGACGTGCAACGCAAGGGGTACGCCTGATTAATTTGGGGAAACGTAATGACGAAATCGCCTCTGTATGTAAAGTGCTGTCACAGACTGAAGAAGAAATAGCCGAAGAAAAGGCTCAGCTTGAAGCTTTAGAAGATGCAGCCATTCATGAACATCCAATAGAGAATACCGATTTCGAGGATGTCTCTAATGATGTCGAAAGCAATGAAAATGTGGACGATACAGAAGAAACAACTGAGGAATAATTTAAACAAATAGAAATATTAATCTCAAATCACTATCACAAATGAAACGAGTATTATTAACAGTTGCACTATGTGTTGCAGCATCTGCCTCTTTCGCACAGAAAAAAGCTGTGAACGAGGCACAGAGTATTGCTAAAGGCAGTAACGCAGACTTCGGAGAAGCCAGAACCTTGATTAAAGGTGCATTGGAAAATCCTGAAACTAAAGATGACGCTAAAACTTGGTATGTAGCAGGTTTTATTGAAGATCAACAGTTTAACGCTGAAAGAGCAAAACAGATTCTGGGACAGCAGCCGAACGAGCCGGTTATGTATGAAGCTTTGTATGGTATTTTACCTTATTTCCAGAAAGCCTACGAACTGGATCAGTTGCCTAACGAAAAAGGTAAAGTAAAGCCTAAATACACAAAAGATATCAAGAGCATCCTGGGTGCTAATCATGTATATCTTTTCAATGGCGGTGCATATTACTTTGATAAACAAGAATATAAAAAAGCGTATGATTTCTTCAATCAGTATGTGGAAATTTCTGAACTGCCGATGTTTGAAGGAACTCAGACTGCTGAAAAAGATTCTACATTCATGACTGTCCAGTTCTATGCAGCAGCTGCAGCTTCTTTGGCAAAAGATTCTAAATTGGCTATTGCCGCTTTGGAACGTGCTAAAAAAACTCCTTATCGTCAAAATGATGTTTACCAATATCTTTGTTACGAATATGGAGAGGCAAGAACTCCTGAAGATTCTTTAATGCTGGAAAAGACACTGGAAGAAGGTCTTCAAGTTTTCCCGGATTCATCTTTCTATTTAAATAACTTGATCAATATTTATATCTATTCTAATAGAAATGAAAAAGCGTTGGAATTATTGAATATTGCTATACAGAAGAGTCCGAACGATGCAAACCTTTACAATGTAATGGGACGTGTTTATGAAACAGGATTGAAAGACAATGTTAATGCAGAAAAGTATTTCAAGATTGCTTTGGAGAAAGACCCTGATCTGACAGATGCATTATCTAATATTGGTCGTATCTACTACAATCAGGGTGTAAACAAACTGAGCGAAGCTAATATGATCAACGATAGTAAGAAATATCAGGAAGAACTGGGCCATGCAAAAGAGCTCTTTAAACAAGCTCTGCCATATTATAAGAAAGCTCATGAAGCTGAACCGGAAAAAATGGACAACATGATTGCTTTAAGAGGTATATATTACAACTTAAACATGGGTCCGGAATTGGAAGCTATCGAAGCTGAAATGAATAAATAATAGATCCAATAGAATTATGGGAAAAAGGAGTTCTTCAATCGGAGGGCTCCTTTTTTTATTTTAATAAATAACACCTTGTGTTAGTAATATAATTAGGGATATTCAGTAAATCCTATAAAATTAGCCAACTAATTCATACTAAAA